>Ga0066376_10000448_pt1 | contig 38278 bp, 33 predicted proteins | sample Knorr_S15_td_Bot_FD_77009 | JGI IMG/M metagenome (GOLD analysis project Ga0066376, IMG submission 77009) | Marine microbial communities from Southern Atlantic Ocean transect - Knorr_S15_td_Bottom_ad_5009_LV_A | ecosystem: Environmental > Aquatic > Marine > Oceanic | place: Southern Atlantic... | reverse complement strand
TCTATCTACTGGCCGAGTTATAAAGAAGGCCTTCGTTGATGCCACTGGGTGGCCTGTTCATAGACGTGGGCTGTCCTGAGTAGAGTCTCTTCCGCAAATGGGCGAGCGCCCAGTTGCAGACCGATGGGCATCCCCTCGGCGGAGAAACCGCAAGGCACGGATATTGCGGGGAAGCCGCTCAGGTTATAGGGTCGGGTGTACTGGGTCAGGGCCGCCCTGGGCGTCATCGTGGTTGACCCAACAGTGACCTCGGTGGCTCCAATCTTGTGGGCGGTGATGGGCGTCATAGGCCCTGCCAACACGTCCACGTCTTGGAGCAATTCCAGGGTTTGATTGACAAAGAGTGTTCTGGCTTGATGAGCACGGTTTAGCTGAGGAGCGGAAAGGAAAAATCCCGCCTCCAGCAACAGCCGCACCGGTTTAGCGTATTCCCCGCCACGGCTGCGCACCAAGTCTGCATGATAGGAAGTTGCCTCGGCCATCTGGATAACGGTGGCGATTGGAGCGGCGTAGGTGTACATGGGCCAGGAGATTTCTTTAACAACAGCGCCCATCTGTTCCAATAAATTTATGGCCTGGCGCACTGCCCGTTCCACCTCCGAGTCCAGCGGGGCCTCGAAAAACTCCTTGGGAACGCCCACCCTCAAGCCCTTCACACCCCCGGTTAATGCGCCCGTGTAGTCGGGAACGGAATTTTGGCTGGTGGCCGGGTCTTTGGGGTCGTAGCCCGCCGTGGCATTCATCAGCATGGCGCAGTCGGCCACGGTGCGGGCCATTGGCCCCGGGTGGTCTTGGCTCCATGACAAGGCCGTCAATCCATATCTGCTGAGACGGCCATAGGTGGGTTTGAGCCCCACCAACCCGCAGAGGGAACTGGGCACGCGGATTGAGCCGCCGGTGTCGCTGCCCATGGTCAGAGTTGATTGGCCCGAAGCCACCGACGAAACGGAGCCTCCGCTGGAACCGCCGGTGATGCGCTGCGGGTTCCACGGGTTGTGCATGTCGCCGTAGTCCGGGTTCTCTCCGGTAATACCGTAGGCGAACTGGTGGGTATTTGTCTTGCCCAGAATCACAGTCCCGGCGTTTTTTAGTTTGGAAGTAATGGTGGAGTCAAAATCGGGCACGAAATCATGGAAAATCTTGGAGCCTGATGTGTTCCTAACCCCCTTGAGGTAGTACAAGTCCTTGAGAGTTATGGGGATGCCGTGGAGCGGCCCCCGGTAATTGCCCGACTGTATCTCGCTCTCAGCGGTTTTGGCATCCGCCAGTGCTTGGTCCGGAAGGAGGGTGATGAAGGAGTTCAGAGTTGGCTCGGTAGCGTCTATTCGGGCCAGGTGAGCCTGCACAACCTCCACCGGGGACAACTCTTTGCGCTGGATTAGGCCCGATAGTTCGGTTGCGGGTAGATAGCAGATTTCCAGGCTTTCCCTGTTACTGGACATCTTTACGTTCCCGGTTGGGCGGGTTCTTGAGAGATTATGGATTGAGGCGGGAAATAGACCATGGCCGGGTCGACTCCGCTGAGGTCCAATTCGTCGACGGCTTGTAGGCCCGGCAGCACCACCCGAATGTAATCGTACAGCTCTTGCATGTGAGGGTCGTCAACGTCTAATCCGGCACCTTGAGCCACGCTTAAAAAGCCTTCCCAATTGCCTTCCGGGCTCAGGAATTTGTTTCTGGAACGTTCTGATGACATAGATTGGCATCTCCCTTCCCGCCAACGGGTGATCGTAGCTGGTTCTCCGGCACCAGAATTGTAGTAACGTCCTACTAGAAGGTCAATCACGAAGGTTTATCAGGAAGATGGCAAGAAGTTGGATCCTAGCAGTGAGTCTTTGGGGCATGGCTACATGTTCGACTTGACCCGTGTCCCAGTATTGGAAATAATGCTGGCTAATCGACTTGATTTTCTTGGAGAGGCGCAATGACCATCGATATGCATGCCCACTTGGTGCCGCCCATTGTCTTGGAGGACTTGGAGAAAGAGCCATCCCGGTATGGCGTTCACCTGGAACAGGCGGCGGGCGGCACGTGCGTGTGTTACGACCATGGTCTGAAGATTCGGCCATTTTTTGACCGGTTGCTGGACCTGGAACAGCGGTGGGAAGAGATGGGAAAGCAGGGCATAGACCGGCAGATTCTCTCCGTTTGGGCCGACCTTTTTGGGTACAGCATGCCTGCGGATAAGGGCGCAGGATGGAACCGCCTGCTCAACGAAAGGCTGAGTCAGGTGGTTCAAAGATATCCGGAGCGCTTGTCTATGCTTGCTTGCATGCCCCTTCAGAACGCCACATTGGCGGCCAAGGAACTGGAATATGGAGTTAAGCAGTGTGGCGCCGTTGGGGGCGTTATCGCCGCCAGCGTTGATGACGTAAACCTAGGTGATGCGGACTTGGACGAATTCTGGGCGGCGGCGGTTGATTTAGATGTCCCATTGTTCATGCACCCAACCCAACCCACGCCAGCCGCCCGCACCACCAAGTACGGGTTGAACGTGATTGTCCAGTACATCTACGATTCTACGGTGAGCGCAGGGTCTCTGGTGATGAGCGGCGTCTTGGACCGGTTTCCTGAATTGAGGATAATCCTGCCCCACGGCGGCGGCTATTTCCCCTACCAGATTGGGCGCTTCGACCGAATCTACCGCAATCAGGAGATTCCAAGATCGCCTTCTCAACCCCCCTCGGCCTATCTGGGCCGTTTTTGGTACGACACCATCCTTCACTCCGCCCAAGCGTTGTCCTACCTGCTGGGTCTGGTGGGAAGCGAAAGAGTCCTCTTGGGGACGGACTATCCTTTCCCAGTGGACGACCCGTCGCCTATGCAATCATTGGCGGACGCAGGTTGTTCTCAAGCGGAGATAGAGCAGATTTCCCAAGGCAACACCCGAGCTCTTTTTAAGCTGTAGGTTTGGCTGTAGTGCTGGCGAGCTCTTAGCCTTTCGCGGCTTCGGTGCTCGCCCCGATTTGCGCCTTTTTCCGGTGAGGACCGCCAGAATCGGGCGCCCTCTATTTACTAGCCCTCTTTTTACTAACCTTCTTTACCCAGGATCGAACACACCTTGAGATTATTTTGGTCGATTATTTGACAAATTCTTAAAAATCGTCAAAAATTGATTTCAGATTCATTGACATAATAGCCCTTGAAAAGCTAAGTTTTAGCTACGAGTATTGTGCGAGTGGGTGCGTGCGGTCAACTCCACAGTTTTATATCTTTTCTAATCAATGTTCAGCATTTGGTTCAGGCCGCAGGCATGCACCGGGCAATAGGCGAGATAGCGGTGGGAGAATCGACACCGCCGTTGCAGAGTTTGGAATGCGGGAGGTATCGAAATGATAGTGCATGAGGAGGCTCCACAAGTTGCTAGTGAGGTCCCATCAACTCCAACTTGCTGTCATTACTGGATCATAGAAACGGCACACGGCCCCATCAGCCGCGGCGAATGCCAGGTCTGCCATGAAGTGCGCGACTTTAAGAATTCGGTTTTTGACATGGAGCGGGAATCCAGGGACAGTCGCTCTAAGAAAGGAACTCAGCCAGACGAGAATAACCAACAACCAGCGGTGTCTCAGGCGCCCCCAGAAGTCGGTCAGGAAATTAGCAAAGAGCTTAGCCAAGAACTGGGCGTCGAAGAACTGGATGTCGCGGTGGATGAAACTCTCAATGGTGGAGAGTCAGAGACTCCTGAAGTCGAGCTTGAAGCTAAACTCGAAGCTGAGTCCGAAGAGGCTGAAACAGTAATTGAGGAACCGGAATTTGCCGGAATCTCCGAGGACTAAATCTGGACTAATTTTTTTATTCTTTCACCAGTGTCTATCCCGGTATCAATATTACCAGTATCAGTATCAGTAGAACTGTCAGTATCAGTAAATATCGTAAATAGTGGGCAACGATTGCCCGGTTAGCCATGGGAAGGGTTAGGAAAGGAATCGAGAAAAGGGGAGGCTACTAAAAATGCGAGTTCTTTGGATTGGATTCGGACAAGCGGGCGGCAAGATTGTAAACAGCTTGATGGGAATGAACCGTAAACTTTACGATGCCATTGCCATCAACACCGAGGAGGCAGACCTAGACGGTCTTCGCAACATACCGGAAACGGTGCTGATTGGCCGGTATGCACTGAAAGGCCGAGGAGTGGGAGCAAACATTGAACTGGCGGCCAGTATCGCCGAGAAAGCCCTCTCCCAGATGATGGACCAAATCGATATTCGCGTGCGTAAGTTCGACCCGGAAGCCTTCTGGATTGCTGCCGGGCTGGGTGGCGGTTCCGGTGCTGGCGGGTCATACGTGTTGGCCAACGAATTGAACCGGGTCTATCGGGGTATCCCCGTTTACGGCTTGGGTGTGGTTCCTTCAACGACCGGCATGCCCACGGATAAAGAGTCCCTGAGTCTGTCGAATTGTCTAAAGAGCTTTGAGCTGTGGAGCCACTATTTCAACAACATCTTGCTGGTGGACAACCAGCAATTTGAGCAGAACAATGTGACTCGTGAATCGGTGGAGCAGATGTACAACCGGGCCAACGAGAAGCTGGCTATGATGCTTACAACGTTGTTGGAGGCTGGGGAGATTCGCCCTTCGCCTCAGGAAGTGTTCAGTTCCTCCGAAATCAAAGCTACTCTGGGCATGATTGGGGACATCTCTACCATCGGCTATTGTTCCGAGACGATTAAGCTCAGGTCCCAGCCTTGGCGGAAGGGCATCGACCCTGGAACTCATGAATTGGAGAGCATCATAGAGCGTAGCGTGTCCGAAAGCGCATTGACCTTCCCCTGCGACGTTACCGGCGCCCGGTCCGCTTCCCTGGTTGTCCATGGAAGACCGGAGCACCTGTATACCCAGGCGATTTCTAGGGGCCGAACCAGGCTGGAGCAACTGGCCTCGGTGAGCAAGGTCAGATATGGGGACTATCCGGACCGCAAGACCAACCAACTGGCCGCAATCACTCTAATTTCGGGTATCCAAGACATGAGCAGATTGGACCGGATGAGAACCAGGGTGGAAGAGCTCGCTTGGGAGCCGGCAGTTGCTTCCGAGCCTTATGCGGACGGAGTCCCGGAAGTATCGCCCGTGTAATTAGCAGCCTCCGTAAATTACCGGACCGGTTGTCCGACTGTAAAATAAAAAGCCCCCGGCATTTGCCGGGGGCTTTTTATTTTTGGGCTATTGCCGCTGTTAACCCGAAGGATACTCTCGAGTACAGCTACGGATAATCGCAACGAATTCAGATACGGGAAGGCACTACAGCATGTTCCGGAGATACACCCAGGCTTTTCAGTGGCAGCACTTCTAAGAAAGGTGTAATTCCTTTTTAGAGACGGGGTTGTAACTCTTTTGAATGGGAACGTGCGCATGTAATCTCTGATAGTGGACTCTAATATATTCAGCGGCTCAGACCGCAAATCTGCCAGGCCCGTTGGGCTGGCATCTCGTAAACTGCGGTCCAAACCGGAGCCACTTCTGGGGACAGCACGTTTGGCCCACCGTTCCTTGGGCTTCGGCTCATACGGTGATGGGCGCCAACTCATTTACGAAGTCCAAGGCGAGACCTACTTATTGGTTAGCGCCGGATACGCAGGTTTCAGGCTAGAAAAAAGTTCTGTTCCATCGTCAATCCGGTGATGTCCGAAGCGGCCCATTGCCGAGGATAGTTTCTGCGACACGGGTATGGTTCGAAATTACCTCTGTGGAAATATCGCAGGTTGGCAACAACCTTTAAGAGGCGAGGCACTAAGTTTGAAGACAAGTGCGGCTGGTAGGACTTTAGCAGAGGTGGAACCCAAGTGTGAGCTTCGTGCCGTCGGCGGGACCGGTCGCAGTCTGGCTGAGTATTCCTGTGCCGCCTTGGATTGGCGCCACTTCGAAGCAAAGAAAATTATGGGAGCGGATTGTACATGAAAGAAGAGTGGGTAAACTCTTCCCTAACCCCGGCGAAGCACGTTTGGGAAATGGAACTTCAAGATGAACTCCATGTAGCGGGAACGGATTTGGTGTCCAACCAGTTCACCACGGATGATGTGACAGCAATTATCGGGGTGAGCGGGAGTCTTGAAGGCAACGTGCTTTACGGATTCAGCGGAGGCACCGCCGTTGCCGTGGTGAGTCGTATGATGGGGGAAGAAGTAACGACCGTCAGCGACGAGATTGGCCTTTCGGCCCTTGGCGAGATTGCCAACATGATTACCGGTAATGCCGCAACCAGGCTCTCTCAGATCGGCTACCCCTGCGACATCAGCCCTCCCGTTATCATCGAGCCGTCCGGGAGCCGGTTCACCACTGTGGGAGGACCGCAGATTCGAGTGTCCTTTTCCAGCTCTCTCGGCTTTTTTACCGTCCACATAGTGCTATTTGAGAAGGCGGCTAAAGACTAAGCCATGGCGCCTGTGCCCAAGGTACGTGACAGATTGACGCAGTTCTTGGTTGGACTGCGGGACAAAGAGCAAAAAAGGTAGGCCACCGGCCTACCCTTTTTTAGTTCCGATTCTTTGCTCCGATTCTTTGTTCCGATTGAAACCATCGCTATTACCTGAGGAAACCCGAGACATGACGTCTTTCACGAAGAAGTCCATCGACCTCATGACTTGCTGGTGGGTTAGGTTCCCCCAAGCGAATATGGAGCTAAAGTAGTTGATGCCTGTTTCATCGACCGCTCGTTGGACTTGCTCTCGGACGCTTTCGGGTGAACCGGCGATAATCACCCCCTGGTCCAGCAGAGCGTCGAAATCCCTAACGAAGCTCAAGGCATCGGAGCCTGCTTGGTCCCAAAGATAGTTGATGTTGTAAAACCAGACATTGAATGCTTCTCGGCTCTCTGCTATCGCCTGTTGGTTGGTGGCAGCGATGTACACATGACGGGTCAGGCCCAGCAACGGCTCATTCACTCCGGAATTGAGCCGATTATCATCACCCCGGTGCTCCTCCCAGATTTGCTTATACAGGTCGTAGTGGGCTTTGGCGGCGCTGGAGGGTGCAAACACATGACTGGTGTTGATGCCGTGTTGTGCTATCCAAGGCACTGTCTCAATATTGTTGCTGGCATACCAAATCGGGGGATGAGGTTGCTGGTAAGGTCGAATCCAAATCTTCAGGTCTTTGTAGCTGTAGTACTCGCCTTCGTAGTTAAGTACCTCTTGGGTGAATCCCGCCATCAAGACCGCCAATGATTCGTGGAAAGTCTCCCAGCTCTTGTCCAAGTCCACACCGAAAGGCTCAGCCTCCATGGGCACGATGCCCCTACCCAACCCCAAGTCCAAGCGACCGTGACTCAATTGGTCCAGCATGCATATTTCGTGCAGTAACCTCAGAGGATTGTAGAAAGGCAGCAGATAGACCAATGGCCCCAAGCGGATAGTCTTGGTGCGCTGGCAGGCTGCGGATAGAAATATGCCGGGCGAGGGCGCCAGGCTAAGCGGTGTCAGGTGGTGCTCCGCCAATTGGTAGGAATAAAAGCCGTGCTGGTCGGCGTACTCCAGCATCCGGAGCCGTTCTCCGTATATGTCGCTGGCCGGACTACCGTCTAGTTCGATCCAATCGAAAATGCCGAATCGGAGCTTGCCTCCGGTGTTTTCATTCAATTCAGTATCTCCTGGCAATTCAGTGTCTCCTGGCAAATCAGGCTCTCCTGGCCGTGGTATGGCGAGGTAGATTCGGTTTCCACCGGCCGTCGATTGGAAATTAGCAGTAGAATATGCCCAACTGGCGGACCACGCAACCTCGGGAATTTCCGGCGGGTTCTGCCCTGCGATTGCCGGGATTTCTCCGAGTGAAGGATCTCAAAAAGTACATCAAATCGAGCATGAGCATGCTCAATCAAACTAGCCGCAAGGTATGTTCAGGAGTACAATTGGCGGCATCCAAAAAACCAGTTTAGTCAACTCAAGCAATCGAAACCACTTGTTTTCCATCGCCCTTCGGAGGGGCTGCCCCAAAAGTCTCCAAAATACTGTCATTCTGAATGGAGCGAAGAATCTTTACGTCTGGGCAATGAGATTCTTCGTCGCTTCGCTCCTCAGAATGACAGATTTGAGGCAACGCCGCCCTACGGGTATAGAGATAGGACAGGAGAAGGCCATGACCATGGAACCGGATATGCTCATCGATATGTACCGTCGGATGGTCACCATCCGCACATTCGACCGCCGGGCTGTGGAAGAATTTCACGCCGGGAACATTCCGGGGGTGGTTCATGCCTACATCGGGGAAGAGGCGGTGGCGGTCGGGGTCTGTAGCAACCTGCGCATCGACGACAAAATCACCAGCACTCACCGAGGCCATGGCCACACCATCGCCAAAGGCGCGGATGTGAAACTGATGATGGCCGAGCTCTTTGGGCGCAGCAACGGCTACTGCAAGGGCAAAGGCGGCTCGATGCACATCGCCGACTTTAGCATCGGCATGTTGGGCGCCAACGGCATCGTGGGAGCCGGCTTGCCCATCGCCACCGGGGCCGCATTGGCCGCTCAGATGGATGGCAATGGCGGAGTTGCTGTTTGCTTCTTTGGCGATGGTGCGTCCAACGAGGGAACCTTTCATAGCTCATTGAACCTGGCCTCCGTTTGGAAGCTGCCGGTGATATTCGTTTGTGAAAACAACGGCTGGGCCGTATCGGTGCCTGCGTCCCAAGGTCTTTCCGTGGCTGACGTGGCCGTCCGAAGCGCCAGTTATGACATCCCGGGGGTTATTGCCGACGGAATTGATGTGCTGGCGGTGTACGAATCGACCCAAGAGGCTGTACGGAGAGCCAGGGCCGGTGAGGGCCCAACCCTGCTGGAATTTAAGACCCACCGCTGGCGAATCCACTCTGAGCAGAAGGGGAATCCCGATGACCCCAGACCCCAAGAAGCCAGAGACTCGGGCCCCCAGCACGATCCTATCGCCGAGTTTGCCCGGCGGCTAACCGAGCAAGGTCTAATGTCCCCCTCCCTCCTGCAGCAGATACACCAGGAGGTGGAGGACCTGATGAGCGAGGCTGTTGATTTTGCCAAGAGCAGCCCAGTACCCAGACCCGAAGATGCCTTGTTGGACGTGTTCGCCCCGTAGACTCAGCGCTGGACTCAGCGGCGGACTCAGCCGCAGAACCGCGTGATTGACAAACAACCGGAAGAATTGACCCGAAGAATTAACGGTAAAAATCAACGGGTAAAATCAACAGGAAGAGTAAGCATGAGAGAGATTACCTATTCCCAGGCGTTGATGGAAGCATTTACCCAGGAGATGCGCCGGGATGAGAAAGTGTTCCACCTTTGCGGCGGCCTGGGGCCGTTGGCCGGGCTGATCCCCGAGTTTGGTGAGAGCCGAGTGCGGGTTTGCCCAATATCGGAAGACGCATACGTGGGAGCCAGCATAGGCGCGGCAGGGAGCGGCTTTCGGCCCATCGTCAGCCCGGGAATGATGACCTTCGCTTTCACCGCCATGGACCAAATCGTGAATCAGATGGCCAAAATTCACTACATGTTTGGCGGCCAAGCGCCTTTCCCCATAGTCTTTCGGGCCTCCACAGGTGGTGGAAGGTCCGCCGCCGCCCAACATTCCCAAAGCCCCCACCCAATGTTCATGAACCTAGCGGGACTGAAACTAATCATGCCAGCGACTGCTTATGACGCCAAAGGGTTGATGATTAGCGCCATCCGGGACAACAACCCCGTCGTGTTCTTCGAGGACCAGATTCTGGCGGCCAGTCAGGAGACCAGTGATGTGCCCGAAGGAGATTACACCGTTCCCATCGGCGTTGCCGACGTGAAACGCCAAGGCACGGATGTGACGGTGGTAGCCATCTCCAAGATGGTCCATGAAGCCCTGGCCGCTGCCGAAGTAATGCAAGGGGAAGGAGTGTCGGTGGAGGTGGTTGACCCCAGGACACTGGTGCCCATGGACAAAGGAACAATCAGGTCGTCGGTGCAAAAAACCGGCAGAGTGGTGATTGTAGACGAGGCCTGCATCACCTGTAGCGCGGCTGCCGAAATATCGGCCTTAATCACCGAAGACCCGGCGACATTTCGTACGCTCAAGTCACCACCCAAGCGGGTGTGCGCGCCCGACGTTCCCATACCCTACAGCCCGGTGATGGAGCGATTCTGCATCCCGGACAAAGACAACGTGATTCAGGGTATACGAGAGGTGCTGGGTTAGCCCTTCTTAACGACCGTCCTGGATTCTACGACTACCCTGGCGAACACAGTCATGTAGCCATGGCGCGGCTAAATCAGCGCCATGGCTATTTTTTATCTGGTTTCCATTGGCAGAATCAGTGAGGTGCCTTGAACTAGAGTAGGACTCCGAACTAGATTAATAGCCCCAAGGGTATAATGGACTGAAACGTAAGCAAACTTCGACATACGGTTTACATAAAAACGACGTAGCCTAATTAATAAACGCCTAGGAAAGATAATCTAGATGTGAAGCAGCTAAAATTTTTCGGGCTTTTGATATTGTTGATGACAATCACTGCCGCATGCATCATGAATGGAGAGCCAGAAAATACTCCGGGTCCAGAAACCTCAGTCCCAGGGACGCCCAACATCCCAATTGATCCCACTCCAGGCCTTGGTACACCGGCAGTCGTGGTGAGCGCAACCGGCCAACCCACCGCCCCAGCTACTACCGAGCCTGGCGCCACGGGGCATAACACCGCAGATAAATCCGGGTTCTCAGCCTAGGCAGCTAACCGACAGTCCGGGAGAAGACCTTGACCCTGCCTGGGACCCCAACAGTCCGACGATTGCTTACATGACCACCAAGCCGGGCGCATTGGGCCGCCCTTACGACATCGGAGCCGTAAACTCGGACGGGAGCGACCAGCGAATTTTGGCCAGCGGGCCTAACCAAGACATCGGCATAGCCGGTGAGCTTTCTTGGGTGGGCAAGACCGGCCAGCTAATGACCAACGACCGGATATCCATCCACGAATATATGACCTTTGACACATCAAAAGCGCCCTTTGACCGAGCAAGCACTAACAGGAATGATGCCGCATTCACCCAAAGCTTGGTAATCGCTGGCGGTATGGGCGGCGACGGACTATCGGTGTCGAGAGACGGGCTCACGGCAATGTGGATGATACGCACCTCCCATGACCCGTCGAGCTGGGTGGTAACGGTGCGCACCGCAGCCGTATCGGACCTAAGCGGCCAGTCGGCTAGCGAGTTTGGCAGAGTCCTCCTGACGGAAGGCCGAGACTTCAACCGAGGATTCAGCATGGCCCCCGACGCCAGTTTCTTCGTGGTCAGCGTGAAATCCGGTGATGGATATGACCTGTCGTTAAGGGACATTTTCACCGGGGAAGAGATTCAACGGCTGACAACGACCGGCGCTTCCAATGGCGCATTGAACATGTACCCGGACGTGTCTCCCAACGGTCTATTGGTGGCCTTTTCGGCTCAAGGCAACGCCGAGGCTAATGGCGACCTCTACGTCATTCGGATAGACGGCACCGGCATGGCAAAGGTCACAAGCTCACCCGATTCCAGCGAACTCAGGCCGTCTTGGTCACCCGACGGCAACAGGCTGGCTTTCCAAAGCAAGAACGATGCCAGCGGCATTCCAAATTGGGATATCTACGTAACGGATGTATTTAGTGACGGTTCTTCTACCGGGCAGGGTCCCCAGACCCTGCCTCCTAGCACCACTGCGGTTCCAACCGCTGTCCCGGTCACGATTTGCGACACCACTCCATCCGGCGAGAGCCGGAGTCTGGCTAATCCAGCCAGCGCCACCGGAGCTTACGCCGGTTGTCGTACTTCCGGGGATGGGACCACCGCTACCCTGAACCTGACCCTGATTGAATTCCCTCCGAACCCTCCTGCGCGTTCCAACGAGGTCCAGGGTGATTTGGTTGTCGATCAACCACATGAGGGGAGCGGGAGTCTGGAACTCAGCACGATTAATCATGAAGAAAGGGTTCTGAATTTCATGGTCATCACCCAAATCGACGGGGTCAAAAATCGCTGCGTGTATAGCGGCGATGTATTTCCCAACAGAATCTCTCAGGGCCTCTACCACTGCACCATAACCACCGGCGGAGGTGCTACTCTGACTGTGGAAAGTGGCAACTGGGCAGCAGACCGGGTTGGTAATTAACCCGGCACCGCGGTTCACCTAGCAAAAAGAGCCTCCGATTTCGGGGGCTCTTTTCATTTCCGCTTGCTGAATTGCTAATCCGTTTTAGCGTTGGCCAGTTCTTCGGTCTGCCTCATCATCTCGATGATTTGCAGCATTAAAGGGCCGTACCGGTCAGCGTCATCAATGCCGTAGCCTTTGTGATAGGCCGAGCGGAAGGAAGACAGGGCGCTGCTTCCCCCGGTCACCGAGGCGTCGTTCTCGTCCCACTTACCACCGTGAATCAGGTCCGGCATGGTTTTTGAGTCACGAAAGACGTTCATGGGCTCGCCGCCGTCCTCAACCAATAGCATCTGCTCTTCAAACTGTTGCCGCATGAATATTATCGGAACGTCCGTCCGCCCCAAGTGCTCCCTGGTCCGGTCGGTCACCGGGCCCTGGGAGATCCAAGCATGGGCATCCTGTGCGAGAACAAAATCCAGCAGAGGCTTGCCTTTATCATCGAACAACGGCACTTCGTACCACGGAATAACGTCTTGTTGGGGCGCTTTTATTTGGTCTGGGGCGATGTAGCACCCGTAGTTAATGTGGTAGGTATTCGTGTCGTCGATGGGCACCCGAATCTGAAACTCCTGGCGCACCTGCCCCGGCCCCCCGGTCTGGGTGTAGAAGGGAAAAATCACCGTGGAATGCCTGGACTGATAATCCCTTTCGGCGCCCAAGGCTTTGGAGTAGTTGATGCCCTTCTCCATGCCGTGGGATGTGGGATTAGCCCACAGGGACTCGATGCCCTTCTCCAGCTTAATACGACCGTACAGGGTATGCATCGGGTTGTCGGCGGCCCGGTTGTTAAGCCGGCTTTCTTTCTCCAGGATGTACTTGAAATAGTGGCCGTGCAGGTAGGCGCTATGTGTCGGGTCCCCGGTGTTTTCGTGGCACTGCAGCCAGTTGCAGGGCAGTTCCGCAATACCGATTTGCCGGATGGAGTTGGGTATGACGAAAAGATCCCAAGGAGGTAAGAGAGGCACCGGCTTGGGGCCCATGTAAGCCCAAACAAGCCCTCCCATCTCCTTTACCGGGTAGGCCTTGACGCTGATTCTGTCTTTGAAGGTGCTGTCTTGGGCTTCCATTGGAGTGTCGATGCACTGCCCTTCAGTATCGAACATCCAGCCGTGGTAGCAGCAGCGGAGACCGAAATCGTCGGGGTAACCGTATTTTAGTTGGGTCATGCGGTGAGGACAGAATTCGCCCACCAAGCCCAAGTCTGCGTTTCGCGTCCTGAACAAGACCAGGTTTTCACCCAAGATTCGGACCGCCATCACTTCTTCGTCAACCAGTTGCGCAAGGGGCCGGATTGGTATCCAGTACCGGCGCATCAATTCCCCCATAGGCGTCCCGGCTCCCACCTGGGTTATTCGCTGATTGGCTTCGGCGGTGAGCATCAAGGCCCTCCTTGGGTTGGCCAGAAATCACATGGATAATCCCATATCACGGTCACCATTTTAACGCCAAACTGCTCCGACACAAAATGGGTGGCCGATTCGAACTATCTCCTCAGCCAACACAATGCGTATTTCCTGTGAACAGACGTAGTAGCGGATTCGAGGCTAAATCCCCCTCGGTCCCCTTACGAAAGGGGGAAGGGTAGATGTTCGACCGGGTAATGCGCTGATGAATCTCGCCTTCCTCGTGTGGGATTCTCCCCCTTTCGTAAAGGGGGATACAGGGGGATTTCCTCGTAATTCTCTTTCCTGTCTTTGCCGTTTTCAGAATTCTCTCCTTAGGGCAACCCGTCCTTGCTATAATCTGGACGTTGCCTAATATTTGCGATTCCAGAGGTTTGCGCATATGAACTACTGCCCCAGGTGTGGTAGCGAACTAGTCATGAGGTTAGACGGTGGCCGGGATAGACCGGCATGCCCCAAAGATGAATGCGGATTCGTTCATTTCGGACATCATTCGATTGGGTGCGGGGGCGTGGTGATTCGCGACAGCAAAGCTTTGTTGGTTCAGCGAGGCATCAACCCAAATCGCGGCGCTTGGCAGATTCCAGGCGGCTACGTTGAGAGCGACGAGGAAATCGTGCCTGCGGTGGAAAGAGAAGTCCTGGAAGAAGCCGGGGTTGTGGCCAAGGTATCCGACGTTATAGGCGTGAGGCACACCGTGGGCGCCCCCACAGCCAATGTTTATGTAGTATTTCGCTTGGACCTAATCTCCGGAGAGCCGCGGTTCGACGGGGTGGAATCCATCGGCGCGGGTTACTTTGGATTGGATGAGATAGAGGAGATGGAAGGTGTGCAGGGTTTTTCCAAGTGGTCAATCAGGAGAGCTCTGGAATTGCCTTCCGGTTCCGGATTTACTCTGGAAACTGGAGACATCAACATCGGCAGGCCTGGATGGTCGTTGTTTGGCAAGGAACCGGTATGACGGAACCAAGCAACACGGAACCAAGTAACATTGAACGGTCGGTGGAGGCTAATCTAAAGGATTTGGGCATCTCTTATGAGTTGGTGCAGATCGACCCGGACTTTGCCGACACCGCCGAATTTTGCCGGGAATACGGCTACTCCCTCGACATCTGCGGAAACACCATAGTGGTGGCATCCAAGAAGGGAGAGAAGCAGTACGCCGCCTGCATAGTCCTGGGCTCGGACCGTTTGGATGTGAACAAGACTGTGCGTTCGATCATGGGCGTGTCCAGGCTTTCATTTGCCTCTGCGGAAGAAACCGAGGCTCTGACCGGCATGACCGTCGGGGGGGTGACCCCCTTTGCTCTGCCTGCTGACCTCCAGGTTTATGCCGACGAGAAGGTACTGTCGGTGGATCGATTGATCCTGGGGTCGGGAAGCAGGTCGTCGAAGATACTGGTTGCACCCGAAGATCTGAGGAAGTTGCCGAAGGTGCAATTTGTGGACGGGCTTTCGATCAACAGGGAATGAAAAAACCGGAACTGAGGTTGAGTCGTTCTGCGTTCCTCGAATCCCGGTTGTGCCTGGCGAAAATCCCCCTAAATCCCCCTTTTAGAAAGGGGGACTTTTGAGTTGCTCTCTGAAGGCGTTTTTCTACTTTAGGTGTTTACCATAAAAGGCGAGGACCTTTTGCCAGCCGTCTACCGCTGATTCTTGGTGGTAGCTGGGACGGTCCACCGCAAAGAATCCGTGCCCGGCACCAGGATACATGTGGAACTCATAGTTCTTATTGTGCTTCTTCAATTCCTCTTCGGTTTCCGCCACATCCGCTGGTGAAGGCCTACCGTCTTCTTCGCCAAACAGACCCAGCAACGGGCAACTGAGATCGGCGGTGAAGGTAACGGGCCATGCGGGCATGCGCTCGGTTAGGGCGTCGTTGCCCTGGGTTACGCCGCCGCCCCAGCAGTCCACAGCGGCATCCACGCCGGTGAGGGTGCAAGCAGCCAGGTAAACCTGTCTTCCGCCGGAGCAGAAGCCTATTATTCCCACCTTTCCGTTGCTGTATGACAAAGACCTTAGATAGTTGATCGAAGCTTGCACGTCGCCCATGGTCCGCACGTCGGGCATTCCGCCAGCCTCGCGGACGCTGGAGCTGTTGTCTTGGGGCGTGGATTTGCCCTCTCGGAAATGCAGGTTGGGGGATATGGTCGCATAGCCGTTGTAGGCCAGTTTGCGTGCCATCTCTTTGGAAGCCTCGTCCCAGCCGGGCATGTGGTGAATCAGCACCACTGTGGGGAATGGGCCTGAGCCCAAAGGACGGGCCAGGTAGGCGTCGATTTGGTCGCCGTTGTGACCGTTTATCAGGACTGTCTCGGCTAGCATGCCTTCATATGCCATGATTGTTGACTCCTCTCTTTATTTTCTGACAGGTTCACGCCCAATAACGGGCGAATCGTTGGCCCGATATTGTGGCTCGATACCAGGCATTACTGGAAAGACCGTAGATTACTACCAGAGCGCTACAGCGTCAATCGGCTTTGCGCTCTCTTTGCTTCTCAGGTAGTCTTTGGTGAACGCTGATTGGGGAACTAGATTCAGGAAGTAGTAAATGGACATGCAAGTAGATATTCGAGTGCCTGTGGGACTGCCTGTTTTGGAAACCGCTCAGTTCATTGCTGAATGCGAAACCGCTGGTTTTTCCGGCGTGGGCATCCACGACCACCAACACAGCGGACGGGACGTCTACCTGACCCTGGCGCTGGCGGCAGAACGCACGTCCAAGCTAAACCTGTTCCCGGCCACGTCCAACCCAGTGACCAGACATCCCATGGTTCTAGCGTCTTTGGCTCACACCCTGGAAGAAATCGCACCAGGCAGAATCCGGTTGACCGTGGGGCCTGGATTCCTCTCCGTGGGGACGATAGGCCAACCGCGGGCGTCCCTGGAGACGATGAGGCAGGCCATAACGACCATTCGCCGGTTATTGCGGGGCGAGCGGCTGAGTTTTAACGGCGTAGACACTCGCTTGGGGAATGTTAGCGAGCAGCCGACCCCCGTCTACATGACTGCGGCCGGTCCTCGCATGGTGGAATTGGCGGGCGAGGTGGCCGATGGAGCGATGTTGTTGGTGGGGCTGCACCCCCTAGCGGTTGCGGCGGCCAGAAAGAGACTGGAAATCGGGGCCGCGCGCTCTGGGAGAGACTTAAAGGACTTCCAGAGTGTGTTTATCACACCTACCACGGTGGGAGAAGACGGTGATAAAGCCCGGCGTTGGCCGCAGGAATTATTCCAACCCGGCCAGTCATATCTTACTTATCCCAGTAAATCAAACCTGTTTTGGCTGAGAGAAGCGGGGATTGATTTGCCTGACGACGTGATGCCCGACCAAATCTCCGACGAAATGGCCGAGCGTATTTGTGATGCCTTTGGCCTATTCGGCACGCCCCGGCAGTGTCTGGACCAGCTAAAACGGGCGGCGACGGAATCGGGGGTTGACCATGTGTTCATTTTCCCCACCCACACACGGGAGGGAGGCTACGATATGCCCCAACCGGAGGTGGAGGGATTCAGAGATGTGATACTCCCCGGCCTGGCGGTATAGGCCCAGTCAGGCCCATGTTTTTTCTCATTCAAAACTGTCATTCTGAGGAGTGAAGCGACGAAGAATCCTTTGGTTCAGGCGCAAAGATCCTTCGCTCCGCTCAGAATGACAGTATTAACAAGGCTTTGGGGAAAAGCGGAAAAGAGGGAATTAGGCATATCCTGCTACTAGCCAATCCAACCTAGCCCGATACCACCTCTTTGAACTGCTGGATGGCGTCAATGTGGGCTTGAGGGCTGGTTAACCCGGCCCGCATGGTGTTCACCGAGATGTGGGTAGCTTCCATCTCCTTCCATGCGTTGGCCGTATCTTGCCAGTACTCCGGATTTCCGTCAGAGAAGTTGATTCGCGGCTCAATGCCAATGCTGTCCGGGTTACGACCCGCTTCCTTGGCGAACTCCCGCAGCTTGGCAATTGTGGCCCGGCCATCCTCGTCGGGTTGAAATTGAGGGAAATAGCCATCGGAGATACGGGCGACACGGCGCAACACGCGGTCGGTGGGATACGGTGTGGCTCGGCCACCGGCGCCCATCCACACTGGTATGGGACGCTGCACCGGGAGGGGGCTGATACCGGCATGGGTTACTTGGTGATATTTGCCGTGAAAGTCCACCACGTCCTGGGTCCATAGCGCCCGAAGCAACTCTACTTGTTCCTCATAGCGCTTGCCCCGGTCATGGAAGTTCTCACCTAAAGCTTCGTATTCTACGTGGTTCCAGCCGACGCCGATGCCCAACCGCAGGCGGCCACCGGAGAGCACATCCACCTCAGCCGCTTGTTTGGCCACCAATACTGTCTGGCGCTGCCCCAGGATGAGCACGGCCGTTACCATTTCCAGCTTGGTGGTTACTCCAGCCAGGTAGCCGAAGAGGACAAAGGGTTCGTGGAACATGCTCTCGGAGGTGTAGGAACCAACCCAGTTTTGGTGGTGGTTGGTGTCGGCCCCCAAGACGTGGTCGTAGACTATCAGGTGGGAGTAACCCAGTTCTTCGGCTGCTTGAGCGTAGTCCTTCACCGCCACCGGGTCGGAACCTATCTCGGTCTGTGGGAAAACCACGCCTACGTTCATTCTTTTCTCCTGATTGTTAACACAATAATTCGATTTGTCATTCTGAGGGAGCGAAGCTATTGAAGAACCTGGGGAGGTGTCACACCCACGAGGGCAGATTCTTCGCTTTACTCAGAATGACATGGCCTTCGTAATGACACCGGTAATTATTGCCATACGGCTAGCAAATCAAGTTTGATCTGACTATCTAGCTAGTCGTTGCCTGCTGCTGCGGCCCCTGCCTGGGACTTTTCCTTCTCTTTGAAGTGGGGAATCACGTACTTGCCAAACAACCTGATGGTGTTCATCACCTCTTCATGGGTGGCCGGGCCGATGGCGCTCAGCAAGAAGACCTGCTCAATCCCCATCGCCTCGTATTCTTCAAAGAACCTGATGCAGTTATCGGGGGTGCCGAAGCAAAAATTGGTGCCCTTTTTCAATACTTGGGCGGCTGTTGGGTCTTCTGGATAGGGACCGTTGGCCAGCTTTAGGTCCCTATCGTAGTATCCCTGATAGTCCGGCGGTACCGTGGAAGGGTCTACACCCTGCCATACTAATTGGGCTCTAGCCCTCTGCTGGTCCAGATACCAAGCCAAAAGCTCGGTGCCCCGGTCGTCAATCACCCCTTGGCTTTCGTCACAGAATCCGGCGGTCATTAAAGCGTTCTGATTGTTGACCATCCCGGCGGAAGGTTTAGCATTTTTGAGGTACTTCTGATAAAGCTCCAAAACGCTGGCTACCTTGTCCGGGCCGCCTTCGCTTCCCACCAATGCGCCCAGTCCCATTTCCCCAGCCAGCTTTGTGGTTTCCTCGCTGGCGCATGCCGACCACAGGGGAGGATGGGGCTTTTGCAAGGGTTTGGGTAGCACCTCTCTGGGCGGCACTTGGTAGTAGCGTCCTTCATGGGAGAAAACTTCGTCGGTCCAGATTTTGGGCAACACTTGGGCGAATTCTTCCCACATTCCCCGGGTGTCTTCCAAGGCTGAGCCATAGGGAGTCAATTGATAGGGGTAGCCGGTGCGGCCGATGCCAACATCCACCCTCCCTTTGCTGAGGATGTCCAAGGTGGCCATGCGTACGGCGGTGTGCAACGGATGGTGAATCGGAGCCAGTACCACACCTACTCCAAGGCGGATGCGCGAGGTTCTCTGGGACACTGCCGCCAGTGTCAGGTCGGGTGCGCTGTTGTGGGACCACTCGGGGCGGAAATGGTGCTCCGAGAACCATACGCTGTCGTAGCCCATTTCCTCGGCGTAAGCAATCTGGTCCAAGGCCTCCCATATTCGCTTGGCTTCGCTGTCCTCCGACCAAGGTTTGGGTACTTGAATCTGGTAGAAAAGACCGAATTTCATAATGTCCTTCATTACTGGGACACGTGAAGTTATTTAGATGTGGCTGGGAAACGGAGCCGCATCCAACTAAATGCCCATGCGTACTGACGGCCATTATAGAGTGTAGACAGGAAGCGTCAATGGTTGGCCTGTAGGTATACCGGGATTGGAATGGGCCAACCTGTCGCTATCCGTGAAAGGTGAATCTAGCCGGATCCGGTTACAGCGCCTGAAGGAGGCGTTCCTTCACCGACTGGATTCGGCGGGGGCTGTGATTGGTCAGGCTGGCGATATCCCGTGTGGTGCTGCCAGCAGATAATTGTTCGATAATCTCCCGATTGCTGGACTGCCACCGGACTTCACTGGCCTGGGTGGCTTGGATGGACGCATTGATACTCCAGGTTTTACGAGGGTATATCGCCTCCGGAAACTGCTGCGCCTTGGGGTAGTAGTAGGTCCTGCATTGCAAGCAACGCCACTCATCCCCTTCATGAACTAGGTCCCCTTTGCATTTTTGACAACTGGCGAGATTTAATAGCATATCGTCACTGGTCCTGCTCAGATGAATTTCAAAAACTTGATTGGTATCACTCAGTTACTATTTTGCCTTAGCCGATAAAGCTCAACATCACCCAAAGGTGGTATCTATGGGGTGATATTAGTACTAGTACCTACCCTAGGGTTTTCCCTCACTACACGCTCCCAAAGTGAAATTAGCCGCCAAACCGTTACAATTTAGGGCATGAGAAGACGACTTTGGTGGTTATCTGCTGGCACGCTACTGTTGTTCGCCCTGGCGTGCGGCCAAAGCCCATTGCCTTCTCCATCCTCTCCGATCCCAACAACCGAGGGTCAATCTGGGATCGGATCTGGCGCACCCGCGTCCGTCACTGCCTCCCCCAAGCCCGGTGCTTCACCCACGGCGGCCAATGCATCTGCGCCTGGTTCCATCGCTCCAATGCCAAATGTCTCACGTTCGGCGAGCAGGGCTTCCAAGCCGCCCACAGATGCCGCTCCGGCCAAGGGTCCCCGAATTGCGCCCACAGTGGATGAACCCGCAGTGGATATTCAATCGACTCCTGAACCGGATGGCCGATTGGCCAATTCCCTAGCCAGCCTCCCCGTTTGTAGCGACGAAACCCGGCTGTCTCTTTCGCCGCTAGCGGTTGACGACTACTTGAAGATAATTCCGCTGGGTCTATTAGACCCGCCTCAGCATGTTCTGCCCACTGAGCACATCTTTTATCGTTTGAAAGGCCAAAACGCGGACGATGGGGTAAATCCGGCCACCAACCCAGCTGCAGTGGTCAATGTGCGCGCTCCGGGGAGCGTCCGAATCTTGGAGATTGATTACACCCTGGGTATTGGCGAAATCGCATCCAGCTATTCCGATTACGACCTGATGTTCGCGCCTTGCCGGGACCAAATTTACAAACTGATTCACGTTACTATTATCAACGACCAGCTAATTCAGCTTCTACAGGAAACTGAGCCGCTACGGTGCAACGAATATCCGGTGGGCGAAAGATACTACCGGTATTGTGTTTCCTCGGTGGAGTTTGACGTGCCAGTGGGTACGATTTTAGGGACTGCGGGAGGCAGCATAATCGCCGCCTTGGACCTGGAAGCCTACGACTTTTCCACTCCGCCTCTGGCCTATGCGAACCCGGACCGCTACCGTTCCGACTCAAAAAAGAGGATGCACATAGTTTGCCCGTTTGACGGCTTTACTCCGGAGGCCAGAGAAGAGCAACTTGTGAAGGTTGAGGGGTACCAAGACCGTGATGTCACTGTCGGACCAATCTGCGGCGTGGCGATGCAAGACCGGCTCGGCACGGCTCAAGGGATTTGGTTTGTAAACCGGGAGGTCGGTGGATTTAGCGACATCAGCAAAGAACTGGCATTGGCTCATCACCACGTTGACCGCAACAGCGGGGCTATCTCCGTGGGCGGAACGATTATGGAGATGGGAGTGTGGGTTTTTACGGAGGAGCAGCAAGGACTGGTTAACCGGGAGTTCGACCAAGTGGTATCCGACGGCCAAATCTACTGCTACCAAGGGGCGATTTCATCTGATAGCGGACAAGGACCATCGATGTTTCCGGGCCGGTTGTTCATCTCACTAACCAGCGAGTCGGAGATTCTGGTGGAACGGCAGGACGGTGATTGCGCAAGCGCATCGGACTTCGTGGATCCTACTACCTATTACCGTTAGGTTGGCTAGGGCTATCCTCTCCGCTCAGTCATGCAGGCGAAAGGGAAGTTATTTGCTGTTGGTGAATGAGATGCTTCTTCGCTCCGCTCCTCAGAATGACAGGGATTGGGCAAGACAGTTCATGGGAATCCGGGGCGCACTGGCTAACACCTTCAGACCCGCGGAATCACCCGGTTGGCGAAATCCTCCATGTCGGTGAGCATCTCTTCGGTGCTGTTGGCCACGTGGCCCACCGGAACGAAGCTAGCAACGATATGCCCTACACCCATTTCTTCGTAGCGGCGGATATCCGAAGCTATATCATCGGCCGTCCCGTTAAAGACTGGGCGGTCTCGACCCTCTGCGCCCGAAGACCGGCCGTCCTCGGATTTAAGATTGTAGCCAGGCATGCGGCAGACTATCTCCACCGAGCCGGGGGGCCGGCCAGCCCTCTCAGTGTATCTTCCCAGCCTACTTATACCTTCCGCCAGTTGCTCTGGAGTGGTTAACGGAGAACTGGAACTGGTGGCTATGGGTTGCCAGGCATCGCCCAACTCGGCGGCCCTGCGTATCGCCCGGCGGCTTTCCCCGCCAACCCAGATGGGTGGATGAGGCTTTTGCACCGGTTTGGGCAGAAAGTTTATGTTGGAAAATTGACAATACTTCCCTTGAAAACTGGGCTCGTCTTTAGTCCAAAGTTCCTTGAAGGCGAGGATGTACTCGTCGGTAATCGCACCCCTCTCCTCGAAGGGTGGTGTTTGTAGTGCCTCGAACTCTTCTTTCAGCCAGCCCACGCCTACACCTACATTCATTCGGCCCTGGGATAGAACGTCAATTGTTGAGAGTATCTTGGCGGTGAGTACCGGAGGACGATGTGGGACAATCATTACGCTGGTGACCAATCGGATGGACTTGGTCTGTCCCGCCAAGAACGCCAGGGTTGTTAGCTGCTCCATTGTTTCATTGTTGTCCGTGCCCGGAAAAATGCCGGACTCGCTGTAGGGGTATTGGGAGTCGGTCTGCTTGGGCATGACGATATGATCCGGGAACATCAGCACGTGATACCCCAACTCTTCAGCCCGTTTGGCGATGGCGGACAAGCTTTCGGGCCCGGCTAAGGGACCTCGGGACGGCAGCATGAGCCCGTATTTCATTGGAAATCCTCGCTGGGTAAATCCTTGCTTGCGAATCCTTATTGATTATTGCGAACACGAGTGGTTCTTAGTTGTCTTGGTTGGCTCGCCATTCCGCTATGTATTCCAGGATATCCGCCAAGGGCAAAACGTCGGCGTACTTCTGATGCATGTCGAAGAGATTAATTGCGTGGGCAGCCTCGTGACGATCGAAAACACATTCTTCGGCCACAATCATGCGGTAGCGGTTGGTGCAACCGTCCACCACACTGGCCCGAACGCAACCGCTGGTAGTCTCGCCGCAAGCGATTATCGTATCCACATTGTGGAAGTTGAGGTGGCCCATCAGAGGTGTGCCCCAGAAGGCGCTGGGAGAGTCTTTGCGCATCACCGGCTCACCCGTTATAGGTGCTACTTCGTCGATGATTTCCCAGCGGCGGCTTCGTTTCTCCATAGCTTCAGCGTCCCGGTTGTCTGAGCCGTATATCTCCCGTCCTACGCTCCAAGTAGCCAGGCCGTCTTCTTCTCTACCGGTGGCATGGACCACGGGAATCCCTGCGTCCCTGGCGGCCTTGAGCAGGGTTTGGATGTGGGGAATGGCCTCCCACGCCGCAAAGCCGCAACTGCTGGGCCAGGTTTCTATGGCATCCACGATGGGCTGAGGCTCGTCACCGAAGACCCATCGGTATAGATCAATCAGAAGCAAAGCCGGCTTGTTTCCGAAACCCACCGAAGTGGGTGCGCTTTTAGCCAGATGCGCCTTGTCCTGTGGTGTTAGATATTGTTCCCACACGCGTTCGGCCATTTTGTCCCCCCTCTTTACGGTTAAGGTTCTTGCCTTCGCTCATAAATCAGAATCGGTGCGAAATCGCAGATGAAATTCCCCTAAATCCCTCTTTCAAAAAGGGGGACCGAGGGGAATTTTGTTCGAGCTTAGGTTAAGGCTCGGCCAGCTTGTCCAACAAGGGTAATGTTTTTTCCCGGTCTTCCGACGGCAAGGTGAACAGCACACGGTCAACACCGGCCTGCTCCAAACGTTCCATGTCGGCGGGGTCGGAACTAGTGCCGAAGATACTCACCGGAAGGTAATCCCGGCCAGCTTCGTCCCCTTGGCGGCGCAACATGGCGATTTTCTCTCCCAGAGGCCCCGGCTCAATCCCGCGGCCAGTGGGCATCCAGCCATCGCAAAACTCCACGACCCGGTCAAATGTGGTGGGGCCGTCGCCGCCCATGATGATGGGAGGGTGAGGCCGCTGCAGGGGTTTGGGGTAGGACCACATCTTGTCGAAATTCACGAAATCTCCGTGGAATTCTGCTTCTTCTTGGGTCCAGATTTCCTTCATAGCCAGAATATTTTCCCGCAGGTGGCGGAAGCGGGTGCGGAAGTTGGTCCCATGGTTTGCCATCTCCTCTGCGTTCCATCCGCCACCGATGCCAAATATGAACCGGCCATTGGACAACCGGTCGACGCTGGCCACGGATTTGGCGGTCACGATGGGGTCCCGTTCAATAACTAAGCATATGCCGGTACCCAGCAACAACTTTTTGGTGGCGGCGGCAGCGGCGGTGATGGCGATAAATGGGTCGTAGGTATGCCAATATTCCCTGGGCAGGTCGGGCCCGCCTGGCCACTGGCTGACCCGCTCGGCGGGGATGTGGGTGTGCTCGGGAAACCATAGTGAGCCAAATCCGCGGGCCTCTACCTCTCTGGCTAGGTCATCGGGCGGGATTGAGTAATCCGTTGGGAACATATAAACGCCGGTTTCCATTTTCGTCTCCTTGAGATATTTATGATTTCGGGTTGGCGGTCGCTGGATTTACTGGGCTAGCACAACAAAAGAGATTCTTCGCTTCACTCAGAATGACATCAAAGTTCAAAATGACACTGGTGTATTGGGGCAACATTAGTTATGAGATGAGCTTGGCGCACTCGTCTATTAAGGGCAAAACAGTGTCCTTTTCCTCTGACGGTAGGGAGAATATGACCCGGTCCACGCCCGCCGCTTCCATGCGCTGGATGACGTCGGGGTCGGGCCGGGTGCCGAATGTTGTTATGGAGATGGACGCCGGGTCTCGTCCGGCTTCTTCGGCCTGGCGCTTTAGCAGAGCGATTTTTTCAGGCAGGCTTGGCCCCTGAGCCGCCCTGCCGCCGATGGGCATCCAGCCGTCGCAAAACTCAATCACCCGGTCGAAGGTCGTAGGGCCGTCCCCTCCCATGATGATGGGCGGATGGGGCTTTTGGACCGGTTTGGGATAGGACCAGAGCTTGTCGAAGTCGACGAATTCGCCGTGGAATTCGGCTTCGTCCTGTGTCCAAATCTCCTTCATGGCTAATATGCGCTCCCGGAGCAGACGCCACCGGCTTCTGTAGCGGGTGCCGTGGTTGGCCATTTCCTCAGCGTTCCAACCACCGCCGATTCCGAAGATGAACCGGCCGCCGGAAATCATGTCCACGCTGGCCACCTCTTTTGCCAAGATGATGGGGTCGCGCTCAATGACCAGACTGATGCCGGTTCCGAGTTTCAGCGTGGTGGTGGCGACCGCCGCTGCGGTCAGTGCCACGAAGGGGTCGTAGGTGTGCCAGTACATCTTGGGCAGTTCGGCGCCCCCGGGAAACGGGGTCTGCCTGCTGGCTGGGATATGGGTATGCTCGGGCACCCACATGGACTCGAAGCCGCGGTCTTCTAACAGCCGGGCCAATTCGTCCGGGGGCATGGAATAGTCGGTGGAGAACATGTAAGCGCCGAACTGCATCAATTCCCTCCAGTTTGTTTACCTATTTGATTCTGCCCAATCGTTTCAGGGAGTAAAAGTTGGGTAATTATAGCATTGCCAAACATGGAGTCGGGACTTCGTCCGGACAATGAAAGTTTCCCGTCTTGGGCACGGGTCAGCCTTGTGACCCGAATCCTGGTGCTGTAAACTGGGCTGCCTGCGCTCAGGCCCTGTAACTAGTCGAGAGCCGTCGCAATTTTATCCCCACCAACTCTAGGGTTGGCTGGCCACGGACTACTTGATGCCGGACTATCTAATACGTGAGTTTAGCCGGAATCGTAATTTTAGCCGGGTCGTAACCCCTTGGGGCTAGCAATCATATTCGCTTTGCTGGCAGCAATCGGATTCGGCTGCGGTAACGTTTTCGTCCGGCTTGGCATCGAACGGGTCTCGACACGCGCCGCAACATTCTGGACCGTGCTGTCTGGGGCGGTGCTGCTAACTGTGCTGGCCTTGGCTTTGAACTTCTCCGAGATTAAATCCCTGAAGCTTTCGACAATCGGTTGGATTGCTGTGATGGGCGTCATTGCCTATCCACTGGCCCGCGTTTTACATAATACTGCCATAAACATGATAGGTGCCTCAAGATCAGTACCGATGTCCTCCATCCAGCCACTAGTGGCTTTTAGCCTTGGCATGTTGCTGCTGGGAGAACGGCCCAATGCCTTGGTCAGTGCAGGAACTCCTGTCATTGTTGGCGGCCTGTTGATGGTGGTGCTGGCGGGAAACATTGGGCCAACAGAGCGTTTACTCACCACCAAAAACATCGGCTACTTGTTGGCCATCGGTGGAGCGGCAGCCTTCGCCAGCAGGGACGTCATCAGCCGCCACATCGTCACCGGCACCGCTCCTCCCTTGGTGGCTGCGGCATTTGCTCTCGCCATAGGCGGAATAATGCTGTTTGCACTGTTTCACCGGGATGTTGCCCAGAGCCTGAGGCAGGCGCCCGGTCGCTACTTGGGGTTGTGTGCGATAGCGGGTATCTTTCAAGGCTTGGCCGTGGCGGCTGTGTTTCAGGCATTGAGCCGTGCGCCGGTTACTGTGGTTAGCCCCATCTACGCCAGTCAACCGTTGGTAACGTTGCTCTTGGTACATATTTTCTTGAAGAGACTAGAGACTGTCAGCCCACTGCTGGCACTAGGGACGGTAATCAGCATCTCAGGGGTATCACTGGTTATCATAGGCGCCGCCGCAAGCTGATCCACTATGACCAACCGGGCTTGAGTCTCGGCCCGGTATTACTTGGGCCTGGTTTTACTGTAATAGGCGCAAGCGAAATTGCGACCTACTGACTAACAGATTCAGAGATAAGTTCTGAGAAATCAAACGAGTTGAGCGGCTCTCTACGAAATAATTGCAGCAGCCAAGAAAAATTCCAAAGGACTGCCCCGAAGCCGTAGGTGACGACCCTATGGGACAACGTATTGGCGTATAAAGGAGAGGGTTAATTCGACATTTACGGCTTAACCCGCAGTCGCGTTATTCTTCCTGGGGCAGATATGCGTTAGGCACTATGGCGCTGCCCTTGCCCACCCCTGTGGTGTCCCCGTTCTGATTCTGGGCCTGGATGTCCACCGTGACCCTGCTTCCGTTAGCTTCTTTGCTCATATCGGAAACCTTCCCGGTGAATGTGATGGTGTCGCCTGGGCGCACCGGCCTGAGGAACCTCAGGTCCACCACGCCACTGTGATTAAAAACGTCGCTGCCGAAATATCTTCGCAGCATCTCAATGGCGAACGTCAGAGACATCCTCCCAGACGCCACGGTGCCGGAAGTGCCCAACGTCTCCCTGGCGGCAACCTCGTCGGTGAACTGGGAAGGCCCTTCCTGTCCGGCGCTGCCCTCGAACAGGTTGATGGCGTCTTGGGTCATCGCCTTCATCAAGGAAGGGACTACATCATCAATCTGAATGTTTCTTAATGGTCCAACCATCAGCCCCCCCATTTCTTGCCCACTTCAGAAGGCTGCTTGAGTTCGTGAGTGATAACCCGGTCAATCAGACGACCATCTTCATCCACCGACACCGCCTCGGTTACGATGTAGTTCTTGCCTCTGCGCAGGTATTTGTCGGCAATCCAGGCGGTGACCGTCAGTTTCTTTCCAGCAATGGGTGGGTTGTAGCAATGGAAGGCGCAGCGAGCGTTGACCGAACCATCGTCGGAGTATTTGGCGTTGTACTGACGCACGTCCACCTTGTGAGCGATGGTCGGGAAACTGGCATCCGGGTCCATCACTCCTTTCCTGTAGCCGTCAATCATCTCTTGGGTTAAGACATACTGGAATTTGTCGAAAGTCTCGCCGACCTCCAGAGCGTCCCAGTCCAGAGGAATTTTGTTATCTGTTCCTGGCATCTGACCTCCATCCTAGCCTTCCCCCGTAAAGGGGCTTTGCCCTAAAAGCTTCTGTGATACTGTCATTCTGAGTGAAGCGAAGAATCTTTACGCCTGAACCAAGAGATTTCCCGACTCTGTCGGGGACTCTCGACGGAGTCGGAACTTCGTCGCTTCACTCCTCAGAATGACAGATTTGGGGCAAGACCCCGGAAACGGGGAAGGGACTTGTTGCCCTTCGGTTTAGGCGGTTTTAACCGTGGTTGCTTGGCCATCTTTGGCGGATTTGCGCATGGCGTCTATGAATTCGTGCAACTCTACGGCGGTGTCAAAATCCGGATATGCTGGGCTGCTACCGTTTATTCCCTGTCCGAACAAATAGTAAAGCTGGCCCACATTAAACGGTTCCGCATGGGGCATACCCTCCAGAACGTTGGTGTGACGGGCCGGTATTTCGATGTCTTCAAGGGTGTCGCTGTTTTGCGCTCCCTGAAGCCGAACGTCGCCTAACTGGGGGGAATCCTCGGAAGTGGCCACCAAAGTGCCGGTCCGGCCATAAATCTCCATGATGTAACCCGTGCCAGCCCAAGGGATACTGCCCACGTGGGCCGAGGCCACGGCTCCATTGGCCAGCACGCCGCTAATCACGATATTGTCCGGCGATGTAACGTCCACCATTTTCTGGGTGTCGGACTCGTACCACTGCTCAACTTGGGTTGTTATCACCGAGGATACTTGGCTGAAATCACCGGCGACGAAGCGCATCGCGTCAATCGAATGGCCGGTGGCGATGGTGAGGGTATTGGCGCCCAAACTGATGTCCCTCTGCCAAGTGCGCCCGGAAACTCTTTCCAACACTCCGCCCCGCATCAATTTCATGTTGCAGGATATGATTTCGCCGACGTAACCCCCTTCCACCATTTCCTTCATGTGAATCATGGCCGGATTCGCCCGAGCTTGCAGCCCAACAACAGCCTTAAGACCTTTGGCCCGCGCCAAGTCGGCCAGTTCTTTAGCTTCCGAGGTGTCTTTGCCCAGCGGCCATTCGGTGAAAACGTGCTTGCCTGCGTTCAGGGCGTCCTTGGTTATCTGGTAGTGGGTGGGCACGCGCAAGACCACGGCCACAGCGTCTATGTCTGGATGGGCCAGCATCTCGTGGTAGTCGTCGAAGGCCATCTTGGCCCCGTATATTCGTTTGGCTTCTTCGGCGGTTTCCTTCCGTGTGGTGCATACGCCGGTGAGCTCAAATTCAGGGCTGGCGACAATGGCGGGCAGGTGGGACCGGTGGGCCCAGCCGACCGTGGGGCTGGCGCCGATTATTCCCAAGCGGATGGGGTCAGGCATGGTATTCCTCCATTTAAAACCGACTACCAGTATTCTGACGGATGCTAATAGTCCGGCTAGCAGATTCAAGAAGTATTCTAAGGGACAGATTAGGGCGTGGCTAGAGTTTACTCCGAGTAAACTCCAACCGGAGGAGTTTGTTATGGATTGCGTTTATGGGTGGGTTCAACCTGGGGTGGCGATGGCCATGGGAAATCCCCCTCAGTCCCCCTTTACAAAGGGGGAAGATCGAACCTGCCGATCACGAAGGAGAGGGCATTAAGTCCCCCTTTCGTAAAGGGGGGTTGGGGGGATTTCCTCGTCGTTTTACCAGTTTTTGTCTCTCACCTAGCCGGAAGTCGAACCAAAAGTTTAGGCAAGTTGACCTTTCTGATACGATGTCTGCGCCTGATAATTGAAATTAATCTACCGGAGAGGTTCCGGATTTAATTTACGCGAGGTGTTTTTATGATTACGAATTTTGGCGCTCTATATGCGGGCCATGTGGATCTGGGAGACATCGGGCTGGAGGCGACGGCGCTGAATGACCGAAACTTTTCCGATGAGCATCTGGCCACGATTTTCGACCGAACCACGGCCATCGCACAGTTGATGGACCGGGTGGGGTTCGACAGCTTCTGGATGGCCGAGCACCACTTCCAGACAGAGGGCAATGAGTGTATCGGAAACCTGCTGATGCTCTACCTCCATCTGGCCCACATCACGGAGAACCTCAAGTTCGGCTGCGGTTTCAACATCAACCCCATGTGGCACCCGCTGCGACTGGCTGAGGACTTCGCCACTGCTGACCGCTTGACCAATGGCCGGGTGATTTTCGGCGTTGGACGGGGTTATCACAGCCGGGAGGTGGACACCTTCGGCGCACCCAGCACCAATACCGACTCGGACGCCAACCGGGAGTTGTTTGAAGAGCAGGTGGAGATCATCATGAAGGCCTTCAACAACCGTTCCTTCTCTCACCACGGAAAGAACTACCAGATACCTCCTCCGGTGGCCTATCGTGGTTACCAATTAGAAGAGATTACCTTGGTGCCGAGGCCACGGACCCTCCCTGTCGAGTGCTGGCAGCCCATTGTGAGCGCCGGACAGCGGGCCATGGACTTTATGGCCAAGCACGGGATAAAAGGCATCATCGGCGGCGGAGCAGTGACTGGCGGAGCATCAGAAGAGGTGGTCACCCGCTGGCGAGACACATTGATTGCCCATGGACAGGAAGCTGAAATGGGCACCGACCTCACGGTTGGCATCGTCACCTACATCTGTGATAGCGAAGCCCAGGGCATTAAAGAGTGCAAGAAGTACTTTGAGGAGGACATGAAAATGTTTGCTCCGCTGGGCTTCTTCCGGGGTATGACGGACCAGCAACTGTCGGACCTAGGCGACCCCAAGCGTGCCCCATCCGCTGGCCTGCCAATCATTGACGATGCGGTAAAGGCTGGTTCTTGGCTGTGTGGGCCGCCCGAACTGATTACCGAGCGGCTGATGGAATTGCAGGACAAGTATCCCGGTCTGGAGCGAGTCCATGTAGGCTGCACCCGCATGGGCACTCCCCTTGAGGTGATACTGGAGCAACTGGAGCGGTTCGGTAAAGAGGTCATGCCCAAGTTCAAGAGCCAGAAGGCTTAAGCGGTGGATACTCGGATGCCTTCCCCCTCTATGTGGCGTTGCCCCAAAAGTCTCAGAATGATAGTTTTAAGGCAAAGACCCACAAAGGCAATCCGAAGCCGCATGGGATGACGCTATTCCTCCATCAGGAATTCACGTATGCGTTCGGTCATCGGCTCCTTGTCGTATATTGTGTTGAGCACGATGGAGTTTTGCTGAATGTTGCCTCCGAAATAACGCTCGTACAAGACCTGGCGGGAGCCGAAAGCGCTGCAACTGGTATCCCAAGCCAGACGGAATAGCCGCACCCGCTCCTCGGCGGAGGCGGTGTCGGTCTCCAGGTATTTTTTAATCTCGGTTGCCAAGGGGCCGTTCATATCGGCCTCGGTGGGCAAAGCCATGAGGCTGCTGGAGCCCAGCAAGTGCAGTATCTCTGCCATCCTAGGGTAGCTACGGATGAAGGCGTTTCTGGCCACCAGTAACGGGAACCTAGCGGGACACAACACTCCCCATTGGTCAATCTCGGCATCGGCTTCAGCAGCGCGCAGGCAGGCTTTGGTCACTTCCAGACTTTCGATAATCTCGGCCATCATCTGCTGAACGTGTGGAAGCTGGCTGGACCCCAAGGTCTGCACCATCATGTTTGCCAGGCCCAGGATGAATTCTCCCTTCACCACTTGCTTGGTCACCACTTGGTGGCCGGAGTGAATGATGCGATTGGTGGCAAAGGGCATGTTGTTGCACAACTCCACATCTCCCAGCAAAAAGACCCGCTCCCAAGGGACTAGGACGTCGTCGAAGAAGACCAAGGCGTCCATTTCCTCGAACCGAGATCCCAATGGGTGATCGTAGTGGGAGCGTTGCAGGTCAAAGCTCTCCCGGCACAAAAAACTCAGTCCCGGAGTGTTGAAGGGGATAGCGAATGCGAAGGAGTAAGCACCCTGTGCGTCCAAGGGCAGTTGGTGATTGCGGGCGGGATAGATGGCAATCTCGTCGGCCAATGGGCCCAGGGTGGCCAGTACCCTCGGCCCCCGCACGATAATTCCGGCGTCGGTTTCTTTGACCACGGATAGAGCCACGTCGGTACTGTCTTGAAGTGGCGCAGGCATGGGCGACCGGTCCCGCTGCAGGTTGACCAGTGTGTGGGTCAAGACCAAGTCGTTTTCCCGGATGTACTCGAAGTAGTTTTGGATATTGGATTTGAACTCGGGCCGATTCTGGGTGAAGTATTCTCCCGCCGCCGCCATGGCCATCATGGTTACGTTCATGAAATCCGGAGTGCGTCCCATCATGCCGCAGGTTGACTGGGCCCAGCGCCTCATCATATTGCGTCGTTGCGCCAGGTCGTCGGGCGTCGTTGGAGTGACGAAAGATAGACCGACAGAGTCTCCCGACGTAGGAGAATCAAAGGTCATTTGACTCCCGGCGGCGCCGTCGTGTTGCAGGTCATAGAGTTTGGCGATGCTTTCGACGCCATTGCTCATGCCAGGGTGGGTAGTCACGTCTTTAACACGCTCACCGCTGACGTAGACCTCAACAGCCCTATCTCTGAGCCCGGCGATGTATTGTGCCCCGGTCCTGGCTGGCATAGCCTAGCCTCCTAAATGTTCCGAGTCATGCGGCTGAATAAGACGGTCAATCAATCAGCGCGATGATTTTACTCAGCGGCCCTTCCACACTGGCGGCCGCTTTTCGGCGAACGCCGCTGGGCCTTCTTTATAATCTTCTGTCTGGGTGAGGCTGGAAAACAGTATGTTCTCGAAACGGAGTGCGTCTTCCAGAGCGTGGCCTAGGTTGCGCAGCATGGATTCTTTGGCCGAGCGTACTCCCAGCGGGCTGTTACTGGCAATGGTTCGGGCGTACCGCTCCGCAGTGGGAATCAAGTCCGGCAGTGTGGTGACCTCGCTGACTAATCCGATGCGCAGAGCCTCGGCGGCATCTATGGGCTCACCGGTTAGTTGCAATTTGAGGGCATTTCCCAAGCCGACAATCAGCGGCAGTCTCACCGTGCCACCGTCGCAATGATGAAAGCCTCGGCGGACTTCGGAGCAGCCGAATTGAGCGTTGTCCGAGGCTATCCGAATATCGCAGGCCAGGGCTAATTCCAGTCCCCCGGCCAAAGCATAGCCGTTAACGGCGGCGATGATGGGCTTCCAGATTTCCAATCCCCGGGTGATGCCGCCGAAGCCCACACGGTTGGCATCCTGCCTGACTTCATAGCTGCTACGCTCACCAAGCAGTGGCGTATAAGTCTTTAAGTCCGCTCCGGCGCAGAAGGCCCTGTCTCCCTGCCCCGTTACTATTGCCACTAAGGCTTCAGGGTCGTCCCGGAAGTCCTGCCAGACTTGGATGATTTCTTGCTGCTGTGCCGGGCCAAGGGCATTCATTGCTTGAGGCCGGTCTATGGTGATGTAGGCGATATTATCCCGCGTTTCGTAAATTATGTCAGGCATAACTCCTCCTGAAGTAGTTTACTTAACGCCGTATTTTCGCAAATATTTCCAGATTCGGGTAGATTCGGACCATGGTCCGTTCCGTTACCTTCCGGCCACCCTTTCGGCCACCCTTCGACAATCATTATGGCTGCCGCATGGGTGTTGGCCCGGGGCACTTGGGGCATAACCGCAGAGTCGGCGACCCACAATCCCTGTACACCCTTCACCCGGCAATGTTGGTAGACGGAGGCGAGGGGGTCCGAGTCGGGGCCCATCTTGGCAGTCCCGGAAACGTGCCTGGCGGTGCCGACTACAGTTCGCTTACCATACTCGGGTGTGACAAGTTAGATATCCGATACCAACACCAGGGTAAACAACCGTCATTCCGGCGAAGGCCGGATTCCAGCTATCCTAGTTCGTAATACAAGTCCCGCCATTGCCATGGTGGTTTTCCGGTGTCTGTCAGCCATAGAAAGCGAAGAAACCTTATATTCAGGCCTTACGATTCCCCGTCGCTATGCTCCTTAGAATGACATTTTGAGCCGTTGCATCTTGGTCGTCGGCGTGCATCAACTTGAAGCAATCCAATCGGCGATGCGCTCACCAATCATGATTGTTGTTAGGTTGGTGTTGGCGCGGATGCAGTCGGGCATGATGGACGCATCGGCTACCCGCAGACCGTCGATACCGTGGACTTTGCCGAATTGATCGACCACGGCCATGCCGTCGCTGCTGGGGCCCATCTTGCAAGTGCCAGATAGGTGCTGCCCGATCCACACGCTTCTCAGCATCCAGTTGTCCAAGGCGTCGTCGGAGACTAGGTCTGCTGGGGTCGGGTCAATCAATTCGTCCAGAATGTCCTTGAATGCTTCGTGGTCCATCAGCTTGACGCCGATGCGTATGGCTTCGCGCAAGCGTTCCTTGTCCCTGGGATGCTCCAAGTGGTGGCAGTTGATATACGGCTGCACAGTGGGGTCGTTTTCCTGCAGCGTTATCTCCCCTGCGCCCTCGGCTAGCTCAAGCATGCAGGTAAACCGGATTCCCTCTTGGGCGAATGGGTCTCCACCCAAAGGAGTGGAGAAGGACGACGGGAATATCTGTATGTCGTTGCGGTGGGGGGAACCGGTGGCGGTGTAACGCAGCAATGTCTGCATCCGAGGCGCATCCGGGTCCAGAAGGAAATCGTCTTTGACACTGGCTCTTAAAGCGACCAGAGGATGATCCCGCAAGTTCTGGCCCACACCTGGAATGTCTTTCACCACCGGAATTCCGTGGCTGCGCAGGTGATCGGCCGGTCCCACGCCGGACAGCATCAGCAGTTGAGGCGAAGCTATGGCGCCAGCGGATAGCACAATCAGGTCGGAATCCACGGTGAATACCTCACCGCCGCTTTCGGCCTCCACCCCGATCGCTCTGTTGCCCTCGAATATGATTCGGCGCACCATCACGTTGCCGCGGATGGTCAGATTGAGGCGGTGACGGCTGTCGGCGATGTAAGTGAGGGACGTGCTCATCCTGACGCCGTTGGGGTTGTTCATTGGGAAGGGTCCCACGCCAACAGAGTCGGGGTTGTTGTGGTCGTAGACCTCCGGATAGCCAGCGTCCTCAGCCGCATCCTGGAAGGCGTTTTGTAAGGGGAGCCAGTCCTCCCTTTTGTGCCGGCGAACGGGGATGGGGCCGGTATTGCCGTGAAAGTCGTCGACGATGTCGGTGTCGGTTTCCAGCTTTCGGAAATATGGCAGCACTTTGACGAAGCTCCATTCATCGTTGCCCCACGACGCCCAGTTGTCGTAGTCTTCGGGCACTCCTCGCAGAAACACCTGGCCGTTGATGGCGCTGGTTCCGCCCACAATCTTGCCCCTCGGCACTGCTATGGGTGGTTGCTCGGGAGTGCTGATTCCGGTGAATGACCAGTTGTGTTGTGCCCCCATCTCCGATGCCACGGGAGCGTAACCGAACTTGACGTCATCCGGGTAATGTTCGAATTCCGGATAATCCGGACCGGCTTCCAGAACCAGCACCGAGCGGTTAGGATCTTCGGCCAACCTGGAAGCAACTGTGCCTCCGGCAGAACCGGCTCCGATAACAATAACGTCGTACTTCATTTTTTGTCCTTTCCAAACACATTAAATTTTTGCTGGTAAATTTTAAGCTGTGAACCTAGCGGCTAATGAATCTTCGGGGGTTAATGAATTTCTGGTCAGGCTAGATGGCTTTAAGTAATTCTTGTGTGGTCATTACCGTTCCTTGGCGCGGATAGACTTTTTCTGTGAGCACACGGTGCACCTCAGGGTCGGCGTCGGAACAGGCGTCGGATACAACCACGATCTTATAGTTCACGTCGACGGCCCAACGCACCGATGAAAGCACACAGCCGCTGGTGGCCACGCCCATGATTATCAGGGTGTCTTTTCCCATCTCCCTTAATGTCACGTCCAATGCCGTGGTTGAGAAAGGGCCGGGCTTAGACTTGGTGATTACTAGTTCGCCCTCGGCTGGAAGCACGCCTTGGTGTAGTTCCACGTCGGGGGCGTATTCTTTAAACGGTCCTCCACGGTGGACCACGTATATCACGGGAATACCTGCGTTCCGCGCTCCGGCCAAGACAGCCGATGCGTTTTTCACCACGGCTTCGGGTTCGCCAGCGAAGTTGTTGATGATTCGCTGTTGGAAATCCATGATCAAAACCGCTGCTGTCTCTCGGTTTATCGATGTTTGTTGGGTCATAAGAATCCTTCCTTCGTTTTCAAGCGTATTAGTCGATAGCTGGGACTAGGGGTAATTGGTCATCTTACCCTCGGCCCTGGTTCATTTACCGACTAGTATGACTTATCAACTTCCTTGGCGTCACTTCCGTTCTTTCGTGGCTTCCCTTCTTTCATTACTTCTCTGCCTTTGTTACTTCCCTTCTTTCGTTACTTCCCTGCCTTAATAAAGTCGGCCACCCTCTCCGCAATCATGATAGTTGTGGCATTGGTGTTGGCGCGAATCACGTCCGGCATCACCGAAGCGTCAACCACCCGCAACCCTTCGACGCCCCTGAGCCGGCACTGTTGGTCCACCACCGCCATGGGGTCGTAGTCGGTGCCCATCTTGCAGGTTCCGGAGATGTGCTGGGTGGTGGTCACGTTGCGCTTCATCCATAAATCCAGGGTGTCGTCGCTGACCAAATCCGGTGCTTCCGGGGTGATGACTCGCTTAACCATCTTCTTGTAGGAGTCGTGTTCCAGCAGCTTCAGGCACAATCGCACTGCATCCCGTAATCTTTGCCGGTCCCACGGGTCTTGTAGGTATTGGTAATCCAAGAAAGGTTGCTCCGCCGGATCCGTGCTCTTGAGTTTCAACTCGCCTTGGCCGTTGGCCAATTCAAGGATGCAGGTGAAGCGTATGCCTTCGGCATCTAAGGGGTCTCCCGAGATTGGCGATGAGAAAGACGATGCCATGATTTGAATGTCATTTCGCGTTGAGGAGCCTTCGGCGGTGTAACGCAAGGCCAGTTGGCTCCGGGGCGCGCTGGGGTCCAGTTCCACATCGTCGTTCACTTCCATGGGCACCCGCACGTTGGGGTGGTCCCTGAGGTTCTGACCAACGCCAGGAAGGTCCAGGACAACCTGGATGCCCATTTCTCTCAGGTGGTCGCTTGGGCCGATGCCGGACAGCAATAGAATCTGGGGGGAGGCTATGGCGCCTCCGCTCAAGATTATCTCTTCGCCGTCGATATTGAAGACTTCATTTTCGCTTTGGGCCTCCACGCCGACGGCCCGGTGGTCCACAACCCGAATCTTGTTGACTTGAACGTTGCCCCTCACCGTCAGGTTCAAGCGGTGGCGCACTGGGTTTAGGTAGGTCAGGGATGTGCTCATGCGAACACCCTCAGGGTTGTTCATGGGGATGGGCCCCACACCCTGAGATTCCGGATGGTTCATGTCCGGGTCAAAGGGAAAACCCGACACTGTGCAGGCGTCATGAAAGGCTTGCTGAGCAGGGAGCCAGGTGTTTCGGGGGTGTCGTCGCACCGGTATGGGGCCGTCGAAGCCGTGAAAATCATCCCGGATGTCCGCGTCGGTCTCCATTTTTCGGAAATAGGGGAGCACGTTCAAGAATCCCCAGGCATCGTTGCCCATCTCGGCCCATGCGTCGTAGTCCTCCGGCAGGCCCCGCAGCAACACTTGGCCATTGACGGATGAAGATCCGCCCACGACTCTGCCCCGAGGAACGGGCATGACCTCACCTTGCTCCTCGGTGGGTTTGCCGGTGAACGACCAGTTGTGGGGAGCGTTCACTGCCGATGCTGTTTGGTCGTAGCCGAATTTCAGGTCATCGGGGTAGTGCTCAAAGTCGGGGTAGTCGGGCCCCGCCTCCAATAGCAATATGGATTTTGCCGGGTCTTCCGCCAGTCGGGTAGCCATGACGCAACCAGCGGACCCGGCTCCGATGACGATATAGTCGTATTTCATAGCACTCCTTTGTTGCCAAGGTTCGAACGACAATAGTGCAAACGGATTCTATGAACTGGTCTAGTTTTCTCCGATTGTTTGGGTAATTTGGATTGGCGTGAATGACGGCCAGCCCCCATCCTAGCCTTCCCCCGAGATGGGGGAAGGGACTGGAACTCTGCCCGAGATGGGCGTGGGCAGTTAGGGCGGCTAGGGTGGCTAGATTCCAGACTTTATATAATCGGCTATTTTCTCGGCAATCATGATGGTCGTGGCATTGGTGTTGGCCCGGATGCAGTCCGGCATCACAGAGGCGTCCGCCACCCGGAGACCCTGCAGTCCGTGGACATGCCCGTGCTGGTCCACCACGGCCATGGGGTCGCTGGAAAGACCCATCTTGCAGGTCCCGGAAATGTGGTGGGAGGTGCCGGTATATTTCAGCAGCCAAGCGTCCAAGGCGTCATCCGTGGCCAATTCTTCATCGGTTGGGGTGATGCGCTCCACCATCATCTCTTTCAGCGCGGGGTGCTCTCCCAGTTCGACGATGTATCGGATGGCGGTCCTCATTCTTTCCCGGTCGAAG
>Ga0066376_10000447_pt1 | contig 38281 bp, 36 predicted proteins | sample Knorr_S15_td_Bot_FD_77009 | JGI IMG/M metagenome (GOLD analysis project Ga0066376, IMG submission 77009) | Marine microbial communities from Southern Atlantic Ocean transect - Knorr_S15_td_Bottom_ad_5009_LV_A | ecosystem: Environmental > Aquatic > Marine > Oceanic | place: Southern Atlantic... | reverse complement strand
CAGACTCGCGTAGACCGTGGCCAACGCTTCCGCGTCATCGCCCCGCACCGCCACGGGCAAAGCCACGGCCAGCTGTTCACGAACGCCTGGAAGGTTGCCGCGGCCACGCTGGATCTCCGCGAGTCCAACAAGCACCAGTGCGGTGCGACTGTCGGCGCCAGCCGCCTCACCGATGCCTCGGGCCAGCGAGTACCATCGCATCGATTCTTCCCAGCCCGCGAGTCTCCGGTACACGCGGCCTGAGAACCGAGCCGCGTCGATCGCCTCAAGCGGGAGTCCGATGGAAGCCGCGATGTCATAGGCACATCGGTAAAACTCGAGAGCACCGTTGTGGTGACCCTGTTGCTCCACCGCCTCGCCGAGCTCGACGAGCGCCTTGGCCAGATCATCCAGCCGCGAAGCCTCGCATGCATCGAGAACTCCGAGCCAAAGTTGCCCCTCCCGCCCGACCTCGTCGACGATCGCAGAGATCTCACGCCGGGCTCTCGCCACCTGCTCCCCGAGTCGATCGGCCGGCAGAGCGAGGTCGTCCTCTACCAACATCCGCGCGAGTCGAGCGATGACAAAGCGCTGAGAGATCTTCTTGCCATCGAGCCCGTCCCGGTCCTCCCCGCCCAAGTCCTTGAGGATCGGCCAGCCCCCGAAACGGTCAGATGCCTCCACGTCGCTCTCGGACCCCACGCCGGGGCTGGCATCGAGCTCTCGGTGGAGAACGACGGCGGAGCACTCACCGCACAGGAACATGATCCGGTCCCGGGCTTCCGAGTCTAGCGGAGCGCGCGGGCCGACGGACTCGGAGATCATGAACCACACGCGTGTCCCATCACTTCCAAGCGCTACCGCGAGGGTGCTCTGGTTCGTGGTGCCGGTCGATCCCGGCTCGTCGAGGGCGCCGGGCACGCCCAGCTCCCACGCCCTCTTGAGGGGCTCGGGCGGAAACACTCGCCGAGGGCGGTCGGCCAACTGGTCCAAGACGACATGGGCATGGACGATGCCCGGACCATATTCATCAACCCAAACGACGGCCGCGCGGTCAGCACCCGTGATCGTGCAGACCTCCGCGACATGGCCAAGCAGCGCCAAGCGCTGGGGCGAGGCACGATGGAGCGACTCCGCTAACCGCAGTCGTTGACTGCGGCGGTCGCGGTAGTCGTTGAGCCTGAGGACGTTTGACGTGGACATGTGGAGCCCTACGGGTACTTTCTCAGGGACACGATCCCAACTTAGTGACTCTGGCGCGACTCACACAACGACCCATTTCCGGCACATCGATGGAACTCCCCAGGCGGGACGTCGCAACCGACCTCGGGCTTGTTCTCTTAGCCGTGATTTGGGGCGTGAACTTCTCGGTCCTCAAGTTCGTTCTCAGGGAAGTCGAGCCACTGGCTGTCAACGCGCTCCGATTCCCTTTGGCCGCCGTAGCGCTGTGGTTCTTGGTCCGCCGACTGCCCGGCCCGCTCGCCCCCGACCGGGAAGACCTTCCGCGCATTGTTGGGCTCGGTATTCTCGGACACGTCCTCTACCAGCTGATGTTCATATTCGGCCTGAACTGGACACTCGCGGGGAACGCGAGCCTCCTCCTGGCGACATCTCCGGTATGGACCGTGATTTTCTCCACCGCGAGGGGCCACGAGCGCGCCGACCTCCGTGTCTTGGCTGGAGTCGTGGGAACCCTCGCCGGTGTGTCGCTCGTGATTTTGGGCAGTGCAAACGGTATCGAGGTCGGCAGCCAGACGCTCCGCGGAGACCTCCTGATACTCCTATCCGCGGCGCTGTGGGCCAGCTATACCGTCGGGGGCCGGAGCCCAGTTCGCCGCTACGGGCCCCTGCGTATCACCGCGTGGACCCTGTGGGTCGGTACACCTCCCATGGTGCTCCTCGGCCTGCCGTCGTTGCTCAGGACTGATCTGAGAGAAGTTTCCCTCGGAGCTTGGCTGGGCATCGCGTATGCCGGGTTGTTCGCGATCACGATCGCCTACCTGCTCTGGTATCGGGGCGTGCAACGGCTGGGGAACAATCGCACGGCGGTGTACTCGAACTTGGTCCCGGTGGCGGCGCTCCTCACCGCGTGGGCCTGGCTCGGCGAGGCGCCCACAGCGCTTCAGCTAGTGGGCGCCGCCGTCATTCTGGGAGGGCTGACGCTCGCTAGGCTCGCTCGCTCCCCGGACCCAACTCACGCCGATGGCGCAACTCCGGGAACTCGTAGTAGATCACACCCTCCGGAGAGATCTCCGACCGAACCCTGAAGCCGTCGTCCATCTCAGTCAGGAGATTCTCCGCGACGGGCAGAGAGAGGTTCATGTCGGCTGCGACTTGAGTGACCGTCAATGTGCCCCCGTTCATGTCGGCGAGCTTGAGGATCTTTCTCTGCAACCCCTGCATGATGGCGGCCTGCCTGTCCCGAAGCGCCTTCCACCCCCAGTAGAACATCGACGACCCCGCCGCACCGAGAACCGAGCCTACCGCAACCACGGGCATCACGAAGTTAAAGATGCCGAGGAGTATCGTGAGGGTCGCCCCCAACAGCATCCCGACACCCAGTACACGCCGTTTGATACCGTTGCTCGGCAGCGGCTCGTCCGGATGGGACTCCATCATGTGTCGTTCTGGCTCCGAACCCGCCGCAGCCAGCGCTGTCGAGGCGTGCTCCCAACCGAGCCCGCAGCGGGGACATATGAGATGCCGGCGGCGCGCCGCCCAATAGATGACTCCGCCGATCCCGTACGTGAACAGCGACACCCCGACGAGCAGACCGACATGTCCGGCGCGGCGGAAATAGGGAATCCCTTCACCCTGATAAGAACATCTCGGACACCGGCGGACGCCGACAGGACGCGTGATCGCCATCCCCACGGGGGTCGCCGTGCCGCACGTTGGGCAACGCACCGCGCCGGGTTGAAGGTTCTCGCCACAGGTGGAACAGCGCATTTATCGCCACGAGCCAGGAGTGTTTTTCTAGGCGACGACTCTGCTCCTTACGGAGGCCAAATCGAGAAGATTCAGGGGGTCTCAGCCATCAGAGCGCGTCAGGACACCCGAATCACTCGCATCCGGAGAGCCGCTCCAGCACTGCTCGAACCCCCTGCCTCACCTCCGAGTCGTATCGCTACCGAGCCTTGCAAACTCGGCACCACAATGTAGTACTCGGCCGATGAGGACCATAGCGACCCCGCCCTCATAAAGTCGGTGCCGGACATCTGCTCAGGGGCCAGCGCGAACGAGGCGGAGCCCAGGAGCGTCCGAAGGTCCAATCCCGGATACGACAGCGAAGGCGTGGTCACGCTACCGTCCAGAAAAATGCCTGCCCACCAGTCGGAGAGCAGATCAGACCAACTGCGACCGATCCTGTCCGTCACGTTGTCAATGCCAGTGCGCGTCGTTCTGGTCATGAGCCCAAGCACGCTCTCGCCGTTCTGTGCGGTGAGGTAGAGTACGTGGAGCCATCCGGCCCCACGCTCCTCGAGGCTGCCCTGTCCCGCGGCGACGATAAGACTCGCTGCCGATGGGTTCGATAGATATCGGCGCGCCCTCTCTCGGTTCCCCACACGGAACAGGTCCGCCGCCTCGTTGTCTCCGGTCTCCTCGTATTCGCGCGCGACGAGTTCCTCAGCCATTTGCGCGAGCCCTTCGGAGAGCCAAAGCGCCTCCGGCGCCTCAGCGTCCAACTTAAGGACCCGTTCGTTGAAGTGGACCATATGCTGGAACTCATGAGCCAAGATCGCTGGCGTCACCTCGAGGACCTTGCTCGTCGAACGGGCATCGGAGAACTCTCCAGCCGGATCAGGCACGAGCATGTAGAACGCCTCGGCTTCGTTGCTGCCTTCGCGCTCCGGGAGGAGGTCGATGCCGAAGAAGAACCCACCGGCGAAGCCGGACGAGCCTCTCGGTGTCAATCGGTTCACGGTGGGCGTGAACACGATCACCACTCGACCGTTGCCATCGAGGTCAGGCACTTCGCCGAAGGCACCCGAAATGGTCGGGTATATGACCTCGTCGAAACGATCCGAAAATGCGGCGAGATCAGCCTGACTGAGGCCACCGGCGGGGGCGGTCTCATCGATGAACAGTACGGCCTGCTCGCCCACGAACTCCGCAACAGCTTCCACCTGGTCGAAGCCGCCCTGTCCGTTGAAGACGCTGAACGTGCGGCGATCTCCTACCGACGGGACGACCTTCGCGGCTGCGAGCCCGGGAGAGAGCGCCACAAGCGATCCGGCTCTGTTGCGAACGGCAGACGCCTCGAGAGACCGAAGCTCGGCTTCCCAGGCTCCCTGCGTGGCGAGCCAGGAACGGGTCGGTACCGACCCCTGTGGTGCGAGGCTCGGGCTCGCCCTCTCCGGGACGGGGGAAGCGGCGGCGGCGCTCCCGAACAAACCGGTCAACTCGAAGCCGTGCTGGGCAGCGGCGATCTCACTGGCCGAGTAGACGATGGTCAAGTAGGACATATCGATGCCGCCGGCTAGTCGTAGGCACGTGAGGCCCTCGGGATCAGCCACGTCGATCACTTCGCCAGGATCGAGTGAGATCGCCTGGCCCGTCGCCGTCACGCCGAGCGCTTGCGGCTCACTCGCTACGACACCGAGCTGCACGACTACCTCAACTGACTTCGTTGGCAGGCACGGGGGCACCTCCACACTGAGCTGAGTCGCGGTGGCTGCTGTGACCAGGCCGCGGATGCCTGAAAAGAGCACCACGTTTTGATCCACCAACGCGCTGAAGTTGGCGCCGGTCAGCACGATGGTGTCCCCGGCCAGAGCGAGATCAGCGGACAGCCCGTCGAGCTCTGGCGGGTCGATCGCGAACAGCTCGAAAAGCGCCGTCGCCGTCTCCTGCGCCGTCACCGTCGCGTGGATCCGAACATCTCCGGCAGTTGCGCCCAAACGAACGGTCGCGAACGCCGAGCCAGTCTCGTCCGTCAATGTGGCCACTGCGGTCGTAATTTCAGCGCTGCCGCCGACGACCTCCCACAACACAGCCACGTTCTCCTGCGGCGCCCCCGTGGATGTCGCACGGACCACGACCTGGAGGCGAGTCGGAAGCAGTTGGCCGACGGTGCCGAACTGTCCGTTCCCACCAGCCACCACGGCCTCGACCTGTGGCAGCCCGGGCTGGACTGGTCCGTCGGAACAGCCGGCGAGCACGCCGAGCATGAGTCCAGCAGTCCAAAGTCTCCGGGCAGTCACCGAGCTAGCCGTTCCCGCTCCAGCCCCAGGAGGTCGATGATCGCGGTCCCCGTGAGAGTCGAAGCACCGGTGCGCACTCGGGCGGTGACCGTCAGAAACTCGAGCGGCTGTAGACCCAGAACATCGCCGGACCGCTCGGGGGGCACCGTGACGTAGATGAACGGTCCATCCGACCCTCCGAATCGGCAAAGCAGGAACGGCTCTCCTTCGAAGAAGTCCGTGCGCACCGACTCCGCGCGTTCAAGCGAGATGAACTGAAGCCGCCACGCCACGACGCGGCCAACATACGCCTGTGGATCCAGGCTAAGGTCATCTGGCGTCAGAGGCGAACCGGAAACTTCACCGCTCGACGTTCCCGCCGCATCGGGCAGCCAAGTCCAACCCTCGAGTCTGACCCGCGCCCAATTCCCCTGGCGCGCGAGCACTTCCAACTGCGTGGTCGGGGGCGTTTGAGCGAGGGTATCCCCGTCGGGGGCCGTGAGGATGGCGGCTCCATTCGTTCCGACATCTGTGAACCGGGGCGGACGGCTCGTAGCTGGCCCTTCGGGGGCGGCGGTGGGACGAGCCGGGGCCTGCAACGGGCTCTCATCCACGGAGGCAGCCCAGATCCAGCCGCGGCGGCGCACGAGGATCCATCCCGGCTCTCGTCGCAGGGCACGAAGCAGCGTGCCTGTAAGGAGCCGCCCCACGATCGTACCGGAGGGCGATTCGCGCAGGTTCTCCCCTTCCGCCTCCGAAACGACCAAGTCGTACTGGCCCGACTCGACGGCCTGAAGCGAACGGGTCCAAACCCATCCTTCCAGGTCGACCTCGAGCCAACCATCTCGTCGGTCGACGATCGTGACGAGCGCGCCCTCCTCGAGCCTCAGGAGAAGTTCTCCATTCGGGGCCGCGCGAAAATTCTCCTCCAAGCTGAGTTGCCCGAAACTCTGCGCTCGACCGTCGTTCGCCTGGGTCATGAGCAGAAGAATCACGAGGGGGACATACCGCCGGACCCTGGCTTGTCGGCTTGTCATCAAGGCTGAAACGATCCCCGTCGGATGGTGTTACAAGGGCGTTCGTGCATTCTTACGGGCTATCCCAGGTGAAATCTGCCGGGGCCGAAAGAGGGCGTCAATCAATTCAGATCGTGGGGCAGGAGCGTCTCCTCCATGCGGCTTTCGTATCGTTCACTTCTCCTGACCGTTCTGGTCGCGTCCCCACTCGGCATGAGTGGTGCGGCCGGCCAGTCGATTCCGTCTCCATACCGCTTCCTCGAACGGGCCCAAGAGGTCGGGCCTTTTGCGGGGTCGGTCTCCGCAGCGACGGGCCGGTTCGGGTTCGGGCCGAGCGGTGGAGCCCTGTTCGGCGTTCGTTATGGCGTTCATCTCGCTGGCCCCGTCTCTCTTGAGGGCGTCATCGGAACGATCCAGAGCGAACGAGACATCATCAACCCGGGCCGAGATGAAGGCGATCGTATCGTCGGTACAACCGACGCCCTTCTGTCGTCGGTCGATGCTCGACTGAGATTCAGTCTGGTCGGACACCGCGCGTGGCACGGCATCAATCCGCACCTCATTTTCGGCGGCGGAATGGTGTGGGATGCGAAGAGCTCTCCCGTCGAGGCAGAAGAGAGTCTGGACGCGGCGGACCAATTCTCTTTCGGCAGGGGGTTCCTGGGCACGCTCGGGACCGGCATGTATTGGTATCTGCGCGACGGCATTGCACTACGGGTCGATGGGCAGTTCACTCTCTGGAAGCTCGCGACGCCACCGGGATTCAGCGATCCAGCGCGCGACTTCGAGGCGGTCGAATCGAGCGAGTGGGTCCGCGGTCTCGGGCTGACAATCTCGGGCATCTTCCGTTGGTAGCTCTAGCCCCTTGAGCCGGGGCGGAGCAGACTTCGAGGTCCGTACGGCGGATTGGCTCACCTGGCGAGAGGCGCAAGCTGAGATCCTCGGCGGGGCCACACATGTAGGGACCGAATTCCTGCCAGCCGCCAACTGCCTAGGGCGGGCCCTCGCTGAGGACATTCGCAGCCGCGCTACGCTTCCCCCCTGGGTCAACAGTGCGATGGACGGGTACGCCGTCCGGGCCGAGGACGTGGCGACGGCCGGGCCGTCGACGCCGGTCCGACTCAGCGTCACAGGCATCGTCCACGCGGGCGAACCCCCTGGCGGTCCAGTCGGCCCGGGGGAGGCCGTGCGTGTGATGACGGGGGCGCCCGTACCGGAGGGTGCCGACAGCGTCGTCAGGGTCGAGGACACCGATGCAGAAGCCGACGTGGGCACCGTACAGATCGTACGGAGCCGTGATTCGGGAAGGCATCTCCGCCCCGCCGGGCAGGACATGCGGGTCGGTGACGTGGTCCTCCGGGCTGGTCAGGTTGTGACACCGACTCGCGTCGGGCTGCTGGCCGCTCTTGGAGTCGAGAAGGCAGCTGTTTTCCAACAGCCTACGATCGGGGTCCTGTCCACGGGCAACGAGCTTCGGACTCCCGATCAGTACGATGACGTCATATCCGGCGCAGGGGTCCCGGAGTCCAACGGCCCGATGTTGGTGGCCGCGGTTCTTCACGCCGGCGGACGTCCGATGCCTCTAGGTATCGCACGAGATGACGTCGCGTCCCTCGAGGAGGCCATCGACAGCGCATCTGACGCCGACGCGCTCATCACGATCGGAGGAGCGTCGATGGGGGAGGCTGACTTGGTGAAGCGCGTGCTGGACGGACTCGGCTTTGAACAAGCCTTCTGGCGCGTGAAGATGCGACCGGGTAGCCCTTTCGGTTTCGGATGGCTGCAACACGGAGCGAAGAGACAGGCCGTGTTCAGCTTGCCTGGGAACCCTACGTCAGCTTTCGTCACCTACGAGTTGTTTGTTCGACCGTTCGTGCTGGCTCTGGCCGGGCACAGCAAAGTCCTTCGACGTACGATCCGATGCGAGGCGGCCGAGGAGCTCCGCGGCCCGGGCGATCTCGCGCATTTCTTGCGTGTTCGCCTGGACGGGTCGCGGGGAATTCTCCGTGCCAGCCTAACCGGCGTGCAAGGGTCCGGCCTCATGAGGCCGCTGGCGGAGGCTGATGGCCTAGCGATCGTGCCTCAATCGACAACCCAGATCAGTGCAGGCGACCCGGTCGACGTGGTCGTTCTCTCGGATGCGCCGGGCGCCGAGACGTTCGGCAGTCCGCACGGAGTCTCGGACTCCGGCTAGTCGCTCGCCTTGAGCGCCCGAATCTCCTGCGTCAGGCGCGGCAACACCTCGAAGAGGTCCCCAACGACACCGTAGTCGGCAACGGCGAAGATGGGCGCGTCAGCGTCACGGTTTACCGCCACGATCGTCTGGGACGTGCGCATTCCGGCCAAGTGCTGGATCGCTCCCGAGATGCCGACCGCGAAATAGAGCTTCGGTGCGACCGTCTTTCCCGTCTGGCCTACCTGCTCCGAGTGTGGACGCCACCCAGCGTCAACGACCGCCCGAGATGCGCCGAGAGCCGTATCGGGGCCGAGGGCATCCCTAAGGTCCTCCAGCAGGCCCCAGTGCGTAGGATCCTGCATGCCCCGACCGCCAGACACGATAACGGATGCTTCCGAGACGTCGACCTGCCCGTCGGGAGTCGGCTTTCGCTCCATCACCCGGGTCCGCCATTGCGTGGGGTCCACCTTCGGCGTGAAGGGCAAGACCTCACACTCCGCGGCATGCTGGCCCGGCGTGAACACGTTTGGCCGGATCGAGAGGACCGCCGGCGTCGCGTCGAGAGAGACGCGTGCGAAGGCCTTGCCGGAGTACACCGGCCTCACAAACGAGAGTGCCCCGTCCGTGACTTCGATCCCGGTGACGTCGGAGGCGAGAGGCACATCAAGTGCCGCGGCGACTCGAGGTGCCAGGTCCTTGCCCGGTTCGGTGGCGGCGAAGACGACTGCTGCAAAGGCACCGTCTCGCACGTGCTCGACTACGACGGGCGCGTACCCCTCCGCGCTATACCGCGCGAGGGCTTCGTGTTCACCTAGAGCGACGGAGGCGGCTCCTGCGCTTCCGACACGCTCTTCGACGTTGGACATCCCCGGTGGGCCCAGGACGAGGGCTCTGGCCGCACCGCCGAAGTGATCAGCCAGCTGCCTTGCGGCCGCAACCGCCTCGCGGCCCGCTCCCCCGATCTGCCCGTCACGCTGCTCTACGAGGGCGAGGACATCCGCCATATGTTGACCCTCCATGTTCTTCGAATGAAACGTCTGGTGACAGACGCCTAGAGTGCGTTGGCGTCTTCGCGCAGGAGACGGACCAACTCGGGCACGGCATCCGGGCCCTCACCGACGATTCGCCCGGCCGTCCGGGCTGGGGGCTCAGTGAGGCCCTCGACTCGTATGCCCGACGGCTCGAAGGACACGTCCTTCTGGTCGAGCGGCTTCCTCTTCGCCGCCATGATTCCCTTCAATGACGCGTATCGGGGCTCATACTCGCCCTTGGTAATAGTCAGCACGGCTGGAAGGTCTGCTTCGACGACCTCTACGCCCCCCTCGACGTCGCGCTGGCATACCACAACGCCGTCGCCCACCTCGAACGACGCGACCCCGGTTACGCACGGTCTGTCGAGCAGCGTGGCTACCATCGGTCCGACCTGCTGTTGGTCACTACCGGCGGCCTTCACCCCGAACAGCACGAGGTCGGCGGGCGAACCCTCGAGCTCCGCCGCCAGTACTTTGGCGGTACCGAGCCCGTCCATGACGGTATCCGCCCTGAGCAGCGTCGCTCTGTCAGCACCCATCGCGAGTCCCCCCCGCAGCGTTTCCTGAGCGGAGTCTTCACCGACCGTGAGGAGCGCTACCTCGCCGGAGCCGGCTCCTTCCTTGGCTCGCAGGCCCGCCTCGAGCGCAAACTCGTCGTAGGGACTGATGATGAACTTGACTCCCGCGTGATCGATGCCGGTGCCCGACTCATCTAAACGAATTCGGGTTTCCGTGTCTGGAACCCGCTTGATACAAACGATGACGTTCACCGAGCTCTCGACTCCGAGTGGGAAGGGACGGTCACAGCGTGGCTCCGAGGATCGCGAAGCACACAGACGCTAGAACTCCACCTATGAGGGCGTACGGGAGCTGCGTGCGGACATGGTCGATGTGGTCGGTCGCCGCGGCCATTGAAGAGATGATGGTTGTGTCGCTGATCGGCGAGCAGTGATCGCCAAAGACACCACCTGACAGGGTAGCGGCGACGAACGGTGCGAGCGGAAGCCCAAGCGTCGCGGCCGCCGGTACGGCGATAGGCAGCATGATCGCGAAGGTGCCCCAGCTCGTTCCCGTGGAGAACGCGATGCCACCTGATACGAGGAACAGGAGCGGCAAGTACACGAAGTTAGGCATCGTGCCGGCCGTGACCTGGGCGACATACACGCCCGTGCCGAGCATCTCCACGACGTTCCCCAGCGCGATGGCGAGCAGGAGGATCAGCGCCAACGGCACGAGTGCTCCGGCTCCCTTGAGCCCGACTTTGACCAGCTTTGCGATCGTAAATGCGCCCTGCATGAGCAGCATGACCCATGCGAGCGCAAGGCCGAACAGAACCGACCAAAGTACGCTGGTGGACCCCGACCCGTCTGACATCACCCCGTTCCCAGTGATGTACAGTCCGAGCGGCATGAACAGGACCATACCGGCGATCGGTGCGATCATGTTGCGGGCCAGAGGATCGGAGGTCTCGTCGGGTTCGGGGGCGAGCACCTCCACGTCGATCATCGGCGTCGCGTCAGGCCACAGAAGCTCACCGTTCCTGGTGCGTTCCTCCGCCTTCTTCATGGGTCCGATGTCGATGTCCCACACGATCACGACGAGAACGAGAAGAACGGCGATGATCGCGTAGAAGTTGAATACGATCGCGCTCAGGAAGACCGTGAGAGCGTTCTCTACGCCCAACCCTTCGAGAATACCCAGGTTGTACGCACCCCAAGCATTCATCGGAATCAAGATACAGATCGGAGCCGACGTCGAGTCGATGATATAGGCGAGCTTTTCACGCGAACTCTGATAGCGATCGAATAGCGGTCGCGAGACCGCGCCGGCTACCAACACCGTGATGTTCGACTCGATGAAGATCACGATTCCCGTGGCCCACGCGAGGAGTTGGGAGCGCTTGGCAGAGTCGACCCACTTCCTCTGTTCCAAGAAGCGCACGAAGCCACGCACACCGCCCGAGGCCTCCACCGTGGCAATCAGCGCCCCGATCACGAGCGTGAACATCACAACCCGTGCATCACCTTCGTCACCTAGGACTTCGACCGCGCCCTGAATCGACGCGGCGATGCCCGTAAGAGGATTCCAGCCAGAGAGCATCGTCCACGCCAGCCACAGTCCCCCGGCGAGCGACAGGTAGACTTGCTTCGACCAGATCGCGAGGACGATTGCGAGGATGGGTGGCAGCAGTGAGGTCCAGGTCGGATCGGTCATGCGATCAGTCCGTTCGAGCGGTGGCAGGGTGACGCGAAACGCCAGGCGCGCCCCGAACATAGAAGCGGTACGGCCAGTACGCCGCCGCGCGCACCCCGATGCGGCCCGAAACCCCGACGTCCTCCCTCGCCACGTCCCAACCGGGCTCCAACGTCAACGGTGCCTCGGTGAGGTCGTGGGCGTACAACTCTCCTGTGACCCCCAGGGCCTGGCACAGGCGCCCTGGGCCAGCCGCGAGGGGGCGCCGCCCGCCGCGACGCTGCGTCATGACTCCCTCACCCTCCAACGGATCCAGGCCGCGGAGCAAGACGGCCTGTGCCTCGCCATCGCGCCCAGTAACCACGTTCATGCACCAGTGCATGCCGTAGATGCGATACACGTACGCGTAACCTGCGGGGCCGAACATCACCGCGTTCCGGCGGGTGATGCCGCTGACGGTCGCGGCATGCGACGCCGGATCGCGCGGTCCATCGTAGGCTTCGGTCTCCACGATCACTCCGGCGGTCCTCTTACCGTCGATGACCGAGACCACCCGGCATCCCAGCAGATCGCGTGCCACGTCCAACACGGGTCGGCCCAGGAATCGCGCGTCGAAGCGCACGTCGGGCCTGCGGTCGTCTCGCCAAGGCAATACGCTTCGCCCGTTCACTGCCACCGGCGCGGCAGAGCGCTCCACGGCGGCGTCCAACGAGCGCCTAGCTCCGACCGCGGTTCGAGCCTCCGCCGCCACTCCCACCGGACCGACGCGCATAGTCGGCTCGCCACGCCTCCAGCACCTGCTCCGCGCGGCTACTCGGAATCGCCGTGGAAATGGCCTCCGGATCCTCCTGCATTGCCCTGAACAGATCTGTGCCGAAGCGGTCCACCAACGTCTCGGCGGTCTTCTCGCCCACGCCCTTGTATCGATGCGTCAGATATCGGACGATCGCGTCCGGCGCGGTCGGAAGCCCAAGACCGGTCGTATCGAAAGACCCTGTCGAGGGCGGGGCCTCCGACGCTTGAACCGTGGGTGCCCCCGCGGTCTGGCCTTCGAAGAACGGCGGCGGTCCATCTCCTCCACGACGTCGCGTAGACCCACCGCGTGGTCCCAGGCGCAGTCCGGCGTCGCCCGTATCAGTGGGAAGCACATCGATGATCGACGGCTCCGGCTCAGCGTCGGGGACCGGTAACGTCTCGAATGCCGGCTGCTCTTCGGTGTTCTGGGACGAGGCCTCTACCGGAGCTTCCTCCGGTGCGACCACATCGGATATCGGCTCCTCATCTGGGTCTGGCGGTGAGGAATCCCCCCCCGCCGCCGGTAGCGAGACGTGGAAGTTCCCTCTGTCCGTCCGCTCGGTATCGATCACTCCGTGCTCGGCCGCCTGAGCGAGAAAGCGTGAGAACTTCGCAAAGCCGAGCTCGGCCTCGTCAAAGCTCCGATCCTTCTGGAGGATCTTTCGCTTCACATCCGAGTCACGCACCTGATCACGACCGGACGATCGGAAGTCCTCGAGCGCTGATGTGAGGAGCGCGTACGCGTCCTGGAGCGGATCCTCGGAGCCGAGACTGCTTGAAGTAGCCTCGGCCTGCTCGGCGCCTTTCTCCTTCCGGTCCTGCCTCGGCCGTCCACGATCGCGGCGACCTCTCGAGCCCCCCGAATCCGACGAGGGCCGACGGTCCCTGCCCCGTGTGGGACTCACCTCGTACTGACCGTTCTCTTGCTTCTTGAGGGTGACGAGTCCCCGTGAAGAGGCCTCGGCCAGGAATCTGCTGAACTTGCTGTACCCTATGGCCCCTTCGTCGAAGTTCGCATCGAGTTCCTGCATGACCTGCTTCAAGCGATCCGAGCGCATGACGTCGCCTCGCGACACCATCTTCTTGAGCGCCTCGTTCACGAGAACCCATGGGTCACGCGCGGTCTGAGTCAACTCGGTCGTCTTGGTCAGTCCCGTGAGGCTCGTGTACGAATAGTACTCGTCACAGTTCTGGACGAGGATGTCCGAGCTCGATTCCTGGATTCCGACCCCGATCACGTACTTGCCGTACTCCTTGAGCTTCAGGACGAGGCTCGAAAAGTCGGAGTCGCCGGTCAGCAGGATATACGTACCGATCTCGGGCCGAATGAAGACCAGCTCGACGGCATCGATCGCCATCCTGATGTCGGTCGCGTTTTTCTTGTTGCTCCCGTAGGCCGGGGCGAAGATCAGATCGACCGACGCCTCGGACAGCGGGACGATGTACTGCGGGTAGCGACGCCAATCGGCATAGGCGCGTTGCACGCTGACCTTGCCCTTGATGACGTCGGAATCGAGGAGCGTCTTGAGCTCCTTCGACAGGTCGCTGCGCATGCCCATCGTGACATTGTCGAAGTCGATGAGGAGCGCCGCGTGGAGAGAGTCCACGCCTGCGGAGCCTGTTCCCCCCTGATGAGGGGCCCTAGTGTACGGTGTACCCATTTCTTGTTTTCTCGCAAACCAAATTGTCTAGCCGCGAGACCTCCCCACCTCGCTCGCGTCGTTGGATCGCGAGCGGGGTCGGGGAAGCCGTCCGGGAGCGCTCACCATGAACGCTGCGGCCCCGTCAGGCTGGATCGCTCTCGGTCTGTATCAGCCGGGAGAGATCGACCCGCCGCACCTTGCCCGTGTCCGTACGCGGAAGCCCATCGAGAAAACGAACCGAGTCCGGAACCTTGTCCTCCGCGAGTGTCTCGCGGCACCAGCCCACGATCTCATGGCCCGTCACGATCGCACCTTCCACTGGAACGATGCAGGCGCAGATGGCTTCTCCAAGGAGCGGGTCGGCAAGACCGATCACCGCAACCTCTTGTACCGCCGGGTGGGACTCTATCCGAGTCTCGACCTCTCTGGGGTACACGTTGAAACCAGACCGAATGATAACGTCCTTCCGACGGCCTACCAAATGCAGGTAGCCGTCCTCGTCGAGGATCCCGAGATCCCCCGTCCTGAAGTAGCCGTCCTCATCGAAAGCCTGCGCGGTCTCTTTCGGTTGCCTGTAATAGCCGAGCATTACGCCTGGGCCACGCACTCCGATTTCGCCGACGCTCTCGACGGGCAACACCGATCCGTCGGTCTCCACGACGCGGATCTCAGTCCCAGGCAGCGGCTTGCCTACCGTAAAGCGCCGCTTCTCGGGGGAGTCGCCCGGTGATGTGCCCACGACGGTCGACGACGTCTCAGTGAGCGAGTACGCGGTCAGCACGGTCCCGCCCATCTCGCGTCCGATACGGTCGACGAGATCATCACTGACGGGCGCGCCCGCCACGACCGCCAAGCGCATTGCGCCTAGGTCCCGCCGTCGGCCCTCCAGCTGGGCCAGCTCCGCCACGAACATTGTGGGGACACCGTAGTGAACCGTTGCTCGATGGCGCTCGGCTAGGTCCAGGGTCGCCGCGGCTCCGGCTTCATCCTGGAGGATCAAGCAGGCGCCCGCGAGTACGGTGGACAGCACGCCTGGCCCGAGACCGAAGACGTGGAATAGGGCTGTCACGCCGATGATCCGATCGTCGTCTTTCAGGCCGAAGCGATCCGCGGTGGCCGCCGCAACGCCCAACATGTTCGCGTGACTCAGCTCGACGCCCTTCGGCTTCCCCATGGTGCCGGACGTGTACAGAATCGCGAAGCCGTCGCTGCTCTGGACAGTCGCCGGAGCAGCATAATCACGACCGCTGCCAGACGAGACCAGATCCTCGAACTGGAAAATCCGATCATCGTACCAGAGATCCTCTTCGCCGACCGTCACCAGGTACTGAAGGTCGGGAAGCTGTGGCATCAGATCTTCGAACAATTGCAAGAAGTCGACCCCATTCAACTCCTCGATGGTGATCGCGCATACGGCCTCCGAGTGCCGGAGCATGTACTGGAGCTCGGGCGTCGTAAGCCTCGGGTTCAGCGGCACGATGGTCGCCCCGAGGTTGGCCGCCGCGAAGAGTCCGATGACGAACTCTGGGCACGGCGGCAATACCAGGGCGACCCGATCACCCGTTTCTACGCCAAGATGAGCAAGGCCCGCGGCCAAGGCCTGAGCGTCGCTTTCGACCTCGGCAAACGTGTAGACACGGTCCCCAAAACGTAGGTACGCGTTGGTAGGATCCGCGGTGGCACGCGCGGCGAGTGCCGAAGCGACGGTGAAGCCTTCGAAGCGCTCTGTGAGCGCCATGTCACCTCCCTAGCAAAGGCTCCTAAGACAATTCCCCGAGCACTTCCCGAACCATCGCATCCGGAACCTCGCGGCTCCATCCCTCCGCGTCGTCCACATCGCCGATGCGCCGAAGTAATACATATCGTGGCCGGCCAGTGCGAGCCTTCTTGTCACCCGCTAGGGCGGTCATCACGTCGTCAATATCGAGTGATGGCAAGACCGCCATCTCAAAACCGAGACTCGCGAGGGTCCTACCCAGAATGTCACGAGTGCCTGCAGCAGTCACACTGAGGCGCTCGCCGATCTCTGCCTCCAGAAGCATCCCCGCAGCGACCGCCGTCCCGTGGCCTACCGAGAAGTCCGACACGGACTCGAGCGCGTGGCCAATCGTATGTCCGAAGTTCAGTATCTGGCGGAAGCCTCCCTCGAGCTCATCCTTGGTCACCACCGCACCCTTCAGCCTGATCGAGCTCAGGACCGCGCTCTCGGCCGCGGTGGGATCGGCCTCCATCAGCAGTTCGGCGTCCGAAGCGAGTTGCTCGAAGTAACTGGCGTCGAGAATGGCGCCGTGTTTCACAGCCTCCACCAAGCCTTCCGCTCGATCGGCTGCGGGGAGCGTACCGAGGGTGGCAGGGTCGACGACGACGCACTTCGGCGCGTGGAAGGCCCCAACCAAGTTCTTACCGGCTACTGTATCGACGCCGGTCTTGCCACCGACCGCCGCGTCGATCATCGCGAGATAGCTCGTGGGGACTTGAACGACCGATATCCCCCTCAGAAAGGTCGCGGCCACGAAGCCCCCGAGGTCTCCAGTCACCCCTCCTCCCACGGCGACGACACAGCTGTCCCGGCCGTGCCCGTCCGCCAAGAGCGCATCCGTCAATCGCGACCAACTATCTCGCGTCTTCGACGCCTCGCCGGCGGGGAACTGATAGAGCTCGGCGTTGACGCCGCCGCCCCGCAGGAGCGAGACGACCTGGGAACCGTAAAGCGGAGCCACGTGGTGGTCTGAGATCACCGCATAGCGGTGGGCGGGTGCATGATCCTGCAGGATGCTCGGGATGCGCTCGAGAAGACCGTGAGCGACGAGCACAGGATAGGCCCCGGTCAGGGATCCGACATCGACCCGCGCGACACCGTCGGCAGCCGTGACTTAACGCTCCCGGTCGAGCACGGTCACGACCGACACGCCCTCGGTGATGCCAATGCTGAGCTGGGTGGCCGGCCTCCCCTCTATATCGGTGCGCTCGAGCGTGGCAGGCCCTCCCAAGCTGTTGAGCGCGCCGTCGAGGGCATCTGCAAACCCGTCGCGGGCTACCGCATCATCCCAAATCACCTGCCAGACTAGGCCTAGGTCACCCGAGGCGGTCTCGACCAGTACGTACCGGTCTCCGGCCCATCCGTCGGCAAGGGAGGCAGATGCGGCCCCCACATGCTCTTGAAGGAAAATGCTCAGTTCCAAGTGACCGAGTACGTCCTCATGGACAAGCCTGCCACCGGTCACGGATACCGAAAGCTCGACGGGAGGCGCGCTACCTCCCAGAAGTACAATCTGTTCAGTGGAGGCAGGAAGAAAGTCGCCGAAGGGTGCTACCCTGTTGCCCGCCGCCCAGAGGCGCAGCACATACCCGGCTCCCTCCAGATAGGGGAAAAGCAACGCCTCCTGGATCACCGCAGGAGCGCCGGCCAAGGCCGGAAACTGGGTTCTCATTCCCTCGAGCGCCGGACGCAGTTGCGCCGCGAAGTCGGGAAGCTGGCCAAGGTCGACCGGCGCACCTGTCGCCTGCTCAGCCATGAACTCGAACATGACGAGAGTAGCGTGCCCCTCGATGGCTGCCTGCGCCGCCGCTGCCCGGTCGTTCCCCAGGTCGGAGTCGGTAAGCGCATCGAGGTCGAACCACTGATCCTGCACCGCATGAACGAGCTCATGCACGAGGAGCCCTTGCAGATCCATCTCAGGTTGGTCGTCCATCACGAAGAGGGCCGTAGAGTCCGGTTCATAAAACCCTGCTACCTGTTCGGTATAGAGCGAGAGCAGCACCTCCCTGAGGTCCAGAGAATGCGGCACGAGGCCCAGCAACGCGTAGGCGCTGACCATCGCCTTTGCCTCCGCTTCGGGAAGCTCCGCGTCCAGCTTGTACTCGAGGTAGCGGACCAACTCCTCTCGGCTCCGACGCTCCAGCCGAACAGGTTCGCGAAGCTCCAGTCCCGAACGGGCGGCGATGTCCGGAAGCAGCGCGGCAGCAAGCTCAGCCAACTCCGGGTCGGACGAGATCACCAGATTAGAAATAGGCTCCTGTGCACCGCCGGTGCAGGCCAGCGCGAGCAAGAGGGCGGGGGCGGCCGCAGCTCCGCGGTGCCGGGCCCGACGCCGCAGGCGAGCGGCTCTTCGGACCGGATTGCATGTCATCGCGAACATATTGTGGCACATGGAGTTGGGGCCTCGAACGCCGACGCGCTGCGGCTGTCAGCTTCGCTTGGCTCGAGACCCCGGTCAAGCCAGGGCAGCCGTCGATCTTTGTTCTTGAGCCTACGCCAGTATGTGGGCTAGCTTGAACCGGCGGGAGAAGCTGGCACCCGCCTTGCATCGTCGTCGTGTACCGATTCTCTGCACCCATGGCAGAACGTGACTGCACAGGCGAAACCGAAGAAGGATCCGACTCCCAAGCAGGGACTCCGATCCCGACTGGCCCCATTTTGGCACCCTCGAGCTTATTTGCTCGGTTGCGTTTTCTTGACCGGCGGAGGGGCCGGCGGGATCTGGGGCGCTTGGCAAAATATTTGCGAGAGCGGTACGTGTCCGTCGATCGCCCAGATCCGCACCTTCGAGCACGAGCAGACCAGCAAGCTGCTCGCGCATGACGGCCGCCAGATCGCGGAGATCGGTTACGAACGCCGGACGCCTGTGTCGATCCATGCCCTCCCGGAGTTCATCCCACAGGCCGTCGTCGCGATCGAAGACAAGAGGTTCTACAGCCACGGCGGATTCGATCCGTTCGGTATCGCGCGGGCCGTGTTCGGAGTCCTGACGTTCAGGAACCTCGGGGGCGGGAGTACCATCACACAGCAGCTCGCCCGCAATCTGTTCGACGAAATCGGCTTTCAGCGAAAGTACGTCCGTAAGCTGAGGGAAGTGCAGGTCGCGCTGGATATCGAGCGGTCTTACACCAAGGACCAGATCCTCGAGGCTTATCTGAACGAGATCTACATGGGGCGCGGATGGGGCTTCCAGAGCGCCGCCCAGAACTATCTCGGTAAGAACCTTACGGATCTGAACGTCGCGGAGGCGGCGCTGCTGGCGGCCATTCTCAACGTCCCGGCGTGGTACGATCCGTTCCGGCACCCCGAGCGCGCGAAGAATCGACGCGACCTCGTGCTTAGCCGGATGGCTGCGGAGGGGTACCTCACGACCGACGAAGCGGAACGGTGGAAGCGGTTTCCGCTGCCCGAGAGCCCGCCCACAGGACTTGTCACATCTGTCGCCCCCTACTTCGAGGAGTGGGTCAGGCAAATCCTCGATTCGAGGTTCGGCGACGATATTTACCGCAACGGGCTACGCGTCTACACGACACTCGACATCGACATGCAACGAGCCGCCCAAGCATCGATGGAAGAGGGTTGGGCTGCGGTCGAGGCCGATACGATGAACTTCGAGCGTCCGTTGAAGGCCGAGTTCGACACTGTGCGTAGCTTCCCGGGCTCCACACCCTATTTGCAGGGAGCCTTTATAGCCATAGATCCGCTGACGGGCGACGTACGCGCGCTGATCGGTGGCCGCGACTACGAGCAGTCCAAATTCGATCGCGCGAGGCTCGCCCAGCGGCAGGCTGGATCCTCATTCAAGCCGTTCGTCTACACGGCGGCGATCGCGAGCGGCATTCCCGCCTCGCACATCGTGGTCGATGGGCCGGTAGTGATCCCACAGGTCAGCGGCGAAGACTGGCGACCCGCGAACTTCGATGGTGAGTTCGAGGGTCCGATGACTATGCGTAGAGGCCTGTACACCTCCACCAACATGATCGCGATCAAGGTCGGCTGGGAGGAGGTGGGGATGGAAACCGTGGCTCAGACCGCGCGTCGGATGGGCATCCGCACGGAGATCGAGCGCTTCCCGTCCTCGACGATCGGCGCTGCAGAGGTGATCCCACTCGAGGTCGCGGAAGCGTACTCCGCCTTCGCGAACCTGGGAAAGAAGGTGCGGCCCTTCCCGATCCTTCGGGTCGAGGATGCCCAAGGAACGGTTATCTGGGACCCGGAACCAGATCGGACCCAGGTGTTGGACAGTCTCGTGGCGCGCATCATGGTCTCGATGCTCGAAGACGTCGTGAGTCTCGGCACCGGCTACAACGCGATTCGCATCCGCAGCGGGCTACCTAGGGCCATTCGCGCCGGGGGCAAGACCGGCACAACCAATGACGGCACGGACGTCTGGTTCACGGGCTTCACCCCTAACCTCCTGGCCACAGTTTGGTTCGGCATGGATGCACCGGTTCCGATTTACACCCTCGGCCCCGGCAAGCTCCAGGCGACTGGAGCGAGGATTCCAGCACCCGTTTGGGGCTCGTTCATGCGCAGGGTCTACCTGGGCGTCGACGGCGACGAGGAGAACGGGGTTGAGGCCCAACCGCCTCTCTTACCGATCCCCGATGGCTGGCCTATTCTGCCAGGACTCAAGACAGCACTTGTCGACAAGCAGACCGGCAAGCTCGCGTCTCGCTGGTGTCCTGAAGAGGACCGGTATCTGGAGTACTACATCCCCGGGACCGAGCCGACGGAATTCTGTGACAGATCCGACCGGCGCTTCAGAGGCTCCCGCACGCCGTAACGGGAGCTCCCCGACATGGTCCGGCCCTGGGGTGGGTTACGCCGCGACGGTCCCGCTGGTGTCGATCCGGTGAGAGACGAGCTTCCGAGTGACTACATCGCCACCGACTTCTCCCAACACGACCGCCGATCGAACGATCTCGGAGCCGAGCGGGAGCTGTGACGCCTCTCGGGCGTGTACGACTCCCAAGACTTCACCGGTGGTCACTTGCTGCCCGACGTTCACCAGGACTTCGAAGCCAACCCCGAGATCGACGTCCTGGTTCAGGTGGAGGCGCGCGCCTCCGAGAGCCATGAGCCCCTCGCCCAACGGACGCGGGAGGACGCTCACGACGGTGCCGGGCGCCTCCGCCTTCACGCTCAAGGTCTCAGGAGCCGTACGCAGGAGATCCGGATTCTCGAGGACTATCGGGTCTCCACCCTGGGCCTCGATCAACCGCCCGAAGCGTTCCAGCGCCGCACCGGAGTCCAGCGCGCGGGTCGCGCGCTCGGTCGCCTCACCACGGTGCAGGCCTCGGGTTACGAGCGCGGCCATTTCGGCGGCCAGACGAATCACGAGCGCCCTCAGGTCGGGCGGACCGCCTCCTCGCAGGCAGTCGATAGCCTCCGCTGTCTCTAGCCCGTTGCCGATCGCCTGCCCGAGCGGGCGATCCATCGCCGTGAGCAGCGCCACCGTCGCCAGGCCGTTACCCTCCCCGATGCCGACCATGGTGCGCGCCAAGTCCAAGGCCTGGTCTTCTTCAGGTAGGAACGCCCCGGAACCGACCTTCACGTCGAGCACCAGCCCCTTCAGCCCTTCAGCGAGCTTCTTGCTCATGATGCTCGCTGCGATGAGCGGGCGAATCGGCACCGTCCCGGTCACGTCGCGGAGCGCGTAGAGGCGTCGATCGAGGGGCGCGATCTCGTCGGTCTGTCCGATCATCGCGCAGCCGACCCGCTCGAGAATTTCCTTGAACTCGGTGAGCCCGATGGCCGTGCGGAAGCCCGGAATCGCCTCGAGCTTGTCGAGCGTTCCGGTGGTGTGCCCCAGGCCCCGACCCGACATCATGGGCACGAACAACCCCAGCGATGCTACGAGCGGAGCAAGCGCCAAGGACACCTTGTCGCCCACACCACCCGTAGAGTGCTTGTCCACCGTCGGGCCGGGCAGGTGCGAGAAGTCCAGAGACGTGCCGGACCCCACCATCGTGCGCACCATCACGTCGGTTTCCGCCGCGCTCATCCCGTGGTAGTTCACGGCCATGAGGAAGGCAGACATCTGATACTCCTGCACGCGCCCGTCCAGGTACCCCTCTAGAAACGCTTCCAGTGTATTCTCTTGGAGGGTTTGCCCGTCCCGCTTCGCCGCGATGACGCGCGACGGGATCACGATCGGGTCGCCGCTAGGTGACGAAACGCTTACGCGCGTGCTCGATGGCGTCGTCCACCTTCCCCTTCACGTCGTCTGCCAGGTCATCCCACCGATCGGTGGCGTTCTCGCGGAGGTCGACCGCCGCCCGCTGGATCCGCCGCCGTGTGCGCCGTCCCGGCTGTGGGGCCGTGAGCAGCGCCACTCCGACTCCGAGAATCGCGCCGAGTAACAGTCCCGATATGAAGTTGATGACCTGCGTGTCGTCGTCGTATTCCATGACCCCTCCATTCCGATGCACTCCGTTCCTACGTTGTATATTAGCAGTGCCGATCCGCCCGTCACACGAGCCCGGCCAGGTCCCCATGGGAGGACACATGGACGCACCGAACACCACCATCCGAGAGATAGCCCTCCCGGTGTCCGTTTTCCACGCGCTGAAGGACGAGCTCTTCGGTGAAGCTGGCGTGGCCCCGACGACCCGCGCGTTGCACCAAGCGGGATACCGAGCGGGGAACGACGCCGTGGAGACGTTTACTGCGGGGCTGCCGGGGGGTGTGCTCGAGATGGGGGAATCGGCGTTTTGGTCACGCCTGGAGGATTTCTTCTCGCGCCGCGGCTGGGGCGCTCTCAAGCCTATCACCGGGCAGGCCAAGGTTGGACTGCTCGTTAGCGAGGATTGGGCGGAGGCCACACCGAACGACACCTCGCCGGAGGCCAGCTGTTCCTTTACAACCGGCTTCATGTCCGGTCTCCTTTCACAGATCGCGGGAGGGCCGGTAGCCGTCCTCGAGGTCTCTTGCCGGACTCGAGGCGACGACGCTTGCCGGTTCGGCTTCGGTTCAGAACGGGCCATCACTGACCTGCACGGGCTCCTCCTCGACGGCGCGGACCTCGATTCCGCGCTGGCCGACGGCTGAGCGAGTCGCTGCGCAGCCCACGAATGAGAGCGCTCGGTATCGACTATGGTCGGAAGCGAGTGGGCCTCGCGGTGAGCGACCCAACTGGGACTATTGCTTCTCCACTCGACACTCTGGTTCGCCGGGCAGGCAAGCGCCCCCCGATCGCCAAGATGGAGGCGATCGGCATCGAGGTTGGCGTCGAGCATGTGGTCATGGGACTTCCGCTGGACCTGAAAGGCAACGAGACCGAGTGGTGTGCGGAGGTACGTGACGTGGGCGAGAGGCTGGCTGGCCGACTCGGAGTCGAGATTTCCTTTATCGACGAACGCATGACGTCCGTTCGGGCGGAGCGCGCCGTGCGCTCAATTGGGCTCCCGAAGCGAGAGCGGGAGAAAAAAGTGCGCATCGACGCGGCGGCGGCACAGCTCATCCTGCAGGCGTGGCTCGACCGCCAGGCTCGCACGTCATGACCTTGGTCCTAAGGCGGGCCCGAGCCCTCCGAGCCCTCCCGCTGCTCCTCGCGCTCGTATCGTGTCGCGGCGAGCCCGGTGCCGTCATCGAAGTCATCGTGCCCGCGGGAGCGCCCCTGTCGGTGGTGGCCGACACGCTCTCGGCTCGCGGCGTCATCGGCGCGAAAACTCCGTTCGAGCTCTTCGCGCGAATGCGTGGCTTGGATCGTCAGATCAAGTCGGGTCGGTATGAGCTACGGGAGTCGAGCGCATGGGGCGTCGTGCTGGAGCGGCTGACTCTGGGCAATGTCATGACGGTTCCGATGACGATTCCCGAGGGCTTCCAACTTCGACAGATGGCACCGCGCATCGCTGCGATTACCGGCGATACCGAAGAGGCAGTGCTCGCGCGGCTGGTGGACCCCGATCTCGCACGGGATCTCGGCGTCCCGGGGCCGGGCGTAGAGGGATACCTCTTCCCAGACACCTACCTGTTCGCGCCCGGGGTCCCAGTCGACGCAGTCCTCATCGCCATGGTGGATCGATACAAGACGATGTGGTCCTCTGAATGGAGGGCGAGGCTGGACGACCTCGGCATGTCCGAGATCGAGCTGGTGACACTCGCTTCCATTATCCAAGCGGAAGCCCGACAGAACGATGAGATGCCCCGCATCGCATCGGTTTACCACAATCGACTTCGGGAGGGCTGGCTGCTTCAGGCGGATCCGACCGTGCTCTACGCACTCGGGGGCACCCGCCAGAGGTTGTTGTATGCCGCTATCGATTCGGTGGAAGACAACCCGTACAACACGTATTCGCAGCCCGGGCTTCCACCAGGGCCCATCGGCGCCCCAGGCGAGGTGGCCCTAACGTCAGCACTCACCCCGGCCCCCGAGACCTTCATGTACTTCGTGGCCAGGCCAGATGGCACGCATGTCTTCACGCGCACGTTGGTCGAGCACAATCGGGCCAAGGCCAGCGCTCAGGCAGAGCGCGATCGCGTTGGGGGCGGAGCCCAGGACGCGCCCGAGGCTCCGTAGCGAGTGCAGGGCGAGGACCTTCGAAGAGCGCTGCGCTTGGTCGTAATCACCGACCGAGCCCTCGCAGCACCCCGTGAAGTTGCCCAGGTCGTGACTGCGGCTCTTGCCGGGGGTGCCCGAGCGATCCAGCTGCGCAACAAGGGCGATAGCGCCCGGACGCTATTCGAGGTCGGAACCGAGCTGCGCGCGGTCACCAAGCAGGCCGGAGCCCTGCTGTTCGTGAACGATCGCGTCGACGTGGCACTCGCGATCGAAGCGGACGGAGTGCATCTAGGGCCGGACGATCCACCCGTGGCAGCCGTCCGCGCGATTGCCCCGGACTCCTTCCTGATCGGGTACTCGACGGACGACCCCAAAGTCGCGCGCGAGGCCATCGCCGCAGGCGCCGACTATATCGGATGTGGTGCGGTCTACCCCACCGCCACAAAGTCCGATGCCGGGGACGTGATAGGCCTGCGTGGCCTGTCGGAGGTGGCTGCGGCAGTCACAACCCCGGTCGTCGCGATCGGCGGAATCACCGTCGAGAGAGCATCGGATGTGGCAGAGGCGGGCGCTTCAGGTATGGCGGTAGTCGGAGCGATCATGCAGGCCCCCGACCCTGGCGCCGTCACCGGATCCCTCCTGCGGGCCTTCGCCCGGCGTTGAAGCCTCGCGGGGAGGCTGGTCGGCGGGACTTCCCTGCGCGCGGCGTGCCCTACTTGTGCAGAGGTTGCCTAGATGCCCCCTGCGCTGAGCAGCTCCTCGATCTCCTGGCCATCGACGAAGAAGTCCCCGAGAGCCTTGCCGGCGTCAGGTGTGTGCCAGTCGGAACCACCGCTCTGCATGAGCCCCGCGGACTTGCAGATCGCCTCGTATCTGAGGACCGCGTTGCGTCTGTGTGAGGGCCTATAGACCTCGAGTCCCCGGAGACCAGCCGAGATCAATTCCGGGAGAAGGCCGTCGACCATGTCCCCAGGCGGATGAGCCCAAATCGGTATGCCGCCACCCGCCAGCACCAACTCCACCGCTGCTTGCGGCTCGAGCAGGCCCGTGGGAACGAAGGACGCGGAGCGGTCCCCAATGAGTCGGTTGAACGCATCGGGCACTGACGTCGCGTAACCGGCGCTCACGAGCGCCCGAGCCAGATGCGGGCGCCCGATCGTGACCCGATCAGGCCCGGCAGCCTCTTCGACTTCGGAATACGAAACGGTGATGGCCTCGTCACTGAGCCGCACGATCATCTCCCGCATGCGCTCCTCGCGTCGCGTGGTCGCATGCTCCCCATGCGCCACGAGTGCGGCCGCGTCGGGATTGACGAAGTAGCCGAGTATGTGAACGTCACGTCCCGCGTGGGTCGAGCTCACCTCGATACCTGGAACGACCTGCACTCGCACCTCGCGTCCGACCGCCCAAGCCGCATGGTACGCCGCGGTCGTATCGTGGTCCGTGATCGCGATGACATCGAGTCCGCCGCTCGCCGCACTGCGGACCACGGCATCAGCGCTCCAAGCCCCGTCGGACGCTGTCGTGTGTATGTGGAGGTCTACTCTCACCTCGGCATCAGTAGTGGCCTTTTACGGGCCACTACTCGACCACGTCCTCCACAAAGATCACCGCGTCGCTCGGCACGGTCTCAGGAGGCTCCGTCCCGGCGTACTCGGTCAGAAGCGTGACGGTGTCGCGCTCGACCTTGAGGACCCCACCCGCCACGAAGAACGCATCCGAGCCGCCGCTCGGGCGCTCTACGCTGAGCTCCCCGGCCCCGAGAAGCGTCATCATGGGAGCGTGACCGGGAAGTATGCCCACCTGGCCGTCCCAGGCCGGAGCTACGATCGCCGACGCATCTCCCTTGAACACAACCTTCTCGGGCGACACGACCCTCACATCGAGTGCCACGCGCTAACCCTCCGCCGCCAGGCGCTCACCTTCGGCGATCACGCCGTCGATGCCGCCCTGCATGTAGAACGCCTGCTCAGGCAGGTGATCGAACTCGCCTGCTACGACACGCTCGAACGACTCGATCGTGTCCTCGAGCTTCACGTATTGTCCAGTGATGCCGGTGAACGTCTCGGCGACGTGGAACGGCTGCGAAAGGAAACGCGCGAGTCGGCGGGCGCGGCCCACGATGACCTTGTCCTCCTCGGTCAGCTCGTCCATGCCGAGAATCGCGATGATGTCCTGAAGATCCTTGTAGCGTTGCAGAATCCGCTGGACGCCGGTTGCGACCTCGTAGTGCCGCTCGCCGACGAACTGCGGATCCATGATGCGAGAGGAGGAGTCGAGCGGATCGACCGCGGGGTAGATACCCTGCTCCGAGATCGCCCGGCTCAGAACCGTTTGCGCATCCAGGTGCGTGAACGCAGCCGCCGGCGCCGGATCTGTGAGGTCGTCGGCCGGGACGTAAATCGCCTGGACCGAAGTGATCGAGCCCTTGTTGGTCGACGTAATCCGCTCTTGCAGCTCTCCCATTTCGGTCGCGAGAGTCGGCTGGTACCCCACCGCGGACGGCATCCGTCCGAGCAGGGCCGACACCTCGGATCCCGCCTGGGTGAAGCGGAAGATGTTGTCGATGAAGAGCAGGACGTCCTGGCCCTCCACGTCGCGGAAGTACTCGGCCATGGTCAGACCCGCCAGTCCTACTCGCAGACGGGCACCCGGCGGCTCGTTCATCTGACCGAACACGAGCGAGGTAGAGTCGATCACGCCCGACTCCTTCATTTCCAGCCACAGGTCGTTGCCCTCACGCGTCCGCTCACCGACGCCACAGAACACGGATCGACCGCCGTGCTCCATCGCGATGTTGTTGATGAGCTCCATGATGATGACGGTCTTGCCGACGCCGGCTCCCCCGAAGAGACCCGTCTTCCCACCCTTCACATAGGGGGCGAGAAGATCCACCACTTTGATTCCGGTCTCGAAGATCTCGGTCTTGGGCTCGAGCTCGTGGAACTTCGGAGGCTGCCGATGGATGGGCCAACGCTCGACCTCGGCACCCTCACCGCCCACCGGACCCATCTCGTCCACGGGCTCCCCGAGCACGTTCAGGATACGACCGAGCGAGACCTCGCCGACCGGCACGGTTATCGAGGATCCCGTGTCGATCACCTCCATGCCGCGCGTCACGCCGTCGGTGGACGACATCGAGACCGCGCGTACCTGGCCGCGACCGATGTGCTGCTGCACTTCGGCCACGAGCTCGATCTCCTGACCGGCCTCGTTCGTCATCTTGATGCTCAGCGCGTTGTAGATCTCGGGCAGGTGCTCGGCGGCAAACTGCACGTCGAGCACAGGTCCGATGACCTGCACGACCTTCCCACTGTTATCAGCCATTTGTCCTTGAGTCCCTACTCGAGGGCAGCGGAGCCGCCGACGATCTCGGCGATCTCCTGCGTGATCTGGGCCTGCCGGGCCCGGTTCTTGGTCCGCGTGAGGTGTTCGAGAACATCCCCCGCGTTGTCTGTTGCGCTCTTCATCGCGGTACGGCGCGCACCCTGCTCACCGGCCGCGTTCTCCACCAATGCGGTGAACACTGCGTTTCTCACATAGGCCGGGAGAATCCGCTCGAGAATCATGTCCCCGCTGGGAGACAGGATGAAGACATCGGCGGACGCTGCTCCCTCGTCACCCTTGATCGGCAATAGTTCCCGTGTGTGGGGCGGTGTGGACATCGCCGAGCGAAAAATCGAACTGACCAGATAGACAGCGTCGACTTGACCGCTCTCGAAACGATCTCGTATCGGACCTATCAACGACTCTGCATCGTCAACAGTCGGATAGTCTCCGATGTCGGTCCGTTGGGTCAGCATCGGCTCGCCGCGGAAACGGAAGAACGCGATGCCCTTCTTGCCGGCAATGTGCAGTTCCGTCTCGATCCCTTTTGCCCTCAGCTCCTCCAACAACGAGCGCGCCTGCTTGATCAGGTTGGCATTGAAGCCACCGGCAAGGCCACGGTTCGCGGTGCACAGCAGAACCGCAGCCCGCTTGGTCTCTTCGGGCCTACGCAGAATCGGGTACTTCTCTGAGAGCCCCGGCGAATACAGCCCGGCCACGATCTCGTGCAAAGCCTCGGCGTAGGGCCGGGCGGCGTGCACACGATCCGTCGCACGCTTGAGCTTCGATGTCGCCACGAGCTCCATGGTGCGCGTGATCTGTCGCGTGTTCTCCACCGACTTGATCCGCCGCGTTACCTCGCGGTAGTTAGCCACGTATCGTCCTCATCTCTGTCACGGTCCTCGCCGGAGCTAAGCGGAAGCCCCAGCGGGCGCATGCTCAGCCGCGAAGGCCTCATTGAATGCCTCGATCGCCGCGGTGAGCCGGTCGGTGAGCTCGTCGGAGAGCTCCCCGCTCTCACGCAGGTCGTCGAGCACGTCCTGGTGCTTGGCCGCCATGTCCTGGTGGAAGCCGAGTTCCCACTTTCGCACGTCCTCGACCTCGATCTCGTCGAGATAGCCGTTCGTCACCGCGTAGATCACTGCGACCTGGCTCTCGACAACCATCGGCTGGTACTGAGGCTGCTTGAGCATCTCGACCGTGCGAGCACCCCGCGCCAACTGTCTCTGTGTGATGGCGTCCAGGTCGGAGCCGAACTGCGCGAAGGCCTCGAGCTCACGATATTGCGCCAGGTCCAAGCGGAGCCGACCCGCGACCTTCTTCATCGCCTTGATCTGGGCCGCGCCACCCACGCGCGAAACCGAAATACCGACGTTCACTGCGGGCCGGACGCCGGAGTAGAACAGATCCGGCTCCAGAAAGATCTGTCCGTCGGTGATCGAGATGACATTGGTCGGGATATACGCGGAAACGTCGCCGCCCTGCGTTTCGATGATCGGAAGCGCCGTCAACGAACCGCCGCCCTGGTCCTCAGCCAGCTTACAGGCCCTCTCCAGCAGCCGTGAGTGCAGGTAGAAGACGTCACCGGGGTACGCTTCCCGTCCCGGAGGCCGACGCAAAATCAGCGACAGCTGCCGGTACGCCTGAGCCTGCTTCGAGAGGTCGTCGTACACCACCAACGTGTGCTTGCCTTGCCACAGGAAGTGCTCGGCGAGGGCCGTCGCGGAGTACGGCGCGATGTACTGCATCGGAGCAGGGTCAGACGCATTCGCGGTGACTATGATGGTGTAGTCCATCGCACCATGCTCACGTAGGGTCTCGACGACGCTCCGGACCTTTCCGGCTCGCTGCCCGATCGCGCAGTAGATGCAGATGACGTCGGTATCCTTCTGATTGATGATCGTGTCGATCGCCACGGCGCTCTTGCCTGTGCCGCGGTCACCGATGATCAGCTCTCTCTGCCCACGTCCGACCGGAATCATCGAGTCGATGGCCTTGAGCCCTGTCTGCATCGGCTCGCCGACCGGCTGCCGCTTTACGATGCCGGGCGCAACGATGTCGATCTGGCGACTTCCTTCGATACCGTCGATCGGCCCCTTTCCGTCCTGGGGCTCGCCCAAGGCATCGACGACGCGCCCGAGGTAGCCGGCGCCGACGGGAATCTGGAGGACACGACCCGTGCGGCGGACCTGATCTCCTTCGTGGAGATGGGTCCACTCCCCCATGATGACCGCGCCGATGTTGTCCTCTTCCAGATTCAACGCGAGAGCCGTCACTGATTCGCCGGATCCCGCCGCGGTGATCTCGAGCATCTCAGAAGCCATCGCCTTGGTGAGGCCGTAAATGCGAGCGATGCCGTCTTTGACCTCGAGGACTTCTCCGACTTCTTCAGCCTGGAGGTCCTCTTCGTACTTCTCGATCTCGTTGAGAAGGACGTCCTTGATCTCGCTGGCTCGGAGCTGTGAGTCGTTGGCCATCTTCTATTGGTCCTAGGTGTAGGGGTCGGCTCAGGCGTCCGCGGCCGCGCTCGATCCTTTGGGCATTTTCGCCTGAAGCATCCTGCGCCTGATGCCGTCGAGTCGCCTGCGAATCGACCCGTCATAGATCATGTCACTGGTACGAACGACGAGTCCCCCGAGAATCTCCGACCTGACGCGGATGTGGGGGATCGCCTTCTTGCCGAGCACCCTCGTGAGTCGCTCGGCGATCATTTCCGTGGTCGCGTCGTCGATCGGGCGGGCGACGGTGACCTCGACGTGTTCTCGTCCCACGTGTTCGTCGACCAGCATGTCGTAACTCGTCGAGATGGCCCGCAGGAGCCGTTGGCGACGTTTGTCGATGGTCACCATCACAAAATTCAGCACGTGCTGTGGGACTTTGCCTCCGAAAGCGGTCTTGATCACGGCCTTCTTGTCGTCATCGTCGATGCGCGGCGTCTCCAGGAACGCTCGGAACTTCGGATTCTGATCGACGAGGCCCGCGACCATGCCGATCGCCTCGCCATACTCGTCGAGGCTGTTGTAGCGCCGCGCGAGCTCGAAGAGCGTCTCTGCGTAGTTCTTCGCGACGGTCTCGTCTCTCACGCCTGCGCCCCACCATCGCCGAGCTTGCTCAGGTAGCGCTCTACGAGCTCCCGATCCTTGGCTTGATCCAGATTCTCCGAGATAAGGCGTGAGGCCGCGGCCAGCGCCAAATCCACCGACTCCTTCCGCAAGGTGTCGAGCGCTGCATCTCGCTCACGCTCGATCTCCATCCGAGCGCGATCCAGGATCGCCTGACCTTCCGCACGAGCCTTTTCCTCGATGTCCTTTCGAACCAGCTCGCCCGCGGCCTTGCCCTCGGCGATCAATTCGTTGGACTGGCGACGCGCGTCAGCCAACTGCTCCCGGTGCTCCTCGAGCAGTTTCGCGGCATCGGCGTTGTGCTGAGCAGCCTCGTCCAAGGCCGACTGGATGCCCTTCTCGCGGGCGTCCACAGCAGCCAGGATGGGGCCCCAGGCGTACTTGCTCAGCACCAGAAAGAGCCCTGCGAAAACGATCAACGTCCAGGTGCTGAGCCCAACGTTGATGTCGTAAAGGCCCCCACCACCCTCGGCGCCACCCTGCGCCAACAGCGCGCTCGGCAGAATCACCAGCAGGGCGAACGTGGTCGGCAACATCCGACTCGCTCTCATGATCATCTCCATCGTTTCTTCGTGGATGGACCATCGACACGCCATGGTCCTGGGTCGTGGGTCGCGCTGGGGCGACCGTTCGGACCGGCCTAGAAGAACTTGTACAGGATCGTGATCACGAGACCGAAGAGCGCCGCACCCTCGATCAAGGCGGCCAGGATGATCGCGGCCGTCTGGATCGTGGCGGCGGCTTCGGGCTGACGAGCGATACCCTGCGTCGCGCCAGCGCCGATCTGGCCGATGCCGATTCCGGCACCCATCACCGAGAGCCCAATGCCGATACCGGCACCGAGGAGGCCCAGCGAATTGGGGTCCATTCCGGATCCCGCATCCTGAAACAGCATGAGCATTCCGTGGAGCATGTCGGTCGTCCTTTAAGGAGTCGTCTTAACGACGGTTGAAATAAGCAACGAGAACGAAACGTCAGTGTGCATGGCGGATGAGCCCGATGAAGACCGCCGTGAGCATCGCGAAGATGTACGCCTGCAGGAGCGCGACGAAGATCTCCAGCAGCATGATCGCGAGGACCATGCTGACCGAAGCTACGGCGATTAGGTGCTTGGCCGCTCCGACACTGGCGAACATGAAGATCAAGCCGAGCAACGACAGAACCAGTGTATGGCCAGCCATCATGTTCGCGAACAACCGGATCATCAGGGCGAACGGTTTGGTGAGCTTCCCGAGGAATTCCACGGGCGTAAGGATCACGAGCATAATCGCCTGTCCGACCGGGCTCAGCCCCGGCGGCGCGTAGAAGATCGTGCCCATGTACCCCTTGAATCCGAGCGTCCGCATCCCGGAGACCTCGACCACGACGAACGTCACCAGGGCCAGGGCACCGGTCACCATGAAGTTGCCGGTGGCGGTCGACCCGAACGGGACGAGGCCGAGCATGTTCATGGACAGGATGAAGAAGAACAGCGTCAGGATGTAACCGGTGTACGCGTCCGCTCCATGTCCGATGTTTCGGCGCACGACCTCGTCGCGGAAGTACACGATCATGGCTTCCATCGCGTTCGCGAGGCCACTGGGTGCGCGATTCGCATACTTCCCCCGCATCGCCATGCCGATGGGAAGAAACACCGCCAAGCAGAGGATCGCCGCCAAGAACAGGAAGACCACGTGCCTGGTCGGTGACAGGTCCACCGCGAGCGCGCCGATATGGATCGGTGGTATCGCGAATTGCGTCAGATCGATCGTCCGACCCCACCCCAGAATCTTGAACTCCAATTCGTTCCCGTCCAACAGGTGGTGCAAGAGCATGCCCTTGAGGTCGGGGGTGCTCTCGCCCCCGGCGTCCTGAGCGGCTGAACCCCCGCCCTGCAGCATGTTCATCACCGCAAGAAGCTTCATTTAGGCCGTCTCGCCATTGTGGAGCTTGAAGAACATCGGCTCGAGCAGGAGAAGTCCAAAGAAGTAGCCAGCAAGCGCGAGAAGCATCGGAATAGCTCCCTCCGTGCCCGTGCGAATCGCAATAAACGCGACCACCCCAACCACCGCCATCCTAAGCAGCGTGCCGCCCGCCCAGATAGCCAAGAATCGGTTCCAGTCCTGGCGATACCGAAGCATCAGCGAAAACGCGATTACCTGGATCGGCAGGGCAACCGCCGCAGCAATCAAGATCCCTCGACGTCCGGCCGGCTCCAAAAACGGCCACAGACCCAGGGTGACTAACGTCACACCAGTGGCGCCCGTCAACGCATATTTCGCAGAGTCGCTCACCGCAGCTCGTCCTGTCGCTTCCTAGGTTCGATCACGATGTGGTAGTACAGGCTGTAGAAACCCGCCCCGGCACCGACGAAAGCGCCCACGATCAACAGCAGTGGCGATGTGCCGAGCTTGCCGTCCAGCCAGGCTCCACCCCCGAGAAAGAGCAAAACTGACAACGCAAATGCCAGGCCGAACCCGAGATGCTGGCCCGATGCCCGCATGATCTCCTGAGGGTCTCCCCCACTTCGGTCTACTGCCACTCCCTGCTCCCTCACCTGCAGCGACCCGCATCCCGAATCGGGAGCGATATTCGCTACAGCCTGCCTAAGTTACCGCTTGTGAAAAAAAGCGCAAGCGAGTTTTGCGCGCCGAATCCGGTGCCCAGAGGCGCTTGACGCCTGGAAAATGGCTCGCCTATCTTGCGCCGGCTCTCGCACCACTTCTATCGTGCGGTTTGGGAAGGAGCGCGTCGGATCAGCGCAGCGTGGTGCGGGTATCGGCAAGGCGCACATCTACCAGTTTCCGGACCCTCGCACTCCATCGAGCTACCGGAGGCGTGGCTCCCACGGGGCTCGACGCGGAGACGAGGAGAGGCATGTCCACGACGGAACAGACAGCGGTGATCGATCGGGATGTAGAGTTGCTCGAACGGGTCGCGGAGGTCAGCCAGCTACTGAGACACGAGGTGGCAAAGCGAATCGTCGGCCAGGACGACGTAATCGAAGAGCTGATCATCTCGCTTCTCGCGAACGGCCACGCCCTGTTGGTCGGTGTGCCTGGCCTCGCGAAGACCTTGCTCATCCGCACACTCGCGGAGTCGCTCGATCTCGACTTCAGCCGCATTCAGTTCACACCTGACCTGATGCCCACGGACATCACGGGCACAGAAGTCATCGAAGAAGACCGCACGACGGGCCGCCGCGTGTTTCGGTTCGTAAGGGGTCCGATCTTCGCGAATATCGTGCTGGCAGACGAGATCAACCGGACTCCGCCCAAGACGCAGGCGGCGCTGCTGGAGGCGATGGAGGAACGCTCGGTGACGGCCGCCGGCGACACGTACCCCCTTGAACAGCCGTTCTTCGTCTTGGCGACTCAGAATCCCATCGAGCAGGAAGGGACGTACCCGCTCCCTGAGGCCCAGCTCGATCGCTTCATGCTGGAGCTCCCCATCTACTACCCCTCGCGGGAAGAAGAAGAAGAGATCGCGATGCGGACGACCGGCGAGACGCAGCCCGATATTCACCCTGTAATGTCCGCAGCCGAGCTCATCGAGTTGCAGCAGTTGGTCCGCCGCGTCCCGGCGCCGCCCTCGCTCGTGTCCTTCGCTGTGCGGCTGGCTCGTTCGACGCGTCCGGGAGATGAAGCCTCGGGGGTTAGTCGGCAGTACGTGGCGTGGGGAGCCGGTCCGCGAGCCTCGCAATTCCTGGTGCTCGGCGCGAAAGCACGCGCGGCGATGCGGGGAGCTCCGATCCCCTCGTATGACGACGTACGCGCGGTGGCGCCCGCCGTGCTCGCTCACCGATTGGTGCTGAACTTCGAGGCCGAAGCCGATGGACGGAAGACGCGCGACGTGATCAGCGAGTTGCTAGAGGAGAGTCGGGGTTGGAGCTAGATCCAAGCACGGCGTTGGGCGATCACCCTCCGAGTACCGGCCGAAGCGCTGAGGGGATCTGGGCCCGATGATGGGCGCCGCACTCGCCGCAATCGGCCTGTGTCTCGCCTTTTCGGCGGTCCTCACCGCCGCGGAGACCGCGGCCTTCCAGGTCGGCGCCTCTCGACTACGGACGCTTCAGGACGAGGGATTCGGGGGCGCCGACGCGCTAGCTGAGGCGCGAAGCGACGCGGTGGCGGTCAGGGCCAGCGTCCGGCTCGTCGTCGGAGCGCTCAACCTAAGCGCGCTCGGCATTGGTGTGGCGACGGGTGCGATGAGTCTCGGCCGAGGTGGACCGGTTGTCGACGTCCTGCTTGGCGTGGTGATCGTGACCTTGTTCGCCGATGTCGTGCCCCACATGGTCGCCGCGAGAACCCCCGTTCGTCTGGCATTGGCTTCCGGCCCAGGGCTCTTGGCGCTCGCACGTTGGACGGGATGGATTTCGGGCCCGGTGTCGCGGCTGGAGGACGCGCTCATGCGGCCCGGTGATGATGAGCTGTCCACAGCCGCACGGGAACTCCGGGAGCTCCAGCAGATCGGAGAGGAGGAAGGCGTCCTCGAGGAGTCGGAGAACCGGCTTGTCGAGCGCGCATTCCAGCTCGATGAGCTAACAGCCTGGGACGTCATGGTGCCCCGCGTCGACATCTTCGCATGGCAGGAAGATCTGACACTCGCCGCCATCGTCGATCAACTGGCCGGTGTGCCCTTCAGCCGGGTGCCGGTCTATCGGGACTCGGTCGACGACGTGACCGGTATCGTCTACGTGCGCGAGGCCTACGAGCGCATCGCCGCCGGTGCTCGCGACCTCAAGCTCAGCGACATCTCGAAGGACCCTTTTTTCGTGCCCGGATCCCTGTCACTCGCGCAACTGCTGCAAGATTTCCAGGCGAGGCGCATCCACCTGGGCATCATCGCGGACGAGTTCGGCGGAACCGACGGGCTGGTCACACTCGAGGACGTACTCGAGGAGCTGGTCGGCGAGATTCGTGATGAGACAGATGTGGAGGAGGAAGAGATTCGTCGCCTCTCGGCGACCGTGGTCGAGTGTGACGCGGGAGTGGACGTCCGGGACATCAACGAGGCACTCGACGTAGCGCTCCCCAAGATGGAGCACCGTTCCTTGAACGGCCTCATCCTCGAAGAGCTGGGACACGTCCCGGCCGCGAACGAAAGCCTCGAGCGACACGGTGTCCTTATCGAGATCATCGAGGCGACGGAGACGCAGGTCATTCGCGCCCGTGTCACCCGCTTGTCCGGTCGAGGCGCCGGCCACCGCTGATGGCAGTTCTGATCCCGTTCCGCGGAAAGGAGCCGAAGGTCGATGGGTCAGCCTTCCTGGCCCCCACCGCGGTCCTCATCGGTGATGTGACGGTCGGTCCCGATGCGAGCATCTGGTTCGGGGCGGTCCTCAGGGGCGACGATCCGCATCACGGAATCTCGATCGGTGGCAGAACGAGCGTACAAGACAACTGCATGGTTCACGTTGGGGCTTGGGGGCCGACTATCGTAGGAGAGGATGTAACGGTCGGGCATGGCGCGAAGTTCGAAAGCTGCACGATCGGAGACCGAACCGTGGTCGGCATGAACGCCGTCATTCTCCAGAACGCCGTGATCGGGTCAGAGTGCCTTCTCGGCGCGAACACCGTGGTGCTCGAAGGCTCCCAGATCCCCGATCGGAGTCTCGTGGTGGGAATTCCAGGCGTTGTCAAGAAGACACTCGAGGGGAACGCAGCGCGCTGGATCGAAGGGGGCGGTCAGCACTACGTCTCGTTGTCGCGGGAGTACCTCGCCGAGGGGATCGGCGAACCCGATGCCGGCGTCGCATCGTGCGACCTCTGCGGGGGCATCATGCTCGAGCGGCATTGCAAGTTGATCTGCCAGAGATGCGGCTACCAAAGGGATTGTTCGGACCCATGATCCGCGGCCCGGGGACTCCACCCTGCGCACGGCGTGACCTGCTTGTGCAGACGTTCCCTAGGTGATGCCCACGATCTCGGTCAGATACCAGTCCAGCATCTGGGGACCCCAGCCGTACGCGATGGCCGCAGCAGCGGCTAGGAACACACCGAGCGGGATCAACCGCTTAGACATGGACGCGATGGGCCCGAAGACGATGAGCGCCAGGAGCGATCCGATGAAAACGGTCTGAGCCACTCCCCATACCCCCACGAAAGAACCGACCATCATCATCATCTTGATGTCACCGCCGCCCATTGCCTGATCGACTCCGGCTTCCTCGAGACGGCCGGGCGAGATCTTCTTGATCATCCACGTCCCACCGACCCCCACAAGCCACAGAACCGCGTAGCCGACAGCCGCACCAATCGCGGCAGTGACCCAATCTATCCCGCCGGGCAGAAACGACATTCCCAGCCCGATTACGGTGCCCCCGAGCGAGAACTCGTCAGGGATGATGTAGAATCGAGCGTCAGAGATCGAGATGCCGAAGAGCATCGTGAGGAAGACGCCCCCACGTACGGCCTCCCACGTCGGGCCATGAGCCGCGAAGACCCCGGCCCACATCAGTCCCATGGCCAACTCCACCAGCGGATACTGGATGGAGATGGGCTCGGCACACGTGCGGCACTTCGCCCCGAGAATGAGCCAACTCACGACCGGCACGTTGTCGTACCACTGGACGGCCTCGAGGCAGCTGGGACAGCGTGAGCGGGGCGCAACTACGGATTGATCTACAGGCCAGCGCAGCGAGCAGACGTTGAGGAACGACCCCATCATCAAGCCGAACAGGCCAGCCAATCCGGAGACGATCCAGGCTTCGTTCAACTTCGTGACTCCTTGGTCAGTTCGTACAACAGGATAGAGCCAGCAACCGCAACGTTCAGCGAATTCAATGACCCGGACATAGGCACCGCCACACTGTGCGTCGATGCATCCCGGAGTGCTACCCGGGGGCCTGCTCCCTCGTTGCCCAGGACCAGAGCGAAGGTATCCGTGGCCTCCGCTTCCTCGACGTTTTGACCATCGGCTTCGGCCACCCACAACGGAACGTTCGCGCCAGCGAACGCAGCGATGGCATCGACAGCGCTCGCTCGGACGGTGCCGACCTGAAACAACGAGCCCGCCGACGCCCGAACCGTCTTGGGACTCCACGGATCAACCGAGCCACCGAGAAACACGAGGCCGTCGATCGAGAGCGCTGCTGCTGTTCGGGCCAGCGTCCCGGCGTTTCCCGGATCCTGGACACCGTCGAGTACGAGGTACCTGCCCTCTCCCGTGCCCACCAGACCTGACAGCTCCGCTCGGGGCTCACGACATATCAGCAGCGCGCCCTGAGGGTGCTCGGTGTCCGCGAGGTCATCGAGTTCGGCCATCGTCACTTCGGTGACGTCGACGTCCATCGAACGCATCGTGCTGGCCAGCGCGGTACCGGTAGGGGTCGCCTCCAGCCTCTCCGAGATCAGCGCGAACTTCACGTCCACGCCCGCCGTCAACGCTCCCCCGATCGCGCGGACGCCCTCCACGAGCACGAGCCCTTCTCTGGCCCTCGACTTGCGGCCCCGAAGACGGCTGACGAGCTGAGCACGCCGCTGGCTCAGGCTCACGCCAGCCGCCACCTTTCGGCGTTCCGCAGCCCGCCCTGAGAGTCCCGCCCACCATGCCACCATCCCCGGCCCCAAT
>Ga0066376_10000446_pt1 | contig 38335 bp, 30 predicted proteins | sample Knorr_S15_td_Bot_FD_77009 | JGI IMG/M metagenome (GOLD analysis project Ga0066376, IMG submission 77009) | Marine microbial communities from Southern Atlantic Ocean transect - Knorr_S15_td_Bottom_ad_5009_LV_A | ecosystem: Environmental > Aquatic > Marine > Oceanic | place: Southern Atlantic... | reverse complement strand
TTGGTCTGGGAATGGCCAGCGGACTCGGCTGGACCAGTCCGTCCTACGCGATGCCGACGGTCAACGAGGCACCACAGGTGGCCGCCGAGGCCGTACAGCCGGCGCTGGACCTCAGTCAGGCTTTCACGAATCTGGCGGATGCGGTGACGCCCGCGGTGGTGCGGATCGAAGCCCGGCGTCCGGCGCCCCAGACCAGGCAGCAGCTTCCGGAAGGGCTGCGGGGCTTCTTCGACAACCCTCGGGATCGACGGCAACCTCCGTCGCAGGGGGTGGTCGCCGGGGGCAGTGGTTTCGTGGTGTCCCCCGACGGTTACATCCTGACGAACAACCACGTAGTCGAGGGCGCGGACCAAGTCACGGTCTATTTCCCGGACCGCAGCTACTTCACAGCTCAGATTGTCGGGAATGACCCGTTCACGGATGTCGCAGTGCTCAAGATCGACGTCGAAGAGCCACTGCCAGCGATGTCGCTCGGCGATTCGGACGAGACCAGGGTCGGCGAGTGGATTCTGGCAATTGGGAACCCCGGGATTGGCCGCTCGGCCCAGCTCGATTTCACGGTGACCGCTGGAATCGTCAGCGCGCTCGGACGGGGATTGTCACTGCTACAGAACGACCTATACAACGATCCGCGGTATGGCCCGGATGCAGCGGGCTTCGCGATCGAGGACTTCATTCAGACCGACGCGGTTATCAACCCCGGTAACTCGGGCGGCCCCATGGTGAACCTCAGGGGCCAGGTCGTCGGCATCAACTCAGCCATCGCGTCTGAAACGGGCGTGTATCAGGGCTACGGCTTCGCGATCCCGATCAACCTCGCGCGGCGCGTCATGGAAGACCTGATAGAGTATGGGCACGTGAAGCGACCTCGAATGGGCGTGGGTATCGCGGACGCAACCGCGGAAGACGCGGAAGTGTACGGACTGCCGTCGGTCTCGGGCATCCTCGTACAGACGATCACCGCCGGGGGCCCCGCAGCCGGGCAACTGCAGCCCGAGGACGTGATCGTGGCACTCGAAGGCAACCCGGTCGGCTACGTCGCCGAACTCCAGGCGCGCATCGCGCAACATCGGCCTGGCGACCGAGTGACCGTGACCGTGTATCGGGACTCCCGTCCGATCGACGTCCAGCTCAGGCTGGACGAGGCACCGATCAACGAGATCGCGACCGTGGTCGCAGACCGCGCCGTCCACGCCGAGGAACGCCTGGGCATCAACGTCGAGACCATGGACGCCGAGCTGGCACAGATGTGGAGATTCGAACGAGCTCGTGGAGTCCTTCTCACGCAAGTCGCTCGCGGAAGTCCGGCGGATCGACGCCGCTTGGGGGGCTATATCGGACAGAGGCTCGTTCAGGTCCAGGATCGCGTGATCGAAACGCCGGACGATGTGCGCCTGGCGCTTGACGACGTAGGCGGCGGCCAGATCGTGTCACTACACTTTGAGGACAATACCGGCGACGTTCGAGTCGTCAACGTACGCATGCCGAACTAGATCGACGTGTGGGTTGACGTGTGGGTTGTAGGCGCGGGCGGCGGTAGGTCGCCCGCGCTTGCTCGTTCCGAGAAGAAGCGCTGCCGTTGAACCCCTCTCGGCCACGGGTTTATCTTTTCCCGAGCCTTGCGAAAGTGGCGGAATTGGTAGACGCGCGGGATTTAGGATCCCGTGGCTAAAAGCCGTGGGGGTTCGAGTCCCCCCTTTCGCATTTTCGGGGCTCCCTGAACGCTGACTCCCTAGCCCCCGTGAGGGTATGACCGTAGACGCATCGAGCCTGCAGGTGTCCGTTGAGGAGCAAGAGCGGTGGCGCCGTAGTATGAGCGTGACCGTCCCGGCCTCCGTAGTGCAACAGGAAGAGAGACGTGCCGCCAAGCAGTTGGCGTCGCGTGCTCGCTTGAAGGGCTTCAGAAAGGGCCGCGTGCCCGCGAAGGTGATCGAGTCCCGTTTCGGCGGCACGCTCCGTAAGGAGGCCCTCGACAAGCTCGTCGGCGAAGCGTACCGAACCGCGCTGGCCGCACAGGACCTGACACCGATCAGCGAGGGAGAGATTCAGGAGTTGAGCTACGAGCCTGAGCAGGATCTCGTATTCTCGATCTCCTTCGACATCCAGCCGCAGATTGAAATCGGTCGGCTAGGTGGCTTCGCGATCGAGCGCCCGGTGGCCGAGGTGAACGACGAACACGTCGACAAGGTGCTCGCCCGAATCCAGGAACAGAACGGAGCGTGGAAGCCTGTGGCGCAGGGTCAGCCAGAGGATCGCGACCTGGTTGCCGTGCGCATCAAGAAAGTGGAGGGAGAAACCACGGACGAAGGCAAAGAGTACGAGTTCCTTCTCGGGCAGGGCGATGCGCTTCCCGATATCGAGACCGCGATCAAGTCACTCGAGGCGGGCGCGTCCGGCGAGTTCGACGTTGCCTTCCCAGAGGATTCTCCGGACAAAGCCCGCAGAGGCGAGACCGAACGCGTCCACATCACCCTCGTCGCCCGCAAGGTCCAGGAGCTACCGGAACTAGACGACGCTTTGGCCAAACAGGTCGGAGATTTTGAGACGCTGGACAACCTCAAGACGCGGGTTCGTGAGGACCTCGACAAAGAGGCCGGCGAGGAAGTCGAGAACGTCGTGCGAGGTCGCTTGCTAGACATGCTGCTCGATGCCAACCCCTTCGAGGTTCCAGCATCCATGGTCGATCGCTACGCCGACGGCGTGATCGGCGAGCAGCCCAATCTCGACCCGGAGCGGCTCGAGGAGATTCGCGCCTCGATCCGCGTGGAGGCGGAGCGCGCGGTCAAACGCATTCTCATCATCGAGAAGGTTGCCGATACTCAAGGATTGGCGGCCACCGAAGACGACATCGACGCGCGTGTCGAAGAGATCGCCGAGGCCACCGCCAGCACGGCCGCGAAAGTGTATGCGAGTCTGCAAAAAGCCGGCCGCCTGGAGATGCTCGAGCGCGAGCTCACCGAGCGGAAGGTCTTCGACTTCCTGAAGGAACAATCCGAGATCATCGACAGCATAGCCCCTTGAAACAGCACGGCACCCTGAACTAGAGCACTGACATGCCGATTTACCCACCCTACGTGATCGAGCGCACGAGCCGTGGCGAGCGCAGCTACGACATCTTCAGCCGGCTGCTCATGGACCGTATCGTCTTCCTGGGCAGTGGCATCAACGACGACGTGGCGAACATCATCCTCGCCCAACTGCTTTTTCTCGACGCCGAAGACCCGGAACGCGACATCTTCATGTATATCAACTCTCCGGGCGGGAGCGTCTACGCTGGCATGGCCATCTACGACACCATGCAGCACTTGCGGGCGCCCGTGTCCACTTTCTGTGTGGGCATGGCAGCCTCCATGGGCGCGGTGCTGCTAGCGGCGGGCGCGGAAGGCAAGCGGAATGCGCTTCCGAATGCGCGTATCATGATCCACCAACCGTCCGGCGGCTTCCAAGGCAGCGCGGCCGACATCGAAGTCGCAGCCAGAGAGATTCTGCACGTGCGCCAAAGGCTCAACGAAATCATCGCGAAGCACACGGGACAGACCGTCGAGGCTGTTCAATCCGACGTCGATCGCGACCGCTTCATGGACCCCGTGGAGGCGGTTGAATACGGTCTCATCGACCATGTCCTGGAAGGCCCAGTTTCGCAGACCGAGGGAAAACCTGCGGACTCGGATAGCGGCGAATAGCCGAACGCGCGATATTTAGCCATGACGAGTGACAAACACCTTCGCTGCAGCTTCTGCGGAAAGTCCAAGGAGAGCGTCAAGAAGTTCATCTCCGGGCCGAACGTGTACATCTGCAACGAGTGCATCTCCCTTTGCAACGAGATCCTCGCGGAGGAGGAGGAGCGGGAAGCTCAGGAACAAACCGTTCCCAGCCCGACTCCGGAAGAGATCAAGGCGGTCCTCGACCAATACGTGATCGGTCAGGAGGCGGCGAAGAAGACGTTGGCCGTCTCCGTCTACAATCATTACAAGCGGGTCAACCACCAGGGCGTTCTCGACGACGTCGAGATCGACAAGGCCAACATCCTGCTCCTGGGCCCGACGGGCGTGGGCAAGACGCTGCTGGCGCTGACGCTCGCACGCATGCTGCACGTGCCTTTCACCATAGCAGACGCGACCACGCTCACGGAGGCCGGGTACGTCGGCGAAGACGTCGAGAACATTCTCGTTAGGCTGCTACAGGCGGCAGACTTCAACGTCGCCGAATGCGAACGCGGCATCGTGTACATCGATGAGATGGACAAGATCGCGCGCAAGTCGGAGAACCCCTCCATCACGCGCGACGTCTCGGGGGAGGGCGTACAGCAGGCACTGCTGAAGATCCTCGAAGGCACGGTGGCGAGCGTGCCGCCTCAGGGCGGACGTAAGCATCCGCAGCAAGAGTACATCCAGATCAATACCCGCAACATTCTCTTCATTTGCGGGGGAGCCTTCGACGGGCTGGAAAAGATCGTCGAAGGACGCATCGGCAAACGTCGCATAGGCTTCGCCGGCGAGGACGTCGAACGGAAGGAAGGCAACACCATGCAGTGGGTCGAGCCGGAAGATCTGCAGCGCTACGGCCTGATCCCTGAGCTCGTGGGTCGTCTCCCGGTGACCGTCCACCTCGACGACCTGGATGAAGAGGCGCTCGCGCTCATCCTGGAACAGCCCAAAAACGCTCTCGTGAAGCAGTACAAGAAGATGTTCGAGCTTGAGGGCATCGGGCTCACCTTCGACCGTGAGGCCATCAAGGCGATCGCGAAAAAGACCATGGGGCGCAAGACGGGCGCGCGGGGCCTGCGATCGATCATAGAGGGCATCATGCGCGACGTCATGTTCGAGATCCCGTCGCGAAACGACGTGCGCGAGGTGGTGGTCACACCAGAGAGCGTCGAGCACGGCGTAGCGCCCCTGCTCGTTCTGCACCCAGAAGAAGAGAAGCTCAAGGCGTAGCAGTACTTTTCAGGCCTAGACTTGTTGCCCGCACGACAACAATGGCCTCAGCGCCTATCTCAGCGGTGCGTCCCTGTTGCTGGAACCCGCCAAGGGGTACGATAGGCGCCGACGCCCCTCGCTGCACAAGCTGCTTCGCATGCCGAACCTCATCAGGGTCGAGGACCAGGTAGAATTGCCCGATCGCCTTCCCGTGGTCCCGCTGCGGGATCTAGTATTCTTCCCCTACATCGTGCTGCCCCTGCTCATCGGGCGGGCCCGCTCGTTGGCCGCGCTCGACGAGGCGTGTGAAGGAGACGATCTAGTGCTCCTGGTCGCTCAGCGTGATCCGGCGATCGACGAGCCTGGCAGCGCCGATCTCTTTCGCGTTGGTACTGTCGCGCGCGTGGTGCAGGTTTCCAGCCTGCCGGACGGCACGCTTCGTGTGGTGCTAGAGGGTCTCGGTCGGGCACGGATCCGTCGACTGACCACGACGACGGCGGCCCTCCGAGCATCGGTGGAACTGCTGACGGACCGGGAGACCGAAGAAGCCGGCCCGACCCCAACCGAATTGCAGTCGCTCACGCGAACCGTGGTGAGCCTCTACGCCGAGTACGCGCGGCTGCACGAGCGCGTTCCGGAGATTCTCTCCGGCATTCTGTCGGCGGAGGGGGACCGAGTGCGCTTTGCGCATCTCGTCGCCGGGCACTTGATCCTGCCGTCGCTGGAGAAACAGGAGCTATTGGAAGCAACCGGAGCGACGGAACAACTCGAGTTGCTGCAGGAATGCCTGGTACGGGAACTCGAGATCATGCGTATCGAGGCCAAGCTCGACCGCCAAATCCAGCTCCAGTTGGGCAGCGATCGTGCGCCGGACGTCGGCGCCGCCTTCAGCACGATCCACCGGGAGCCCGCAGAGGACGAGGACGCTGAGTGGCGAGAGATCGAGGAGGCAGTACACAGCGCCGACCTGCCGCCGCACGCCCAGGAGCGGGCGCACAAAGAACTCTCACGCCTCAAGAAACTGAATCCGGTGGCACCGGAGGCGGCGGTCATTCGATCACACCTCGACTGGATCGTTGCGCTGCCGTGGGCCGCGCGCTCGGCCGACAACCTCTCCGTTGAACATGCGTCGCGCATCCTCGAGTCTGAGCACTTCGGCCTGGGGGAGGTCAAGGAGCGCATCCTCGACCACGTAGCGGTGCTGTCGCTGGTCAAGGAAATGCGGGGGCCGATCCTTTGCCTGGTTGGCCCCCCGGGCGTCGGGAAGACCTCCCTGGGCCGAAGCATCGCTCAGGCGCTGGGACGCGAGTTCGTGCGCGTAAGCCTTGGCGGTGTACGGGATGAGGCCGAGATCCGAGGACATCGACGCACGTATGTGGGGGCGTTGCCTGGCCGAATCGTGCAGGGCATGCGCCGGAGTGGGACGCGGAACCCGGTCTTCCTGCTCGACGAGGTCGACAAGATCGCCCAGGACTTCCACGGGGATCCCGGCGCCGCGCTGTTGGAAGTGCTCGACCCGGAGCAAAACCGCACCTTTTCGGACCACTATCTAGAGTTGGAATACGACCTGTCCGAAGTCCTGTTCATCACCACCGCAAACACACTCCAGGGGATCCCGGAGCCGCTTCGCGACCGCATGGAGATCATCCGCCTTCCCGGCTATCTGGACACCGAAAAACGTGAGATCGCGAGTCGGTTCCTGTGGCCGAAGCAAGCCGAGCGCCACGGACTCGCGCCGGGTGCGCTCTCGCTCTCGAACGCCACGATCCACGACGTGATCCTCCGGTACACGCGAGAGGCCGGCGTGCGCGAGCTCGACCGACGCCTAGCGCGCATCGCACGAAAGGTGGCACGAGGCGTGGCAGACGGCGTAGCGATGGCGGCGACTCTCGAGCCGGAGGGCCTGAAGGACTTGCTCGGACCCCCGCCCTATTCTCCGACTGATCGAGACGAGGACAGCGAGCGCATCGGCATCGCCAATGGCTTGGCCTGGACTGCTGCCGGAGGCGAGGTGCTCGATGTCGAGGTGGCAGTGATACCGGGTGGCGGGGAACTGCGACTTACTGGGACGCTCGGTGACGTGATGAAGGAGTCGGCCCACGCCGCTGTGACGTACGCCCGCTCCAGATCGGAGCTGCTCGGACTCGATCCTCAGTTCCACTCGAAGATCGACGTGCACATCCACATCCCCGAGGGTGCGACGCCGAAGGACGGGCCTTCCGCCGGTATCACCATCGCGGTTGCCTTGATCTCTGCACTGATGGGCAGGCCCACGCGCGCCGACGTCGCAATGACGGGTGAGATCACGCTCCGCGGAAGGGTATTGGGCGTTGGCGGAATCAAGGAGAAAGCGGTCGCTGCACTCAGGAACGGCATGCGCAAGGTCGTGCTTCCGGCCGCGAACGCGTCGGACCTGGAGCTTCTGCCCGCAGAGGTCAAGGAGAGCGTGGCGTTCGAACTCGTACGCACCATGGACGAGGTGATGGACGCCGTACTGCTCGACAGCCCCCTCCGCCGCCATCAGGCGTCTCACGCCGTTGGGCTCGAAACGCCGCTCCCCCACGGATGAAAATCAAGACGGTCGAGTACGCTGGTACGATTGCTCAGCCGGGCGGGGCTTCACCCGCTGGGGCTTCGACCGCTGGGGCTTCGACAGGCACCCTTCCTCAAATTGCGTTCTCCGGCCGCTCCAACGTGGGGAAGTCGTCGCTCATCAACACTCTGCTGCGCCGGACGCGAAAGAAGATCGCGCGGGTCTCTGCGACTCCCGGAAAGACGAGAACCATCAACTTCTTCCTGGTGAACGAGCGATTCTTCCTCGTCGACCTGCCCGGCTACGGGTACGCGAAGGTGCCGAAGGCGATGCGCAAAGCCTGGTCCGAACTGATAGAATGGTATCTGAGTGCTTCGGGTGGGGTTCAGGGCCTTGTGCACTTGATGGACGCACGGCGAGATCCTACGGATCACGACCTCAACATGATCACGTACCTTTCAGAGTTGGGCGTACCTACGTTGGTCGTGCTCACCAAGATGGATAAGCTGAAGAAGACGCAACGTGAGAAAGCCATCCAGCGCATATGCGAAGGACTGAGCGTCGGGGAGGAGCAGGTCGTTCCCTTCTCGTCGAAGACGGGAGAGGGACGCGAGGTCCTGCTCGAAGCTCTCGACGAACTCGTCCTGGACGCGGAAGAAGCCTGATGCGGCCGACAGCGCAGGTATTTCTGGCCTTCATGCTCGTAGTGGGCTCCTACATGAGCGGCTGCGCGGTTCCACCGGGCATGGAGGGCGGCAGTGCCGCCACGGATTCGTTCGAGAGGCTACCTCCGCCGGGACATGGCACGCTGCGGCAGGAAGAGATCTCGCTTTCGCTCACGAGCGGTGCGCTGCGCATCCTCGTAACTCCGCTTGAGGAGTCGGCCACGCGCGTGACGGCGCCAGACACGTATCGCCGCTTGTCCAGCATGTCCAACGCTCATAGGAATGCTCCGGGCATCGAGGAGTCGGCGACGCTCTTTCTCGTGTCATTCTTCTCCGAGCAGCCCGACGAACGATTCGTGCCCGAAGAGGTGCAGCTGGTGTCGCGAGGCATCAGGCTCCGACCCACGTCGATCGTCGCGGTCACGCCCAGTTGGGGCGAACGACGCCTGCGCCAACGCGTCACCGAAATGGCGGTCTACGCGTTCAGCAGCAACGTCGATCTCGAGTCGGACCTCACCCTGGCATACGGCCTGGAGCAGACGGCCGCCTGGAGTGTGATCCTACGCCGCATCCAGGCCGAACGGGCGCGCGCGCGCGCCCGCGCCGGCGGTTCCGGAAACGGCTAGCAGAGCGAAACTGAGCCTCAGTCGTCCAGCTCGTACTTTGAGATCTTCCGATAGAGCGTGCGCTCTCCGATTCCGAGCAGCTCCGCCGCCTTGCGACGATTTCCGTTTACCGACGAAAGCGCCGCAGTGATCGCTTGACGCTCGAGGTCCTCCATCGTCATGCCAGGACGGAAGACCACGACGTTATCGGAGTCGGTCACCGGCACGCCGTGTGCGGCAGGTGACACGCCGTGTGCGCCGGGTGACGCGCCCTGTACGTCGGGGACCACGCTGCTTGCAGCGTGTTCGGTCGAAATGACGACGTCGTCGAACTCGCTGGTATCGGCGCCGCGAGAATAAGCTCCGATCTCGATGCCGTGACGGGAGGGGAGCACCGGAGCCACCCGGCCGAGCACGGGCTCGCCGGGCAACGCAATGCCCTCCCCTCGTCGATACACATCGAACTCTCGGCGCAGATCGTCCATATCGACTCGGAGGTCGACGAGCGTGCGAAACACGAATTCGAGCTCAGGCCGGAGATCACCTGTGCCTTCCCTCGTGGCTCTGGGGATCGGGGCTGGCAACAACGACGGACCACGGCCCGCGCGAACCTCGTCCGGAATGTCCTCGCTGCGAATGATGTGACCGGGTGCGAGCACGACCATCGACTCGACTAGATTCCGCAGCTCGCGAACGTTCCCCGGCCAGGAGTACGCAGTGAGCATCTCCATCGCTTCGGCCGAGATGCCCGGGAAGTCGCGCTTGAGACGCTCCGATACTTCCTCAACGTAGGCCTGGACCAGAAGCGGGATGTCGTCACGGCGATCCCGGAGCGGCGGAAGCTCGATACCTAAGACGTTCAATCGGAAGAACAGATCGCGCCGAAATTCCCCGATCGCGATGAGTTGCCTCAGGTCCTGATTGGTCGCAGCGACGATGCGGACGTCGACCTTGATGCTCTTCTCGCCGCCGACTCGGCGAAACTCCCGTTGCTCCAGCACCCTCAGAAGCTTGGTCTGTGTGGCGAGTGGCATGTCGCCAATTTCGTCCAGGAAGATCGTACCGCCGTCGGACAGCTCGAAGAGGCCCTTGCGCGCGTCGATCGCGCCCGTGAACGCGCCCTTTTCGTGCCCGAACAATTCAGACTCGACCAGCGTGTCCGAGAGCGCGGCCACATTCACAGGGATGAAGGGCTTGTGCCGACGTGGCGAGAGCAAGTGGATGCCGCGGGCAATGAGCTCCTTGCCGGTGCCCGACTCGCCGGTGACGAGCACAGTCGAAGCGACCGGCGCGATTTGTACCACGCGTTCCATCACCTGACGCATCGCGTCGGTCTCACCGATGATGCCCGTCAGCGCCTGCAGCCGCCCCCGCTCGATGAGTCGACTGCCCACGAGAACCACATCGTCGACGTGCGACGTAGCCGGAAAGACCTCGTCGAAGCCAGGTCGCAGCGCCGGCGCCAACTCCGCGGACGACGCGAGGGCGAAGACCGGAATGTCGAGCACCTGCCTCGCCTGTCTAGCCAGGGCTCCCCCACCCTCGGCGAGCCCTCCGGTGAGCACGAGCAAAACCGCGCCGTCGTCGCTCGTCAGTTCTTCATCCGGCGTCACCAGATCCGTCGAGTAACCGGCGGACTTGAAGCCGTCCCTGAGCTGCCCCGCACGCGCCAGGTCGTGCGTCGAGATGAGAACCCGGTCCTCGGTCATGACCCGTCGGGCGGTGGCTCGTGAGTCCGCCCTTCGCCACCCAGCAACTCCACCGCGTGCACGAGCAGCGGACCGAGCACCGCCAGGCCGTCTCGTACGCCCCCGGGGCTCCCCGGCAGGTTCACGATGAGAGTTCGCGCTCGGGTGCCAGCCACCCCGCGCGACAGAGCGGAGTACGGAGTGCTCTCGAGACCGACCACGCGTATTTGCTCGGCGATTCCCGGCGCTTCCCGATCGAGCACGGACTTGGTCGCCTCGGGTGTTACGTCGCGAGGCGTGAGGCCCGTGCCGCCCGTGGTCACGATCACGTCCAAGCCGAGATCGTCGCACCAGGACACGAGACGACGCACGATGTCCGTGGTCTCGTCAGGAACGACCTCACGAGCCGCGGCCTCATGTCCCTTCTCGGTGCACCAGACGTCGATGAGAGCACCACTGCGGTCCTCACGCTCACCGCGCGCGCATCCGTCGCTCACCGTAAGGATGCCGATGCGGATCACCGTTTGATCGAGCCCCCGGTGTAAAACGGCGCGCGCTGCACCGCGACCTCGATTGGCCGTCCCCGTACGTCGATCTGGAGCATGGTACCGGGCTTGGACAACTCGGTCGGGACATAGCCCATCGCGACCCCAATCCCCAGCGAAGGACTGACGGTGCCGCTCGTAACCTTGCCAATCACCTCACCACCATGCGTCACATCATAGCCCGGCCGAGGAAAGCCCCTTGTTTGGAGGGACATCGCAACGAGCCGGCGCACCACTCCCGCTTCCTTCTGAGCGAGGAGCGCGTCACGACCGACGAAGTCCCCCTTGTCGAGCTTCGTCACCCAGCCGAGGCCAGCTTCGAGCGTCGTATGCTGCTCGTCGAGATCGCTGCCGTAGAGCGCGTATCCCATTTCCAGGCGAAGCGAATCACGAGCCCCGAGGCCAACCGGGATCAGGCCGGCGCCGGAGCCCTCATCCAGTAACGCGTCCCACACCCGGGGCGCATCGTTCGCGTCCACGTACAACTCGAACCCGTCCTCGCCAGTATAGCCAGTCCCGCTGATGACGGCGGGAGCGCCGGCGACCGAGCCCTCCGAGAAGCGGTAGTATTTCACGTCATCGACATCGATGCTCGCCAGCGGCCGTAGGATCTCTCGTGCCGCAGGGCCCTGTAGCGCGATCAGCCCAGTGCGCTCGGACACGTCTTCCAGCTCGCACTCGAACGCCTCTGACTGGCGCTCGATCCAGGCCCAGTCCTTGGTCAAGTTGGACGCGTTCACGACCAGCATGTAGTGCCCGCGGAAGCGGTAGATCAGGAGATCGTCGATGATGCCGCCGTCCTCCAGACACATCGCCGAATACTGAGCTTGGCCGACCTCCATCTTGGCAGCGTCGTTCACCGAAACGTGTTGAATCAACTCCAGCGCCTGCGGACCGCGCACGACGAATTCACCCATGTGCGAGACGTCGAAGAGCCCCGCCCCCTCTCGGACAGCACGGTGTTCCGCGGTGATCCCCGTCGGGTACTGAACCGGCATCTCGAAGCCGGCGAAGGGAACGATCTTTGCGTCGGCCGCGACGTGACGGTCGTAAAGAGGGGTGCGCTCGAGCTGCTCGCTCATGCCATCAGCTCCAGCATGATCGCTTTCTGCGCGTGCAGACGATTCTCGGCTTCGTCGAAGATGCGTGACTGGGGTCCGTCGATGACGCCCGCGGTGACTTCCTCCCCGCGGTGGGCGGGCAAGCAGTGGAGGAAGATCGCCGACGGCGCCGCCTGGCCCATGAGGGACTCGTCCACCAGAAACGTCTCGAAGGCCTCCATGCGCTCGGCCTCCTCCTCTTCCTGGCCCATCGAAGCCCAGACATCGGTCGTGACGACATCAGCTCCCTGCACCGCTTCGGACCGGTCACGAGTCAGAACGACGTCGGCCTCGCACTGCGCCCGCGCCAGTAGCTCAGGTTCGGGGTCATACCCCTCGGGACACGCCAGGCGCAGCGAGAAGCCAAGGCGGTACGCCGCATTCAGCCACGAATTGGCCATGTTGTTGCCATCCCCGATCCACGCCACGGTGCGCGCCGCATGCTCGCGGCCGAACTCCTCAGCCATCGTCTGCAGGTCGGCGATGATCTGACACGGATGCAAGAGGTCCGTAAGTCCATTGATCACCGGAACCGAAGCGTGCCGCGCAAACTCCTCCACCTCGGCGTGCGCGAAGGTGCGAATCATGATGCCGTCGACATAGCGGGACAGCACCTTCGCGGTGTCGTGCACGGACTCACCACGACCGATCTGGCTGTCTGAGTCCGAGAGGAAGATCGCGTGCCCCCCGAGCTGGCTCATGCCCACCTGGAACGACACTCGGGTGCGCGTGGAGCTCTTGCGGAAAATCATCGCCAGCGTCTTACCTGTAAGCTGCGCTCTATCGACCCCCGACTTCAGCGAGCACGCACGCTCGAGCAGTTGCGTGAGATCGTCCCGACTGAAGTCCGAAATGGCGAGGAAGTCTCGCTTCTTGGCCACGATGTCCGACTTCAGAGGATGTAGCGGATGAGGTCTTCGTCCTCGGAAATCTTGGCGAGCCGGTCCTGTACGAAGGCGGGGTCGACGTGTATGGCGTCGGTGCCCGCTTCCGGGAGCTTGAATAGCACTTCTTCCAACAGGGTCGTCATCACGGTCTGCAGCCTGCGCGCACCGATGTTCTCGAGACGCTCGTTGAGCTCCGTCGCGATGCGCGCGATCTCCGCAATGGCATCGTCGGTGAACTCGATCTTGGCGCCTTCGGTCTCGATCAGGGCACGGTATTGCTCCAGGAGCGCGTTCTTTGGCTCCTGCAGAATGCGCACGAAGTCCTCCTCTCCCAGGCTCTGCAGCTCCACGCGAACCGGAAAGCGACCTTGCAGCTCCGGAATCATGTCGGAGGGTTTCGCTACGTGGAACGCACCTGCAGCGATGAAGAGAATGTGGTCGGTGCGTACCAGGCCGTACTTGGTCGAGACCGTGGATCCCTCGACAATCGGAAGCAGATCTCGCTGCACGCCCTCGCGGCTCACGTCGGGCCCCTGCCCGCCCCGCAGTCCCACCACCTTGTCGATCTCGTCCAGGAAGACGATCCCCATTTCCTCAGCACGGTACAGCGCTTCGTTCACCACCTCGTCCATGTCGACGAGCTTGTCCAGTTCGTCTTGCAGGAGGATCCGCCTCGCTTCGGAGACCGAAACGGTCCGGCGCTTGGTCTTCTTGGGCAGCATGTCCTGCAACATTTCGGTGAAGTTGTGATCGAGCCCGTCGCCACCGCCCACGGGGATCATCATGCCTTCGATGTTCGGAGCCTGGCTCACTTCGATCTCGATCTCGCGGTCCTCGAGTTTTCCGTCTATGAGGAGCTTGCGCAGCTTCTCTCTGGTGCGTTGGCGACGTTCGAGCACCCCCTCTTCCTGTTCTTCGGCCACGCCCGTCGGCCCCGCAACGAAAATGTGCGGCCGCTCATCACCCGTAGGCGGCTCCGGGTCCGGATTCGACACGGGCAACAGCAGCTCCAAAATGCGCTCCTCTGCACGCTTACCGGCGGTTTCCTGCACCTCGTCCTCGCGATCCGCGCGCACCAGGTTGATGGAAATGTCGACCAGATCACGGATCATCGACTCGACGTCTCGACCCACATATCCTACCTCGGTGAACTTGGAGGCCTCCACCTTCAGGAATGGGGCCCCCGCAAGGCCTGCGAGGCGGCGTGCGATTTCTGTCTTCCCCACGCCAGTCGGGCCGATGAGGATGAGGTTGTTGGGTGCGATCTCGTGCCGCATCTCCTCCTCGACACGCTGCCGCCGCCAGCGATTCCGCAGCACGATCGCGACCGCCTTCTTGGCATCGTCCTGTCCGATGATGTACTTGTCGAGCTCGGAGACGATCTGACTCGGAGTGAGTTCGTCGAGCCAGACGAGGTCCTGGGGCTCTGACTCAGATGTCAGCGCCTGTTCTGGCGGGCCCTGAGATTCGAGCGCGTTGCTCGTCATTTTTCCCCTCCATCATGGTCTTCGCCCAACTCGAGCACGACGATGTCCCGATTCGTGTAGATACAAATGTCCCCTGCGATCTCCAACGCGTGCCGGACAATCTCGGGAGCTTCGAGGCTCGAATGCTCCTGCAGCGCGCGGGCGGCGGCCAGAGCGAAAGAGCCGCCGGAGCCTATCGCCAGCACCCCGTCATCGGGTTCGATGACGTCACCTGTACCGCTCAGCAGGAACAAGTGCTCCTTATCCGCCACCGCGAGTAGCGCGTCCAAGCGGCGTAGGTAGCGATCGGTGCGCCAGTCCTTGGCGAGCTCGACCACGGCCCTACGCATATTGGCCGGATAACGCTCCAGCTTCTCCTCCAGCTTCTCGAAGAGCGTGAACGCGTCCGCGACGGCTCCGGCAAATCCCGCGAGGATGCTGCCGTCCTTCAAGGCTCGGACTTTGCGCGCTTTGCTCTTCACGACGGTATCACCCATCGTGACTTGTCCGTCTCCACCCATGGCGACTCGACCGTCACGGCGGACGGCGAGCACGGTGGTCGCTCGAACTTCCAATAGACTCATCTGTCCTGGCTCTTGTAGAATTCCTCGCCGCACGGCTGAACGGAGGCGCAGGGTGCAAGCGTGGGGCCACGAATCTAATGCGGACGCTGCCGAAATGGCAGTCCGGGCTGGTGCGGCTACTCGCCCCGCGGGTGCGCGTCCTTGTAGACCCGACGCAAGCGATCTTTCGTGGTGTGGGTGTAGATCTGGGTCGTGGACAGCGACACATGGCCGAGCAGCTCCTTGACCGCGAGCAGATCGGCTCCCGCTTCCAACAGATGCGTCGCGAAGGAGTGGCGTAGCGCGTGGGGGGAGAGTCCGCGTGCACCGGCAGCAACCTCGAAACACGCGCGCACTGCGGCTTGAATGGAGCGCCGCGAGAGCCGTCCTCCGCGCGCGTTCACCAGCAGCGCATCGTCCGCACGGTTCCGCACCTCCGCGCGCCGTGGCTCGTAGTGGGCGATCGCCGCAAGAGACGCTTCAGAAACAGGAACGATGCGCTCCTTTCTGCCCTTGCCCATCACGCGCACCAGCTTCGAGCCCCGGTCAATCGCGTCCAGGTCGAGGGCGTACAGCTCGGAGAGCCGTAAACCGCTGCCGTATAGAAGCTCGAGAATGACGAGATCCCGGGCAGCAGCAAGCGTATTCTGTTCAGCTCGCTTCTCGGCTTCAGTGAACACGTCTGATGCGTCACCACGAGTCAGATGTCCCGGTAGCGTCTTTGCGGTCTTGGGAGCCCGAACGGCACCAGCCGGGTTGCTGGCAATGCGGTCCTCGCCATGCAAGAATCTGAAGAAGGATCGGGTCGCAGAAAGCTTTCGACCGACCGTGCGCCTGCTCAGTCCCCTGCGACCGAGCCAGCCCATGAAGCCCCGCAGAGCGAGACGATCTACCTCCTTGTCGGTCCAACGCCAGTCCCCATGGCCGAGATACTCGGTCAAGAACTCGGTCAGCTGGCGCAGGTCGAGCTCATAGGCCGTGACGGTGTGGCGGGAGAGTTGCCGTTCGTCGGCTAGGTGTCGCAGAAAGTCTCGAACCTCCTGAACCGCCGCATGAGGGTTCAGGAGACCGCCCTCAGTCCGTGCCCCCCCATCCAGGCCAGGAAGTGTTCCTGGGCACGCGCGGCAAGCATCTGTCGCCTTTGCTTCTTGCCCTTGATCCGCTCTTGCAACGGCTCGACCAAACCCCAGTTCGAGTTCATCGGTTGAAAGCGACCTGGCTTGGCTTCCCTCAGGTACTGGAAGAGCCCGCCGATCATGGTCGTCGCGGGCGGCACGATCGCGTCTTCGCCATCCAGCAGTCGAGCGAGGTTGATGCCCGCCAGAATTCCACTCGCGGCCGACTCGGTGTAGCCCTCTACGCCGGTCAGCTGGCCGGCAAAGATCACGTCCGGACGAGAAGCCGGGGCGCCATACGACGAGAGCCGCTCCGGGAAGTTGAGATAGCTGTTCCGGTGGATCGAGCCCACGCGCAGGAATTCCGCGTCGGCAAGCCCCGGAATCATGGCGAAGATACGGCGCTGCTCGCCGACCCGTAGACGGGTCTGAAAACCGACCATATTCCACATTTGGCCGGCGCGATCTTCGCGACGGAGTTGGACTACGGCCCAGGGTCGATCACCCGTCCGAGGGTCGGTGAGACCGATCGGCTTCATGGGTCCAAAGCGAAGCGTGTCGAGACCCCGCGACGCCATGACCTCGACGGGCAGACACCCCTCGAAATACGGCACCGTCTCCCAATCGTGGCCCTCGTAGGCCTGGCCCGAGTTCAGCGCGTCGATGAACGCGACATACTCCTCTTCGTTCATCGGGCAATTCAGATAGTCGGAGTCCTCGTCGAATCGACCTGCCTCGAAAACCACACTCTCGTCCACACTGTCACGGTGCACGATCGGGGCGATGGCGTCGAAGAACGCGAGGCCGCCATCGCCGAGAACCGTCTGAATGGCGCCGGATAGAGCGTCCGAGGTCAGCGGCCCCGTGGCGATGATCGCTGGACCTTCCGGCAGCTCGGTGCACTCCCCTCTCACGACCCGGACTCGTGCCTCCGCCTCCACCGCTGCGGTCATCGCCTGTGAGAAGAGGCTCCGATCCACAGCGAGCGCCGATCCCGCCGCCACGCGCGACTGATCGGCCGAGCGCAGAAGAACCGATCCGAGCACTCTCATCTCCCTCTTGAGCTGGCCGTGTGCGTTCTCGGGGCCCTCGCTCTTGAACGAGTTCGTGCATACGAGCTCGCCGAGGTCCCCGGTCTGGTGCGCCTCGGTGTTGCGCACAGGACGCATCTCGAGGAGGCGGACCTCGTGTCCTCTTTGAGCTAGCTGAAGCGCGGCTTCACAGCCCGCCAGCCCACCCCCGACCACCGTGACCGTCACTTCTTGCCCCGGCGGCCCTTCTTTCCGCCCTTTCGGGCAGCTTTCTTGGCGAGCAAATCGACCGCGAGGTTGAGGTCCACGTCCTCCGGCTCCGTGCCCTTGGGCAGCGTCGCGTTGATGCTTCCGTCAGTCACATACGGACCGTACCGCCCGGAGAGTATTACCAGCTCGTCGCCCGAGTCGGGGTGCATACCGAGCTGCTTGAGCGTGGTTCGCTTTCCGGAAAGCTTGGCCTTAATCAACTCGACCGCGTCCTCCAGGCTTACCGACCACATCTGATCGTTGTCCTTGAGGCTCGCGAAGGTCTTGCCCCTGCGTACGAACGGGCCGAAACGGCCGAGGCCCGCGACGATCTCTTCGTCGGTCTCGGGGTCCACGCCGATCGCGCGCGGTAGCTCGAGCATCCTCAGCGCATACTCCAGATCCACGTCCTGAGGCTGCTTGCCCTTGGGCAGGCTCGAGCGTTTGGGCTTCTTGCCCTCCTCCTCCGACTCGAGTTCGATGTACGGGCCATAGGGCCCGTACTTGAGTCGGACCATACGTCCGTGTTCGGGATGGGGACCGAGCTCGTCACCCTCGGGGTTGAAGCCGTCCAGGGAGCGGGTGCTCTTGCAGTCGGGGTACCCGGAACAGCCGAGAAAGCGACCAAATCGATTCCATCGTACGAGCATGGTGCGACCGCACTTGTCACAATCCTCTCCCTCAGCCGCGAGGATCTCCTTGATGATCGCGTCGGAGTTTGCCTCGCCTGCTTCGATGCGCTCGCGAAGTCGTGGGTAGAAGTCCTCGAGCAGGGCGCGCCATTCGACCTCACCATCCTCGACACGATCGAGCTCGGTTTCCATGCGGCTGGTGAACTCGACGTCGAACAGATCCGGGAAAAGGCGGACGAGCAACTTCGCGACGACTTCGCCGAGGTCGGTTGGATGGAATCGACGCTCTTCGAGTTCCACGTAGCCCCGGTCGATGATCACCGAAATGGTCTGCGCATATGTGGAGGGACGCCCGATGCCGAGCTTCTCCATCTCCTTGACGAGGCTCGCTTCCGAGTACCGCGGCGGAGGCTGGGTGAAGTGCTGCTTGGGCTCGGTGCGCGCGAGCTCGGCAACGTCCCCACTGTTCAGATCAGGGAGAGGCTCCAGATCGTCGAGACGCCGGTGCTCTCCGGCTTCGGTCGCCTCTAGGTAGAGCCGCGTGAATCCCCGGAACTTCACGATCGAGCCGGTCGAGCGGAACAGGAAATGTCGCTCTGAGGCGCCAGCCAGGTCGAAGTCCACAGTCGTGGTGTCGTAGACCGCGGGCGACATCTGACTCGCGACGAAGCGCAGCCAGATGAGTTCGTACAGCTTTGCCTGGTCCTGCTCGAGGTATTGTGAGGCTTCCGAAGGGTGGATCGTGACATCTGTTGGGCGCACTGCCTCGTGCGCGTCCTGCGCCGCCCTCTGCTGCTTGCCGCTATACAGCCGCGGCGCCTTCGGGACATACGGCTCTCCGAACTCTGATGTGATCCACGAACGCGCTTCATCGACCGCGCTCGGGGACACCCGAGTCGAATCCGTCCTCATGTACGTGATCAGACCTATCTGGCCCCTGCCACCGATCGTCTGACCCTCGTAGAGCCGCTGGGCGTTGGACATCGTTCTGCGGGCCGAAAAGCGAAGCCGCTTGGCCGCTTCCTGCTGCAACGTAGATGTCGTGAACGGCGCGGCCGGGTTCTTCCGCCGCTCGCGTCGCTTGACCTCGGTAACCTCGAAGGGTACGTCGGCAACGTCGCGTAGCACGTCGGCAGCAGCCTCTTCGTTCTCGAGCGTGAATTTCTTGCTGTCGATCTGGTGCAGCTTGGCCTCAAACGGTTGCTCGTCGCGGCGCAGGTGCGCGGTGATCGACCAGTACTCTCGTTCGACGAACGCTTTGACCTCGTCCTCGCGCTCGCAGATGAGCCTGAGCGCCACGGTCTGTACTCTGCCTGCCGAGAGCCCCGGCCGGATCGGCTTCCAGAGCATGGGGCTGACTTGGTATCCCACCAACCGGTCGAGAATGCGGCGCGCCTGCTGAGCCTCGATCTTCTTGGTGTCCAGCTCCTCAGGAGCGGCCAGAGCAGCCTGGACCGCGCTCTTGGTCACTTCGCGAAACGTGACCCGCTGGAAACGCTCTCGGTCTTTCTCGTACCCCAACTGCTCCGCGACGTGATACGCGATCGCCTCACCTTCACGGTCAGGGTCCGTCGCGAGGATGATGCGATCGACGCCCTTGGCCTTCTTCTTGAGCTCCGCGATCACCTTGCCCTTGCCACGGATGGTCACGTACTTGGGCTCGAAGCCGTTCTCGATATCGACGCCCAGTTCTTTGGTGGGCAGGTCCCGGACGTGGCCTACGGACGCCACAACCTCATACCCCTTTCCGAGGTATTTTCCAATTGTCCATGCCTTCGCCGGGGACTCGACGATGACCAGATGCCTGCCGCCGTTGTCGCTCATTCAGTCTCTGTAGTGGGTCCAGTGAGCCCCAGAAGCTCCATAACCCGGATCGTCACATCTTCTACGGAGAAGCCCTCTGTGTCTACCTCATACTGCGATTTGGCGTAAAGTGGCGTCCGCAAAAGCAACAGTTCCCGTGCGGCACGGAGGGCGTCCGTCCGCCTCAGCAAAGGCCGGTCGTGCGACTGAGCCTGGGCGCGACGAACTGCCTCCTCTGCGCTCACCCTCAGCCAGACAGTAGTGGCGCCAGCACCCAAGTCACTCAGCCGGCCCGGAGATGCGGCCCAGCCTCCGCCACTAGCGACGACGAGTTGCTCTTGCTGCAAGAGGGCCTGCATGACCTCGTGCTCGAGCTCCCGGAATCGCGCCTCGCCGAGCGTCGAAAAGATCTGCTCGATCAGAAGGCCCTGGTCTCGCTCCACCACATCGTCCGTATCGACAAAGCGCCAGCCCAATCGAGCCGCCAGCTCCGCGCCGACAGTGGACTTGCCCGATCCCATGAATCCCACCAGCAGTATTCGCAGGGGGCCAGAGGCGATCACCGTTCTCCGAATCCGCGCTCGGTCAGATAGGTGAGATAACCATCGAAGTTTCGACTGATCTCGCTGATCGAGTCTCCGCCGAACTTCTCCAAAAAAGCGTCCGCAATGACCAACGCGACCATCGCCTCCGCTACGACCGCAGCGGCCGGTACCGCGCACACGTCGCTGCGCTCGACTGCCGCGTCACCCTCCGAGCCGTCTCGCAAGTCCACGCTCGGCAGCCGCTTCCTCAACGTAGAGATCGGTTTCATCGCGCCACGGACAACGACCGGCTCTCCGGTCGTAACGCCGCCCTCCAGCCCTCCAGCCCTGTTCGACGCCCGCCCGATGCCGCCCGAGCGCGGTTTCTCCTCGGCACGCACGATAGGGTCATGAACCTGAGAGCCTGGACGTCGTGCACCCTCGAAGCCAATCCCGAGCTCGACCCCCTTTACCGCCTGAATCGACATCACGGCTCCGGCAAGCCGACCGTCCAGCTTCTGGTCCCATGAGACATAGCTTCCGAGCCCAACGGGGGCACCCGTGACCACTACCTCGAAGATGCCTCCGAGCGTATCACCGCGTTCCTTCGCCCGATCGATCTCCCCCATGATGCGCGTGGCGGCATCGCCGTCCAGACACCGTACGGGGTTGGGATCGGCGGCCGCGTTGATGTCCTGCGGCAGCTCGCCGATCTCCACCTCTACCGGGCCGATCGAGACGACGTGGCTCCCGATGGAGATGCCGAACTCGGCGAGCAAGCGCTTCGCTACCGCGCCACATGCGACGCGGGCCGCGGTCTCGCGAGCGCTAGCCCGTTCTAGGATGTCACGCACGTCGCGGCGGTCGTACTTGAGCGCACCGACCAGATCCGCGTGTCCAGGGCGTGGCAGGTAGTGCGGCCGCAGCGCCTTCGGATTCACGTCCTCGGCAGGCGGCTCATGGCTCATCGCAGTCGTCCAGTTCTCCCAGTCCCGATTCCAGATCGTCATGGAGATGGGGGATCCGAGCGTCTCGCCCAGACGGACGCCGCTGAGCAACTCCGCCTGGTCGGATTCGATCTGCATGCGCCGACCCCGACCGTACCCGCCCTGCCTCCGCTTGAGCTCGGGATCGACGTCGCGCTTCATGTCGAGCTCCAGGCCCGCGGGGATTCCCTCGATGAGGGCGGTAAGCCCCCGTCCGTGGGATTCGCCTGCGGTGCGGAACGAAATGCGCTTCATGCTCGCCTACGAGTTGTGGTTCGGCTCGGCCAAACGGTACCTGAGCATATATAGACAAGGCGCTCGGGCGCACCAAGGGCAGGCGTCGCGCTCTATCGCCGCCAGTCGCTAATTCCGGGACGGATGATCCCGCAGGATGACGATCAGGATTACCAGCTCAACCAGGGTAAAGCCCGAGCGGGTCGAGCTCATGAGCACCACCTCTAGGGGATGAGAAGGGAAAGGTGGGGCGGTGGCTGCTGCACTGGGTGGTCCGGGGCTCAGGCCCGGACCACCCACCAGCAGCTCTGATTATCGCGGCGTCGCGGAGGAGATCCGCTGCCGCATCAGCAAATCATCTGGTGCAGGCAACCTCACCTGGAGCGCTCGACGTCACCGGTGTGGCAGGACTGGCAGCCGTACCGACGTAGATGACGCAACCCTCAGTCGTTCCGAGCGCGGCGTGCACAGCGCTCGCGGACCAGCCGGAGCTGGTAGCGGCCAAAGCCACGGTGACACCAGCGGAACTCGTGAACGAGAGATCCGTGGTCGATGTCGAGTACGCAGACGCGTCCGCGTAGTAGATCTCCTGCTGGCTAGCCAGGTTATTGAGATCCGACTTCATCGCTGCGAAGTACACCTTCTCCCGGGTGGCGGAGAACTTCGGAATGGCGATTATCGCCAGGATTCCGATGATCACGACCACGATCAGGAGTTCAATAAGGGTGAAACCCTTCTTGTCTCGCATGATCTGAAACTCCAACAAATGAGTGGAATGCGGCCCTGCGATATGATGGAGATTAGCAAGCACGAGTCCAAAAAGGCAGGCCCCGAGGTACGCCAGAGCCGCCTAGAGTTCCGCACGCCCCACGACATTGGCCACGGCCTCCACGTGCACGGGGTGCACGGCAAAGAGAAGAGCTCCGAGAAACGCCGCAGGAATCGACACGAAACGGGTCAGCAGCGCGAGCACCAACAGGCAAACGAGCGCGTGCACGAGCACGCTCACGACGTGAAACTCGAAGGCACTCCCGTCGAAGGCGGCCCACTCGAGCCCGAAACTCGAGAGCATGATCGGACGATAGTTTCCCGTTCCGACACGCGCACCGCGCCAGTAGGGAGCAGTGGACGCGTCCGCGACCCTGCCCTCCGTGACCACCGGATTCTCGACGATGAGCCAGTTGTCGTCGAACGTGAAGCCATTGCCGAGCGAGTTCGCGTACACCGAGGCAGCGACGAACAGCAGGAGGACTCGCGCCCTCGGGAGCGTTGTCGGCACTTCGCTTCTAGCTGTTCTCGCGAGACTCGGGGGCGCCGGAGTCAGAGGACCCGGACCCGATTTCGGGCTCAGCGGCGCCCTCGGAGCCGGCCGCGATACGATCGGGCTCGTTCCACGGATCGGTCGACGGCGGAGTCCACTTCGGTACGCGAGGTGGCGAAATATTGTACGTGAGGATCGACCAGAACGCAGACACGCCGTCCTTCCATCCGATCTTCTTGCCCTCGGCATAGGAGCGTCCGTGGTAGCTGATCGGCAACTCGTAGATGCGAGCACCCGCCTGCGCGAGCCTCGCGGTCAACTCGGGCTCGATTCCGAACCGGTACGCGGACAGCGGTAAGGACTGCAGGAGCTCGGTGCGCACCATTTTGTAGCACGTCTCCATGTCCGTGAGGTTGAGGTCTGTGAACATATTGGAGAGAAGTGTGAGCAAGCGATTGCCCACTGAATGCCAGAAAAAGAGCACACGGTGGGGCCCACCCAGAAAGCGGGAACCGTACACCGCGTCGGCTCTTCCGCTCAGGATCGGCTCGAGCAGGATGGGAAGCTCGTAGGGATCGTATTCGAGGTCCGCGTCCTGGACGACGACGACGTCCCCGGTTGCTCTTCCGAAGCCTGTGCGCAGCGCAGCGCCCTTGCCCGCGTTCTTCTCATGGAAGATCAGCTGATCGATCAACTCACCCTCGAGCTCTTCGAGCAGGTCACGGGTCCCGTCGGTGGAGCCATCGTCCACGACGATCACTTCGAGCTTGAGCGGTACCTCACGCACCCGGCGTAAAAGGCTCTCGACGGTCGCAGCCTCATTGTACGCGGGAATCACGACGGACAGGGTGACACGATCCCAAGGGAGTTTCGTGGCTGGTACGTCAGGAAAATTGACGCCGGAAGCTTGATGATTGGACATGTCAGTCGAGCTAATTGGAGTTCGAGGATGAAGCGAGCGCGAGCCGGACCTGCCGAGTCGCGTCGAGGCATGCAGGAGAAGTGGCACGAGCATCGGCCGAGTCGAGAGCCGCGAGTGCAGCCAATGTGTCACCGGCACTCGCGTGATCGCCAGCTAGAAGTAACCACAGCCGAAATCGTGAGGCGAGCGCTGATGCCAGCGGATTGTTCAAATCGTGCCAGGCTCGGGCCACCTCGGACAGGAGCCGTTGCAGCTCCATCAGGACTCCGGAGTTATCCTGCGGCTCCCGCGAAAATGACGCGACCTCCTCACTCGAGTTGGGGCGGCACGGTCGATCTCAGCAGCCCGAGGTAGAAGAACGCGGGCACGAGACAGAGGTGCTCTATTCCGGCCGAGGGACGGAGATCACAGTGCCCAGCGTAGCGTAGCTGGCCCCCCATAGCCTCCCGACAGGTCGAAGCGCTTCCGGATCCGATGGCGGAGGTGCCCGCGACGGCCTCGAGGCTAGGGTCCAAGTGCAAAACGACTACGCGCCCGATCATCAGCGTGTTGGGCGCATCACCAAGAGAGACCTCCTGTTGCAGCTCGCATTCCATGACCGCTGGACAGCCCGTGCACGAACGGCGCACTCACCCGCTTGCATGGAACCGGCTCGAGACCGGCCAAGCCGAACTCGTCGATGCCGGGCGCCACGTCGGCCGACGTGGAATTCATCGCATTCAAGAACGGCTCGGTCACGATGTTGACGCAGAAAGCGCGCCGAGCGCGAATGTTGACGAGGGTGTCCTTCGGACCGCTCGAACGATGCCCGATCGATACCCCAACCAGCATGGGGGTGGAAGCGAGGGCGTTGAAGTAGCTGAACGGCGCCAGGTTCGGCTCGTCGTTCACACCCCAGGTCGAAATCCAGCCGATCGGCCTCGGCACGACGAGCGACGTGAGCAACTGATACCGGTCACGACCCGAGATCTCATCCGGATCGATCGTGCGAGCCGTGGGTGCGTCACTCACTAGAAGGCTGTTGAAGAGGTGACGGGACAGCCGACGCCAGGAAGTTCGTTGAGCGTCACCGGCTCCCTGGAAGGTCCAGGACCTGTCCCTCGTAGATCCTGCTACCGCGGATCCCGTTGGTGCGCTGGAGCACTTCGACGGTGGTGCCATGCTTGCGCGCGATCGTCCACAACGAATCGCCGGACCGGACGGTGTAGGCCACTCGCTGCACGCGCTGGGCCGACCGAGTCGACTTGCCCTGGACGTACGCCGCATACGGCTTCGGGAACAACGCCACGTGGTAGTGCGCCGGGTAGCGCTCTCGCGTGGCCTCCAGCACACCCGTGGCCTCCAACTGCGTGAGCACACGCTCCAGCCACACGCGGCAGTTCCGATTCCTGCTGTACCTCAGGTCGACCGCCATTCCCGTCGGATGAACGGAGCGCGAAGACGCATTGCGCGGTTGCCTGGTCGTGGGCCGAGTGAGGCTCGTGACCACCAGCTGCTCCCCGCAGGCGGCACGGTACTGGCCGGATAGCCGCTCGACGAAGAGCGCCACCTCGGGTCGTGCATAGGGGAACGACACCGAGTGCAGCTCGAAGTCTCGTCCGGGTCTCAAGCGTACCAGCAGCCCCATGGATGCAAAACGACGGACGCGCTCGGAGGTGTCGATAAAGGTGAAATCGTGCTGACGGGCGACTCTGTTCTGCAGGTCGAGCGACGCGGCGGAGCCCCTGAGACTCTGACTCGACGCCGGAGCGGCGGACAGCGCCACCAACGAAGCCGCAACGGCGAGGCATCGCGCGATCGAATGAGAAGTACGCTGAGTCACTCCGGCTCTCGTCCCTGAGGTCCCACGGACAACGGCCGCCTACAACCGCCCCTTCGTCCTATCACCCTTCACATATGTAAACATATGTTTGCCGATACACAAGCTGGTCTTTTCAGCCCTACTCGACTCAGCTTTGAGCCGCATCGTAGCGTGCCCCTACAATATCCCAATTCACGACGTTCCAGAAGGCGGCAAGGTAGTCTGGGCGCCGGTTCTGGTAGTTCAGATAGTAGGCATGCTCCCACACGTCCACGCCCAGAATTGGAGCAAGCCCTCGCATGACCGGGCTGTCCTGGTTCGCGGTGGAGAAACCCTGCAAGCCTCCGTCCGCATCGACACAGAGCCAACCCCATCCGGAGCCGAACTGCCCACCGGCGTTCGCTTGGAACTTGGCCTTGAAGTCATCGAGGGAAGAAAATGCGGCGTCGATCGCTGCAGCCAGATCGCCCGAAGGCGCGCTGGCACCACCCGGCGTCATGACGTCCCAGAACAGCGTGTGGTTCACGTATCCGCCGCCGTTGTTTCGCACCGCGCCCTGAATGGAGTCGGGCAACGAGTCGAGCCCGGCGAGCAGGTCCTCGGCAGACTTGCCGTGGAGGTCGGGATGGCCCTCGAGCGCCGCGTTCAGCTTGCTGGTGTAAGCCGCATGGTGCTTGCCGTGGTGGATCTCCATCGTGCGTGCGTCGATGGTTGGCTCGAGCGCGTCGTGCGCGTATGCGAGGTCGGGAAGGGCGAACGGATAGGCCATCTGCCGGGCTCCTTGGCTTTGTTGTCGTAGGTGCGGAGATTGTACGCCTCATGATGGCCATCAGCAATCCGACCCGAGCCGACGTCATCTTGCCGGAATCAGCGCCCGTGAAACGCATCCTACTCGTGGACTGCGATGCCTTCTTCGTGCAAGTCGCTCGACTCGAGGACCCGGAGGGGGCCGGCAAGGCGCCGCTTCTCATCGTCGGTGGCTCGCCGACGGGGAGAGGAGTAGTGACCTCCGCGTCCTACGAAGCGCGGGCCTACGGCGTGCGCTCCGCGATGCCAACGGCCCACGCGCTACGCCTTTGCCCCGACGCTACCGTCGTCGGCGTGCCGCGAAGTGCGGTCAGTGCCAGAAGTCAGTCGGTGAAAGAGGCCCTCATGGATTTGTCTCCAGTCGTGCAAGCCGCGTCGGTCGACGAGTTCTATCTCGACCTGACCGGCACCGAGCGCCTCTTCCAGAACGAGAGCTTCGCGGAAACCGCGTGGCGCATCCGCGAGACGGTGCTCGAGCGCACGAAAGTCTCCGTGTCGCTCGGTGGCGGCACGCGCAGGGTGATCGCCAAGTTGGCGACCAACTTCGCCAAGCCCGCCGGAGTCCACATCGTGCCCGCCGGTGAAGAAGAGGCTTTTCTGCGCGGACTGGACTTGGCCGACCTGCCCGGCATCGGCCCTTCGTTGGTGGCAGCGCTCGAGAAACGGGGCCTGGTGCGTGTCGAGGACGCCTACGCGGTGCAGATCGAGTGGCTGCAACGCTGGTTCGGAGAGCGACGGGGAGCATGGTTATATCGGCGTATCCGCGGGGTCGACTCGAGCGAGGTGGACCCGCGGGAACGTCGCAAGTCGATCTCCTCCGAACGCACCTTCTTCGCGGATATCGACGATGACGAGGAGTTGGAGCGACGGTTGATGCGGCAGGCCGGGTCGGTGGCCCGGACCATGCGACAACAGTCATTCCGAGCCAAGACGGTCACGGTCAAGCTGCGCGACCACGACTTCAAGACGCGCCAGCACAGTCGCACGGTGCCGGAACCCATCGAGTCCGACCACGCAATCTACGGGGTCGCCAAGACGTTGCTCGCGGAGCTCCGCCGCAAGAGGCGGGTTCCCGCCCGTCTACTCGGTGTTGGCCTGACCGGCCTCGTGGCATCGAGCGCTGCATCCCAGTTGGGCCTGTTCGCGGAACCCGTCGCGGGCGAGACGGAGCGCGAGCGAACGGTCTCGCGCACGGTCGACGAACTGAGGAACCGATTCGGGCGAGAGGCCGTCATGCCGGGGCGACTCGTGGAAGACGATCGCGCGCCGAGAGCCCCCAAGGGGGACGCCAAGTGACGGGCGGTGAGCACGTGCAAGGAATCGCCGATGTCTGGCCCGACAAGAAGCCGCTCATCGGGATGGTGCATCTGCTGCCGCTGCCCGGGTCGCCGCGGTGGAGCGGACCCACGGACGCCGCGCTCGACCGGGCAGCGCGCGACGCGCATACGTTGCAGGAAGCGGGCTTCGACGGAGTCCTGGTCGAGAACTTCCTCGACGTGCCCTTCTTCGCCGACTCGGTGCCCGCGGAAACCGTGGCCGCCATGACCGCCGCCGTACTCGAAGTCATGGCCAAGGTTTCACTGCCCATCGGCGTGAACGTGCTGCGCAACGACGCTGCTGCGGCGATGGCGATCGCCGCGGTAACGGGGGCTGCGTTCATTCGCGTCAACGTACACACCGGATCGATGTACACCGACCAGGGGCTCATCGAGGGAAAGGCATACGACACGCTCCGCCGGCGCTCGGACCTGGGCGTAGACGTGCGCGTCCTGGCCGACGTACACGTCAAACATGCGTCCTCCCCCGCTGGATCGACGCTCAGCGACGCCGCAGCCGACACCTGGCACCGAGGACTGGCGGACGCGCTCATCGTGAGCGGGCCCGGGACGAACCGCGCAGCGAGCGCCGACGATCTGCGCGTAGTCAAGGACACCGTCGGCGGGGCACCAGTACTGATCGGAAGTGGGCTAGCGACGGAGCATGCATCTGAGCTGCTCTCCCTGGCGGACGGTGCCATCGTCGGCAGCGCGATCATGAACGACGGGCGGCCCGGCGCCGGAGTCGATCCGGGCCGGGCCGCGGCCTTCATTGGGGCTGTAAGGAGCTAAGACCTCAGTCGCCTCCGCCAGCAGCACGACGTTCCCACGGACGACGGTCGAAGTAGCTCTTGGTTTCTTCCACCACGACCGGCGCCAGAAGCAGCAAGGCGATCAGGTTCGGCCAGATGACGATGGAGAGAGCGACGTCTCCCAAAGCCCAGATCACACCCACGGCCGCGACGTTGGCGCCAAAGAGGTGCATGCCCAGGTAGATGATCTTGTAGGGTAAGATCGCGCGCGCGCCGAACACGTAGTAGGCACAGCGATCTCCGTAGTAACTCCACGAGATCGCGGTCGAGATGCCGAAGAGCAGAACACCCAAAACCACGATGTAATGACCCCAGTCGCCCAGCGGCTGCAGCCCCTTGTTGAAGGCGGCCATTGTGAGTGGAGCACCTGCCTCTACCGCTTCACCGTAGAGTGACGTCAAGACATCGCCGTCGGCGGCGATGGCCTCGCCTCGGTCCGGATAGACCGTCCCCGTGAAGAGTTGCGTGCGCGCCTCGTCGGTGTACAACGGCTCGACGCTGGCCTCATGCCATGAAACGAGGCTTGCGCCGACGCCAGAATTCACGTGCAGCCCCTCGGCGATCGCGATCTCGGCGGGGGGGGTGATGCCTTCGGAGTGGTTATCCGCAGTCATCGTGGTATACGTGAGATCGCCTCCGCCCAGCGTCAGCTCAGTGGGGAAACGCGCCGAGTAGACACCCGTCATGATGATGACGAGACCTGTGAACGAGCAGATGATGATGGTGTCGATGAAAGGCTCGAGCAGCGCGACCACGCCTTCGGATACAGGCTCGTCGGTCTTCGCCGCGGCGTGTGCAATCGGGGCGGAACCCTGCCCCGCCTCGTTGGAGAACAGACCGCGCCGGACCCCCCACATGAGCGTAATGAGGAAAACACCAGTGCCTACGCCGGCGACGCCTGCCTGCGGGTTGAAGGCCTCCGTGAAGATCAGACCCACCGCAGCCGGGAGAGCCCCGATGTTGAGCACGATGATGACGAGCGCGCCGAATACGTAGATCGCGGCCATGATGGGGGCCAAGACCGCCGTCACTTTTCCAATGCGACCGATGCCGCCAAGGACGACGGCGGCGACAACCGTCACCGTGAAGAAGCCCGTGTACATCCGCGGGATTCTGAACGCGTCGAACATCGAGTCCGCGACGGTCTGGGCCTGCACGGCGTTGCCGGTCAGGAACGCAGTGAACCCGAGCATGACCGCAAAGAAAATCGCCATCGGCTTCCAGCGCGGACCGAGGCCTTTCTCGATGTAGTACATCGGTCCACCCGCCACCTTCCCGACTTCGTCGACCACGCGGTACTTCTGAGCCAGCGTTACCTCCGAGTACTTGGTGGCCATTCCCACGAACGCTGTCACCCACATCCAGAAGAGCGCACCTGGGCCACCCCAATGAATCGCCATCGCGACGCCGGCGATGTTGCCAATTCCGACGGTCGCCGAGAGCGCCGTGGTCAGCGCCTGAAAGTGCGAGACGTCACCCGGATCGTCCGGATCATCGTACTTACCGGACGTCACCCCGAAACCGTGTCCCAACCGGGAGAGCTGCACGAATCCTGTTCGCACCGTGAGGTAGAATCCGGTGCCGAGCAGGAGGATCACCATCAGCGGAATGACCTGGTCCCCGTATGGGATTCCGATGTCGATGACCCATCTTTGGGCGAAGTCGACTACGGTCTGTAGCCAGTTCATGCGCGTTTCCGATTTGGCAGTTCATGTCCCGGGGCTGGTGCGTCCCGGAAGCAGGGCGACGAAGAATGTGCCAGGTCGCCTACCGGGGCAAGCAATGACACGTCCCGACTGCTTACGGGCTCGACCGTGTGCTCTTACGCGCGCACTGCCGCCTTATCGCCTAGGTGGGCTGCGACCGCCTGAGCCAGGATCTCGTGGGCACGCGCCACGATCGCGTCGAGCGAGGAGCCCCCGCCTCGAACATCTGCTCGGCCTTCTCTCGCAACTCGGGAACCGTGGGTAGGTGGGCGCAGATCGCCTCGACACTGAACGTGCCGGCCAGTTCGGCGGCGACCTTCTCCAGCACCTTTCGTCCCACCGGTCTCTCTCCCCGCACGATCGCTTCAGTCGGCTCGCGCAAGTCCCAGACGAGGCGGAACCACGACATCGCGGACAGGACGTAGAAGGAGACGTCGATCTCCCACCACCGGAAGCCCTGTCGCGTCGAGCTCTGATAGTGACGGTGATTGTTGTGCCACCCTTCGCCGCGCGTGATGAGCGCCAGCAAGAAGTTGTTCCGAGAATCATCACCGGTGAGGTACCGCTGTGAGCCGTGCTCGTGCACGAGTGAATTGATGAAGAACGTGCAGTGGAACAGCAGCACGGTGCTCCAACAGAATCCGACCACCATCATCGACCAGCCGCCCCAGAGTAAGAGCGGAAACGCCAAAAGCGCCGCCGGTGCGTATGGATTGCGATCGAGGATGACGAGCTCACGAAAGCGAGTGAGGTCGCGAACCGCCGAATAGTCTCGCTTGCCATACTTGGGATTGAAGATCCAGAGCACGTGCGAGTACCAGAAGCCGTGGTGGCGTGGCGAATGCACGTCCTCAGGGGTGTCCGAATGCAGGTGGTGGTGACGATGAACCGCGGCCCACCAGATCACGCCCCGCTGGGCTGAACTCTGTCCCAACAACGCCAAACAGAACTGGAAGAGCCTGCTCGTCTTGTAGGAGCGGTGGCTGAAGTAGCGGTGATACCCCGCCGTGATCGCCCACATGCGCACGAAGTACAGCGCCAGAGCAACCCACAGCGCCTGTTTGGGAGCCCCCGTCCAGATCGCCCCAAAGCACGCGACATGCACAAGGACAAACGGGATCGCGGCCGGATAGACGATGTCGTCGTGCGGCGCGTGCGGGTGATCCTTGGGCACTCCATTCTCCCATTCGGGGGAGCTCCGGACCGTGGAGCGACGGGACGTAGGCGATGACGCAAGGATCGGCACGTGGGCGGGCGTTGGTTAGCCCATGCACGCCCTGCTTGCGGCCAGTGGGTATTGATATATGTTTGTATCCGCATCTATGAATACAACTGTGACTTCGATCCTGGACCACCTCGCTACGCTCGGCGACGAGACGCGCACGCGCATCCTCACTCTGTTGCAGCAGAGCGAGTTCACAGTCTCTGAGCTCTGCACGGTACTTCAGGCGCCCCAGCCCAACGTCAGCCGACACCTCAAAACGCTCATGTCCGAAGGGTGGCTGCAGGCGCGGGCTGACGGTCGCAGCCGCCACTACCGCCTGTCGCCCACGCTCGACAGGGGTGCGGAAGAGCTCTGGTCACTGGTGCGGACCGAGGTCGCTGGGCAGGGCATCTACGCGATCGACGCCGAGCGCGCCGGCGCGGTTCTGGACGTGCGGCGCCGCCGATCGGAGGCCTTTTTTGCCGACGCGGCTGGGCGCTGGGACGAGCTTTGCGAGCAACTCTTCGGCCCCTCCGCGTCGTTCGGGCCTCTCCTCGGGCTCTTGGACTCAGACTGGGTGGTGGGCGACCTGGGAGCGGGAACGGGTGCCTTCTCCGAGATGGTGGCACCCTTCGTTCGCCGGGTCATCGGTATCGATCGTTCCGCGGAGATGCTCGCAGCCGCTCGGCTGCGGCTCGAAGCGGCCGACAACGTCGAACTGCGGCAAGGAAACCTCGAACTGCTACCGATCGCGGACGGCGAGCTCAACCTGGCCGTGCTCGGTCTGGTCCTGCACTACGTCGTCGATCCGGCGCTCGTCCTGAACGAGGTGCACCGCGCACTCAGACCGGGCGGCCGAGTCATTGTCGTGGACATGCGAGCTCACGAGCGCGGGCACGGATACGCCGAGGACATGGGTCACGTGTGGCCGGGTTTCGAGCTCAGTCAGGTCGCACAGTGGCTCGCGGACGCCGGCTTCGACGCCGCGAGGACGCAGCCGCTACGCCCGGAGGCGTCAGCCTCAGGTCCCCTGCTCTTTCTTGCTTCGGCCGAACGCTCCTGACTCGGCCACTTCATCCGACACTCTTCCCTTGAATGACCTACCTAGCTGAGAGGAATCCATGACTGATACCGCAGTTCTGCCCGAGCAAAAGGAAGGTGCCGTTCGGCCTGCTTTCAAAGTGAAGGATATCTCGCTCGCGGAGTGGGGACGCAGCGAGATACGCCTGGCCGAGCACGAGATGCCCGGCCTCATGGCGGCTCGCGCCGAGTACAGCCCACAACAGTCGCTCGCGGGACTCAAGGTCGCCGGATCGCTGCACATGACGGTGCAGACCGCGGTACTCATCGAGACCCTCGTGGACCTCGGGGCCGACGTTCGCTGGGCGTCGTGCAACATCTTTTCGACACAGGACCACGCGGCCTCGGCCATCGTGGTCGGACGCGATGGAACACCTGGGGCTCCCAGTGGCGTGCCAGTATTCGCCTGGAAGGGCGAGACGCTCGAAGAGTATTGGTGGTGCACCGACCAGATGCTCACGTGGCCCGACGGTTCGGGTCCAGACCTCATCGTGGATGACGGCGGTGACGCGACTCTACTGCTGCACAAAGGCTCGGAGTACGGCACCGTAGACAACGTTCCGGCGTTCGACGTCGACTCCGATCCCGCCGAGTGGGGAGTGATTCTCGAGCTAATGCGTACGACCCTGTCCGACGATCCGGGCAAGTGGGAGCGTATCGCATCGACGGTGCGTGGCGTCTCCGAGGAGACCACTACCGGCGTGCACCGTTTGTACGAGATGGAGGAGGCTGGGACGCTTCTCTTTCCCGCGATCAACGTCAACGACTCGGTCACGAAGTCGAAGTTCGACAACCTATATGGGTGCCGTCACTCGGTGATCGACGGCCTCAACCGGGCGACTGACGTCATGCTCTCGGGAAAGTCGGCGATGGTGATCGGGTACGGTGACGTCGGCAAGGGGTGCGCTCAGGCGCTCAAGGCGCAGGGCGCGCGAGTCACCATCGCGGAGGTCGACCCGATCTGCGCGCTGCAGGCGACGATGGAGGGCTACTCCGTGCAGACCTTGCAGGACGTGCTCGGCACCGCCGACGTGTTCATTAGTGCCACGGGAAACCGCGACATCATCACGGCCGAGCATATGGCCCAAATGAAGGACAAGGCCATTGTCGCGAACATCGGGCACTTCGACAACGAGATCGACATGGCGGGTCTCGAGAAGTTCCCCGGGATAGAAAAAAAGGAGATCAAGCCGCAGTACCACGAGTGGACCTTCCAGGACGGACACTCCGTTTTGATCCTCGCTGAGGGTCGCTTGATGAACCTGGGCTGTGCGACTGGCCACCCGAGCTTCGTGATGTCCGCCAGCTTCACCAATCAGGTCATCGCGCAGATCGAGCTGGCGCACAACGAGAGCTACGAGAAGAAGGTGTATGTGCTGCCCAAGCACCTCGACGAGAAAGTCGCGAGGCTGCACCTCGACAAGCTGGGGGCGAAGCTGAGCGTGCTCACCGACGAACAGGCGGCATACATCAACGTGCCCAAGGAAGGCCCTTACAAGCCCGAGTACTACCGGTACTAGCGGCGGCCAGGCGTTGGAAGCATCGCCGCCACGTAAGCGGCTTACGGGGGGTGTCGGAAATGGCGCTCCCCCACGTATTTCACCCGCCGATGAGTAGGCGGACCGCGAAGGCCACGACGACCACGGTCAGCACGCCCCGTACCCACCTCTGGCCCTTGAGCACCCGCAGCCGCACTCCGACGAGCGCGCCGACGAAGGTGCCCGCCGCGAGCAGGAAGCCCGTCGCCCAGTCCACGCGTCCGCTGTATGCGAATATGGCGAGCGCGAGCGGCGTGAACATCAAGACCAGTGAGACCTTCACCGCGTTGGAACGGATGAGGTCCAAACCGTAAGACGAGGTCACGGCGAGCGTGATGAATCCCGGTCCCGCCTGAATGAATCCGCCGTAGAAACCCACACCGTAGAAACCCACGCCGCAGAAGATCAGTCTCAGGAGCAAGGGCTCCGTGCCCTCGGGTGGAAACGTCTTCGCGTCAGCGACCGAGTCCGTGGGGTGCCAGAAAATCCAGCCCGCTGCCAGGACGAGGACCAGAGCCAGGATCCTCTGAAACGCCCGGTCGCCGACGTGCACTGCGGCCTAGGTACCGAAGGCGACACCGACCAGCGCGGGGGCCAACGCGAGTCGAAGCCACGGGACCGAGACCAGCCCAAGTCTGTGGAAGCTCCATGTGGCACCCGTGTTCTGTACGAGGATCACGACCCGGTTCGTGCCGTTCGCAACATTGGGCGGCAATCCGAGCAGAATCAGCACCGGGAGCGTGATCATCGATCCCCCGCCGGCGATCACATTGATGGTGCCAGCAACCAGGCCGACGCCGAACAGAATGAGGATGGTCGTGATGTCGTGAGTCATGGCATCCGCCAGCACAGGGAAGGCCCCGCCACCCGAAGCTGACGGGGCCAACCGACTGCGCTAGGGCGCTGGTGCGCCCATGGTCAACCTACCGGAAGTTGAATTGGAAGCCGAGGTTGATGTTGCGCGGATACCCGAGGAAGACCTCAGCGGAATCCGCGTCGTGTCCGCCGTTGTCCCGGTACGCGTTGAAGCGCGAATCGTCGACCGCATCCTGCACGTAAACGTTGTCGGTCAGGTTGTACACGTTCAGGAAAACACGAACGTCTCCCGCGCCCGGAAGTACGTTACCGAGGCGGTAGGAAGCATGCAGGTCGAACGTCCCATAACCTGGCGCTTGCCAGGACTGGGCCCGATCAGACGCGTCCTGACGACTGAACGGATCAAACGCCGCGTAGTGGTTCCCATAGAGCTTGGAGACCAGCGAGAGGTACATGCCGTCCACCGGGAACAGCGACGCGCTGACGGCAAGCTGAGTCTGCGGCGCGTCGGCGACCTTCAGATCCTTGATGTAGAAGTCGAGCGTCTCGGTCTCACTCGCTTGATCGTCCGGCTTGTAAGTGCCCTGGACGTCGTTCAGATACTTCCAGTTCCCTACGGACAGCGCGACGTCGAAGCGTAGCATGTCCGACGCCTGAATCGCTGCCTGGGTCTCAATGCCCATGTGGACCGCGTTCACGCCCAGCAGGTTCACGAGCCCGTCGCGGCCGTCACCCTCGAGGTTCCGGACGAAGAGGTTGTAGGTCCGGTCGTTCCACTTCGTGTAGTAAAAGTTCGCGTCGAACGAAACACCTCGGTCCATCGACCGATACTGTACGCCACCTTCGAACGAGAGGAACTTCTCGTTCTTCGGGTTCGCGTTGATGACGCCGTTGTTGTCGTCGATAACGGCGTCGAAGATCGGAACCTTCGACACGTAGCCGGCGTTCCCGAACAGCGACCATTCGTTGGTCACGTTACGCACGGCCCCACCCTTGACCTGCAGGCCGGCGATGTTGCCGCTCTCGAGCACGAGCGGCTGGCCCGTCGCGGGGTCGCGAGCGAAGAAGTCCTCGAACGTGTACGAGTTCTGGGACAAACCGACCATGCCGTAGAGCGATCCGTCCACGGAAGTCTTCTCTCCCTGGACGTAGGCGCCGAGCCAGCTGACGTCGTTCTGGTTGAAGTAGGCGATCTTGTCGCCCAGGCCGCGCTGGCCGTCGTTCCCGCTCCAGAAGTCGGAGCTGCAGCCGCGGCCGCAGTCGTCGTAGAAGGAGCCGCCGAGCAGATCCCGCACCTCGCGGTAGTGCTCGATGTTGGCCGTGCGCCAATCGACGCCGATCTCACCCGTGAAGCCCGACTGGAAGTCCTTCCGCAGCTTCGAGATTGCACCGATGGTCCACTGGTTGTTCACCGAGTTGCGCAGAATGCCGCGCGAGCCGCCGGCGCCGTTCGCGACATTGCGCGCGATGGTCGCGTCCCAATCCGCGAAGCGCTGCGTGTACGTGTAGTCCCACCCGAGCGAGCCGTAGGTACCCGTGCCGCCACCGTTACCACCGGAGTAGTAGCTGACGGTCGTCAGTGTGAGGCCGTTCCCGAAGTAGGAGTACCAATTCAGGTTGACCTGCGGCTTGTGGAAATAGTTTTCCCGCTCGTTGATGAAGTTCGGGTCGTGGCGGTCGAACAGGCCGCCACCATCAGGGCCCGTGCTGGCAAACTGCTGGGCTGTATAAGAGGAACTAACCGGCCCGACGTTCGGGCTGCCTCGCCGGCCACCCTCTACCGCAAACTTGCCCAGAGCCGCCGGGTCGTAGTCGTCCAGCGAGCGAGCAAAGTCCTGATCGATCGTGCCGATGTTCAGCTTGTACAGGTTCTGCCCGTGCCGCTGCGGCGCGCCCACCGCGTAGAACTCGAGTCGGTTGCGCGCGTTGATCTGATAGGACGTGGCCAGGTAGTAGGACCAGGCGTCAGTCCAGGTGGCGTCACCGTTCGTGAAGCCGCGGAAGACTCCACTACCCGTCTTGCGCACCACGGACGCCGTCACGGCGAAGCCATTGTGCTCCCCCGAGTTCACGATGAAGGTCTCTTTCAGCAGGTTGCGACCAAGGCCCCAGCTACCGTCATCGAGGTCGCCGAGACCAACTTCCTGCTTGTAGGAGAAGCTGCCGGATTGCGCCGAAGGATCGGTGATGACGTTGAGCGTGCCACCGATCGATGGCGTAGCCAGGTTCACGGCCGAGAGGCCGCGCTGGAGCTGGATGCTGGTGGAGGCGTCGCCGAGGCCGTCCCAGTTCGACCAGTAGACCCAGCCGTTCTCAATGTCGTTGACGGGCACGCCGTTGATCATCACGGCGACATTACGCTGGCTGAAGCCACGCACGTTGATGCGCGCGTCACCCGCGCCACCACCCTGCGCCGTAGCATACACGCTGGGCGTCACGTTGAGCACCAAGGGCAGATCGCGCGAACCGAGCTGGTTCTGGATCTGGACCTTACTGACGTTGGAGAATGCCACCGGGGTCTTTCGCTCAATCGCGCGCGTCGCGAAGACCTCGAGCGCGTCGATCGCGATGGCCTCTTGGCTGAGGCGGAAGTCCAGCGACATCGACTGACCAGCTGCCAACGTGATGTCGTCGACCGCATGGCGACCGAACCCGATCATGCGCACGTACACCAGGTAGGGGCCGCCCGCGCGAAGACCGGCAACGGAGTAGCGGCCATCAGCTTGTGACAAGCCCCCATTCTGAGTGCCTGTCACCTGGTTGGTGATGACAATCTGGGCGCCGGAGACTGCAGCGCCGGTCTCGTCCGTGATGCGCCCCATCAGGGTCGCACTGGACTGAGCGGCGAGATCGGCTGTACCGACTGCCAAAGCGGCAAAGGCGGCAAGCCATTTGAGGCTGTTGCTACATCGCATACGAAGGTCCCTCCATACAAGGAAGTTTATCGATCCCGGTGTGGTGCCCCGCAAATCGTGCCGGAAATTGTCACAAAGAGGGACGATCTGCAAAAAACATATAAAGCGAAAAAGGGGGCCTGAAACGGGCCATCTAACGCGTTCCCCTCCAACGCCTTACGGACCTCATATTTATGCGGGCACTGTGACGTGCCGAAACTCACGCCAGTGGGCTGCGCGCCACTGCTCCGAGTCGCCCAGCCAACAGTCCAACTCTCCGTAGTTCCGCAGCGTCTCATGGTCTGCAACTCCGGAACCCTTTCTTCCGTATAGTAGTGTCCACTGAACGGAAGTTACAGCCGTTTTTAGAACGAGATCGAGATTAGGATGTCCCCAAAGAAAGCCATTCTCCGTGAGCTCTCGCGCGAGTACGAGGCGAACGACGGACAGTATACACGCCCGGGAAGCATCCCCGGCTTCTCGCAACAGCCCGAGAAGTACCAGAAGGCCGTCAACGAGCTTCTGTCCGCGCGCCTCGTGAGTGGTCACAAAGATGAAGAGGGCCACATGGCCATCGCGCTGAACAACAATCGCCTCAAGGAGGTGAAGCGTGAGCTACGGCCGGTGTGGGCT
>Ga0066376_10000445_pt1 | contig 38344 bp, 33 predicted proteins | sample Knorr_S15_td_Bot_FD_77009 | JGI IMG/M metagenome (GOLD analysis project Ga0066376, IMG submission 77009) | Marine microbial communities from Southern Atlantic Ocean transect - Knorr_S15_td_Bottom_ad_5009_LV_A | ecosystem: Environmental > Aquatic > Marine > Oceanic | place: Southern Atlantic... | reverse complement strand
CGCAGTAATCGACGCATGATTTTTCCAGAACGAGTTTTGGGCAGGGCATCTGTAAACTTGAGTATGTCTGGTTTTGCAATTGCACCAATTGTGTTGCCAACATGTTCGCGAAGTGTTTGCTTTAATTCTTCAGAAGGATCGTATCCACCAGCAAGGGTGCAGAAGGCAGCAATACCGGTTCCCTTAATCTCATGTGGTACACCAACAACAGCCGCTTCAACTACTGATTCGTGGCTAACCAAAGAAGATTCGATTTCCATAGTTCCTAAACGATGACCAGATACATTGATGACATCATCAATGCGACCCATAATCCAAAAGTTGTCGTTGGTATCGCGCCTTGCACTATCGCCAGCAAGATACATACCTTTAACCTTTGCAAAATATGTCTCAATAAATCTATTTCGATCACCATAAATACCCCGTAGCATGGAAGGCCATGGTTTTCGGATGACGAGCAATCCACCTGAATTTGTTGGAACTTCAGTTCCATCATCGTTCACAACTGCAGCGTCAATACCAAAAAATGGTTGAGTACATGATCCGGGTGTAGTTGGGGTTGCACCCGGAAGTGGTGTTAACATATGCCCGCCCGTTTCCGTTTGCCACCACGTATCAACAATTGGACAATGCCCTCCTCCAATGATTTCGCGGTACCACATCCATGCTTCTGGGTTGATTGGTTCGCCAACAGTGCCTAACAATTTCAGTGAACTCAAATCGTGTTTCCGGGGGTGTTCATCACCCCACTTCATGAACGCGCGAATTGCGGTTGGCGCGGTGTAAAATTGTGTCACCCTGTGCCTTTCGACGATATCCCAGAACCGATCACTCTCAGGAAAGTTTGGTGCACCTTCATACATAATGGTTGGTACGCGGTTTGGAAGAATGCCATAAATGATGTAACTGTGCCCAGTAATCCAGCCAATATCTGCAGTGCACCAATACACTTGATCTGTATCGGGCTGTAAATTAAACACCCACCTGCTTGTGAGATACGTATAGACCATGTAGCCGCCAGTTGTGTGAATAATGCCCTTGGGTTTTCCAGTCGAACCGGACGTGTAGAGCAAAAAGAGCATATCTTCCGAGTCCATGGGTTCACATGGACAATCTTCATCTTGATTTTCGCACACTTCATGCCACCAATAGTCTCGTCCATCACTCCATGAAATCTCATTCTCGCATCGCTTCACAACGAAAACGGTTTCAATTAATGAAGTCAGTTCGGTTGCGGCATCTACATTATCTTTAAGCGGAACAACGTTTCCGCGACGCCATGAACCGTCGCATGTAATGACCACCGTACTTTTAGCATCTTCGACTCTGTCTGCGATGGCTTGCGAAGAAAATCCACCAAAAATAACAGAGTGCGGTGCGCCAATTCGAGCACATGCAAGGGTTGCAATTGCAAGTTCTGGAACCATGCCCATATAGATTGTGACGACATCGCCTTTTTGAACACCTTGTGCTTTGAGTGCGTTTGCAAATTTACAAACCTCTGCGTGCAATTCGTGATATGTAAACCGGCGAATTTCGATTTCATTTTCACACGGCTCACCTTCCCAAATAATTGCGGTGTCATCACCATGCCCCATATTGATTTGGCGATCGATGCAATTGTGGCAAATGTTTGTTTTGCCACCCTCGAACCAACGCACATCGGGAAACTCGCCTGATTGCACGGTCGTCCAGCGTTCAAACCAATCGAGTTCGTCTGCGACATCTCCCCAAAAACCATTCGGATCATCTAGTGACCGCTTGTACAACTTTTCATACTCCTCCATCGAATCGATGTACGCACCGCCGATCCTATCGCTAAATTCTTCTTGTGGTAGGAAGATTCGATCTTCTTGAAGGATGGATTCGATGTTGCCTGTCTCTTGTGGATCTGCCATTGAACTACTCCAATCTGTTGGCACCATGATACGACTTACCTGCGTTTTCGACCCTTGCCTTTACGCTTAGACTTAGATTTTTTCCCAGAACGATTTTTTGATTTCCGTCTGGGCGTGTCGGGTTCAACAATATCTTCAATATGACGTTGTGGCATTTGAGTAATTCCCAATTCCATTTGCCTTGTGGGTAGGTCGATGGCTGTTATTTGCGCAGTTACTCTGTCCCCTACAGATAAGACCGCCCCGCTTTTTTCCGCGACAATTCTGCCTGTTCCTTCCATTTTGACCCAACGATCCGCTCTCTTTGAAGATCTGGAAATCGTATCAAACCGAGCCATACCTTCTACAAGGAAACGCTCAAGCGATACAAATACGCCTGAAGATGAAAAACCAGTGATGATTCCTGTAAATTCATCCCCAAGATGTTCCTCGTTTAAGAATTGCATGACAAGGAAGGTGCGAAGTGATCGCTCTGCTTGTTCGGCGTTCCGTTCCGTTGATGAACACTGCTCACCAACTTGGATGAGTTGTCCTTCGTCAAGGACACGATGATTATCGCGGATGTTTTGCACCAATGCACGTCTTGCTTTGCCACCCTTCGTTGATGTTCCGTTGTTCGTGAAATCTAAATATGCTGCGAGAGTTCGATGTACCGTCAGGTCGGGGTACCGACGAATGGGGCTTGTAAAATGTGCATAGTGTTCACTTCCTAGTGCAAAGTGTCCAATTTCTGCTGGACTATAGATTGCCTGCGTTAGTGTTCGTAAAACAGCAAAGTGAATGGCTCTTGAAGCATCGCTTCCCATTGTCGCTTGGAGTAGTCGTTGCAAATCTTCTCTGGTTGGCTCTTCAGGCATACCTACGCCGACACTACGAGCAAATAAGCGCAATTCTTCCATGTCACCAAACTTAGGTTCGGGGTGTACCCTTCGGAGCAACGCAATGTCGAGACCAGCGAAGGTTCTCGCGACCGCTTCGTTTGCTTCAACCATAAACATTTCTATGATTCGATGTGTAAATGCGTTGTCTTCTGGATGTGCGTCCATGACGTGCCCATCATCATCAAACTCTAAAACAACTTCGGGCAGTTGTAGTTCAATCATGCCATCTCGTCGACGTCTTGAGAGCAGTTTTTTCGCAAGCGTATCTGCTAATGTTAAAGCTTCAATGAGCCCAGGTGTATATGCTCCACCTGCCACAGAGTGCTTGTGCGCTTCCTTTTCATCACCATCAATAAGGGCTTGTGCTTCTAGGTACGTCAATCTTTTTTCAGAACAGATGACCGAGTTCCTCAACCGATGTCCAGTAACCTTGCCATTTCTGTCAAAGCGAATAAAGACCGACTTTGCCCAGCGACGAACACCCTCTTGCAAGGAACACACTCCGTTTGACAAAACTTCGGGCAACATTGGAATAACGTGCCGTGGTAAGTACACACTATTTCCTCGCTCAAGTGCCCCCTTGTCAAGCGCACTTTCGGGGAGAACAAAACTCGCAACATCTGCAATGTGCACGCCTAATTCCCACTCTTTTGTTTCGTCGTCATATGAAATATTGATTGCATCATCAAAATCCCTCGCATCGGGCGGGTCAATTGTAAAAATAAGAGTATTTGTTAAATCTTCACGATCTTCGTCGCCCGATTCTTCAAAATGAGTTGAAGCCTGCCTTGCTTCTTCTTTTGATGCTTCGTTGAATTCTTCATATAACCCATAGGCGAGTACAACCGCTTGGGTTTCAACGTCTGGTCGCCCCGCGTCACCTAGAACTCGGGTAATGACACCTTCGCCGTAATAATCCTTCTCAGGATAATGAAGCATTTCAAAGACAACCTTGTCTCCCGCTTTCGCGTCCTTCGCCCCGACATCACGAATGATAATGGGGTTGTGTAACTCCCTGCCATCTGGTTGAGCGAACCAACCCTTACCACGTTTGAATAATGTGCCGACATATTCACCCCGACCACGGGAAAGTACCTCAACAATTCTTCCAGCACTGCCTTTGTCTTTTTTCCAGCGTTCCCCTTGGGATATGGCAACTCGAACCGTGTCTCCTGAGACTGCATCACCTTCTGCCCCAGAACCGATATAGACATCACCCTCTCGGTATCGCGTTGATGGGGTAACAAAGCCAAACCCCCTTTTGTTTGACCGGTACGATCCTGTAATTTCATCGGGAAGTGCTGGTAAGCGAATACAATTATCTCGACCGAGTTCGATGTATCCGTCTTCTTCTGCCTTACAAAGGGTTTGATCAAATACAGAACGATCTTCGATATCTATGCGCAACTCCTTCACAATATTGCGGATAGTTGTTGGTCTATACCCATCGTGTGCAAGATGGTCTAAAAGTTTATTCAGAAATCGCAATGGCATGCGTAGATGCTAACTCTTCTTGGGCGATGACGATATGTCTTTTGATTTTTTATCATTTTTCTTTGGTTTGCTCAATTCTTTCTCGGCCTTTACATCTTTCTTGTATGACTCGCTGCGATAATCTGTTTCGTAAAACCCGCTTCCCTTAAAAACTACAGCGGAACCAGAACCGATGAGTCGCTTTAGTCTGAGTTTTTCGCATTCGGGACACTTCTTTTTCGTTGGTGCTGACATTTGTTGAAACAACTCAAACTCGTGCCCACAATGTTGACATTGATAGTCGTAGGTAGGCATAATCAGGAACTTACTGCAACTTTTGCTGGACTTATGACGATGTCACCAAGTTGAAAACCGGTTTGCATCACCATTACAATGTGGTCGGGATCCAGTTCCTCTGATTCTTGACGCATCATTGCTTCGTGCAGTTGCGGGTCAAACAAATCGCCAACTTGTGGATTAATTGATGTTACCCCACACTCTGCTAGTCCTTGAATTAACGAATCGCATGCCATTTTAAATCCATCCACAACCGCGTCGTCACCTGCATGTTCAATTGCCATGTTCATTTGTTCAATAGCGGGAAGAATTGCACGGATTACCTGCGCCTTGGCACCAGTGGTTGCCCTCGTTTCATTTTCGATACTGCGTCGTTGGTAATTTTTAAAATCTGCAAGTGCTCTAAGTTTCACTTCGTTTGCTTCTTCCAACTCTAGTTTCAATTGATCCACTTCGGAAAGTTGCTCTTCAAGTCTTTCTTCGTGTGAATCTACAAATTCTTCGGATGTATCTGGATTAGTCATCATCATTTGAATCCTCGTTGTTGCGAGTTCTGCCACCCGTTACTGTGTCTTTTATTTTTTCCCAGAATGAAGTTTCAACTTCATGCACTGGGGTGTGTTCTGTTTTTGCGTACTCTTCTAAAAGTACTCGTTGTTCATCAGACAGTTTTTTAGGAACTGAAAGTCGTACAATAATGACGAGGTCTCCGCGGCGACTCGTTCGTAAGTCTGGTAAACCAGCACCTTCAATTTTGAAAATCTCATTCGTCTGTGTTCCACTTGGTATATCCAACTCATGTGTTTGATCAATCGATTCAACATCCAGGGTTGCACCAAGTGCCAATTGCGTAAAAGCGACTGGAACTATACGAATGAGGTGATCGCCATCTCGTTCAAAACGAATGTCTTCTGTTACACGAACAACTACATGTAAGTCGCCGGAAGTTCCTGAACCATCTTGTGATACTTCAGGAGCCGGTGGCTCGCCTTCACCAGCGACTCGTACAGCTTGCCCGTTGTGAATACCAGCTGGAATTTTTACTCGGAGTTGACGATGGATGGCTGTTCTACCTCGCCCCCTACAATCTTCACACTTTTGGGTAATAATTGAACCTCGGCCATGACAAGTAGGACAAGCGGAGACCATCCGAAACATTCCACCAAGTCCTGCTTGGGCAACCTTACCTTGACCCTGACAGGTTGAACATGTTTGGGGAGAGGTACCGGGTTTTCCACCATTACCAGAACAGGTTTCGCAAACAGTGAGACGGTCAAACTCGACATTTCGCTCTGTTCCGGTGAGCACTTCTTCCAAAGAAATTTCCACATCGGTTTCTAAATCATAACCACGATGTTGCCTGGTCCTGTTACCCCCAACACCGAAACCGTCACGACCACCACCCAGAATGTCGTTGAACATTGAGAAGATATCCTCAACATGCATCGAGTTAAAGTCATGCGCTGCGTGCCCTCTGCCACGCAACCCTTCATGACCATACTGGTCATAAATCGTTCGTTTTTGTGAGTCTGAAAGAACTTCGTATGCTTCTGAACATTCCTTAAAATTTCGCTCAGCTTCAGCGTTATCTGGATTTCGATCAGGATGATATTTCATCGCTAACCGACGATATGCACGCTTAATTTCCGAACCATCCGCTGTTCGGGTGATACCAAGAACTTCGTAATAGCAACGTGTAATCGTCATAGTCCAGTAGCGTATTGCTTAAGAATTACTTAGAAAATTGCTTGTTCAATTGGTTCATCATCATCTGCTAAATCAGTGATGACAACATCTGTTGTTAATAACAAGCCAGCAACCGAGGCGGCATTTTGAATCGCAGTACATACAACAAGCGCTGGATCGATGATACCCGCAGCAATAAGATCTTCATACTTTCGAGTCGTTGCGTTAAATCCAAAACCATCGCACCCTTCTTTTATCTTCTCAACAACAACATCGCCGTCATTGCCTCCATTTGAAGCAATGAGTGCCGCTGGTGTTTCAAGTGCTGAGGCAAGGATATCAAAACCAAATTTTGCATCGCCTTTTGCTGATTTTCGAGCGTTTACAATTGCGTCAATTGCTCGAATATATGCAACTCCACCACCCGCAACATATCCTTCGAGTGCAGCGGCACGTGTTGCAGCAAGAGCATCTTTAACACGATCTTTTCGTTCTTTCATTTCAACTTCACTTGTGCCACCAACTTGAATGACCGCCACACCACCCGTGAGTTTAGCGAGGCGTTCTTGCAATTTTTCTTTGTCGTAGTCGCTCGTAGACTGTTCTATTTGAGCGGATATTTGTTTTACTCGAGAATCAATATCTGCCTTCTTTCCAGCACCTCGAATAATTGTGGTGCTGTCTTTGGTAATGACAATTCGCTTCGCACTCCCAAGTTCACTGAGTTCAATATCTTCGAGATTGCGTCCAAGATCTTCTGAGAAAAACTCTCCGCCAGTAAGGGTTGCAATATCTCCAAGCATTGCTTTACGTCGATCGCCAAATCCAGGCGCCTTTACAGCGCAAATTTTTAACGTTCCACGAAGTCGGTTAATCACAAGGGCAGCGAGTGCTTCATTTTCAATATCTTCTGCGATAAGCAATAATGGTTTACTCGAAGTGACTGCTTTGTTTAAGAGTGGTAGTAAATCAGCGAGGCTCGAAATTTTCTTTTCGTATACTAAGATGTAGCAATCTTCAAGTATACACTCAGCTGTTTTTGGATCAGTCATGAAATAGGGACTTAAAAAGCCCTTATCAAACGCCATTCCTTCGACATATTCCAAAGTCGTTTCTGCTGTTTTGCCTTCTTCAACTTCAACAACCCCTTCACCACCAACTTTATAAATCGCTTGTGAAATAATATCGCCAATTACCTCATCGTGATTCGATGAAACAAGTGCTACTTTATATAAATCGTCCTTGCCGTTGCATTCTATGGACATCGCGTTCACTGCGTCTGTTGCAACCTTTGAGGCTGCTGATATTCCGCGTTGTACGATGACGGGATTTGCTCCAACAGTGATGTGTCGAAGTCCATTTCTAAAAATTGCTTCTGCAAGAATCGTAGCGGATGTTGTTCCGTCTCCAGCAATGTCTGCAGTTTTCTTTGCAACCTGCTGCACCATTTTAGCGCCAATGTTTTGAAACGGTTCCGGCAGTTCTATTTCCTTAGCAACAGAAACACCATCTTTGGTGACAACGGGTCCACCATATGATTTTTGAACCACTACGTTTCTACCCGCAGGACCCATTGTAATACCGACAGCTTTTGCTAATTGTTCGATGCCGCGGCAAAACTCTTCGTGTGCAGCATTTCCATATTTCATTTGTTTTGCAGTCATGTGTGCTCTATTCCTTCTTCATTTACCCATCAATCATGCCAAGCAATTCACTTTCGCGAACGATGATATGTGGGGTACCTTTAATTTCTATTTCAGTTCCTGAATATTTACCAAAGACGACAATATCACCTTTTTTAACTGCAGGTTTTGCTCGTTCACCACTGTCAAGAAGTTTTCCTGGACCAGTTGCAACAACTTTGCCCTGCATTGGTTTTTCGGTTGCCGATTCTGGCAAAAATATGCCTGATGCGGTTTGCTTTTCTCGCTCAAGTGGTTTGATTAATATTCTGTCTTCTAGTGGTTTTACTGCCATTGATGTTCTCCAGTTTTACTTCGTTCGTTTGTTTCAAAAATGTGGTTGGTTGATGTTGGTTTAGAATCCCATGCCCGGCATGCCACCCATGCCGCCCATTCCACCCATTGGATCCATGCCACCCATGCCGCCTGCTGCGACGTGGTCATCTTCATCCGATGGAACGGCTGTGATAATGCAATCTGTTGAAAGCATCAAGCATGCAACCGATGCTGCATTTTGCAATGCACACCGATCTACTTTTGCAGGTGTAATTACACCGTCTTTAAGCAGATCGCAATATTCAAGGGTGAGTGCATTAAAACCATTGTTTCCTAACATTTCAGATACTTTCGCAACAACAACCGAGCCTTTTGCACCCGCGTTGTCAGCAATCGTTTGCAAGGGCAAGGTGAGTGCATCTCGAACTACATCAAAGCCGATTTTTTCATCACCCCTAACAGATGATTTTGCTTTGAGTAGTGCGTCTATCGATCGAATGAAACTAACGCCACCACCCGGTACAATGCCCTCTTCAATTGCAGCTCTTGTCGCATGAAGTGCATCTTCCACACGTGCCTTGCGTTCCTTGAGTTCGACTTCTGAAGCAGCACCTACGTTGATTTGAGCAATACCACCTGCAAGTTTTGCGAGGCGTTCTTGCAACTTTTCACGATCATAGTCGGAAGTGCTGCGTTCAATCTCTGATCGTATCCTTCCGATTTGATTTTGGATTTCTTTTGAAGTTCCAGCCCCTTCCATAATTGTTGTTTCTTTATTTGTAACTTCAATTTTCTTTGCTTGACCGAGTTGCGTTAGGCTGACCTTCTCAATGTCAATACCAAGGTCCTTCATGAGTGCTTCGCCACCAGTAAGAACAGCAATGTCTTCAAGCATTGCTTTTCGGCGATCCCCGTATCCCGGTGCCTTAACAGCAACCACTTGCAACACACCTCGAAGTTTGTTAATCACAAGAGTTGAGAGTGCTTCGCCAGAGATGTCTTCAGCAATAATAACGAGAGACCTCTTCGACTCCATTACTTTTTCGAGTAGTGGAACGATTTGTTTTGCAGAATCAATTTTGTCTTCGTAAATTAATATAAGCGGCTTCTCTAAAATTGTTGTCATGTTGTCAACATCTGTCACAAAGTTTGGACTTAGAAAACCGCGATCAAACTGCATGCCTTCAATCACATCTACAGTTGTTTCAAGAACCTTACCTTCCTCAACTGTGATGACTCCATCTTTGCCAACTTTGGAAAAAGCTTCAGACATAATTTTTCCAACATCTGGGTCGTTATTCGCAGAAATTGTTGCAACTGCTTCGATGTTGTCCTCAACGGATTGAGACATGTCGTTAATTGACTTTGTTACTGAAGCGACCGCTTTGTGTATTCCACGAACCATCTTGTTCGCATCACATCCAGAGGCGAGATGTCGAAGACCACTTTTGAAAATTGCCTCAGCGAGCACAGTTGCTGTGGTTGTTCCATCACCAGCATCATCGGAAGTTTTGGAAGCCACTTCTTTGACAAGTTGGGCACCTTGATTCTCGATTTTATCTCGAAGTTCAATTTCTTCTGCAACAGTCACACCGTCCTTGGTCACCGTTGGGCCACCCCACGCTTTATCCAAAATTGCATTCCGTCCGCGAGGTCCAAGTGTTGATTTCACTGCAAGGGCGAGTTTTTCAACACCCTGCAACATTTTCTTACGGGCTTCACTATCGAAAGCCAGGTTTTTAACAGTCATTTAAGAGTCTCCTGCTCATCGGGTCCCTGCTAAAAGCGAGAACCTCTTCCTTTCATTTCCGAGGCACAATGCCAGGGGTGAGCCAATATAGATACAAATTTGGTGCCAAAAACACGTGTCTAAGGAGTTCATTTTCTTCAAATATGAACCTTTTCTACCGCCAACGCCCAATTTCACCCAATCTACCCTGCCATCGTGGCAGACGGTTCGCTGGCTCTGCGGGGGGTCTGAGCCTCAAAAGCATTGCAAAGCAATGCGGTAGGGTCTGACCCTGGCGTAAAACTTCGTTTTACTTTTGGGTGTCAGACCCCAGACGAACCAGGACACCCAAGGTTTTACGACAGGATCGAAAATCTACCGGATGTCCCTATTAGAGTTTTCAATAGGTTCAGTCTTCTGTGGGTTGCAGTAATTCGTTGAGTGCGGGTGGTGGAGTAATTAATGCTTGACGAATCCAGAGAGTGTTTCTCAGTAGATACCCCAAACCAATTACGATAAGAGAGATGCTCATAATCATGACAATCAATCCCAATATTGAGAGGTTGGAGTCTGTTGGAGCAGTTTCTAAAAGTGTTCGACCAACAATGACCACGACAAGGGCAGCAAGTAAATCATTCATTCTCTGGCGACTTCCCTGTGCTTGACGGAATGCTCGACTGCGTAAGCCGAGGCGAGGAATAAGTTTTCGGAAACCAGAAAAAACGAGTCCTGCAGTAATCACTGGAATGAAAGTATTAAACAACATTGAATACGACTCGTTCTCTAAAAATGTACCGAAAAAGAAAAGTACAAGAAAGAGGAGGCTTGCTGACCAAAGTAACAAGCCTGCTCCTGTCAACAGTATTCCACCTCGACATCCATCAAGTTCGTTGCGTTGACTCATTCGCAGCATCGGTATGAGACAGAGAAACGAAAGGAAACCGAACCCTGCAGTAACCCACACGACTGCTGTTGCTGGAAATGCTCGAAGAAAGTGCGGTATAGGAAGTGAACTCGGCGAATAGATGAGCAAGGCAACAATAGCGAGGATAAATGAAATCGTAAATGATGCAACGATTCCAGTAATTGCGTTTCCTATTGTTTTTGGTTTTTGTATCGGGGATAACCTTTTTGAAGCAGGGTCTACCGTTTCAATAATGGTAAGACGGATTGGTTCTCCACACTCTGGACAATCCCCATCTGCTTGTAAATTTCGAAGGTCATACCCACAACGAGCACAAGGCAACGCTAACGAAACAACCATTTCTTTCAGATCGTCTGCTATGGGTGGTCTATTGGTTCCTTTAGCAGTTGAACTCATGGGCAAATTACGCCTATGTCTGGTAAATTTCGGTAATACCCGTCAAAATCTAGACCGTAGCCAACAACAAATTCGTCTTCAATCTCAAACCCAACATATTCGCAAGGTACTTCCATTGCCGAGGGAAGTTTTTTCCGCAAGAGTACGCACGACTGTATTGATTGCGGTTTGAGCAATTCTAATTCGCTACGTATGCGAGTGAGCGTTTTGCCCGAATCGAGAATGTCATCAACAAGAAGTACATGCCGACCTTTAACATCTGGAAGTTCCCCGATTGATGGGTTGTTATTACTTGCCGTAGATTCTCCGATGTAACTACTTGCGGTCACCAATTGGATTCGTATTTTCATTGGAAGGTGACGCATGAGGTCCGCAACAAAAATAAGTGATCCGGTCATCACTGCTACAAGGACAATTTCTTGTTCGGCATCAACCTCCTCCAAGTGTTCCGTGATGGCTTCACCTAATGCTCGAACTCTGTCTGAAATTGCACCGCGAGCAATCAAAATATGATCGATATCTCTATTCATGATGTCGTCCCTTGCATCCAAGTAAATGATATGTATGCAAACCCTAGTAATGTTGAAAAGGCAACTGCGTCCGTTACCATAATGAGAAAAATGGCAGAAGCTTGAGCCGGATCCGCTCCAACTCGTCGCATAATAAGTGGAATTGCCGCACCGGTGAATGTGCCGATCCCCATCGAAACAACCATGGCACACGCAACAATAACTCCAAGTTTCGTTGCGAGTGGTTCATTCCCGAATACCCACAACAAAAGCGCAACGCAACCGCCAATTGTAATCCCAGCAAGAAGCCCGACAATGAGTTCTCTTCTCATTAAAGGCATAATGCGATCGCGTCTTACTTCATCTAAAACAATGCCTCGCAAGGTCACAGCAAGTGCTTGGTGTCCTGCGTTTCCTGCAAGTGCTGCAATCAGTGGCATAAAAACAGCCAGTAAAGCAACCTCTTTAATGAGGGATTCAAAACCAAGCACAATATACGTTGCGGGTAACATCATGATTGCTGAAACAATCAACCAAGGCATTCGCCCTTTCAGTTTTTCACCAAGACCAGAATAGACTGCTTCGCCAGCACCAGCACCAACTGTTTTCTGAACATCTTCTGTTTGTTCCTCTTCAATAATATCAATGACATCGTCAACTGTAATAATCCCGAGTAAGCGATTTGAAGAATCAATAACTGGGAGCATTTCATATCCATACCGATCAAACTCGCGGGCAACTTGTTCTCGGTCAGTATCGCTATGAACAGCAGCCACCTTTTGTTCCATCGTTTCGGATACAGTTTCTTTTGAGAGGCCGATGAGCAGAGCACGAAGGCTTACTATGCCAACAAGTTCATCACTTTTATTTGTAACTGGTAAATCCTGCACATTCTCAGGCAATTCTCGTTCGCGTAGAACATCAACAACTTCGGTGATTGTCATTGACTCTAAAAGAGAAACAAAATCAGTTGTCATGATGCCAGCTGCCGATTCTTCTTCATAATCACAAAGTTGCCGAAGTTTCCTTGCATACGAAACAGGCATACATACAAACAGCGGTTCAATGTACTTATCTTCAAGACCTCGGATAATTGAAACCGCATCGTCTGGTGCCATGGTGGTTAACAGAGTTGCAGCATATTGTTTTCGCTCATCGACAAAAAGATCTGTAACAATTGTGACCGCAAGCGGCACTTCCATTTCAGCGAGCGCATCTGCTGCAGCCTGATCTTCCATGAGTTCAATGACTTCAGCAGCTTCAACATCATCGAGATCTTCAAGTGTGTCCGCAGCATCAGCCGCTTTTTGCTTGGTGACCGCAGTCGCAAGGGCTGGAATATCAATAGTGTGGGACATCAGCGTTGCAACGCGCTGATCCTCTGGTGATACCTCTTCGGTGACTTCTACAATTGAATCTTCAGTGTTATTCTTGTCATCTACGGTCATGACAAACGATTGTACGAGGGCATGCGAATTATTGCTTACTCGTCATCAACTGGTTTCGGTCGCCTTTTGGGCATTTTTCCAAGTCTTGTTCCCTCGCCAGTTGGTTCCTCTTCATCCGATTCAAAGCGTGGCAGATTTTCTCCAACAATTTTTATTCCAGTGAAGTGGTCATGGATTATTTTTACAGCATCAGCGGCATCATCAACGAGGGAAAATAATTCGAGATCTTCACCATCAATTGTTTTAAACTCTTCTGCAAGAGTCCTTTCCATCCACTCAAGCAAACTACCCCAGTATTTTTTTCCGACTAAAACTACTGGAAATGGTTGTATTTTTAAGGTCTGTATGAGGGTTAATGATTCAAAAAATTCATCAAGGGTCCCAAATCCACCTGGGTAAATGACGAATCCCCTTGCATACTTCACAAACATCACTTTACGAATGAAAAAATAACGGAAATCAAGTTCCAGCGTCTGGTAGGGGTTGGATTCTTGTTCTTGTGGAAGCGCGATGTTGAGTCCTACTGACGTTCCGCCTGCATCAAATGCCCCTCGATTCGCTGCTTCCATAATACCTGGACCACCACCCGTAATCACAGCAAAACCTGCGTTTACGAGGAGTTTTCCACATTCCACTGCGGATTGGTAATGCGGATTATCCTCCGGCAGACGGGCTGAGCCAAAGACCGAAACAGCGGGTGGAAGTTTACATAAGGCATTAATTGCCTCGACGAATTCGCCTTGTATTCGTAGAACTCGCCATGATTCGAGTGAAAGGCTTGTATTTGGCATTCTCAAAAAATCCTCTTATTTGATGTAAGTGTTTGCTATTGCTTGGTTTACAATCGTCGATTTGATTTAAACTAGGAAAGATGGTAGAATAGCACGGCTATGGCTACATCAAAGACAATTACAAAAAATACAAAAAAGAAAACCGCAAAACGAACAACGAAAAAGACAAGGGGCAAAAATCCCACTATCGAGTCCTTTTCAGCCGCGGTCAACTACATATCAAACCAAACCGATTTCGAAAGAATGCGCATTGTTCAATATGATGAAACATTGTTCAAACTTGATCGCATGAAGACTTTGCTCAAAGCAATCGGAAACCCTCAAGAAAAAGTGGCGATGATTCATGTCGCTGGAACAGTGGGCAAGGGGTCTACTGTTGCCATGATTTGCTCCATGCTGCAGGGAAATGGGTATACCGTAGGAGCATATACTTCACCCCACCTCACCGATATCCGTGAACGTGTCGTTGTCAATGAGGAAATGGTTGATGAAAATACCTTTACTGAGTTATTAAGACATGTCGTTCAAGCAGCTACGAAACATGATTTGACTCCAACTTTTTTTGAATTGATTACTGCGGTTGCATTCAAACATTTTGCAGACGAAGCCGTTGACATTGCAGTCATCGAAACTGGTCTTGGTGGTCGACTTGACTCAACAAATGTGATTACGCCACTGATGACATTGATTACAAAAATTGACCTAGATCATGTCAACATTTTGGGCACAACAGTTGAAGAAATTGCACGTGAAAAAGCGGGTATTTTTAAATCGTCCATTCCAGCAATTAGTGCTCATCAATCTGAATCTGTAACGACTGTGTTAAGAGAATGTGCGGAGTCAACCGGAACCGAAGTTAGGGTTATTGCTCAGGACATCGAATTCAGTTCAAGGTTCGGGGGCGGAATAGATGGAAAGCAACACACCCGAATTTGTATCATCACAGAACATTCTCAATACATGCATATTCCTGTACCACTTGATGGTGAACATCAAGCGACGAATTGCGCGCTTGCACTCGCTGCAATTGATCAACTGAAAGAAGTGGGGTATACATTTAATGATCTCGATATCTATCACAGCCTTGCAAAAACTACTATAAGTGGTCGCATGGAGGTTGTTTGGGAACGACCAAAAATTCTTGTTGACGGGGCGCATAACCCAACCTCTTTAAAAACACTCATCAAATCGGTTGGTGCACACATTCCATACGATTCTATGGTTTGCGTCTTTGGGTGTTGCCAAGACAAAGATGTTGATGGAATGCTTGAACAGATTTCACTTGGTGCAGACAAAATCATCTTTACGAAGGCAAAAGGAAACCCGCGTGCTGCAGAGCCTCGACTGCTTCAAAAACAATTTGAAGAAATCAGCGGAAAAATGACCCAGACTGCTGAAACGCTCCCGGAAGCATTGGAAATTGCTGCTCAAGCGGCAAGTCGTGAGGATTTAATCTGCGTAACTGGTAGTTTTTACCTTGTTGGTGAAACCAAATCTCATCTCAGTCAACTTGCTTCAAAAAAATAACGAATACTGCGGTATCCTGCCCCACGTATGACCAGCAAGCCTGAAACAACAATTGCTCATCGGTATTGCGCAGAGGTTGCAAATGAACTTGAAACACGCTGGCAAGCCTTGTGGGCACAAGATGGCGTCAACTCGATAGGAAATCCGGGCGACGAGGGTTTTGATGAATCAAAACCGAAGTTTTATTGCCTAGACATGTTTCCATACCCCAGTGGTGCTGGGTTGCATGTTGGTCACCCTGTGGGGTACATTGGAAGCGATATTCTTTCGCGTTTCAAACGGATGAACGGATATAACGTCCTTCATCCGATGGGCTGGGATGCTTTTGGCTTACCCGCTGAACAATATGCAATTGAAACGGGTGTCCACCCAGCGACAACAACGAAAAAAGCAATTGATACTTATCGAAGTCAACTCCAGCGCATCGGGTTTAGTTTTGATTGGTCCAGGGAGTTTGCAACCATCGATCCTGAATATTACAAATGGACACAGTGGATTTGGCTTAAAGCATACAACGCATGGTTCGACCCACGCTCTCAAGCAAGTCGACCGATTGAAACACTCATTGATGCCCTTGAAAGCGGTGCCATTGTTCCCGAAGAGGGTTCATGGAACTCGATGGATGCAACAACAAAGAGGACATATATAGATAACAATCGCCTTGCATACCTTGGAGAGCAACTCGTCAACTGGTGTCCTGCGCTTGGAACAGTCCTTGCAAATGAAGAAGTGATTGAAGGAAAAAGTGAACGTGGGGGTCACCCCGTTATTCGCAGACCACTAAAGCAATGGATGTTTCGAATCACCGCGTATGCGGACAGGCTCCTTGAAGATTTGGACGGGCTTGACTGGCCGAACTCAACATTGCGCATGCAACAAGAATGGATTGGTCGAAGTGAGGGCGCTGATATTCACTTTCCAATTGTTGATTCCAACGATTCCATTCTTGTGTACACCACAAGACCAGACACACTCTTTGGGGTGACGTTCATGGTACTTGCACCAGAGCACCCGCTAGTTGAATCCATTCTTACAAGGCCACCTGCTGAAATTGATGTTGAAGCCATTAGCACGTATGTCACCAAAGCAAAAAATCGAGCAGATGTTGATCGGATGGCGGAGCAAATGGAAAGGACTGGTGTATGTACTGGTCTGTACGCCATCAATCCCGCCACTGGTGAGCAAATACCAATTTGGGTTGCGGATTATGTATTAATGGGGTACGGGCACGGTGCAATCATGGCTGTACCGGCACACGACCAAAGAGACCACGATTTTGCAGACACTTTTGGTATTCCAATCACAGAAGTTGTTCAACCAATAGATACAAACCTTGAAGGTTGTTTTGAAGGAGACGGTATCGCTATCAATTCGGCGAGTGACAGTGTTTCAATCGATGGACTTGAGTCCCAGCAAGCAAAACAAACCATTATAGATTGGCTTGTTGTTTCTGGAATTGGGGAATCAAAAGTCAATTACCGACTCCGAGATTGGTTATTTTCACGTCAGCGCTATTGGGGAGAACCCTTTCCGATTGTATTTGATAGCAGTGGTCAACATTATGCAGTTAGCGAAGACGCACTTCCTGTTGAACTTCCTAAACTTGAAGATTACAAACCAACCGAGTCAGATGACCCGCAACCACTCCTTGCAAAGGCAACAAATTGGGTGAAGACTACAGCGGGCGAAGCGGGTGTTGACCCTGACTTACTTTCTCCGGACACCGTTGTCACAAGGGAAACGAACACCATGCCCGGTTGGGCTGGTTCCTGTTGGTACGAAATACGATTCTGTAGCCCTCATGACACAAAACGATTTGTCGATGCCAAGGCAGAAAAATATTGGATGGGTAATGGTATAGATTTGTACATCGGGGGTGCAGAACACGCGGTACTTCACTTGTTATACGCTCGTTTTTGGCACAAACTCTTATTTGATCTTGGAGAGGTTTCTTGCAAGGAACCATTCCAAAAATTGTTTCATCAAGGAATGCTCACAAGTTTTTCGTATCAACGAACAGACAAATCGCTTGTACAGTCAACAGCGGTAGAAGAACGAGACGAAAAATTTTACGACGTTGAAACAGGCGAAGAACTGACCAGGGTGATTGCAAAAATGAGTAAGTCACTTCGAAACGTTGTCAATCCTGATGAGGTCATTGCTCAGTACGGTGCAGATACTCTCCGTTTATACGAAATGTACATGGGACCACTTGAAGCCTCTGCCCCATGGAATACGAGGGATATTGTTGGTGTCCACCGTTTTCTCCAACGTGTCTGGCGACTTGGAATTGATGAGAATACGGGTATGTTCCGAGACACACTCGACGGAGAAAACAATGAGCACGTAGAGCGGGCACTTCATGCAACTATTAAAAAAGTTTCACAAGATATTCCAAAACTTGCGCACAACACCGCCATCGCATCGATGATTGAGTTTGTAAATACCGCTACGTCAGAGGGCTCAATAACAGCGCAGCAACTCACTCGGTTTTTAATGATTCTTTCACCATTTGCTCCACACATTGCACAGGAGGTGTATGCAAAGATTGGGGGCACTGGATATGTATCCATGCAGACGTGGCCCGAATTTAATCCAACATTACTTGTCGAAGAAACGATAGAGATACCCGTTCAAATTATGGGAAAAGTCCGAGGCAGAATTACCATTCCTGTAGATGCAGACGAAAAAGAGATTGAAAATTTGGCGTTACAGGACGCACAAATTAGTCCCCTGCTTGAAAATCTCACTGTTCAAAAAGTCGTTGTTGTTCCAAATAAAATCATCAACATTGTTGCGAATTAATACATGGCCAGCGAATTTAATCTATTAGAATTTGCGGGTATTTCAGATGAACGACCCTGGGAAATATTACCCCCGACACCCACGGATTTGAGAGCCGTTGTTGCAGGTGGACAACAACTAACAATTGAAGAAATTGGAAAGGCAATTGCGTCCAGTATTGGTGAATCGATTGAAGTAGAAGAGATTGAACCTCCCGAAGATGAAATTTATTGGGCAATGCGCGCGAAGGTGGTTGGCTTACCAGACGACATTATTCTTTGGGGAGAACCATTGAATGAATCAAGTACAGAGGCAACTGAAATTGAAGATGGTTGGATACTTGCATTGCAAACAATTCTGCACAGTGGTGATCCACTCACTCACTTTTCGAACCTCATGCGGTTGCTCGGTGGTATTGACTTGTCAATCCAAAGCGTGTGTGATCTTCCAACAGGAAGATGGTTCCCGAAAAAAATTATCGAAACTGTATTTGTTCAAGACGACATTGAACCTCCCGAGGAAGTGCTTTGGATTACACGGCTTGTTGAAGCGCCCGAGGGTGGTGACCCAGAAGACCGCTGGGCATGGATAACAACACATGGGCTTACTCGATGCGGCCGAGCGGAACTTGAAATGCTCGGGGTTCCCGCGGTGTTTTCCTCAGAGGCAATACAACTTGTCGATGGTTTAGCCGCACTCACGCTTGAAACTTCACTTCCAGCTGCTGGCCAACCACTTTCGCTCGGATCAGACTTGCTTGTGTCGCTTGTGGAATGTGAAAAAGTCATTCCTCTACTCGAGGAGGGAATGCCAGGGTGCGAAGACCGCCACGAACCCTCAGTTGTGTTGACATCACATGATGGTACGTCTGTGTTCCCTCACGATGCGTTGCACATTCTTAAGATAGGCGATACTTCAGTTATGAAAACGTTGCGAAGCACAAATCGAAGAGCAACAATAGCGAAATCACATTGGAATCTTTTTGTAAATGCTGCAAAACATATCGGTGCAAGCGAACATGCAACCTGCCTAGCCCAGATTCCATGGTCAAACGCTGAAGATGAAGACTCTCCAAGAGAATATCTTTGGTTTCGAATTGTTGAGACAAACAAAGATTCAATTACGGGTGTACTCGCACACAAGCCAGCACTCGTGACTTCACTTGTTGAGGGTCATCGAGAAGAAATGAATCAAGATGATATTACTGATTGGATTGTGATGACCCCTGTTGGTCCATTGGGACCAAGTGACGCTGAAGCAATTGAAGATTTTATAGATCAATTTAATAACTGAAGCACAACTACTGCTATACCCGAAATAAGTGCGAGGATTACAAAAAAGAACGCTACCCTTGCAGAAATTGGCATCATTTTTGGCTCATATGGGGTGGCGTCGCTTCCAACCAACTCAAGTTCGTCCCAATCGATATCAATCGAGTGTCGTTTGTTTTCAAGAAGAATCCGTCTTGCTGTTTCAAGATCGTCTTTTGGCACTTGTAATGGAAATCCCAATGTTCCGCTACTGAAACTGACACCAAATGTTGCTCCGGGATCTGAAAATACAAAGGCATCGATTCCATTGTCTCGCAACACAATTGCCAAAATATTTGCTTCGAACTCGGTTGGTGGAGACACAAGAGTGACAAGATCTTTACTCATGCGAAACTGTCCTCATCGTTCGATGGTGGTTGAATCACCTCAATGACTCGGTCCATTCGCGGCAGTAGCCAATGTAGTTTTTGTTCCACCATTCTCAAGAAGGTTGAACCTCGCACTCTTCCAAAACTCCCTGTTTTGTGAATTGGAATGATGCTTTCAACAATCAACGCCTCAATCATAAGAGATGGAAATATCGATCGTTCGGACGCCATGATCGGAAGCGTTGTAAATTGATCATAGGCCTGCACCATCGATCGAATCGTGTGTCCTCGGAACGAATTTGGCCAGTGTTCGACATCCTCTGCACCGCCCATTCGCATTGAAAACTGCAGTGCACCATTTGCAATGTCTGTAATTCTTGGGCAAATACGTAAAGAATCGAAATCGATGACTGCAATAATTTCACCATCTTTATACAGCGTGTTTCCCGGATGCCAATCGCCATGAACGATGCTCGTTGGCAACGTAGAAAACCCAACAGATTCCACCTTTGCGTAGGCTGCTTCATACTGTTCGCGAAGGTAAGCAACTGTATCGAGCATTCCTTCAAGATGCTCGGGAGATTCGTTTTTTGTTAGAACATCGTACGTTTCAGAAACGATAGAGAAAAAATTCTCGTCTTGATGAAATGTTTTCTTTTTTACCGAGGGTTCTAAGGGGAACTCGCGAAGGATGTTGTGAAAGTGAGCGAGGATTCTTCCAGACTCTGCTGCTGCTGGGTTTGATTTGTCGAATCGTTTTCCATTTTGTATGTATCGAAACAATTCATAGATTCGATTGTCATGTTCTACAAATGTTTTTCCATCTATTGTTTCAACGAGTCCAGCAACAGGAAACCCGTGCTCTTTCAGCCGATTCTGTATTTCATGCGCATATTCAACTTCATTTCGAACATCCTTCCCAAATGCCCGTCTCTTCAGTAAGAACTGCCCCAATGTTGTTCCAACGAGCATTTTTGCAGCTCTTCGTGAGCCCTTTCGATACTCTGAAATCAGTTCGATTGCACCAATTTCATATCGACTGAGCACAATTGCTAAATCTTGTCCATCGATTTCTTCAGCAATCGTCGAATCGTCGACGAGTGGACCAAGTCGCGGTGTACGGTCAATGTTGTCAGAATTGTTTGGCACGGTACTATTTTAGCGACGTGTCTGACACCCCACTGAAAATAAGCCATGATTTTTATTCTTAAAATCCTGTTTTGCTCTTTAGCAACCTTGCATGTCATGAAGTGTCTGACACTAGCTCTTAATTGACCAATTGAATTTGATGGAGGGGTCCTTGCACTGAAGACTTTGGCACATCGATTCCTCTGTGTCTCCGTGGCAATTCTTTCGTTAGTGTGAAGCACTATTCAGCATTTTGAACTTGTTCTTTGATTCGATCGACTGCACCCTTGATTTCAACAATGCGTCGACTCGTATCACCGTCAAGGCACTTGCTTGCAATCGTGTTTGACTCTCTCAACATCTCTTGTGCTAAAAAATCTAACGTTCTTCCGATTGGCTCGTCATCTGAACCAGCGATTAACTCTCTGTACTGATTGATGTGCCCTTCTAATCGCGAAATTTCTTCAGCAATATCTGTTTTTTCTGCGAATAGGGCGACTTCTCTAAGCAGGTCTACCTCGTCGACGCTTTTGCCAATTTCAGAAAATAAGTTTTGAACTCGCTGCAGAAGACGTGCTTGATAATCTTCAACAATCTCAGGTGCACGTTCTTTAATAAAGGAAAGGTCTGCTTCTATTTTCGAAAGATGCTTCTGTAAATCTTCTTCGAGTGCCTTGCCCTCTCGTTGTCGCATTTCAACGACACCGTTGCATGCTTCCTGAACAAGATTCATCAACTCAGTTCTATTTCTGTCCGTAACGTCATCATCTGCATCGTTACTCAGCACACCTGGAAGCAAAAGTAATCGACTCGTATCAATTGATAGGGTGGAATCCACTTCTTTTAATTGATTGATGTAATTACCAAGCACCTCCTTGTTAATCGTTGCAATGCTGTGCTCAGAGGTGTCGGTAAATTTCACCATCACCGTCACGCTTCCCCGTGAGAGTTGTTTAGAAACTGCAACGTCTATTTCTGTTTCAAGACTTTGAAGTGGGTCAGGAAGACGAACATTTGCTTTGTAAAATTTGTTGTTAACAGTGCGTATTTCTACTTGGAGTGATACACCATCTTTTCGGCTAGATGCACTACCGAAACCTGTCATCGAACGAAGCATTTATTTGTTTCCACCTGTTGGATGATCTGATGAACTAGGAGAGGTCGGATGGTCTTGTGTTTTGGGGGTTATGGTTGTGTCGGTCGTAGTCGTGTTGGGTGAAACCACTGACGATGTGCTTGTTGCAGTAGCGTCTTGGGCTAGTGGAGCACTGTCGACAAGGTTTAACGAAACTGCAAGACCAAGAAATAGGATAAAAGCGATGACTGTCATGACCGTTAACGCGTCACCAACTCTTCCACCAAAAACAGTGTCGGTACCTCCACCGCCTGCGCCACCAAATGCAGAAGCGAGTCCACCACCCTGAGGTCTTTGAACCAGGATGATTAAAATCATCGCAACAGCAATGACGATGAGGGCAATTGTGAGAATGAGAAACGTATTGTTCATTAGTAAAGTTCCAGTGTGTATGTATTAAGAATTTCGCGCTGCCGTGACAATTGCGGTAAACGAATCTGCGGATAATGAGGCTCCGCCAACGAGTGCACCATCAATATCTTCACAGGCAAATAAATCAGTGGCATTTTCGGGTTTTACCGAACCACCATACTGTATACGGGTTTGTTCCGAGATGTTTGAATCGTACCCTGTTGTAATAGAAGATCGAATAGCGGCATGTACCGTTTGCGCATCTTCTGGGGTTGCTGTTTTTCCTGTCCCAATTGCCCAAACAGGCTCATAAGCGATAACAATTGCTCCCATTCGGGATGAATCGACATGTGAAAGACCCGCTTCAAGTTGAGCAAGAACAATCAGTAGCGTTTCCCCCGCCTCTCGTTCTTCAAGCGTTTCACCAACACAAAGCACGACTTGAAGACCTTCTTCTATTCCGGCTTTTACCTTTTTGGAGATGAGTTCGTTCGACTCACCTAAAATATGTCTGCGTTCACTATGCCCAACAAGCACACTTGTCACGCCGACTTCTTTGAGCATCGAACCACTGACCTCTCCAGTAAACGCACCACTTTCTTCGTGCCACAGATTTTGAGCACCAAGAGAGATACTTGAAGAACCAATCACGCTCTCAATCGCTTGCAAAAAGGGAAACGGTGGGTACACCACAACATCACACGATTCGCAGTTTTCAACCCCATCCACGACACAACCAGCAAGATTCATCCCAGACTCTAGGTCTATGTTCATCTTCCAATTTCCACCAATAATAGGCGTGCGCTGTGTCATCAGAGATGGCGAAGGATACCAGAAAAGGTGTCTCTCCTCGCTAATTGCACGTATCAGAGTACAATTCGACCCTTCAACCCCCCCTAAGGGAATCGAAAGCCATATCCATGCAACGAAGTGCTTCAGACATTCGAAAACAATTCATCGAGTTCTTTACTCAGCGTTGTGGACACACTGAGGTGCCGTCAAGTCCGGTGATTCCACATGACGATTCCACCCTGCTCTTTACCAACGCTGGGATGAATCAATTCAAAGATGTTTTCATTGGGCGTGGCACTCGTCCTTACGCAAGAGCAACCGACACACAAAAATGTATTCGCGCCGGAGGTAAACACAATGACCTTGAAGATGTTGGTCGTGACACCTATCACCATACGTTCTTTGAGATGCTCGGTAATTGGTCCTTTGGCGATTATTTCAAAGCGGAAGCAATTCAGTGGGCGTGGGAATTATTAACTGAAGTTTGGGGATTGGATAAATCACGTTTGTATGTCACTGTCTTTGCTGGGGATGAGAAAGATGGGCTTGAAGCAGACATCGAAACGGAAAGTCTCTGGAAAGAGATGACGGACATCAATCCATCTCATATCACAAGATGGGATCGAAAGGAAAACTTCTGGGAAATGGGGGGTACTGGACCCTGTGGACCATGTAGCGAAATTCATTACGACTCCACCCCCGAAGGTAATGGGGGGCACCTTGTGAACATGGATGACCCGAACGTCATCGAACTATGGAACCTGGTCTTCATACAATTTAACCGTGGCAATGATGGAACACTCAGTGAACTTCCAAACCAGCATGTTGATACTGGAATGGGGTTCGAGCGAATCGTCCGTATTTTACAGAACAAAACCAGTAATTACGACACCGATCTTTGGGAACCAATCTTTGAATCAATCCAAAAACATACTGGTGCACATGCGTATCAGGGGGAATTAGAAAATCCTGTCGATATCGCGTATCGTGTTCTTGCTGATCACATACGTTGCTTGGTTGTTGCGATTGCTGATGGTGGAAGACCCGGTCCTGTTGGCAGAGAATTTGTGTTACGACGAATTTTACGGCGAGGTGTCCGTCACGCGCATCAAACACTCGGGGTTGATGGACCACTCATGTACAAATTGGTTCCAGCTGTTGTTGAGACCATTGGGGAGACCTTCCCCGAAATTGCAGACCAACAAGAACTCATTGAGCACATCATTAAAGATGAAGAGGAGAGTTTCTTGACGACCCTTGATCGAGGAATTGAACTCTTTGAAAAAACAGTACGAGAGGGTGATGGGAAAACAATCGACGCAAAAAGCGCATTTACACTTCATGACACCTACGGTTTTCCGATTGACTTGACAGAAGTAATGGCAGAAGAAAAAGACTTGACAGTCGATCGTGCAGGATACGAAGTACTCATGGAAGAGGCGAGGAAAACATCAAGAGCAACTTCTGATGTTGATCAAAAAATGCACTTACCACCAGAGATACTTGGAAAATTAGAATCATTGAGCGTTACTCCGACAGATGATTCAAGGAAGTTTGGCAGTGGTGTTTCGTGTGTTTCGAATTCATACATCAAAGCAATTTGGAACGGGAAAAAACTCATCGGTAAAGTAGATGACTCCATGTCTTTTGAAGCGGTGGGCGTGATTCTTGACAAGACACCGTTTTATGCTGAGGCAGGCGGACAAATTGGGGATACCGGCATTCTTGAGAAAAGCAACTCATCAAATCAGGTGGGTGGAACATTTCGGGTTACAGAGACGCATCGGTATGGTGAGTATGTACTGCACATTGGTCAAATTATGCAAGGTGCAATTGAATGTGACGACGAAGTGACGGCTTCGGTGAATGAAAAACGTCGGGCTTCCATTGTTTCCAATCACACCTCGACGCATTTGTTGAATCATGCATTGCGAGAGGTGCTTCGAGATGAAGTTCTTCAACGCGGCTCACTTGTTGATGACGATAAACTTCGATTTGATTATTCGCAATCCCACGCCATGAGCGATGAGGAAATGCTGCGTGTTGAGCAACTTGTTAACACTGCAATCGAAGAAGACTTAATTGTTGATGCGCAAGAAGTTCCACTTGAACTTGCGCAATCTATTTATGGCGTTCGTGCAGTCTTTGGTGAACAATATCCTGATCCAGTACGGGTTGTAAGCATTGGAACACCTATACAGGAATTACTATCCGATCCGACGAACGAAAAATGGGACGAATGTTCAATCGAGTTCTGTGGTGGTACCCATCTTGAACGTTGTAAGGCTGCAGGTCACTTTGTGATTCTCCACGAGGGAGCACTCGCAACTGGAACAAGAAGAATTTTAGCTGTCACGGGTGTTGCGGCGAAAGCTGCGCAGGAGGCTGGCGTATCGCTTCTTCAACAAATTGAGGATGCGAAACAACTTGAAGGGGCGGAGTTACACGACAAGTATGATGAATTGGTTCGTGTTGTAGATGAACTCGCACTTTCTCAAACGACAAAACACTCTGCAAAGTCGTTGCTAAAATCCTGTCATGAACGAGTCAAGAAATGGAATAAGGAAGCGGCTTCATCGAGGCGCGGCAGTGTTCTTGAACAAGCAAGATCGATTGCAGAATTAAAAGATAATATCATTGTTGCTTCAATCGATGGTGCTGATAAAGATTCAATGCTCAGTGCACTTGATGCTATTCGTTCTAAACATCCAGAGGGTGCGGCAATGCTGTTTACAGCAGATTATGAAGAAGGAAAGGTCATCATTGTTGCTGGTGTGAGTAAAGTTTTAATCAAAAAGGGGTTAAAGGCAGGCGATTGGGTACGAGAAGCAGCGAAGATTTGTGGTGGTGGTGGAGGCGGAAGACCAGATACAGCGCAAGCGGGCGGAAAAGATCCCAAGAAAATTCCTGTTGCAATGGAAAATGCAGCGACTTTTGCAAACGAGGTAACAAAATGACAGAAGAAGAGACAAATAAAGACAACGATATTGAAGAGGTAAAAGAAGAAGGTGTACCGCACTTTATTTCCCCACTACATACTGTTGCGAAACAGGTTGGTGAGCACGTCCTTTCAGCAATGGAGCATGAAGAAACTGTTGCGGTACTCACGACGATTACAGGTTCAAAACAAGGACAGCAAGTGATTTCAATTCCACTGACAGCCGAACATGTGCAACAAGTGCATGGTCTTATCGAAGAGATTCACAAAAGTGACGAGCCCGAGCAAGTCCCCTGTGTTGGTTTTCATTGCTTTTTAGAACAAGAAGAATCTGAAGAAACTTGAGACATCACTCGCCAAGTTCCAAGCATGGCAAGCAGTGTGCACCAAGTCACTGAGCCTGTTGCAAGCATTGCGTGACCAATGTGTGTGCCAACAAGGTCTTTTACCGTCAGAGTTCCATACAAGAACATGATGACAAATATACTTGTAAGGATCCAGTCTCTTTTCTCCCACAGATAGAATCGAACCATCACGCAACCGGGCAGTAGTAATAAGAAAAAATGTGCTTTACTGCTCATGGGTGAAAGTAAGAGCATCCCGCAAACGAGCAAGGCTCCTTGGCAAAACCGACGAAATACAATTGGCGTGTTCGATGGTTTGTAGAACGCAGAAAATAGAACACCAAGTACCAAAATGCGCGCAATATTGGTGACGTATGAAATTGATGACGCTGACAGTGTCAAGATGCGAACGTCCACTGCATCCTTGTTCGGATTTTCTGAGAACGAAAAGAGCCGTTCAATCGTTCCTGCAATGCTTTGGTTTAGTTGATTCCACGTCGACCAATGCGTAACAGCGGTTGTGCCCTCAGTCAGATGCAAGGAATTCAGCACGAGCGTAAACCAGTAGCCTGACCACGTTCCTGAATCTCTTGGAAATAAAATATCTGGAAGGAAGAACGCCATCACAGTTGCAATTGACATGAAAAGAGCCGCCTTCCATCGTCGTTGCAGTAAAAGAAATGGAAGGAATAAAAGCGGTGTTGCTTTGCATGCTGCAGCGATTCCAATCGCAACACCTCCCTGTTTCTCTTTTTGGTTCGCCCAACATCGAATAGCCAGAATGACAAGTGCAGCAATGAGCAAATCGTGACTGTAATTTTCGATTGGTGATACGACATATCGGCCAACGATTAGCGCAACAATACACCAATACAACGCTGTTTTTTTAAACGCGTGTTTACCAACAACCATTGTTTGAATTGTTGAAAACATAAACACAAGAAAGCACGCCATAGCGCCGAGCATCGCGATTCGTTGTACAAAATCACCCATCTCCACAAATGGGATGTACATCGCTACAAGTAATGGCGGATACGCAAAGGCTGCTATACCATCGGGCGAATCGCCTCGAACCATGGTAAGCGCGGCTTGGTCATAAAGTTCGAGCATAAACTGGGTGTTCTTCCAACCATAAATGAGGAAGAGCACTAACCAGGTCGCCAAGATAGAGAGAAGCCAAAATGTCCAATGCTTCGGTTTGGGCATACAGTGGCAATCATACCCCACGTCAGGTGGTCTCTCAGGTTACGATGTGTTCATGAAAGACTTATTTGATATTTCGCTTGCACAGTGGTCGCTACACCGTGTTCTGTTTGCTGGGTACATCCAATCCGTTGATTTTCCCATCATTGCAAAAGAACAGTTTGATATAGAGGCTGTCGAATATGTGAATACTTTTTTTCCTGATCGCCAACCAACTCCCGAATTTGTCAAGGAGCTTAAAACTCGTTGCGATGATAACGGCGTAAATAGTTTGCTCATCATGTGTGATGGAGAAGGCAATCTTGGTGAACCTAACGATGCCGCTCGCACACTCGCTATTGAAAACCATTACAAATGGATCGATGCCGCTGTTGAACTTGGGTGCCACTCTATTCGAGTGAATGCGCAATCTAAGGGAACTCCTAAAGAACAAATGAAACTAGTAGTAGATGGTTTGCGCAGGCTAACTGAGTTCGGAGACACGAAAAAAATAAATGTGATTGTTGAAAACCATGGTGGTTTAAGTTCCAATGGAGCTTGGCTCGCTTCAGTGATGAAAGAAGTGAATCACCCACGCTGTGGCACACTGCCTGATTTTGGAAACTTTATTCTTAATTGGGGAACTCGTGAAGAATATGACCGCTACCAAGGTGTTACCGAACTGATGCCATATGCAAAAGCAGTGAGCGCGAAGTCCCACGATTTTGATAGCGATGGCAATGAAATCCACACCGACTACGAAAAAATGCTTGGAATCGTTCTTGATTCTGGTTACCGAGGGTGGATTGGCGTGGAATATGAGGGGGAAACGATGAGCGAATTTGAAGGAATCATTCGAACCAGAGATTTGCTGCGTAAAATCAGAAGTGAGCGCGAGGTCTCTGCATGAAAGCTGCCATCATCGAACGGGAAGGTTCGCCAGTAGCAGAGAATGTAAAAGTCGTTGATGATTGGCAAGAATGTACCCCTCAGCCAAACGAGGTTGTTGTCAAGACCGAAGCCTCTGCACTGAACCACCTGGATTTGTGGGTTGGCATTGGAATGCCTGGACTAAACCTTGAGTTTCCTCGAATAAGTGGTTCCGATGGATGTGGCATTGTCTACGAAGTGGGAGAGGGTGTTGATACTTCGTGGATAGGCAAACGAGTTTTATTGAATGCGGCCGTAAAACAAGAAGAGCACGTACTTCCAGACGTACCACAAATACCACTAGATATTCGCATGATTGGCGAACACGTCAACGGAACAAACGCTGAATATTTTGTCGCTCCTGTTTCAAATGTCCTTGAAGTTGGAGATGTTGATCCCATCGACGCTGCAGCATTTGGGTTGGCGCACCTCACTGCGTGGAGAATGTTGATAACTCGTGCTAAACTCTGTGAAGGACAAGCAGTGTTGATTACTGGTATTGGTGGTGGCGTTGCACTCGCTGCGTTCAATATCTGTAAACATTTTGGGTGTAAAACAATTGTCACCTCAAGGCATCAATGGAAACTTGACATGGCATCTGAACTTGGCGCAACTGAAGCTGTTCTTGACACTGGAGAAGATTGGTCGAAGACAGTTCGTAACATGACAGACAAGCGCGGTGTGCATGTGTGTGTTGATTCTGTGGGTGGACCTCTCCACCTGCCCTGCATTAAATCACTTGCAAGGGGTGGGTCGCTTGTCACATGTGGGTGTACGGCTGGTGCGTCACCACAGACTGATCTTGCTCGTATTTTTTGGAACCAGTTGTCGGTTCTTGGTTCAACGATGGGCGACATGAATGAATTCCACGAAGTCATTGCTCTGTTTCATGCTGGAACAAAACCAGTCATCGATTCGGTACACCAAGCCAAAGATACTTCCGATGCTTTTGCTCGCCTTGAATCAGGCGAGCACTTCGGTAAAGTCGTGATTCGCTGGTCCTAGATTCAAAGTATGGGGTCTGACCCCAAAAAACAACTGCCCTCGTTCCACGAGGGCAGTTGCGGCTGGATATTCATATTCTGTCTGTTAGACAGGTTTTTGCCTTACTCCAATTCCTTCCTTGGATTTGGGGGGGGCATAGATGCGAAGGTGTACTTCGCGTTCAAACGTCTATTATGCAGTTCGACGATTGAAAAGTGAAAGGATGATGACAAGAGCAATCAAGCCAACAAATCCACCATTACCAAATTCTGTGACCATACTCATAAGTCGGCCAACCATTCCACCCCAGAAACCTGACGCTTCACCAAAGATGATTTGTACCAGCACCCCGACTGCGATAAAAATTAGCATGAGGTCAATAAAACCCCAAGCCCATGATTTAATAGTATCTAATGCATTTTTCATAAGAGATCTCCTTAGTTTCCTAACCCAGCCTGTTGTGGCCAATGAGCCATCCCTGACAAATTTGGACCACAACGCGGGTCCTTGGGATTCCCCATTTATCGGCAGTTGGGGCAAATTCACCACAGAATCTCATTGAATTCATATCATACACCGCGTGCCGGTGGTGCGTAACCCATTGCAATACAAGCGATTATGGAATATTCAATTTTTCGGTTTTTTGCTCAAAATCCAGTTTTTTCAACTCTATTTACTCATTAAACCACTTTTGAATGGCATTCTGAACACTCTGTTCTACGGTATTTTCATCCATAGAAGCATCAATAACACAGTATCTTTCTGGCCATGTTTTTGCTTGTTCAAGGAACCCCTCACGTACCTTCGCATGAAATTCCTTTCCCTTCAATTCCATTCGATCGAGTAGTGGATTGAGGCGGCCAGCAGCGGTTTGAGCGTCGACATCGAGAATCAATGTCAATGATGGCCAGCACCCAGCAACAGCCACTTCTGCAACTTGTTGTATCCATTCCACCGGTAAACCCCCCCCCGTACCCTGATATGCGAGTGTTGCACTGACAAATCGATCAGCCACCACCAATTCACCTCGTTCCATCGCCGGTCTAATTTCTTGCTCGACAAGTTGTGCCCTACTTGCCATATAGAGCAACATTTCACACGGCAATGTCATTTCTTCGTTTATTGGGTCAAGAAGAACATTTCTAATTTGTTCTCCAATTGAACTCCCCCCCGGTTCACGGACTTCTTTAACAACTAATCCCTCTTCACGATAACGCTGAACAAATCGGTTGATTTGAGTTGATTTTCCGGATCCATCTGGTCCATCAAAGACGATAAATTGCCCTGTGAGAGATACTGTATTGGTATCCATCAGGAAATCCAAATCCCGATGTGTGCCCCAACCCAGAGCAATGCTGCTCCAGCAGTGCACCAAGAGACAAAGAGCACCGCTTCTCGAATTGTCATCGCAAACATGGCAAGCACACCAACGGAACAAATTATGTACTGCGCTGCAATAATCAGAATGATTCGCATGATGCTATGTGGAATCTGTGCAACTCGAACAGCTTCTACGAGTGCAATGATTGCCAAGCATCGCAACGCACTCAGCAATATTCCACCGAGTGGTCGCTGGAGTTTCCAGCAATAAATTCTCAGTGCTGCGAGTAAGAGCAGAGAAAAAAGGACAAGCCGAGATAATTCCCGACCTGCTTCTTTGAATCCATCTGACCATGTAATGGTTCCTACATCACCATAGAGACCCGTTGCTCCAGAGAAAATACCAGACAAGACAACTCCTACTCCTATTGCTGCTAGCACGACCGGTAGCCATGGTCCACCTCGAGTTTCAGGTGAGATTTGGTTGCTTTGTGTATTGATATTATTATTAGTATTCATTCAACTTGTAAACCTAATTGACACCCTGTTCAGTTAATTCAAAGTACTCCCACTCGGTACCTATAGGAATACCGTTCTTTTTCTTCACCTTTGTTTTTCCAATCGGATTAATGGGTATTCCAAATTCATCCGTTGACAAATCCATTGACCTATAAAAATTTGCGGAATAACTATACCAGTTAAGAGTATATGAATATGGAACATAACTCGTTCCATGAGAGGTTGAACTCCCAGTATAACTTCCATATCCTCCATCAGCACTATATACGCTCCCGCTGTGATAAGTGGTTGTAGTTGTTGGGATAGAACGCACGCCTTGATGCGTACTTGAATCAATATACTTGGATTGCCATGTAACATAATCAGCGCCAACCGCTCTTGCGGTTGTAACAGCTTGCGAATCACCCGATCTATTGGAACTCATAAAAGAAGAGGAGCCTATTTGTTGCAATCCAGACTGCACGGACGTTATTACTGTTGCCTCCTTGGTTGGAGAATACAAATCGCCTTTATAGTTTTGTTTAAATTCGTTTGATCCACAAGCACTTAATAGAGTAACTATCAACACCAAAGTAGAACTTTTGAAATTAAACATTTTTATCCACATTAATAACACTATTATTATAAGTTATAAAAAAACTATCCTAGAACTATTGTGGAGACATATGCTTCACTTTAAATATTTATTTTAATTACCTACCACTACGCATGTGTTGAATAATTCTCCAGACACCAAGAGAACCAGCAAATAAATATCCAAGTAACCCTAAGAGAGAACGAACATCAATCGAATCCGTACGGTTTGCAAGCACCATGATGGATGAACCAACGATTAGTGCTGCAATAATCAATGCCCAACTGATGTTTCGCGATGAACGATCTACCGCATCGGTCATTTGATTAATAGAATCAATTTCCACGTTTAACTGCAATCGGTTTCGACGAATACGATCTAATAGGCGAGTTACATCATCTGGAAGTCTTTCCGCGAGTTGTGCCCACATCAACGCAGATGCTTCGGTGCGGGATTTTATTGCTCCAAAACTAAGTTGAGATTTCACGAGTTTTTCTATGGTTGGTTTTGCATAATCAATCAGGTTGAAGGTTGGTGACAATTGCTTTCCGACACCCTCAATTGTAATAAGGGCTTTTATCATCAGAATCAAATCGCCGGGACATTTAATATTGTGCTTTCGCAAACCGTCCATAAATGCTGTCAACATGCTTCCCATATCAACATCACCGAGTGGTCCCGAAGTAAAGCGTTCGACGAAGTCGCTTAAATCTTTTCGAACATCTCGCTCATTAATTTCATCTGATGACACATCGCCCAAACGCATGAATGCCTTCATAACGTAATCAATATTTTTGATTGAAACGCCATACAACAACATCGCTAAATCATTACGCATTGATTCTTCAACACGACCGGTCATGCCACAATCAATGAAACACAATTTTTCATCTTCAAGAACAAATATGTTGCCGGGGTGAGGATCGGCATGAAAGAAGCCGACCTCCAGAGTTTGTTTGACAACTGCATGCGCACCGTTTGCCACAATTTTATCGCGTTGTTCTTGGGTATACCCCGCGTCTTTCCATTTTGTAAGTTCAGTGCCATGAACTTCTTCAATGGCAAGTACTCGCTTAGTAGATAACTCGGTATAGACCTCTGGGAATGTTGCGCACTCATCTGCGGTCAACGTATTTAACATTTTTGTGCTGTCTGCTTCGTGCCGAAGATCGAGTTCGTGCTCGATTGCTTCTGCAAATGTTTCAATCACTTCTTGTGGGTCGAAACCCAAGCTTGCACCATGGTTATGAAGAATCGATGCGATAGCTTCAAGCACCTGAACATCAGATTTCACTACTTTTTCGATATTCGGGCGAAGAATTTTTAAAACGACATGTTTTCCATCCTTAGTAACAGCTCGGTGCACTTGAGCCATGGAACCATCCCCAATTGGTGTCTCTTCTACCGAAGAAAATGTGTCATGAATGTCGCACCCATATTCCTTCTCGAGTTCCTTGGAGATTTCATCCCAGGGAACTGGGGGACAACTATCCTGCAAATGAGCGAGTTCCTCGGACCAATCGGGGGGAATAAGGTCTGGTCGCATACTTAGAACTTGCCCCAATTTCATAAATGTTGGTCCAAGAGCCTCTAAAGCGAGCCTAAAACGCACGGGGGCTGGCGTTTCCTCAGCATCGTGAATTTTCTTAAATTTTCCAAGAAATTCACCAAGTTTGGAGCCCCGTAAAACCTCTCCAAACCCGAATTTTGCAGCAATAGTGAGGATTTCCTTCATCCTAGGAAGGTTGCGAATGAGTTTAGTGGTGGGCATAGTTGTGAAATAGTACCCGAAAGCAAAAAAAAGTTTGAATTTCGTTGCCCATTTTCAAGTTTAGCGCATAGTAGATAGGATGATACAGAATTCCCGAAAAGAAAAGTTTGAATCAACATTGTCTTTGAAGAGGCAAAACGTGGCTATTCGAACATCAGAAACAGCATTGCAGCTCCTCTTGGCATCGTATCGTTGTTGTTTGCATGGCAATTGGAAAGCCGCAACAACGAATTTTACGTCAGCAATGAACACGATTGTTACAAGAATCGTAAATCCCATAGCGGGAGCAAATCGGAAAAACTGAGTAACTGAAAAACTCAAACGAACACCGACAAGCTCCGCCAAAGAAAGCGGGGCTTTTTTAAGGCTCATTAGAACTGAAAACAACCATGACAACTCCAAACCAAAACTTAAACAACTGGAACAACGAGAAACCTTCGTTGGCATCACTTGTACGCCCTCTGCGAGTTGAACTCTCCGAAACTACAGAAGGATGGTGCGTAGAGATTTCCTCACTCACACCCTGCGATGCCATGATGGCACTTGCACGGAAAGACTTGTTGGAAACATCGACTATCCTCTCGGGTGGTGGAGATGCTCAATGGGTCGCTTGTGTCCAAGGACCCGTTGAACTTGGTGATGCGAAGGCAATTGTTCACGATGTTGAACACTCGAGTTCGCCACTTTGTGCAGACTTTAGAATGCAATCAATTGTGACAACAAAGGATGGCGAAAGTGTTTTGGCTCATGTTCGAAATTATGATGATGCATTAACACTTGTTGCTGCTGCAATTTCACAATACGCAAACGCTTTAATTGGTGAATTTGTTTCACCACCAGACTTGGGGCTTGTTGATAGTCTTCTTGAACGAAGTGGAATCATTTCGATTCGCCCAATCGAAACTGAAATCTTTTCTTCTTTTATAGATGTTGGCATTTCGACGAGTGGACCATCTAAACCCGCCGATTCCATGATGATTTACGACATCCATTCGGATTCATGGCACGGTGAATAAATAATTTCTGTAGGTTTCAACGTGAAACCTACTTTCCTCCTCCTTGATAGTGCGGAGTCGGCTAGGTAGCCGACTCTGTTCTTTTTGGTGCTGTTGTATCATGCGAATCATGGGCAAACTTGGTATTGCTATCAGCAAGGTTTTTGAACGAATTGTTCCAGACCCTTTTGTCATTGCAATTTTACTCACGATTTTCACTGCAATCATGGCGTTGTTATTTGGTGATTTTGAAGGAAAACCGCGATTCACTTCTTTACTCGACTCTTGGAGAGACAGTGAAAGTGGCATCTGGAAATTACTTGCTTTTGCAATGCAAATGTGTCTTATCCTTGTTACAGGTTACGCACTTGCAACAACTCGGCTTGTAAAAACATGTATTGAAGGACTTTCAAATATTCCAAGAAGCACCGCTTCAGCTGCGGCACTTGTTGGTTTCATTGCTTGTGTTTGCGGACTTTTAAATTGGGGGCTTGGATTAATTGTCGGGGCTCTTCTCGCAAGAGAGGTTGGGTTCTCACTACAAAGAAGAAACATCAAAGCGCATTATCCACTTATTGTTGCTGCTGGGTATGTTGGACTACTTGTGTGGCACGGTGGACTGAGTGGTTCTGCACCGCTCTCAATGACGACCGCTCAAGGTGCGTCAAAAGTTGTTCCAGCAGAATATATCGATCGTGTTCCTGCGGTTCTCTTAAGTGACTCAATCGGTTCACCGCTCAACTTACTTGTGAGTGGAGGCATGCTCATTCTCATTCCATTGCTACTCATGTTACTTGCACCCAAAAGCGAAGAGGACATTCGTAGTATTGATTCCTTTGGTGTAGACCCGACCCCCGCTCCTGGATTGTCCAAATTGAATCCTACATTCCCTGACAAGTTGAATCACGCTCCAGTCATTGCGTGGCTCCTCGCAATACCACTACTCCTTGCGCTGAGTCGATACATCTGGGTTACTGGGGTAGATCGAATTGGCTTAAATGAAATTACATTGTTCATGCTCGGTATTGGTTTACTTCTGCACGGTTCACCCTTGTCCTACATGCAAGCCATCACACGAGGTGCAAATGGTTGCGCAGGAATCATTATTCAATTTCCGTTGTATGCAGGCATCATGGCAATGATGGTTGCCTCTGGTCTCATGGGTCAACTCACTGAGCTGATGTTGTCTGCTGGATCGCAAGAAACAATTCCAATCCTCACTATGATTTCAGCGGGTATTGTGAATTTGTTTGTGCCAAGTGGTGGTGGGCAGTGGGCTATACAAGCGCCGATTGCACTTGAAAGTGGAATACAAGCAGGCATTTCTCCCGGAACGATGGTGATGGCGGTCGCGTACGGCGATGAACTGACCAACATGTTGCAACCGTTTTGGGCACTTCCACTTTTAGCAATTACAGGTGTGCGTGCAAGAGACATAGTTGGATACACTGCTTTGGTAATGGTTGTGGTCGCTCTGTGGATGGCTTTTGGATTGTGGGTCGCTGGGTAGATGGAGTACGTCGTCTCAACATGTCATGATGGCGTATTTCACATCACGCTCAATAATCCAGATATGAGGAATGCTCTTTCCATTGCGATGTTTGATGCCATTGATACAGGTTTAAACCAAGTGGATGACAAAACTAGGGTAGTGTTACTTTGTGGAGAGGGTGAGGTCTTTTGTTCTGGGTTTGACATGAAAGCATGCGTAGATGACCTTGCTGTATTAGAACAGTACATTTTACGATTAAGTTCGCTTATTCGATCACTTCGCAGAATACCGGTACCTGTTGTCGTTGCTGCGCATGGTGCTGCCATTGCTGGCGGGTGCGCAGTATTAACCGGTTGTGATTTTGTGGTTGGTTCTGCTGAGGGGAAATATGGATACCCAGTCCATCAACTTGGCATTTCTCCTGCTGTCACCATTCCAACATTATTTCAAAAAATTGGGTGTGGCAGAGCGCGAGCACTTGTGATGAGCGGTGAACTTCTAAATGGCACTGATGCATTTAGGGTTGGCTTGCTCACCCATCTTGAAAATTCAGATGAACAAGTTGGAACTCGAGCAATCGAACTCGCCAACTCTCTTGCACAAAAACCGTCGCTCGCATTGCAAGCCACAAAGCGTTGGCTCAATGAACTTGATGGTTCACTCGATGATAAACTTTTTGATTTGCCCGCGAATGATTCTTCGGGTTCCATTGATGATGAGACCAAGGAACTGTTGAATCAACTTTGGAAGAAGTAAATTACTGACATGCTCCCCAAGCGCCAACGATGATCAAAATATCCGCAACGTCAACTGCAAAATCGCCATCCACATCACCTTCGCAACCCGGACAACAATCACCGCCATTTGGTGCCCAATTTGCAATGACTGAAAGAATATCTGCGATACCAACAACCCCGTCTCCGTTTACATCACCGTTACAAGATGTTGGTTGCGTTGTTGGTTGAAAATCCATCACAATCGGAAGGTGGTCGCTCGTGACCGATTGCCATGTATCGGAATAGAACACGCCGAGTATTTTTAATTCTTGCGGTGTCATTGTGTCGGTATTGAATACGAAATTATTCCCAATATTTATCACACTATCGGTAATCATGATTCGATCAAGGTTACTTGGGTCATACGAACCGTTTCCTTGCCAAGTAAAGTCGTCGCCTGTGTTAGGATCAACTGGAACAAGGTCGAGTAAATCGGTATTGTCCCAATCCGCTTTCACATCGGGGCAATACTCGGCTTCATCAATCACGTCACCAGTCAATAGTGTGAGTTCTGGTTGTGGTCCACCAACCAAATTCATATCGCCAGTAAGAATCATTGGTGTTCCAAATGGAAGATCGATGTGTCTACCCGCGAACCTTGCATCGCCCATCCATGTTGCAATAGCATCGGCACTTTTTTGGCGCTTGATGTCTTCGCTACCATTTGTATCGCAACACTTAAAATGTACACCAAGAATGTATGCGTCACGAGAAAACAACTCATCTGGCAAATCCACAAGACACATCGTTACACCCCGTGTTGAACTTATGGGAGTAGTGTCTATTTCTTGCATTGACATTGGAAAATGTGAAGCAACAATGGTGCGAACTCCTGCAACGAGTCCAAGATGAATATTCCACCCTGAAGACGGTAAATGGTGGTCAAGCCAATCTGCAAATTCAAGGGCTTCACTATTATTTCCAGTTACTTCTTCAAACACGACAATGTCTGGGTTAATTGCGGACAGTACCCTTGAGAATCCATCTGATGACATTTGAAATGGATCTAAATCTCCATGCAGATTGTAGGAAACAATTCGAACATCATTTTCGCTCCAACGATCAAATTGCGTTGTGCCGCGAACTTCAGCGTACACCATCGTTGAACTCGTCACACATACAGAAAAGGCGACCGAGTAAATAATTCTACTTTTCATACGTTGAGTGTAATG
>Ga0066376_10000444_pt1 | contig 38352 bp, 35 predicted proteins | sample Knorr_S15_td_Bot_FD_77009 | JGI IMG/M metagenome (GOLD analysis project Ga0066376, IMG submission 77009) | Marine microbial communities from Southern Atlantic Ocean transect - Knorr_S15_td_Bottom_ad_5009_LV_A | ecosystem: Environmental > Aquatic > Marine > Oceanic | place: Southern Atlantic... | reverse complement strand
TAGTGCCATCGATTACGATGAGGTCGCACCGTCCTATGACCAGCGATACTCGGACCGTGACTATCCCGGCGTCAGTCGCGAGTTGACCCTTGCTGCAGAGCCGCACCGCGACGTTCTCGAGGTCGGGTGCGGAACGGGCCACTGGCTCTCCATCCTCGAGGGCCGAGGGAAGGCCGTTACTGGTCTCGATCTCTCTATCGAGATGTTATCCCGGGCGCGCGCTTGCGACGTCACCGTCGCACAGGGTAGCGCAGAGGCTCTCCCGTTCAGGGACGGGGCCTTCGATCTCCTCATCGTGATCAACGCGGTCCATCACTTTCCCGACAAGCCGGCGTTCATTGCTGAGGCCAGACGTGTGCTTCGCCCGGGTGGCGGCGTCTTTTTCGTGGGTCTCGATCCATCCCGCGGTCAGGACGAGTGGTACGTCTACGACCACTTCCCGGGGACGCTCCAGGCGGACCTGACTCGATATCCTGCCACCGATGCGATCTCTGAGTGGCTGTCCGAGGCCGGGTTCGTCGAGGTCGTGACGACCGTAGCCGAGCCGATCGTCGAGCAAGCGGATGCCAGGACGTATTTAGAGGCGGGTCGCCTGACCAAGACTTCGACTTCTCAACTGGCTCTCCTGACGGACCATGCGTTCGATGCGAGCGTCGAGCGCATCTGGTCCGAGATTTCAGCGGCGGAGTCCGGCGGAGGCTGCTTCTCGCTCTCGGCAGCCCTCAAGCTGTTCGGGACCAGCGCACGCTTGCCGGCATAGATGCCGATGCCAGGACTGCCCCCCCGAGGAGCCGGCAGATCACGCTGATTGGCTTCGGCTACCCCCTCGCCTTCCGAGGCCTCATTCCGTCCAACAGCGTCGCGGTGGCCTGACGAGCCAGGGCCTCCACATCGACCGTGGTCTTGATCTGTCCCTCGATGACCAGCATGGCCAGACCGTGCACCGCGCTCCAGGCGACGTACGCCTGCGTTTGGGGATCCTGCCGCTTGATTCTGCCACTCCGTTGTTGGGCTCGGATCACCTCGACCAGCTGTTCGAACAACCTGTTGGCGGACTCTCGTAACTCGGGCTGCTCGGCTCGAGCGATCGCTTCGGCGCCGTACATGAGCCGATAGTGGGCCGGATTTTCGAGGGCAAAGCGCACGTACTCCTCACCCAGTCGTCTGATTCGCTCAACACCCGATCGCGGTGCCGCCGCGTCGACCGCCTGTAGACGATCATTGAGCCGGTCGAAGCCCGCAGCGGCCACCGCCAGCAGAAGCGCCGACTTGTCGGTGAAGTGGCGATACGGCGCCGTCCGCGAGACGCCGACCCGTTCGCCGAGCGCCCTCATCGTGACGCTCGCGGCTCCCCCTTCGGTGATCATGGTGGCGGCTTCAGCCAGCAGGGCGGCCCGGAGGTCCCCGTGATGATAGGCCTTCGTGTGTTTTGCCATGAGAAATCATGCGTGAGAATGTTGACGACATCAACACCGAGCGTCGTCAGGTGATCCTCGACCGGGCGTGAGTCCTTGCCAGCATCGTCAGGCACGGCTAGACATTCTGCCATGATCAGTTACGCCACCGCCCGAGCCTTCGATGACCGCGCCAGCTTCGCGTGTTGTTGTTGCCATCCCCCCGGACCAGGCGCTCTGACCTAACCACCGACGCTGTCGGTACGTCGCCCGCCTGGCTCAGCCCGGCGGGCTTTTTTCATGTCTACTACTGAAGTGGAAGGCTATGACTCTGCACGTGATCTACGAGAACCCCGCCTGGGTGCCTCCCCTCGAGGCGGCGCTCAGGTGCCAGGGCGTGCCGTACGAACTCCACTTTACCGACGGTGGAGTCTTCGATCTGTCGAGTGCGCCTCCCGAGGGCGTCTTCCTCAACCGGATGAGTCCCTCCTCGCATACGCGTGGCAACCAGGGTGGAGTCCGCTTCCTGGGCGAGTACCTCGAGTACTTGGAGGCTCATGGCCGGCGGGTGCTGAACGGTAGCCGCGCCTTCGCGCTCGAGGTCAGCAAGATCCGTCAGGACAGCGCGCTGCGCGCATTCCACATCCGGACGCCCAGAACCATCGTCGTCGTCGGCCGCGAAAGGCTGAAGGCCGCGTCCCGCGAGATGGAGCTGCCCTTCATCACCAAGCACAACCAGGGAGGCAAGGGTCTAGGCGTGCGGCTCTTTAGAGACCACACGACCTTCGACGCCTACGTCGACGGTACGGACTTCATCGGGGGGCCCGATGAAATCACGCTCCTTCAGCAGTACATAGAACCGGCCGAGCCCTTCATCACCCGCGTCGAAATCGTGGACGGCGTCTTCCAGTACGCCATCCGATCGGGCACCCAGGACGGCTTCGAGCTCTGCCCCGCGGTCGAGTGCGCGAGCGAAGACGCCCTCTGCCCGGCGGACGGAGACGGGAAGTTCTCTTTGCGTGAGGAGCTTACGGAGGACGATCCGCTGATCCGTCGGTACGTCGATCTCATGCGCGCGCTCCAGATCGACATCGCGGGTATCGAGTTCGTCGAAGATCGGGCCGGTATCCGGTACACCTACGACATCAACGGAACAACCAACTACTATCAGGAGGTCGAGGAGCAACACGGCCTCAACGGTATGGACGCGATCGCGCGGCTTGCGGCCCGGGCGCTCGCGGATTCGGTCACCGCCGTGGTCTGATGAGCTGCACGTGCCCGGGAGGACGGACCCATTGGATGATGACGACGAACTTCTCGACGTTCTCGACGAGCAGGGCAACGTCGTCGGCCAGAAGTCCCGCGCTGACGTGCATCGTGCCCAGGACCGACACGGCCTCGTCTTCGCTTGGTCGGCGTGGGTCGACGAGGGCCGAGGGGTCATGGTTCTGCAGCGACGCAGCCGGAGCGGCGATCCGTTCGCTGCCCGTGTGGACGCTCTGGCCGGTGGTCACATCGGCGCCGGTGAGACTCCGGTCGATGCAGCCCTGCGGGAGATGCAGGAAGAGGTCGGGATCTCTGCCCACGCCGCCGACTTCGTCCATCTCGGGTCGATGCGGAAGGACCGGCCCATCGGGGGCTGCAGCCGCGTGATTCAGCACCAACTCCTGTACTCCGTGCCGGTGCGTCTCGAAGCACTCCAGTTCAGCGCCGAAGTGGACGGCTTCATCCGCGTCGACCTGTTCGAGTACGCCGCTCTTGCGCTCGGAGAGCGGGAGCGCATCCCCGCCTCGGCGCGTTTTGCGGGTGCGGACGGCATCGTGACCACCGAGCTGCTGCGAAGCCACATGGACTATCCGGACGCCATCCTGGACACGTTTCGACGTAGTCTGGCGTCGATCCAGGATTGGCTCCGCGAAGGTCTTATCAACCCGGCGCACTTCGAGCAATAAGTCGCGACCCCGCCGGAGGCCCCCCTCGCCGGTCCCGACTCAGGGGCGGCCCATCACCCGATCCTAGCGCCCGATCCGTCCGCCCGGCTGCAAGCCACTCGGGACCGTCTGCGGAATCGTGCGGTCGAAGCTCTCGGCCGTCAGGGCCTTCATGAACGCAACGATGTCGGCCTTTTGCTGATCGTTCATGTCGTCGACCCGACGGAAGCCGCCGTCCACAGCCGGTGGGCCACCGCCCCCTCTCCGTTGGCCTCGGTTGGCCACGTTCGGGTTCTCCGATCGTCCGTTGTCGTAGAAGTCGAGCACGTCCTCGAGGGATGCGAGCATCCCGTTGTGCATGTACGGCGCGGTCAGCGCGACGTTCAGAAGCGACGGAGTGCGGAAACGGAATCGTCCACGGCTGGTGTCGGGAACCGCGAGGAGCGGGTTCTCCGCTACACCCTCCGCGTGGAGCCTGAAGTCGGTGAAGAGCGGCCCGCCGTGACACCGATCGCACCCGACGTCGTCGAATTCCTCCATGCCTCGCCGCTCTTCGTCCGTAAGTGCATCACGATCACCCCGACGGAAGCGATCCACGGGGCTGTCGGTCGCGATGAGACTGCGCTGGAACACGGCCAATGCCGTCCCGAGCCTCTGCGAGTCGATCCCCGCGTCACCGAAGGCGTCCTGAAAGAGGCGACCGTATTCGGGAATCGTGCGCAGTCGGGCGACCACGCTGTCCACCGCCTCGTCCTCCGGATACGCCGAGCTGCGCATCTCCTCCAACGCCTTGATCGGCTCGAGCGCCTGGGTCTCCAGGCTGCGTATGCGAATGTCCCAGAACATGGGGGCGGAGGCGTGGTCGAAGACGGGTGACTGTCCTCCATCTCCGCGCCGGCCGAAGCCGCGACGTCCTCGCTGGCGAGTGAGTCCGTTGTAGACCGTGTTGAGCACGGTCTGAGAGTTCCGCTTCACGACCGGGATGCGGCCGCCCGACTCGTCGACGCGGTCCGGTCCGAGGCCGACCGATCCGGGGCCGAGGGACAGCTGCCGGCCGTCGGCGTAGCCGAGGTCGGGGTGATGGCACGTCACACACGCGACGTCCTGATCTCCCGACAGAATCGGGTCCCAGAACAGGAGGCGCCCTAGCTCCACCTGGTCGGTGCTCTCAGCGGCCGGTTGCGGTATCCGGCGTTGGGCGGCACCCGGTGCAGCTATCGCGAGCAGACAGACGAGACTGACTCCTGTCAGCGACTTCTTCACGTGTCGACCTCCAGAGGGTTCGGCCACACTCGGTGCCGAGGTACACTGGTCAAGAGACGTCCCTGTGTCCTAGAATGTTATCAGGCGGCTCGGGAGGCACGTGAAATCGCACGTGAGTCCGGCCGTAGACACGTTTATGCTCGGTCTCACTCTCGGATCCCTCGGGCTCTTCACGGTCGGTCGCGGACTTTGGCTCGCGATGCTGCGCACGGCCAACCGCAGGTCAGAACGGGTTCGTAGCGAACACCGCAAATTCAGGGATGAAGCCGCGGCTCTCGACCTTGAGCGCGCCCAGGATCGCGTCGGCGATCTCTTGGGGGCGAAGCTTCTTGTCAGACGCGTCGCGCTGAACACCCGCCTTCGCGGCGAAGTCGGTCATCACCTCGCTCGGGTTCACGAGCATGACGCGCACGTTGTGTCGCCGCAGCTCGTCGCGCCAACATTCGGTCATGCCCCGGACCGCGAACTTGGACGAGCCGTATGCGGTGCGTCCGGCGCTCCCTTTCAGGCTCGAGGTCGACGCGATGTTGATCATCTCGCCACTTCCCTGCGCGATGAAGTGGCGGGCCGCTTCGCGCGCCATGAGGAACGTGCCGAAGACGTTGGTGCGGTACACGCTCTCCATCTCTTCGAGCGTCGTCTCGACCAGAGGCTTAAAGATCCCGTAGCCCGCGTTGTTCACCAGGATATCCAGGCGTCCGTGCTTCTCGATCACCGCGCTCACGGTCCGCACCGCGTCGCTCTCACTACCCACGTCGGCCACGATCCAATCCAGTCCGAGCTCTTCGGCGGTCGCCCTGACGGCCCCCTCGCGGCGGCCGGTGATCGTGACCCTGCATCCTTCTCTGGATAGCACTTCAGCGATGGCGCGCCCGATGCCCTCGCTGCCACCGGTTACGAGCGCGACTGCGTCATTCAGTTCCATGATGTCTCCGTGGTTGGACGCACAATCCTGTCAGGACGGGGGTAGTCTGGCCAGGATATCGCCGCACCCCACCGCCGGGAGGCCCGCTTGAGCAGAGCCATCGTCGAGTCGATCGAGGCCGAGTTTCGCCGCTACAAGGCTCTGGGCGAGGGCGCGATGAACCAACTCACTGATGCTCAGCTCGTGGAGCGGGCATCCGCGGAGAGCAACTCGATCGCGATGCTGGCCTGGCACATGGCAGGCAACTTCAAGTCGCGGTTTACGGACTTCCTGGATACCGACGGTGAGAAGCCGTGGCGGGATCGAGAGGGCGAGTTCGCTGTACGCGACGCCGGGCGCGACGAGTTGATCGGCACATGGAACGAGGGTTGGGACGCCGTGCTGACCACCGTGGGCTCACTCACCGACGCCCATCTGGAGAACTCGATCACCATCCGTGGCGTGTCGCTCTCCGTCGCGCATGCGCTTCATCGGTCTTTGGCGCACGCCAGCTATCACGTCGGGCAAATGGTGTACATCGGCAAGATCATGCGAGGTGCATCCTGGGAGTATCAGAGCATCCCACCCGGCGGGACGGCGGCCTACAACCAGAACCCGACACACGAGCGCGGCGTCGACCGGGCTGAAGACAAGACCGTCTAGTTGGCGCTCCACATGGCAGCCGGCCTCGCGACTTAGAAGGCGAGCGCCTTCGTCACCTTGAACGACAGCAGCCGGTCGGTGGGGGTCTGACCCGTCCGGTCTCGCCGTTCCGTGAACACGAGGAACAGGTCCGACAGCGGGGAGTGGATGTAGTTCAGGCGCACGTTGCTCACGACCACCTCCGTCAGCGCGTTGTACTGCACGAAGGCGCTGGCGAAGAGGCGGGTGGTGGCGCCTAGGGTGGCTCGTCCCGAGTAGACGTTGGCCGAGAAGGCCGCCTCGGGCAGTGTGATCTCGTTTCGTGTCGCCGACCCGTCGAAGGCGAGTCGGTAGTTCACCCTCCATCGAGCCGAGAGCGACAGCGACATGCGATCGCCGCTGAAGAAGCCGCCCGTCGAGACGCGAGCGTTACCGGAGAGAGGGCGCCCCGTGTTCGAGCGCATGTTCACGGACGTCTGACTGAACGTGTAGTCGCCGGCCGGCACCACTCCCCCTCCCACCGCGAAGTCGGAGTCGAGCCGCTCGAACGATTGGGTCACGTTCACCCCGCCTCCCCCACCACTGCGAAGACTGAAGCTCAAGTTCGCGCGGCGGTCGCGGGTCAGAAGGCGACCTTCGAGATCCGTGATCGCGTCGACCTCGATGTACGGGTTCACCTCGTTGAGCCATGTGAGGCTCGGTCTCGGGTGAATCCCGATGGTCGCATAACCCTGCCTGACTGCGCGCCGCCTGACAAAACCCACTCGGGGGGTGAAGGCATCGCCCACGCGCTTCGCCGAGGCAGAGACGTTCCAGAACGGGTCGCGCCATCCCGCCCAGACGCGGCCGGCCCACGAGGATCCCCTCGCCTCCGAGTCGGACGTGGCGGCGAGGTAGGAGTTGATCCTCAGGAAGGTGGACGGCTGCAGGTTGGCCTCGACGCCGTAGGCCCGGTTGTAACTGCCCGATCCGTCAGTGGACTGTCGGCTCGTGAACATCCCCCCGATGTCACCCAAGCCCTCGATGGTCCGCTTGGCGCGAGCCACAGCGAAGTTCTCTTCGGGAAGGCCCGATGTCGCCCGAGTCTGCATGTCGATCACGCCCAACTCGAAGCCCCCCGCGCGCCCCGTGATTCGGCCACCGCCTACGATGGGAACCTCCTGACCGCTCCCGTCCAGTCCCACCCGTCGGGAGTGAAAGAGGGTGAAGTTCGACAGTGAGCTGCCAGACCGGTAATTGCGCTCCGAGATATCCCCGAATGAGAAGACTCCAGAGTTCTCCGTGAAGAAATCTCGGCGCTCGGGAAAGAAGAGGCTGAAGCGGGTCAGGTTCACGCGCTCCCGATCGACCTCCACCTGGGAGAAATCGGTGCGGTACGTGAGGTCGAGCGTGAGGCCCGGCGTGAGGCCGTATTTGGCGTCCAGCCCCACGTCCCCCACCCAGTCGCCGGTTGCCGATCTCCCGTCCTCACGGGCGGACATCATGTACGGCTTCACGACCAGGTTCCGCCCCGACTGGATGCCCTGAAGGCCCCGGAGCGTTCCAGCCCGGGACATCTTGTGGATGCGGTGCCGGCGGTCGATCGGCGACCAGTACGCTTCCTCGTTATTCCGTCTGATCCGACGCATGAGCTGCATGCCCCAGTCCTGGGGGTCGCGGCGCGGGTCGAAGCGGAGCGTGGTGAATGGGATCGCCCATTCCACGGTCCAGCCCCTGTCGTGAATGCGCGTGCGCACCTCGAAGATGCCCTCCCAGGCGGCGTTCTCTTGCCGGGAGTCGTCGAAGTCCTGGGCCTCCTTCACCGCTCCCTTCGCGTTCACGAGGAACATGAAGGCGTTCCGTCGGTCCAGGAATGTGTCCAAAGTGATGCCGAAGATGTCCGAGTTTCCGCTCTGAAAGTCCTGCTCGAGACTCGGAATCACGATGCGATCGGGCTGTCGGTCCCACATTTCAACGCCGATGTACAGGTACTCGTCGTCGTACAGGATGCGGACCTCGGTAGACTCCGTCACCGGCATGCCCTCGTCGGGCTGCGACTGCGTGAAGTCGGAGATCACTTGTGCGCCCATCCACGCCCCCTCGTCGAGCACCCCATCGAGAACGATCTCGGTCGAGGCGCGGATCGCGAGCGCTTCGGGGCGCGGCGCCGTCCCGACATCGATTGGTGTCGGCCCGCGCTGCGCGCGCAGGGGAAGCGTCGCAACGAGCATGACACAGCAGGCGATAGCAGCGGGCGGAATGGAGGGCTTCAGTTGGAAACTCGGCTTTGGACACTGGACTCGGGAGCGCGGAATGTAGGCCGCTCCGGCCGGATAGCGATCGGCTTCGCTCGAGGCGATCCGAAGCTGTACCCTAACCGACATGAGGATCCCTCCTGAGACTTTCAAGACCGAGCGCTGCTTAGGCCGCCCCGCTCCCCCCTGTGCCCACCGGGGCACATAGCCCATGGATTCAGGTGTGCGCATCGTCCGCCTCTACGCGGACGCCGCCGGGGAATCGCACTTCGAGGACACGGTCGTGCCACTCCGGACGGTCGATTTCGCCCCCCCAGCTCCCCCGGTGGAGCTTTCGGAATTCACGGCGACCTCTCAGACAGGATTCTTGAGAGCACCCGCCGGATGGTTCGGTGACTGGCATCCGGCGCCGGCGCGACAGTACATGTCGATGCTGGCAGGCACTGTCGAGGTGGAGGTCAGCGACGGGGAGGTGCGACGGGCCGGGCCGGGCGATGTCATGCTGCTGGAGGACACGCATGGCAAGGGTCACGCGACACGTGTCATCGACGGCCCCATCCTCGTCCTAGTTGTGCAGCTCTGAGCGGGACGCTTTCATCTGCGGTGCCTCTTCGACTGGCGGCTCGCCCCACCGGGCGAGTATCTCTTGAAGTAATGCCGCCGCTTTTTTCCGGATCGACAAGAAAACTCATGCAAACTCGACTTCTCATCGCTCCGGCGCTCCTCTTCGCGAGCGCCTGCGCGACCGCCGGCTCCCAGCAGACGCCGGCACGTGCAGTGGCCGTGTACTACTCCGTGCTGGAAGTGCCTTGTGATTTCGAGGAAATCGGGACCGTCAGCATTCGCGCAGAGGTCATGGGTGGGATCAGCCACGACGAGAAGATGAGGCGTGCGCTGGGGGAGGCAGGGGCAGAGGTCGAGGGGGCTGATGCGGTTCTCCTGCCGGAGACCGTCGAACGGGGGGGCGCCCGCGCTGGCGTGATCGGTGGAAGCCCGGTTTCGGTGACGTGGGTTGGTCAGGCGATCCGGCTTCTGCCGGGTACCTGCGGCGATTCGTTGACCCCCGTCCGCGTCGGGCTCACCTCCACGTCTCGCTGAGGAATACGTGGACGCTGCATCTCCCGCTCTGAGTGCGGCGATCAAGGCTCACATTAGAACGGTGCCCGACTACCCAAAGCAGGGCATTCTCTTTCGTGATATCACGGGCCTGCTCGAGAACGCGGAGGGGCTCCGCCTGGCCATCGATGCCATCGTGGAACGATATGAGGGGAGGACCATCGACCTGGTGGCCGGCATCGAAGCCCGCGGCTTCATCTTCGGCGCCGCGGTGGCTTATCGGCTGGGCGTCGGCTTCATCCCGGTCAGGAAGGCAGGGAAGCTGCCCGGTGAGGTCGTCGGCGTCGAGTACGAGTTGGAGTATGGCACCGACACGGTGGAGATCCGTGTCGATGCGGTCGCCGACGGCGACCATGTACTGCTGATCGACGACCTCGTTGCGACCGGCGGCACGGCATCAGCCGCGCTCGAGCTGATCCGCAAGGTTGGAGGTACGGTCGCGGAGGCCTGTTTCGTTATCGATCTCCCTGACTTGGGGGGCAGCGCGCACCTCGAGGCGCTCGATTGCCCAGTCTTTGCTCTGTGCGCGTTCGAGGGCCACTAGTGGCCCGGCCGGAGCGGCGCCTCGCCACTCTCGGTGCCAAACAACCATCCGTTACAGGCCACTAGCCGGTCAGTTCGCGCAGAACCTCTTCGTGCAGATGCCCGTTCGTGCTGACCCCGGAGCCGCCGTGAACGGTGGCCTCGCCCTGTAGTGTAGTGAAGCGCCCGCCCGCCTCGGTCACGATCGTCAGGAACGGTCCAGCATCCCACGACTTCATGATGGGATCGTACTGCGCCTCGATCCTGCCGGTGGCGACCAGGGCATGTCCGTAGCAGTCACCCCAGGTCCGGGAAAAGGAGGCGCGCTGCTGTAGGCGCCGCCATCCGTCGCCCTCCGGGCGTCCCAGGACCCGCTCGACATCGGTGGTACAAACGACCGCCTCGGACATCGAAGTGACCGGTGATACGCGACACGGCCGCTCGTTCCAGGTGCAACCGAGTCCGGAACCCGCCGCCACCGTCTCGTCCAGCGCTGGGAAGTGCGCGACACCCACGGTGCTCTCACCACCGATCTCGATTCCGATGAGTACTCCGAAGAGGGGCACGCCCCGCATGAACGAGCGTGTGGTGTCGATGGGGTCGGGGATCCAACGAACGCGAGCCCCCTCATTGGATTCGCCGTATTCCTCACCCAGAATCGCATGGTCCGGGTATCGGAGGGTGACTCTCTCTCGGATCAGCTCTTCCGCTTGGCGGTCGGCGACCGTGACGGGAGAACCGTCTCCCTTGGCTTCGTGATCCACGACGACGCCGTAGTAACCGAGGGCCAGCGCGCCGGCCTCGTGTGCCAGGTCGGTAGCGAAAGTCAGGAGCTCGCGCGTCTCCGTTGAGGAGGTGGGGGCGCTCACAGAAGGAAGGCCGTCGAGTCGGAGCCGCGGCGCACGAACCGCGAGGTCCTATTCAGGGGTGAGGCGGCCCGACGCTGGCTCGGGCGAGGAGCCTTCACGGAGTACATATCCATGTCGGCCGCTTGGATCACGTCCTCCATCGTGTTCATCGAAGCCCGATCGAACTCTGCGATGCCTATGCTGACCGTGCAGCCGTACTGACTCATGAGCGAGTCCTTCGCGACTCGGTTCGTCACGCGATTCACGTACAGCCGCGCACCATCCATATGGGTCTCGGAAAGCACCGAAACGAACTCGTCGCCTCCGTAGCGAGAGACCAGGTTCATGGCGCGGTTCTCATCGTCGAGAATCTGTGCGAAGGATCTCAGAATGTCGTCACCGACGAGGTGCCCCAGCGTGTCGTTGTAGTGCTTGAAGTCGTCGAGGTCGAACACGACGAGCACGAGGTTGCGACCACGGCGGGCCGCCGCGACTTCTTTGTCCAGATGAATCTGGAGGCGGCGCCTGTTCGGCAGCCCCGTGAGCGGATCCGTCAGCGACAGCGCCTGAAGATTCGCGTGGAGGCGCGCGTTCTCGAGCGCGACGGCCGCCTGGCTGGCGAGGCGCTGAAGAACCGCGGTGTCCCCCTCATCGAAGTGCCGGGGCTTGGTGCTGCCGGCCGTAAGCACGCCTGCGACCTGCTGAGCCACGATGATGGGGGCCCCCATACCCGAGCCCGCCTCCAGGTGCTCTCGAAGGTGCTCAGGAACGAGGGCACTCGAGGCCAAGTCATCGATGATGATCGGTTTTCGGTCCTTGAGGACCCGATCGCCGATCTCCCCGTCGAGCGTCCACGTCAGACCCACTGGCAGGGTGACCGCACCATCTGCCTCGGCGATGCGGCCGGTACTGCCTCCAGGCCCCTCACACAGCCAGACCGACGCTCCGTCCACGTCGAGTACGTCGAGTACGGCCGCAACGACTTTACCCAGGACCTCCTTGGGGTCGAGCTCGCTGGTCAGCGCTCGGCCGATTTCCTCGATCTGCTCGGCTTCCCGTCGTCGCTGCTGGAGCTCGGCAAACTGGAGTGCGTTGTCGATAGCGACGGCGGACAAGTCGGCGATGCCCTGGAGCAGCGCGAGATCCTCCTCCGAATAGGCGTTCGGTTCGTAAGTTCTGTGCGCTGAGGGCTCCCATGACCCGGCCCTTGTGGACCATCGGCGCAGAGATCGCCGACCGTGTCACATCGCTGTCCTCATCGCCGAGAATCAGCAGTGACTTGTCGCCCAAGTTCTCGTTGACGAGCGAGGCTGTCAGGGTCTTGATGACCTCGGAATCCGAGCCGCGGTACGAGATGTCCACGTGCTTCGCCGCGACTTTGTCGGCGTAGTAGACGACCGTGGCGAGATCCCGGCTTTGGTCATACAAGGAGATGTAGAACCCAGACGCCTCCAGAACGGTCGCGGTCTCTCTGTGAATGACCGCGAACAGATCTTGGTAGCTGAGCGTGCCCGTTAGGGTGCGGCCAGTGTCCAGTAGCGCTCGATATCGCTCCGCTACACTGGTCTGCCCCCTGCGGGTTTTAGGTGAGGGTATCTAAGATCTCTGGCCTGCGTCGGACGACGACGCGAAGCATGGTTCTCCGTTGCCCAATAATAGGGTGCGTCTGCCCTGAGTCACAACAATGTCCTGGCGAGGCCGAAGATCCTGCGCATGGCCGTCAGGAGTCTCCCAAACGGTCCAGATAGTGGCGGATCTCGTGTCCGATGGCTCCGAGAAGCTTCGCTTCGCGCAAGTCGGGTTCAGCCCGGGAGATGATGGTCCGGAGTGTCCGCATGACCGCCGATGGCTCTCGAGCCTTGTAGAACTCGATTCGCGCCAGTCCCGCTTCGATCGCGGCGAACGTCTCTTCGAGCTCGGCCTGCGTGGGAGGGCGGGTCGCACGGCGGCCCTTGGGAAGCGTGGGCTCCGCCCCATCGGCCGCCATGAAAATCTCGTACATGAGCACGAGACACGCCTGCGAGAGGTTGAGGCTCGTGTAGTCCGGATCGGTGGGAATAATCGCGACTGCGTGACACAGGTCGAGTGCCTGGTTGGTCAGGCCGCGGTCTTCACGGCCGAATATCACAGCCACATATCCGTCTTGAGCCCGCTCGATGGCCCGCTCCGCGGCCTCGCGGGGCCGCACGTACGTACGGCCGGCCGTCCTGGCACGCGCCGTCGTGCCTATCACGAAGGACGCGTCGCCGACGGCGTCCTCCAGAGTGTCGTGAAGCGTGGTCCTCTCGATGATCTCTGAGCTGCGGTGCGCGATGCCTTCGATTCGGTAGGCGTCGAACTCATCCGGCTGTACAACGCGCAGGCCGCCGATGCCGAAGTTCATGACCACCCGGGTGACGCCGGCAATGTTGACCAAGTCCTTCGGATGGTCGAGGACGACCACGATGCGCGAGAGTGGGTCGCTGCTCACGGAACGCTGGCGACGAAGTAGGTCTCGGTGCTACTCGTCGTCTTGGGGCTCGTCGGGAGCCTGGAGTTCACCCTTGAAGTTGCGGATCCCGGATCCGAGCCCTCGGGCGAGCAGTGGCAGCTTCTTTGCGCCGAACAGGAGCATGATGACTGCGAACATCAGCGCGACTTCCCAGAAGCCGAACGTGAAGAAAGCCAGGGAGGGCACTAGATAGGTCATCGCATGAGCGCCTTGGCGATTGTCTGTTTCTGCATATTGGAAGTGCCTTCGTATATCGTGCCGATCTTGGCGTCCCGATAGAGCTTCTCAACCGGGTATTCGGTGGTGAATCCATACCCACCATGCAGGTCTATACACATCGACGCCACCCGTTGAGCCATTTCGGAAGCGTAGAGCTTCGCCATGGCTGCCTTTGTGAGGAAGGGTTCGCCTGCGTCCTTGAGGCGCGCGGCGTTGTACACCATGAGGCGTGCCGCCTCGATCTGTGTGGCCATCTCTGCGAGTTGGAACTGCACCCCCTGAAAGGTGCCGATCGCGCGTCCGAACTGCTCGCGCTCCTTCACATACCGGACCGTGTGATCGAGGGCGCCCTGCGCCAGGCCCAGCATTTGGGCGCCGATTCCGATGCGTCCCTCATTCAGCGTCTCGATCGCGACCTTGTAGCCCTGTCCCACCGCCCCTAGGACGTTTTCCTCTGGAACGCTCACGCCCTCGAGGATCAGCTCCGTGGTCGACGACGCCCGGATACCGAGCTTGTCCTCCTTCTTTCCGACGCTGAACCCCACGGAGTCACGCTCCACCAAGAAGGCGGTGATTCCCTTGTAGCCGGCGCCTGAATCGACGGTGGCGAAGACGATGAAAAGACCTGCCTCGTTTCCGCTCGTGATCCACATCTTCTGTCCGTCCAGCACCCAGCCGTCGCCGTCTCGTTCAGCACGGCAGCTTAGCGCGAAGGCATCCGAGCCACTGCCCGCCTCGGACAGCGCGTATGCGCCCACGGTGTCGGCGGCCAATCGAGGGAAGTATCGCGCCTTCTGCTCGTCTGTAGCCCAGCGGGCGAACGCGTTGATGACCAGCGTGTTCTGGACGTCGACCAGAACGCCCATGGACGGGTCCACCTTGGAGAGCTCCTCCACCACGAGCACCGAAGTGAAGAAGTCGGCCCCCGTACCACCGTACATCTCCGGCACCTCGACGCCCATGAGCCCCAGCTCGAAGAGCTGATCGATCAGTCCCTGATCCATCTGCTGAGCCTTGTCCATCTCCATCGCCCTGGGAGCGATCTCGGAGACGGCGAAGTCTCGCACGGCTTCCTGGAACATCCTCTCTTGTTCCGAGAGGCTCGTTAGCGCGCGTCGTGAATCGGTAAGTAGCGTCGACATCGATCAACGTTTTCCGGCGTTCGTAAGCGGTTGGCAGCGGCACGAACCGTCTGACACCGGTCCGAATGGTAGGTGTCGGAATTTAACTGTGAGCGGACCGATGGGTGCATATCGACGCTCTCGGAAGTCTGGAAAATCAGTCGCGTGAAAGGGTTCGAAGAAGGCCGAAATTCGAGCCTTGACCTTACGTCGAATCCCCGTCATCCTCATGGCTCCTGGCCCCCAGAAACACCACTGGAGAAGGCGCATGTCCGATATCCCCAGCGACCTCCACTACACCGAAGAGCACGAGTATCTCAAGGCCACCGGTGACGACGGAGTCTATCTGGTTGGAATCACGGACTACGCGCAGGGCGAGCTCGGAGATGTCGTCTATATCGAGCTTCCCGATTCAGGGGCGTCCTTCACCAAGATGGACGTGTTCGGCACGATCGAGGCGGTCAAGGCGGTGAGCGATCTGTACTGCCCCCTCGACGGTGAGATCGTCGAGGTGAACGCGGGCCTGGATGACGATCCGTCGTTGGTGAATTCGGACCCCTATGGCGCTGGCTGGATGGTCAAGCTCAGGGTGGCCGATGAAGGCGAGCTCAAGGGCCTCCTTTCGTCCGACAGCTACGCGGAGCACGTCAGCTGACCGTCCCCGAGTCGGGGAGCGTCGCCGTCGCATGAGCCGCATCGATTCTCCCGCCGACTTCGAGGCCCGCCACCTCGGACCGGACCGTGCCGACATCGAGGCGATGCTCGAGACCATCGGGTACGACTCGCTGGATAGCCTCGCAGACCAAACGGTTCCGTCCTCAATTCAGCTAAGCAGACCGCTCGAGCTTCCCCAGGCGCTCACCGAAGCGGAATTGATCAGCAGGCTCAGAGACATCGCCTCCAAGAACCGCGTGTTCCGCTCGTATCTCGGTATGGGGTACAGCGATACGCTGGTGCCTGGTGTGATTCTCCGGAACATCATGGAGAACCCAGGCTGGTACACTCAATACACTCCGTACCAGGCGGAAATCGCCCAGGGACGCCTCGAGGCGCTGCTCAACTTCCAGACCGCGGTCATCGACCTGACCGGGCTCGATATCGCGAATGCGTCGCTCCTCGACGAGGCGACCGCCGCCGCCGAGGCGATGCACCTCGCACACGGTGAGGCCTCGGCGGATGCCAACACCTTCTTCGTGTCGGAGCTGTGCCATCCACAGACCGTCGAGGTCGTGAAGACCCGGGCTCGGCCGCTCGGCATCGACGTCGAGGTCGGCGACCACGAGAGTTTCGAGCTACACGATGGCGTGTTCGGTGTGCTGCTCCAGTACCCGACCACGGGCGGCGACGTGCTCGACTACCGATCCTTCGTGACGCGGGCACATGCGCTCGGGGCAGTCATAGTCGTCGCGGCCGACTTGATGTCGCTGGCACTCCTGACACCGCCTGGCGAATGGGGCGCCGATGTGGTCGTCGGGAACTCGCAGCGCTTCGGCGTTCCGCTCGGTTTTGGGGGACCCCATGCCGCCTTCATGGCGGCGACCGAGACGTTCAAGCGGAAAATGCCAGGCCGCATCATCGGGGTATCCGTGGACGCGGACGGCAACACCGCGCTGCGTATGGCGCTTCAGACACGTGAGCAACACATCCGCCGCGAACGGGCGACGTCCAATATCTGCACGGCCCAAGTGCTACTCGCAATCATGGCCGGTGCGTACGCCGTGTATCACGGACCCGAGGGCATCAGGCAGATCGCGCAGCGGATCCGTGCGCAGGCGAGCGTCCTTGCCGGCGGGCTCGGTCTGCTGGGCCACGAGCTTCTCACCGAGACGTTCTTCGACACGATCCGGGTCCGCCCGCAAGGCGACGCCGGTGACGTTCTTGCTCTCGCAGTCTCGAAGGAGATCAACCTGAGAGACTTCCGGGACGGGACGCTGGGTATCGCGCTCGACGAGACGACGACGCCGGATGACCTGGACGACCTCTTCTGGATTTTCAACGGCGGCAGGACCCCAGAGATCGACGCCAGGGACCTGGCGGATAGGGGCGACGCCGCGGAGCTGCCACAGTGGGCCGCGCGCAGCTCGCCGTTCATGGAGCACGACGTTTTCAACCGGTATCGCTCCGAAACGGAGATGCTCCGCTACCTGCATAAGCTCGAGTCGCGCGACCTCTCGCTGAACACGAGCATGATTCCTCTCGGCTCGTGTACCATGAAGTTGAATGCGACGAGCCAAATGGCGGGTGTCACCTGGCCGGAGCTCGGCCGCATGCACCCGTTTGCGCCCGCCGATCAGATCGAGGGGTATCGGGTCATCTTCGAGGAGCTCGAGCGTTGGCTCGAGGAGATCAGCGGCTTCACAGCGACGTCTCTCCAGCCCAACTCTGGCGCCCAGGGCGAGTACGCGGGCCTGTTGGTCATCAAGGCATATCATGAGGACCGGGGCGACGCGGACCGGAATGTCTGCCTCATACCCGCGTCCGCTCACGGGACCAATCCCGCGAGCGCCGTGATGGCCGGTATGAAGGTCGTCGTCGTGAAGAGCACCGAGGACGGCAAGATCGATGTCGGTGATCTCGAGTCCAAGGCGGCCGAACACGCCGCGAGCCTCGCCGCGATCATGATCACGTATCCGTCGACGCACGGGGTGTTCGAGGAGTCGATCAAGGACGTGTGCCGGATCGTTCACGAGAACGGCGGGATGGTCTACCTGGACGGCGCGAACCTAAACGCCCAGGTCGGTCTCGCCCGCCCGGGTGACTACGGAGCAGACGTCTGCCACATCAACCTTCACAAGACGTTCGCGATCCCTCACGGGGGCGGCGGCCCAGGCATGGGGCCGATCTGCGTAAACGACAAGCTCGCTCCATATCTGCCCGGTCATCCGATCCACCGCGTAGGAGGCCCGAAGGCCATCGGACCGGTATCTGCCGCCCCTTGGGGCAGCGCGAGCATCCTCCCGATCTCTTGGGCGTACATCGCGATGTTGGGGCCGGATGGAGTACGCAGAGCCTCCCAGGTCGCGATTCTCGGCGCCAACTACATGGCGAAGCGCCTCGAGTCGCACTTCGACATCCTGTATCGTGCGGACAGTGGTCTCGTGGCTCACGAGTTCATCGTGGATCTGCGGCCCATGAAGCGCGCCACCGGCATTACTGAAGAAGACGTGGCGAAGAGGCTCATCGACTACGGATTCCATGCTCCCACCGTATCGTTCCCGGTGGCGGGCACCCTCATGATCGAGCCGACCGAGAGCGAGCCGAAGGAAGAGCTCGACCGGTTTGTCGACGCCCTCATCTCGATCCGCGCCGAGATCGAACAGGTGGAGCTGGGTATCGCCGACCGTGAGGACAACGCGCTCAAGAACTCGCCGCACACCGCAGCGATGGTCACCGCCGAGGACTGGGATCACGCATACACGCGCACGCAGGCTGCGTATCCGGCACCGTGGACCCGGGACTCCAAGTTCTGGCCTTATGTGCGCCGCGTGGACAACGCCTATGGCGATCGCAATCTGATCTGCTCGTGTCCGCCCATCGAGGCCTACCAGGAGGCCGGCGCGGACTAGCTCTTAGTTTCGCCCCGCCCGCGTGTAAAGCGCTTCGCCGAACGGGTGCATTTGCCCGTCGGTCTCAACGAAGTCCAGTACGCGCAGCGAGCCGTCCGGCTCGAGCCGGTACTCTGTCCTGCCGCGCTCATCCGGTGCGACCCATGTCGTCACGATGCTCGTTTCACTCAGGACCGAGCTCAACTCGATGCGCTGCGGACGCGTGTCGAGCCAGACCCCGGTCGCCTCCTGCCCGCGGGGCAGGTACGTCGCGACAGCGCTCAAGACCGGTGTGACTTGGCCGTCCGATCCGGCGAAAGCGTTCGTAAACGACAGCACGTAGAAGCCGTCGTCCCGCGCGCTCCAATCAGCCGTGAACCGTGCCGGTCTGCCCATGAGGGTGCCCTCGCCGACCCACTTGCCCACCATCGCATCGAAAACCGAAGTCTCCGGGGCGTCCTGTGCGACCGCTGGCACCGTGATCGCCAGCAGCAGACCTGCCACGCGCACGACTCGCCATACACCTGTCATTTCCATCTCCTGGTCTGGCAACGCACACCGTCGGGGACCATTGTACCACCGTTCGCAGCCAACCTACGCGCGTCTGCCCTTCGCGTTGCTCGCCACAGGAGTCTCCATGGCCAAGCTCACGTTCATAGGTCACGCGACGTTCGCTGTCGAAGCCGACGACGGAACACATCTTGTCATCGACCCGTTCTTGGCGGACAACCCGGTAACCGATGTAACCGTCGACGATCTCGCCGCCGATTTCATACTGCTCACGCACGGTCACTTCGACCATGTCGCTGACGCAATCCCGCTGGCCCAGAAGACCGGAGCGACGATCATCGCCTCCTATGAGATCGCCACCTACATGGAGAACCAGAGACTGTCGGCCAGTCCCCAACACATCGGCGGTGGGGTCACCTATCCGTTCGGGCACGTGAAGATGACCGCCGCCCTTCACGGGGGTCAGCTGGGGCTGCCGGGAGGGGAGGCCTTCACGACGGTGCCCGCCGGTTTGCTCATCACCCTCAACGGTGGTCAGCGCCTGCACCATGCTGGCGATACCGCGCTACTCACCGACATGCAGCTGCTGAAGGGCAAGGTGGACGTCGCGATCTTACCTATCGGGGACCGCTTCACGATGGGACCCGAGGACGCGGTGACCGCGGTGGACTTCATCGAGCCCCGCGTCGTGATCCCGTGCCACTATGATACGTGGCCCCCCATCGAGCAGGACGCGGATGCTTTCGCTGATGCGGTTGGTGATCGTGCTCAAGTCGAAGTGATGGCTCCGGGGGACGTGTACGAGTTCTAGTGACTCGGGAGGCTAGGGGCACATACCTCAGAAGGCGGCGGCTCTCTGATGGCGACGGAACGACCAGGTTTGGGTCTGAAGTGGCGGGTGGTCTGGGATGAGCCCCGCTCCGGCGCCCGCAACATGGCCCTCGACCACGCGCTCGCGATCTCGCCTCGCCCGGGCGAGGGCGTCGTAAGGCTGTATTCATGGATCAACCCGACCGTCTCGTTCGGCCGGAACGAGCCGTCGGCAGGCCTATACGACACGGAGGCGGCGAAGCGACGCGGCATCGACTTCGTGCGAAGACCGACGGGGGGGCGCGCTGTGCTTCACGACGCGGAACTCACCTATGCGGTCGTTGCGCCCGCGCGGGCGGTCGGTGGGCTCAAGGCGGCGTATCTCAAGATCAACAACGGCATCGCGAGAGGCCTCGCCGATCTCGGGGCCGACGTCACCGTAGCGGAGAGCGGCGTTACCCTGGCCCCCGATGCGGGGCCCTGCTTCCAAGTTCCGGCACCAGGCGAGGTCGTCACCCCGGAAGGGAAGGTGGTTGGGAGCGCGCAGGTCCGCATTGGAAGTGTCCTTCTCCAGCACGGGTCGATCATTTTGGATGGAGATCAGTCCGTGTTGAATGAGCTTGCAGGTGGGACCGAGGACGTAGTGCAACCCGGCACCCTCCGCTCCCAGATCGGCGCGGTGGGGACCCATGCGGTCGCAGAAGCCATAGTAGAGGGCCTGCGGCTTGCGCTGGGTGGATCGTGGGACGAGGGTGACTATCGATCAGGGGAGTTGGCCGAAGCCGATTGGCTCGAGAAAGAGCGATACGGCAAAGACGAGTGGACCTGGGAAAAGTGAGGGGCATCTCATGAAGAGACTGCTGATGGTTGGAACGGTGATCACGCTCGGTGCGTGTGGCGGGGCCGGGGCCGATCTATCCTCGATGGATCTGTTCTGCCAGCAAGTGTTGCCGGCTGTGGACGCATTCATGGCGTAGGCGCGGGCCGACTATCCGACGCCGGACGACGAGCGATACGGAGGTACGGCGGTCGTCGCCACGATCGGAGAGATCGTCGATGGGATGAACGCGGCCGTCACCTCGGACTATTCGGCGACGCAGCACCAGCAGTTCGTGAACCTGATGACGCTCATCGACTACGACGAGCAGGCGAAGTGAGCGCGTTGGACGTTTCGGTGCAGGCGCAGGTGATCAATCTGCTGCAAGATCTTCAGCGTGATCTCGGACTCACGTACCTGTTCATCGCGCACGATCTCGCGCTCGTGGAGCACGTGAGCGACCGGGTGGCGGTGATGTACCTTGGCCGACTGGTCGAGACCGCGGCGGCGCTCGATCTATATGCATCGCCTAAGCATCCTTATACACAGGCCCTCCTCTCGGCGGTGCCGCGGCCGGATCCCGTCGGGCGTGAGGACAGGACACGGGTTGTTCTCCAGGGTGACGTACCGAGTCCGGTTGATCCGCCTAGCGGTTGCCCGTTTCATACGCGTTGTGGTCACCCCGACAAGAGCGCGGTCTGCACCGAGGACACCCCCGACCTGGAGGCCAAATCGCGGGCCCACTTCGCGGCCTGTCACAAGGTTGAGGTAGAAGCGTAAAAGGGGTTGACACTCGTGCGGGACCAGGGCCATACTCCTCCCTCTTCATCGCGCGCCCTTCCGCCGCTTCGGGCTGTGGAAGGGCGATGTCACGTTTATTAAACAGACTTTTCGCTGGAGGTCGCCTTGGCGATTCAGCTGTATGCCGCCCTGCTGCAGATTCCTGGGCTCGAGACTTCGACCGAGCCTGTTATGGATCAGTTGATCGGACTGTGGGGAGACACCGGATTCATGCGTTGGCCGCTCGCTTTCTGCCTGATTCTCGGAATCATCGTAATGATCATCAAGTTCATCAGCCTCACGTCTAAGACGGTGAAGACTCGCCGTATTCTGCAGGACGTCGATGAGCTCCTCACACAGCAACGGATCCGCGAGGCGTTGGAGCTCACGCGTGATACGGACGCTCCGGCTGCCAACATCCTGTATGCCGGCCTCGAGCGGCATGAAGAAGGAACCGATCGCGTCATGAAGGCGATCGAGAATCAGGGTCTCATCGAGATGAGTAAGCTCGAGAGCGGGCTCGTGATTCTGGCGACGCTCACTAACATCGCGCCGCTCCTCGGCTTCCTGGGAACGGTGATCGGCATGATCATCGCCTTCGAGTCGATCGAGGCCGCGGGTGAGGTCGAAGCGACGCTGGTGGCGAGTGGTATTAAGGTCTCCCTGCTCACCACAGCAGCGGGACTCATGATCGCGATCCCCGTATCGATCGGACACAACTACTTCGTGTCGCGCATCGACAGCTTGGTCATCGACATGGAGGAGTCGGCCCAGAAGATGGTCGATACGCTCCACGCGATTGAGGCGGGTCGCGTCTAAGGCCGGAGCATCCAGCAGGCGAGAGGCCACCCCGTCAGGGGTGGCCTCTTTTTTTTACCATGGCGAGAAACACGCCCTGCTACTAACGATACGTGACCCGCTAGCCCTGATCGGTGACCATGCTCCGACTTCTATTGACCATGCTGTTCATCGGTGCCGCCTCCACGACGGTGTCCCCGCCGGCTACGGCACCCGCTCTGCCGACCCTCGTAAGCGACTCCGCACTCGCCGAGTTGAATGCCGAGCGTTACTGGCATGCCGCTCGCATGATGCGCGCCGAGGATGCCGCTGAAGGTGATCAGGCTGAGGTTCTGCTTCTCGCCCGCGCCGAGGGCGGATGGAAGAACTGGTCCGCGGTCCGAGAGCTTCTCGACGGTGCGGACTGGCTGGCCGATGAGGGGGGCGGTGCCGGCCTCTACCTGCTGGGCCGAGCTCACCAGGATGCGGACGACTGGGACGGCGCAGCGACGCGCTATGGACAATACCTGAACGTCGCGCCAAGCGGAGCGATTCGGTACGGTGCGGCGGCGTCCCGCCGAGCCATGAGCTTATGGTGGTCGGGTGACCGGGAGGCGTCCTTGGAAGCGCTGTCCGCGTTCACGTCGGCCCCCGATGCTCGCAGTTGGACGGCACTCGAGCTCGCGCTCGAGGAAGCCGAGGCGGGGGACGTGTCGGCTGTCGAGGCGCTCGCCGAGTTGATCGATCAGCCTCTGGCTCGCGCCGCTTCATGGCGGCTCATGGCGGACGTGCGTCTTACCGCCAAGGACTCGAGCGGGGCCGTGGAAGCGTTTCGTGAGGCGCGCGGCGCCACCGACGGCGGCAGAAGAGCGATCGCGAGCATCGAGCTCGGGCGCCTGCTGCTCGCAGCCGGAGACACCTCAGCCGCGCGGACGCTTCTCCTGGAGGGGATGGACGACGCTCCGTTCTCCTCGCGGGCGAGGGCAGCCCCGGCGCTCCTGGACCTGCGAGACACCGATGTGGACCTCACGCTCGAGCTCGCGCGCATCTCGGATCGGGCGGGCGACGGACGCCGGGCGCTGAACGGGTACGACCGCGTCGTGACGATGTCCGCCGACGGCGACATGGCGGTTCCCCTTTCCATGCGGGTGGAGCGAGCCCGACTCATGGGCACGGTCAGGGCTCGGCAGGAGGCGGCGCTCGAGGAGTTCCGAGCCATCCGCGAGGAGACAGACGACGATCGAATCGGTGGGCGTAACCTGGAGCTTTGGGCGCAGCTGCGTCGCCGTCAGGGGCTCGGCGGACACGTCAACACGCTCAGGCGATGGTTGCTCGATGAATACCCCGGGAGTTCGGAGGCCGCCGAGGTCGCGTGGTCGCGCGCGAGCCAGGCCGACACGAACGGGCAGCTCGAATCGGCGCTGACGCAGTACAGCTCCTTGTCCGTGAACGCGCCGACGCACGCTCGTGCTGGCCAGGCCCGGATGCGTTCGGGTCAGATCTACCTGGGGCGAGATGACCTGGAGTCGGCTGTCGAGGTATTCGAGGCGTACCTGGAGGCCTTCCCGGACGGGCGGCGCTGGCAGGAGGCCGCGTTCTGGGCCGGTCGCACGCGCACCGAACTCGGGGACCAAGAGCAGGCTGCGGCACACATCCAGAGAATCGTCGAGGGTGACCCCGTCTCGTACTACGCGGTCATGGGCGCCGACCTCCTGGACGTGCCGTTCGAGTTGACGGTCCGGAACGCCGCGCCCGCGTCGGTGCCTAGCTGGATGTCTGAGGGGCTCTCGCGCATCGACCTGTATACCGAGGCGGGGCTCGAGCGGGCGGTTTCCGCGGAGATCGCGGCGCTAAGCGCGACGGCGGACCCGTCGACGGGTGACATGCTCAGCCTGGCCGAGGGCCTGAACGAGCGCGGCCGGACCATCGACGGCATCAACCTGGGGTGGGCGCTCCGAGAGCGCGGGGAGGAGTGGGACGCGCGCCTGATCCGCGTAACGTTTCCGTTCCCTTACGAGGAGTTGGTCCGGCGAGAGGCTGAGGAGTGGGGTGTCGACCCCATCGCGTTGGCCGCGATCATTCGTCAGGAGTCGGCGTTCAAGGCGGACATCGTCAGCCGCGCGGGTGCCATCGGGCTCATGCAGGTCATGCCGCCCACCGGGGCGGAGTTGGCGCGGGCTCACGGACCGGAAGGCTTCCGGTCCGCGAACCTCACTGTCCCAGAGGTGAACCTGCACCTGGGTGCCGCGTTCTTTCTCGACATGAGCAAGCGGTATGAGAACGTCCTTCCGCTGGTGCTCTCGGCGTACAATGCCGGGCCGACTCGCGCGAACCGGTGGCGCCGGTATCCCGAAATATCGGATCCCATCCGCTTCACCGAGCGAATCCCGTTCGTCGAGACCCGCGGGTACGTGAAAAACGTGCGCCGGAATCTCGGTCTATACAGGGTCCTTTACGGAAAAGATTGAGCTCGCCCTCCCGGCGCTGAGCACCTGAAGCCAGTGGTTCCGGGCCGCCCGGGCGGTCGGCTTGCGACGTTGCGATTTGCACTCTAAGGTGGGAGGGTCGCGTGCGGCGCGACTCGTCCTACTCAGTTCCGGAGGTAGCAGCATGAAGGGGACCGTGAAATGGTTCAACGACTCAAAGGGATACGGATTTATTCAGCACACAGAGGGTGACGACGTATTCGTTCACTTCTCCGAGATCGTCGCCGAGGGGTTCCGCACCCTTCACGAGGGCGATGAAGTGCAGTTCGAAGTCAGCGAATCGGAGAAGGGTTCGCACGCGACCAACGTGATTCACGCCTGACGCACCCAGTTGATGGGTTCCGAAGCGCCCCCCGGCACGCCGCCGCGGGGCGCTTTCCTTTTCACGGCTACGTGAGCGGCTTAGCTACGTTTTGCAGATACCTCCAAAGACCGCCCCCCGGATCTACCTGATCGATGCGTACGCACTCATCTACCGGTCGTACTTCGCGTTCATCAAACGGCCGCTGACCAACTCCGCCGGCGAGAATACGTCGGCGCCCTTCGGTTTCACCCGTTTCCTGCTGGACATACGCGAGAAGCTGGAGCCGGACTATCTCGCGGTCGTCTTCGATGCGGGTGACTCCTTCCGCAAGGAGCTGTACCCGGAGTACAAGGCGACTCGGGAGAAGATGCCTGACGACCTCCGGGCCAGCCTGGGTCGGGTCCGTACGATCCTCGCTGGCTTCAACGATCCCGTGGTCGAGCTGGAGGGATACGAGGCCGATGACGTGATCGGCACGCTCGCTACGAAGGCGCGAGCACGTGGGCTAGAGGCGGTGATCGTCTCTGGAGACAAGGACTTCTATCAGCTGGTCGGACCCGGGTTGCACCTCATGAACCCGGGCCGAGGGGGCGCGTCGGGTGTCGCAGCCGACTGGGTCACCGAGGAGAACGCGTCCGAGAAGTTCGGCGTCCAACCCTCCCAGGTCGCCGACTACCTGGCACTCGTCGGGGACTCGTCCGACAACGTCCCAGGCGCGCGTGGCATCGGCCCCAAGACCGCGGTGGCCCTGCTGGAGCAACACCCGAACGTCGAGACGCTCATCGCGCATGCCGCCGAGCTCAAGCCGCCACGTGCGGCCAAGTCGCTCGAGGAGAACGCCGACCACATCAGGCTGTCGAAGCGGCTCGTGACGATCATGACGGACCTGGACATCGAGCTCGATCTGGACGCCTTCAGGGTGGGCGAGCCCAACAACGAAGCCCTGCGCGACGTGTTCGTGGAGCTCGAGTTTCGCCTGCTCGCCGACCAGTTCGGTGCCGCAGCGCAGTCCGAGGGCGTCACGACGGGAGAGCGAGAGGAGCGCGCGGTCGCCTACACGGTGTTGGACAAGCCGCAGAAGGTCGACGAGCTCGTCAAGACGATCCGAGAGGTTGGCCGCGTCTCCATTGCGACCGAGTCCACAACTGGGGACCCGCTGGTGGACGACCTCGTCTCTATCGCGCTTTCCACGGAGGCGGCGGTCGCCTCGTACCTCCCGTTCGGCCACCAGCAGCCCTTCGAGTTGACGTTCGAGGGAGAGGGCCAAGGCGAGGTCCAGAACCTTCCTGCGTTCGATGACACACGCATGTCGAGCCTGAAGGCCGTCCTCGAGGACCCTGAGATCGAGAAGGTCGGACACGACCTGAAGAAAGCCGCCCTGACCCTGTCGAGAGAGGGAGTCTCACTCCAGGGCATCGCCTTCGACGTGACCGTCGCCAGCTACGTCCTCGACCCGGGACGGCGGGACCACGGCCTCGCGACACTGGCGCTGGAGGTGTTCTCGCACAGTGCTCTGACACGTGCCGACGCCGTGGGAACCGGTCGTGCGAAGATCCGGTTTGCGGAGGTGCCCACCGAGCGGGCTCGGGACTACCTGTGCGAGACGGCAGATATGGCCCTTCAGCTCGCGAAGCACCTCGACGAACAGCTCGACGAGCGTTCGCTCGGGGACTTGATGGCCGATCTGGAGATGCCGCTCGTCCCGCTTCTGATTCGAATGGAGCTCGCCGGCATCCTGATCGACGAGGACTTCTTCAGCAAGATGCGATCGAAGCTCAAGCGGGAACTCGATCTCATTCAGGAGGAGATCTTCAAACTCACCGGAGGCGACTTCAACCTGAACTCGACGCCGCAGCTGAGGCAGGTGCTGTTCGAGAAGCTCGAGCTTCCGGTCCTCAAGCGAACCAAGACCGGACCTTCGACCGATGTCACGGTGCTCGAGGAGTTGGCGGCCCAGGGGCATGAGGTGCCGCGCCGGATGATGGAGTACCGGGAGTTGGAGAAGCTACGCTCCACCTACGTCGACGCGTTGCCGAAGCTCGTGAACGAGCGCACCGGACGGATCCACACGAGCTTCAATCAGACGGTGGCCGCCACGGGCCGGCTCTCTTCGAGCGATCCGAACCTCCAGAACATCCCGATCAGAACAGACATCGGGAGGGAGATCCGAAAGGGCTTCGTCTCGGCTCCGGACACGTACTTCCTCGCGGTGGATTACTCTCAGATTGAATTGCGTGTCCTCGCGCACTTCTCGGGCGACCAGGCCTTCGTGACCGCCTTCACGGAGGGTATCGACGTCCACAGGCAGACGGCCTCGGTCATCTTCGACGTGCCAGTGGATGATGTCACGCCTGAGATGCGCGGGCAGGCCAAGACGGTCAACTTCGCGACGCTGTACGGACAGGGGCCTTTCTCGCTCGCGAGGCAGCTGGGAATATCGCGTGATGAGGCGAAGGACTTCATCAACACGTACTTCGAGCGCTTCAGCGGCGTGCGGGACTTCCTCGACGCCCAGATCGAGATGGCCAAGGAGAAGGGGTACGTCGAGACATTGATGGGTCGACGTAGGTACGTCCCGGAGCTGCGGCAGGGTAACTGGAACGTGCGCCAATTCGGTGAGCGCGTCGCTCAGAATACGCCCATACAGGGGAGCGCCGCGGATCTCATGAAGAAGGCGATGATCGACGTCGGCATCGCTCTCGACGAATCGGGCACACGAGCGCAGATCCTGCTCCAGGTGCACGACGAGCTTCTACTCGAGGTGCCCGAGAAGGATCTCGACGATGTTCGCGATCTCGTGGTAGCGCGAATGGAGGGCGCCGTGGAGCTGAACGTCCCGCTCGTCGTGGACTATGGTGTGGGGAAGACCTGGTATGAGTGTAAGGGCTGAGCGCACGCTTCCGGGTGATGCGTCCCCTCGCACCATCCGTACGCCCCGAGCCACCCCTCATCCTTCGATTGCATCGAGCGCTCGGACCATCACGCCGAGCGAATCCAACCCAGCATCGGAGGGAAGTCTCATGAGTCGGTCCGTGAACAAGATCACCCTGATCGGCAATGTCGGGCGCGATCCGAACATCCAGCAGACGAAGAGCGGCACGAAGGTGGCCCACTTCTCCATCGCCATGAACCGGAGGGCTCCTGCCGGCTCCGAGGAGGAGGAACGGACGGACTGGCATCGCCTGACCCTGTGGAACCGGCTCGCCCAGTTCGCCGAAGACCATGTTCGGACAGGTGACCGGATCTACGTGGAAGGGAGGCTCGAGTACGGCGTGTACGAGCGAGACGGCGTCACGATCCCGACAGCTGAGGTCAGCGTCCGTGAGCTCGTGCTACTTTCGCCGAAAGCCGGGTCGATCGACACGGAGATGGAGGAAGCCGCGTAACGGAGCGGGTACGCGAGGGCCCGGGAGCTCTAGCTCCCGGGTCTGCACGCCTGGGGGGTGCTGGGTTGCTCTACTTACAACCACGCACGGAAGCGCGGCGCCACGGAGAACATCAGCTCCCAGCCGCCGCCGTCGAGGCCCCTCGCCATATCGAGGCGGAGGACGTCCCAGCCAAAGGCGAGACCCGCGCCGACCGAGGCGCGGACGCCCCCGGAGTCTCGCGCGCCCCAATCAGTGGGAAGCGTCCGGTCGGCGAGGTAAGCGGCCCCGACGGCTCCGAAGACCCGCAAGCCGAGCCAGGGCGCCCTGAGGGGCAGCGTGGCCTCGGATCGAAGTAACCAGAAGCGGTCGCCGACGAAGTTTCGATAGGCGTGGCCGGGCAGCGTACCCCGGCCGCCGAGCAGATAGAGCGCCTGCGGGGGTGCGTCCTCGGTCACCCATCCTCCTGAGGCGGACAGCTCCGCCCGCCACCCGCCGTCGCCGTCGCTCAGCTCCCACGACCCTTCCGCCACGAGCGCGCCGAACGTGCTGGACTCGAGCCGGCCGAACGTGCTGGTGAGGGCGAGTCGCCCATCGGACGGAAGATCGACCCCGGCCGACACGTCCACGGCGCCCATGATTCCGTCCTGCACGGATCGAACGGGTCTGTGATCGATGCCCGGTCGCTCCGACACCACATCCGTGGCGCTGTGGTGCCGTTCCCATCGAAGCGTGATGCGCGGGGAGGTCGGCGAGCGCGAGGAGAAGCTCAGGCGTACGCCCCGCACCAGATAGGGGTCCAGATAGTCTTCGGTGCCCAGGGCCGTGGCGAGGGTGTTGATCGCGGTTGAGGCGGTCTCGCCGGTGCCGATGTCGCGCACCTGATCCCAGTAGACCTCGATGTGAGGGACGATCGGATCGGGACCGCCGGTCGCGGAGATCGAGCCGGAAAAGTCCCCTCGGCCCTCCGCGTAGCCAGCAGCCGTCCGCAGGACGACATCCCCACCCGGGCGGAGAGCTAGGCCGGCGCCGACGAACCACCCCTCCGCGCGATTGTACCGGAGCGCGTCGGAGCCAGCGCCGAGATGGAGCCGGAAGGGAGACAGCCCGCCCAGGTATCGGTTCTGGAGCATCTGACTCGCCTGAGTGCGAATCTCCTCGAGGCTCGGCGCTGGCGTGAGGCCCTGCTCATCCAGATCGTCGTAGAGGCCGCGTTCGAAAGCGTACGCCTCTCGTTCCTCTGGCGTGACGGAGGTAACGCGGCGCCCGAAGAACTGGCTCGACGGCAGATCCGCATTGAAGTCGTAGCTGCCGATCACGAAGCGTCCTCGGATGATGCTGCCAGCGAGGAAGTCCAGGATGGGGAGCTCTCGTCGCAGCTCGGCCTCCTGCCGGTACGGCAACCAGAAACGACCTTCCCACAGCGAGTTGTCGATCGAGATGCGGATGTAGTCCAGGTACGGATCAACGTATGAGCTCGGCGTGAACGTGAAGTTCATGCGCACGATCGCCGCGGTGGCCCGGTCGAGGAACACGGTGCCGATGAAGCCCGGCTCGTCGTACACCTTGGGCCGAACGCGGACCTCGTAGACTCGGATCTCTTCGCCGCCGCCCCCGTAGCGAATGCTCAGCGAATCGGCGAGAAGGAAGTCGTAGACGCTCTCTGAGGCCGGTCCAACCGGATGGAGCACCCGTTCGACCTCGTCACCGTCTCCGAGCCGGATGAAGTCACCGAAGTCGTCCTGGACCACGGTCAGATGGTCCAGGTGGTACTGGATGTTGGTGGGGAGCTCTTTGCGGTCGCGAAGCCCTACGATGCGCTGACTGGTGCTGTTGGGGGCCTGCCAGAAAACTTCCAGCGCCACCTGATCGGTCTTCACGAGGGTCCGCTGGTCCGAGTCCGGGCGGTCGATGAAGAAATACACGTATCCCTGGGCTTCACCGCGGTACGAGCGAAAGTCCGGGTCGATCACATTGGATTGGCGCATCTCCCTCGCACGCTCGACGAGTTCGAGCACCCTCGCCTCATTCCAGATCTCACCCTGCTGGGCGGCGACGGCCGGGGCGAGGCATGCGCCCGCCGCGAGAGCTGTCGGGAGGAACCGGAGTGGAGTGAGCTTCACCTACGCGTCTTCCCGGTGGCCGGGGGGGGGATGCAGGCATGTTACGCTCACCGCTCGGGGCCGGTTCCCAAACAAAGAAGGGGCCCCGTCCCGAAGGACGGGGCCCCTTGCGGCCGAGCCGGTCGATCAGAGCGTCAGTTAGCGTTCCAAAAGCCGGACAGAGATTCGCCCTGGGGGCTCTCGCGGAGCTTCTCGAACGCGCGATTGCGGATCTGACGGATCCGCTCGCGCGTCACTCCAAGGAGCGATCCGATCTCCTCGAGCGTCCTCTCCTCTCCGTCATCCAGACCGTAGTACAGATAGAGGATCTTTCGTTCGCGCTCGGTCAGGTATTGCTCGAACATCGTCTCCAGGAAGTCCCGCCGTGCGATCGCTTCGACGTCCTGCTCGATGTCCGACGCCCCCGCTCCCGAAAAGCGCTCCCCGAAGCTCGCGCTGTCACGATCACTGCGGTCTATGGGAGCATCCAAGCTCAGCTCCGAGGCCGCCACTCGGCGAAGCGCGCGGATCGTATCCACGGGCTCTTCCATTTCCTTGGCGATCTCGGCGTCCGTCGGCGTCCGACCCAACGACTGCGTCAACTGTGTGTTCGTTCGGGCGAGCTTGGCGAGGTTCGAATTCTGATTGAGCGGAATACGCACGGACCGCGTCTGCTCGGCGAGCGCCTGCAATACGGTCTGACGAATCCACCACACGGCGTAGGAGATAAACTTCACCCCCTTGTCCGGATCGAATTTCTTGACCGCCTTGAGCAGGCCCTCGTTGCCGATGCACACGAGCTCTGCGAGCCCGAGACCTCGGCCTTGGTACTTCTTCACGTAGGAAATGACGAAGCGCAGGTTGGCTGTCACCAGGCGCTCAGCGGCCTCCTTGTCCCCTACTCGGGCCCGGCGAGCGAGCTCTCGCTCCTCTCGTGGGTCCTGAATGAGGGGGTATTTCTCTACGTCTTGGAGGTACTGATCAAACGAATCCAGGCCACGGGAGGAAGAAAACATCCGTTTCTTGCCATTCCTGTCAGCGGGTCGAGTGGGACCTGGCCAAACCATGCCGGCCCTGACAACCCGCGTGGTGCTTGGGTTATTTCAAGGTCGGGGCGGCCAGCCCGGAAAACTTCAGGGTGAGAGGGAAACTATAAAAGCCTGTTTCGAGGGTCAAAGGTTTTTTTCTGAGGCCTTGTGAACACTGGCGGTGCAGAGGTTCCCTTGGGCGGCCGACGTCAGTCGAACAGGAACTCCGCCCTGAGGCTTTCGGTGCTCGGACCGTTCACGCCGAAGAAGATGCAAGCGGGCGCGTCGCCTGGTGGCCCGAGGTCGACCCGGCGGAAGAAGCCAGTCTCGACCACGTCCCGGGCAGGAAGCCCGGCGAGGTCGATCCGGGTGGTGCCTCGCCACTTCCGGTACACGAACGCCGGTGAGTCGCCGCGCACGACGACCCACCCGTGTGCGAACCGGGGAGCACCGGGCAGGCCGTGAGCGCCCACGCCGTTGCCACGGAGGCCGCCCCCCGGCGCCATGATGTCGTCGTCGAATGCGGCCCGGACCCATTCAGGGAAATCACTCGAGTCCGTCCACCGCGCGGCTCCAAGTCCCTGGAAGACTCGACCGGTCGCGAGCCGAATGGCGAAGAAGAACGCGCGGATTCGCGAAGCGGATCCGAACGCACCGGCCGCCAGGATCAGCAGGCCCCCGAAGAAGGCCCATGTCGGTTGGTCGATCACCAACGCGACCATGCCCAGCACGGCGACGTCTTCGACCAGCGACACCAACAGAGGGTGTGGGGTCTCTCTTGCACCTAACCACGCCATGATGGCTGAGCCCGAACGCGCGGCGTGGGCCGTCGCCGCCAGCGCCCCGGATGCGAGGGCACCCGTTGCGATCACGAGCGGTGGTTGGCCGTCGAGCAGGAGTAGGGCCAACAGCGCACCGGACAGGGGTCGAATAACTGCATGGAACGCATTCCAGACCAGGGCGGCGGTCGAAAACCGCTCTGCGGTAAACTCCAGGAGATAGAACATTCCGACCAGGAGCATGACGCCGAGCGAATTGAGGTCGCCCAGGGCGCCGGGGAGCGGTTGATCCCACCAGGTCGTGGTGGGTGCCGCCCCCAGAAAGAGGAGCGTCAGGTATAGGTCCACGCCCGCCGCGATCGACAGGAGGGGCAAGACCAGTAGTTCGGGCGTGAGCTCCGGCATGGTGACTTGGGCGCCTATCGCTCGATTACGAAGAGGTCGGGGCCTACCGGATTTCGGAGCGTCCGCCGGAACTGTTGATCCACGAAGCTGTTTCGGATGCCGAGCAGTTCGATCATCGTCACGCGGAAGACGGGCCCGCTGGACCTGGCCACGCCGACCGGAAACGCCAGGTCGATCCGGGCAGTGCGGCGGCTTTCGGCGGTGAGGCCGAGACGGAATCCGATTCCGAGCGTTCCACGCCAGTCGGTATCGGCCCCATACGGGACGTCGCCCGCCCACATGCGCCCGGCGTCGGCGAAGAGGGTGAACCCGAAGTCGAAGAGTTCCGGTGCCGGCCACCTGATGAGGATCCTGTCCTCAATCGTGAAGAGGAGCCGTTGCGCTCCGGGGGCGTCTTCCTCGAACTGACCTCGCAGCGCCTCGCGTCCTCCGAGGGTGAGCTGGAAGGGTCTGTCGACCGACCAACCGCCCGCACCGGACCCCCTCAGGAAAATCGTGTGCCCCGGCAGCGCGTCGGTCCGGAGGTACGTATAGAGGTCGACCTCGGCGAACAGGTCCCGCCACGTGTCCTGTCCGGCGGGTCGGCGAGCCTGGATATCCACGTTGAAGAACACGAACGATGCGCCGGGATCGTGCCCCGCGAAAAGCCTGAAGCGGGTGAGCACGTCGTCGTACGATGGGAGCCCGCCGACGCCGAACGCCCCGATGCTCTTGCCCACGGCGAGCCCCACATCCAAGCCGAGCGGGACATCCTGTTCACCGTCGGGCGAGTCCAACCCCCGCGGCTGCTCGTAGCGTATCTGGCGACGGCCGACCATGAAGTTCAAGCGAGTGGTCGCGTTCGCATCGAGCTGCGACGACACGGCGGCCTCGGCGTCGGCCGTGCCCGGGAAGGTCGTTCCGAAGTCGTTGTCGTACACGAGCTCCAGGTCCCCCGGGAACGCGCCGAACTCGACTCGGTCACGGGAGAGTCCAAGACCGAACAGGGTCAGCCGCCCCGGTCTACCGGAGCGGGCGGCGACGGCGAACTCGAGCCACTCCTCCTGAAACGGGAGGAGAACCTGAGTAAAGTCGGCACCTGCTCCGGTGGCGTAAGTCTGGAGTTGATCCCGGCGCCGGTATACCTGGCGGGCCGCCAGGCGTCCGACCTCACCCACGAACGGGTACGTGAGCTCCTGTTCGATAAAGTCACCGACGCGGGTACTGCCGAAGCCGATCAACGCGTCGGTCCGTGTCCCGAAAAGACGCGGCTGCTTCACTCTGAAGCCGCGGTCACGCTGCTCCCGTCTACGCGCGAAGTAGGCTTCGGCGAGGACTCCCTGGCCGAGCAGGTTCTCTTCGGTGAGCTCTATGCGCTCCAGCTGGAGCCCCTGATCGAACGACACCCCAAGGTCGAACTGCGTGGACCATTCATCACGGGTTTGGATCACGACCTCATGAGACCCGTCCTGCAGCTCGGAGGTCGAGACCTGGGCGTCGGCGAAGAAGGGAAACTGGCGAAGGATCCGACCCGACTCCGTGAGGAGGAACGGGTCCATGCAGTCGCCCTCGGCGAAGAGTGCCTCTCTCAGAATGAAGCCCTGCCTTGTCGTGATGTGGAGAGCGTTCGCTAGGCTGTATGCCCAACGAAGCGCACTGCCCTCCCCGAGCTCATCGACGAGGAAAATCGGCTGATTGTCGACGATGATTCTGGAGATGATGCCCGTCTCGCATATCTGAACACCCTGCGGCTGCTGCGCCTCCGCGTCCTGAGGCAGCACAACGGACACGAGGGCAGCCGCAACCACGGTGATGTCGGCGAGCGAGCGGGCTACGACCATGCGACCTGACTTGGCGATTAGGAGCGGGCTCGGAGCCACCCTTCAGGGAGGGACGAGTTTGACACGGTTACGCGGGCTTCTCTACGCTTCTCGGCCGACCAAGGTCCGTTCTCCGATTGGAGTCATAGATATATGGAAAACCGCCGCCAAGAAGCCCTCGACTATCACTCACAGGGAAGGCCGGGCAAGATCGAAGTCGTCCCCACCAAATCGGTGGCTACGGCCCGTGATCTCACGCTCGCGTACTCCCCCGGGGTGGCCGAACCATGCCGAGAGATCCATGCGAATCCGGACGACGTCTTCAAGTACACGGCGCGCGGCAACCTGGTAGCGGTGGTGTCGAACGGCACGGCCGTCTTGGGTCTCGGAAACATCGGCCCGCGCGCTGCCAAGCCAGTCATGGAGGGGAAGGGTGTCCTCTTCAAGAGCTTCGCTGGCATCGATGTATTCGACCTCGAGATCGATTCGGAGGATCCACAGGAGGTCATTCGTTTCTGCCAGCTTCTCGAGCCGACAGTGGGCGGAATCAACCTCGAGGACATCTCCGCACCGGACTGCTTCGTCATTGAGCGCACGCTCAAGGAGACGATGGACATCCCGGTCTTCCACGACGACCAGCATGGCACAGCCATCATCGCCGGCGCGGCGCTCATCAACGCGCTGGAGATCATCGGGAAGGATATCGGCGACGTGAGAGTGGTATTCAGCGGTGCGGGAGCCTCGGCGCTGTCCACGGCCGAGCACTTCCAGCGGCTGGGAGCCTCGGCGCACAACATCCTGATCTGTGACTCCAAGGGTGTGATCTACGAGGGTCGCGAAGAGGGGATGAGCGAGTACAAGGCCCCGTTCGCGGTGGCTACGGAGTGCCGTGACCTGGCCGACGCGCTCAAGGGTGCCGACGTGTTCATCGGCCTCTCCGTCCAGGGCGCCATGACGAAGGAAATGGTCGCGTCCATGGCCAAGGATCCAGTGATCTTCGCGTTGGCCAATCCGGATCCGGAGATTCTCCCGGAAGAGGTTGCCGAGGTGCGCGACGACGCGATCATGGCTACGGGACGGTCCGACTACCCGAACCAGGTGAACAACGTCCTGGGCTTCCCGTTCATATTCCGAGGAGCACTGGACGTGCGGGCCAAAGGCGTCAATCACGAGATGATGCTGGCCGCGACGCACGCCCTTGCAGAGCTCGCCCGCGAGGAAGTGCCCGAGACGGTGAGAGGTGCCTACGATGGCTCCGAGCTCAGCTTCGGACGCGAGTACCTCATTCCCACACCGTTCGACCACAGGGTCCTCTTCCACGTGGCGCCGGCGGTAGCGGGAGCGGCGATGGAAACCGGAATGGCGCGCATTGAGGTGGATCTCGACGAGTACAAGGATCGACTACGCGCTTCGTTGGGACCGGGGCACGAGGTCATGCGGTGGATGACCAATCGAGCACGACGCGGAAACGCGCGGGTCATATTTCCGGAGGGCCACAATGATACGATCCTGCGTGCCGCCGCCCAGATGGTCGAGGATGGGATCTGCACGCCCGTGCTGTTGGGTCGTCCGCCGCGCGTAAGGGAGAAGGCAGAAGGGCTCGGAGTCAGCCTCGAAGGCATCGACATCGTGTACGCGGCGGACCTCGAGGAGAAGCGCCTCGAGTATGCCGACACGCTCTTCAAGCGTCGGGGCCGTCGGGGCCTCACCCTCGCCGAGGCACAGTGGAACCTGTACAAGCCCATCTACTACGCAGCGAGCATGGTCGAGGCAGGAGAGGTCGATGCCATGGTCGCGGGCATCGAGGCTAGCTACGTCGAGATCCTGCGGCCTACGCTGCAAGTCGTCGGGGCCGCCGAAGGGGTAAAGCGTGTCGCCGGTCTCTACATGCTCGCGTTCCCGAATCGGGAATTGCTGTTCTTCGCGGACACGACGGTGAACATCGACCCGGACGCTGAGGCGCTACGCGATATCGCCCTGCTGACGGCGAGCTTCGTAAAGGAGCTCGGCATTCGGCCGCGAATCGCCATGGTAGGCTTCTCGAACTTCGGATCGGCTTCTCACGAAGAGTCGCGTCAGATGGCCAAAGCGGTTGAGTTGGTGCGCGAGGCCGACCCCGATCTGGAGATCGACGGCGAGATGCAGGCCGATACCGCGGTGGATGCAATCAAGCTGCGGGACATCTATCCGTTCACCCATCTGGACGGCCCGGCCAACGTGTTGGTGTTCTCCCGGCTGTCGGCGGCGAACTCCGCCTACAAGCTGCTGGACCAGCTCGGTGGCGCCGATGTGATCGGTCCGGTGCTACTTGGAATGGCCAAGCCAGTGCACATCCTACAGCGTGGCTGCAGCGTCCAGGACGTGCTCAATCCCGCGACGATCGCATCGGTAGACTGGCAGGCCAGAAGTCAGCAGATTTGATGTCTACCCCGGGCGCTCATCGGCCCGGGTTGTTCTTTTTTGCCAACGACGTTGTGGGAGTATATCGGTCGAATGACGACACTAGCCGCGAGCAGCCCTGGCGACGTATCGACGGAGCACGGGCCACGCGATCTTGCCGCGCATGGGCTCGCTCCTTCGGGGGCTGTCCACTGGAATCTGTCCCCCGCGCGCCTCTACGAAGAGTCCTTCGCCATCGGGGACGGCCGCCTGGTGCACATGGGCGCGATCTCCGCGGTCACGGCACCACACACGGGGCGTTCACCCAACGACAGGTTCGTCGTCCGCGATGAGCTAACCGAGGAGCCGGTGGACTGGGGCGCGGTGAACGCCCCCATGACGCCGGAGCACTTCGCGGCCCTGCGGGAGGACGTGGTCGCTTATTTGAACGGTCGCGACCTCTACGTTCGGGATGCGCGGGCCGGCGCAGACGAGACGCACGGAGTGAACGTGCGGGTCATCAGCGAAAGCCCGTGGCACTCCCTGTTCGCCTACAACATGTTCCTGCGCCTCTCGCCCGAGGAGCTGGAGCGCTTTTCGCCGGACTTCACGGTGCTTCACGCACCGCATCTGAAGGCGGACCCGGCCCGACACGGTTCGAACTCGGACACTGCAATCGTCGTGAACTTCTCGGCGCGCGAGGTCGTGGTCACGGGCAGCCGGTACGCGGGCGAGATCAAGAAGTCGATCTTCTCGGTCCTCAACCACCTGCTACCGGAAGTGGGCGTGCTCCCCATGCACTGCTCCGCCAATGAGGGCACCGAAGGTGATGTCGCGCTCTTCTTCGGGCTTTCGGGCACAGGAAAGACCACGCTCTCCGCCGACGCGACCCGTGGCCTGATCGGGGACGACGAGCACGGCTGGGGCGATGTCGGGGTCTTCAACTTCGAAGGTGGCTGCTACGCGAAGACGATCCGCCTCTCCCCTGAGGGGGAGCCCGAGATCTACACCGCGACGCAGATGTTCGGAACGATTCTCGAGAACGTTGTTCTCGATGACGAGACGAGCGAGATCAACTTCGATGACGGATCGATTACGGAGAACACGCGGGCCTCATACCCGATCCACTACATCCCCAACGCGGTGCTGTCGGGTCGAGCGGGTCACCCGCGAAACGTGGTATTCCTGACCGCGGACGCGTTCGGCGTGTTGCCTCCCATCTCTCGGCTGACACCTGAACAGGCGATGTACCACTTCCTGTCGGGATACACCGCCAAGGTCGCCGGCACCGAGCGAGGCGTGACCGAGCCCAAGGCGACCTTCAGCGCGTGCTTCGGTGCACCCTTCCTGCCGCGTCACCCGGGCGTCTATGCAAAGATGCTCGGCGAGAAGCTCAACGAGCACGGCGCGACGGTATGGCTGGTGAACACGGGGTGGTCCGGTGGTGGCTACGGCGTTGGGAGCCGAATGGAGCTCGCGCATACCCGCGCCATGGTGAACGCGGCTCTGGCCGGGGAGTTGGACAGCGGCGAGTTCGTGCCCGACCCGGTGTTCGGGATCGCCGTGCCGACTGCGGTTCCGGGCGTACCATCGGAGGTCCTGCGGCCGCGTGACGCCTGGGCCGACGGTGAGGCGTACGACGGTGCCGCGTCCCAATTGGCTGGAATGTTCAGGTCGAACTTCGAGAAGTTCGCCGACCAGGTGTCGGACGGAGTGAAGGCGGCTGGCCCGCGCTAGCCGACGAGGGGCGCCGATGATATCGGGGGCGGCCTTTCGAGGCC
>Ga0066376_10000443_pt1 | contig 38409 bp, 29 predicted proteins | sample Knorr_S15_td_Bot_FD_77009 | JGI IMG/M metagenome (GOLD analysis project Ga0066376, IMG submission 77009) | Marine microbial communities from Southern Atlantic Ocean transect - Knorr_S15_td_Bottom_ad_5009_LV_A | ecosystem: Environmental > Aquatic > Marine > Oceanic | place: Southern Atlantic... | reverse complement strand
TAGGGTGATTGAGGTTTGGGTTCCTACAGGAGATGCAGCAAACTGCGAATTACCGACGACGAACAAATTGTCTACGTTCCAATTTCCATCTGACCTATTAGCATAAAACAGGAAAGCAATGCCACTTTCATTTTCACCATAATATGAGATATGAGGGATGTTATTTGAAGACATTACGAGAGATGTATCTGTGCCAACATCCCCGGAACTATCGACAATTTCTGCCATCCATACATCTCCTGCACCCAATGCAGCAAACCGAAGGTTACCATTGGTCGCATCATAATATGAGATGTGTGGCATATTATTGGAATCAAATGCAATTGAGCAATACTTACCAATATCTCCATCAATAGTACCCCTTGTTTCATCATTAGCATCACCATCAACATGAGTATAGACCCAAGAATTTCCATCGAACATTGAATATATTAGATCAGAATTACCACTGTCATAATAACAAAAATGCGGAATTTCCTGTAAATCTAGAGCCATATCAACGTATTGCCCATAACCACCCGAGGCACCAGGGATTGTTGAAAGCAGCCACGAAAGGCTATCGTCTGTTTGAGGGAAATTTCCGCAACCAACAATTTGACTAAGTACAGTACCCGTAGAACTCTTTAATATTAATTCAACACAATAGGCTGTATCATCAGTAATAATATATGGCGCGTATACCGTACCTTCTTCCCAAGTTGCAGAGCCTGACTCACTATTACAATTACAATCCACTGTAATTGAATCACTGACGATAGAACTTGAATTTAATTGGAAAGACAATGTCCTTTCTAAAATATAATCCTCACTATCATCGAGATTATTAAGATTGTAAACGGCCTGTAATTTTTCAATTTCGGTGTTATATCCTAAATTAACAGAAACAGATGGCTCGTTGGCCGAGGGAGGAATGAAGACAATTAGGGTATTACTCTGGGTGATAATGGTGCCACCAGAATTGTACATGTTAGCCCACAAGACATAGGCAGTGCTATCGAGAATTTCATTGCCATTATAAGAAGACCCCAGATTCCAGTTGAGCCCAGTCTGTGGGGTGTAGGAACTACAACCGCAACTGAAGTTTTCCCACTGGTTATCGATAATAGTGCCATTTGACTCATAAGTGAGAATCATATCCACATTGTAGTTTTCCGTTGCAGATATACCCGAGAGTGTAAACGGCGACATATGAATCTGGTCGGCACTAGTGTACCATGCATTCATGCTGAGTGTAGGGCCACTGGTTGTATTTGTTACCGAACAACCGATACAAGCAAACTTCAGACCTTCGGCGTTAGGGGTGCTTTGATAATATGCGATTTGCGGATTATCATCGCTATCAAGAGCTAATGAAGAGTATCTACCGACATCCCCTTCACTGTCGATGATTAATAAAAACCCCTGACCAGCACTACCACTACCCGCATATTTCAAATTCTGATTAGTCGCATCATAATATGAGATACGCACATCATCATTTGAATCAACAACGATAGATGAGTATTTGCCAACATCACCGGTAGAATCAATTATTGAAATCGTCCAAGAAGCATCTCCAGTTCCAATGGTAGCATACTTGAGGTCCATATTTGTGTGATCATAATAGCTGATATGCACACCTGCATCACTATCAACTGCTATTGAAGTGTACCTGCCGACATCCGCTGTCGGATTATCAACTATGCTCTCACTCCATGCACCTTGCCCGTCAGAAGTAATGTACATCAAAGATAAATCTCCGAGATGGCGATATGCGATATGTACATTGTCATTCAAATCAGTGGCGATGGATATCCACTGTCCCACATTTCCTGTTGCTATCGTGCTAGTGCTCCAACCAGTACCATCATTATAGGTATACTTGAGATCATTATCAGTAGCATCAAAGTAAGCAATATGTACGACATCTGCTGAATCTATGGCCAACGAACTGAACATACCCACTTCAGCCGAACAGTCAATGGTTGACGTCGACCACACCGTAGAACCAATTGAGCGGTAAGCATATTTGAGACATTGATTGATACCATCATAGTATGCGATATGCACCTTGTCATCAGAATCGACGCCGATGGAGGAATACAAGCCCACTTCATCAGTACTTGAATCGACAATCGTGTTAGTCCATGAATTACCATCATAGCCCGTATACTTGAGCCAATGGCTGGACGAAGAATCATCATAGTACGAGATATGAGCATTATCATTACTATCAAAGGCAATCGAGTTACCAATACTACCACCAACACCACTTCCACTGTTTTTCATAAAATTGGTCCAAGTTGGTAATTGTATACACATGCTATGACTACCGAGGGCAGTGGCACCAACGGTGGTGCCATTGTAGACAGAAACCACGAGGCACAGATCAACCCCAGCTACAAGGGCATCAGTATTGAAAAATGACCAAGTAGTGTCAAATGTTGTAGTGTTGATAAAATATGAAGGAGGTTCATTAAAGCGGAAAATCTCTGTGCCATTACTACCATATTCGAAAGACCAATCGATGGTATAATCCCATCCTGGAGTAACCCCAGTCAGATTGGTGATTACGCCAATCAGATTTCCAAACTGGTGTATTCCAGCCTCGACAGAGGCAGCAGCAGCGTCTTCAGGAAATTCAAACATCTTCCATAATTCGGCCCCGTTGGTTCCGTCATTCGCTCGGAAATAGAGGGTGTTATCCATAACTGTGAGATAGGTAGGGACACCATCCTCACTTCCACTGTTGATATCCATGACCAGATTTGTTCCAGAGGACGTACCATCGCTTTTCCATAATTCGTATCCAGCGGTTCCGTCGCTGGCTTGAAAATAGAGGGTGCTACCCATGACTGTGAGTTCGGTAGGAGAACTGCTGCTAGTTCCGCTGTTGATATCCTTGACCAGCATGGTTCCAGAGGACGTACCGTCACTCTTCCATAATTCGTATCCGCTACCTCCAGCCGAGGCGCTGTAGCCATTGGCTTGGAAATAGAGGGTGTTGCCCATGACTGTGAGTTCGTCAGGAGTACTGCCGGCACTTGCGAGGTAGATATCCTTGACCATCATTGTTCCAGAGGACGTACCGTCACTCATCCACAATTCTTGACCGTTGATACCGTCGTTGGCTGTGAAATAGAGGGTGTTTCCCATAACTGTGAGGTAGAGAGGAGAACTGTCGGCACTTCCGTTGTTGATATCCTTGACCAGCATGGTTCCAGAGGACGTACCGTCACTCGTCCATAATTCGACTCCACTGCTTCCTCTTTTGGCTTGAAAATAGAGGGAGTTACCCATAACTGTGAGGTGGGCAGGGGTACCGCCACCACCTCCGTTCCAGATGTCATAGACTTTCATCGTTCCAGAGGCAGTACCGTCACTTTTCCATAATTCGCGACCGCTGTTTCCGTCGTCTGCTGAGAAATAGAGGGTGTTGTCCATAACTATGAGTTCGGTAGGAGAACTGTCGCCACTTCCGCTGTAGATATCCATGACTATCTCTGTATTAGCACCAGCACCGCCACTCTTCCATAATTCGATTCCTTTGCTGGTTCCGCTATCGGCTTGAAAATAGATGTAGTTCTCCATAACGACGAACCCGCCCGGGGAGCTTCCACCACCTCCGACGTTGATATCCTTGACCAGCACTGTACCAGCATCAGTTCCATCACTCTTCCACAATTCGCGTTCGTTGCCTCCGTCGGCTGCTGAGAAATAGAGGTCATTCCCCATAACTACGAACCCGCGCGGTAAGCTTCCACCACCTCCGGTGTTGATATCCTTGACCATCACTGTACCAGCATCAGTACCGTCACTTTTCCACAACTCATGTCCGTTGGTTGCGTCATAGGCTTGGAAATAGAGGGTGTTACCCATGACTGCAAAATTCTCAGGATTTCCGCTGCCAGTTCCGCTGTCGATATCCTTGACCATAATCACATCTTGAATCATCCCACCGGTATGGTTAATTTCAGTTTCTTTAGGCAATTCCGGGTTATATGGAATACCAGAGAGAAGTAGCATTACCACCATGGAAAGGGGGACGAGCAAGGCAGCAGCGGAGTGGATGGACCTGTCTGACACGCTTATGCGTTCAACTTCCCATTAGATGAAGACTTCTGATTCCCATCTATGATGGGAAATCAATTATCAAGTTCATAATCCGCCTGGTGGCGGTTGTTGATTTTGTTGTTGCGGCGGTGGGACATAGTGTTGGTGCTGAACCTGTTGGACAACTTGTTGGGGCTGTATTTGCATAGGTGCGGCCTGCTGTACGACGACGATTTGTGGTGGTTTTTTGTTTTTGATAGAGAGGCCAATCAACAGGATGACAAGGCCACAAATACCGCCGCAGGCACCGATTCCAATCGACATCCATCCGCCGATGACATCCAATGCTCCCTGAAGTGGTTCCATGATATAGACGGTACCATCTCCAGTAATCGTGAGGGTATAGGCCCTAGTGTCATTGGTTGGAATGGTGAAGTAGCCAATTTGACGGTAGCCCGAATCGACATTACAATTATTATCACTACAAGATTTGTACATCTCTTCTGAATCATCACTCATCAAACTAACATCTGGAGCGGCAGATCCATCTTTGACATATACCATGTAGTGAAAACTTCCAGTGGTGGTGAATGTTGGCATCGTATGCGGGGTGTCGCTTGCTTTTCCTTGCCACATACCATCATTAGAAGGATCAAAATCCCCACCATCCTCAGTCATAATATAGCCATATCCGATGAAGCCAAGCGATGCAACGAGCAGCACGCCGCCAAGCCCCATCATGATTTTTCCAGAACCGCTCATGGTGGCGTAATAGGGGTATAGGTGATAATCTTCACTTATTTTGGTAACCGCCCTCTTAAGCGTAACCAGGTTTCACTGGTGAAGGTGAGAACGTAGATTGAAGCGAGCCATAGAGTGGGTCTTGCCCAGATGTCAAACCCTTGAATCAAGATGATACAGAGCCAAGTCAAGGTTAGTAGGTCTAATAACCAACGCATAGCGGCGAGGATTTGCTTGCTATTGGATTGCATCTCGGTGAGTTCTGAATCGGTGATTACCGCGGTAATACCTTTTAACTTTGCAAGAGCGGTTCCCCCATTCCACTGCATTTTTCCGAGTTTGAACCGATTGAACCAATCGATAAGGATGAAGAGGGTAACCCAAACCAAAACCACTTCCAAAAACGGTTCGGCACCGAATAAGTTCAAGCCCTTAAACGACCAAATCAATAGACCCCATAGCCATCCGGCGATGACGAGTTGAGTCATTCTTGCGAAACGAGAGATTTTTCGTAATAGTTCAGCATCATGACCGAGAAAAAGTTCGAGTGAAATAACAAGTGCAACCATAGAGGTTAGAATAAAACCTCCAGCGAGCCACCACCAGTCTAAGTTGCTATCTCGCCAGCCGATCAATAGTGCGACCAATGTCCAACCCAATACGATAGCAGTACAAGCGTTGGAGACAGCTTGCATCACGTATAGCGGATCCTTACCATCTTTGAGAACCCCGAGTCCGCCCATCAGTCGAACTTCAAAGGCGGAATCATCGACAACACCTTGAGCGGCTGCAGTCATTCCCCCTACTGATTTTAGACGTGCTGATTCGACAAATCCAAGGGGAGCATCGGTGTTGCCCCCGCTGCCATTTCCACCGATAGCAGCAACAGCAGACCCTTTCCCTCTCGATTTTGATTTTCCTGCTGATCGGGCTTTGGCCCAAGCGCGGAGTTCATCACTGGTTACATCCTCGACTTGATCTTCGTTCAGGGGAGGGCCGTGATCGGTGTAGAGCCAGCGGCATTGAATCGGAACCGGAGCAGGGTCGACATCTGGGGCAACCATTTGGAATTGACCAGAGCCAAGGGTTGGAAGTTGAGCTACTAAATCCAAATCACCCCCGCTTTCCTTGAGAAGGTGACGGACCTTTTCGACGTCTTGTGGTTGAGTGAAACGGCCGATGAAGATTGTATTTGCTTGAGCGAGAATCTTGTAATCGACATCGCTGACGTTTTGGGTGGCAAGAACACAGGCTACGCCGTATTTTCTCGCCTGTTTGAAAATCAATTTAATCAGATCCTTTGCCGGAGGATTACGCGGATAAGGGGGTAGATATGGCGCTACTTCATCCATGAAGAATAGTAATTTAAGTTCGTTTTCTGCAGGTTGTTGGGTAAGCATCCAACCGTATAATTCACGAGCGAGTTCTTGTACGAAATATTGTTTTTGAGCCTCGTCTTGAATCGTGTTGAGATAGATGATATTCATCGGTATTTTCCCCGGCATAGCCGGCTGGCAAAACGAATCGATATCAATTGGTACACCGCTGGAAAACAGCAATTGATTGACACCACTTGAGAAGGCAGAAAGCCGCCGCGCCAAATCATTACGTGTGCTTTTTGGCAACATATCTTCATAATTACGTAAGCCATATTCAACCGCAACAATATCCCACGAAACCATCTCTTTACGGTCTTCTTCATCCTCGGCAAAACATTCCGGATGAAGGACTCTTAAAAAACTATCATGTGGGTCGCGGACCACCTTTGCTAAACCTTGGAAATCCCCGACGTCTAAGCCTAATTTTGTACCGTGGACAAGCACTTCGTAAAGGAATGGTTTGACAACTTTACCTTGGGTTTTTTCAACATCGAATCCAGCGAGGTTTGAGAAACCGGCTGCGACCATATCCCAGGCGGTAATCGCTTCTTCAGCATCGAGACCGGCAGGGGGTGAGCGAAAAGGATCGATACAGAGAGGTAGACCCTTGGAGCGTAGCGGAGTCCAAATCCTAACCTCGATTTTTTCCTTTAATCTCTTCATTCTCTCGATATCACCATCGTTTTCCAAAAGCTCATTCTCGTCGATGCTCAAAGCCAAACGAGCAAGGTCACCTTGTGGGTCGATAATCAATGAGGGAATCCCGGCAAGCGCAGCCTCTTCGATCAGTACTTTTGCCATCACGGTTTTACCACTACCAGTCGAGCCAAGCATCGCTGCGTGACGAGCAAGAACCATCGGGTCGATGTCGACCATCGAGTTATCATCACGCCTGGTTCCTAATAGCAAACCCTTGGCTTTCTTACGTTTTTTTTTCGGTTTTGGTTTATCAAGAATATCATCGACAAGACCACCCAAATATGGAGAAGGCTCGTCGGACATGAGACTGCGAGACAAGCGTGCCCTCTTGATGGTGACGCTGATTATTGGGTTAGCGGACAGACTCAAGATGCAGGTCGTCTTGGCCGTAACATGCAACGCATCCCATTGGCGCGCCCAGTATGGAATGAAACCATGCGCGCTGCAGCATTGAAGGTGCTGGATTCGGGCAGGTGGGTAAAGGGCCCTGAAAACCAAGCATTTGCTGAAGAATTTGCACACTGGTGCGGGGCGATTGCCGCCATTCCTTGTCACAATGGCAGTGCTGCATTAATTGCGGCTTTGCGGATATTGTCAATTGGACCCGGTGATGAAGTAATCGTACCATCTCTTACCTTCATCGCTACAGCAACAGCGGTTTCTTTGGTAGGAGCAACACCTGTGTTTGTAGATGTTGAGCGCGATTATTGGTGCATTGACCCAGTAGAGGTAGAAGCAGCGATCAATAAAAAAACCAAAGCGATAATCGCAGTTCATCTATTCGGACAGGCATTTTCTTCACACCTGAGAGAGATTTGTGATAAAAATAACATCGCCTTAATCGAAGATGCTGCACAAGCACATGGCACAAAATTAGAAGGAAAAACGGCCGGATCTATTGGCGATATTGCCTGTTTTTCGTTTTTTCCATCAAAAAACATGGCGGTCGGGGGTGAAGGCGGAATGATTACCACAAATCGTCCGGATTTAGCAGAACGTATGCTGAGATTTGTCGATCACGGCCGAAACGATGTTCTCGAATCTATCGACTTAGCATCTAATCTGCGGATGTCAGAAGTCCAAGCAGCGATAGGTAGGGTTCAGTTGACAATAGTCGATCAATGGGTCAGTCAGCGCGGAAATAATGCCATAGCATTGGATCAAGGGACAAAGATTAGGCCAAATAGTCAGCATTCATGGCACCAATATTGTATTTTAAGTGAAAAACCATCGGTACTGATAAACGAATTATCAGCGGCGGGAATCGATGCTAAGATTCACTACCCAACCCCCTGTCACCGGCAGAGTGTATATGCTAATCATCGACAACACGACACCATTTTTCCAGTAACCGACGACATCGCATCACGTTTGGTAGCGATTCCAGTCCATCCCGGGCTGAGCCGAGAAGAGATAGAAAGGATAGTCACGGCTTTGTCATCCGTGAAAGCGCCCAATTAGACCAGGAATTATCGCCGGTTATTTCCTCCCCCAACCACTTTGGTAATTGCACCACTTGATCTTCACTCTCAAGTTCTACCTCGGCGATAATAAGGCCTTTATGCACCCCCTCAAATTCATCTATTTCCCACAATATATCATCAGCACCCCTCCACAAAAACCTAGTCTTTTCGATAACAAAAAGGGTGTTTCTTTCGCTTATTATGTCAAATTCACTCTGGCCCATTTTCCATTCCACTTCGATGGCTTTAGCCCCTACTCTTCGTCCTTTACCGGTAAGAAAACACCCCCGTTGCGATGAACGAATACGCCAGACATGAATCACAGAAATGTCGAAATCATTTGGAATAAGGTGAGAGATTGCTTCCTCATCGACATAAAATTGCTTGATTTGCAAAGACTCCCCGCGCCAAAGTGGTTTTTGTGAAGAAGGGATTAGAAATCTTCGCTCTATTTCTATGCCCATGTTGCCCTCAAACAGTCATGTTTCATAGGAGATTCGCCTAAACAGCAAACCGCAAATCGATTATATGTGACTACAATCGCACAACTGATGAAGATTGAAAGAATCTCTCCGAGAGTTGGTTTGCTCGGCTTATTATTGGTCGCAAATATGTTACTTGCTGGCTGCACATCTTTTGTTGATGATGCAGAAGACGAGGCTAAGGATAAACCCGATGAGTTGAAGGAAGACAGCACAATAATTTCCCGATCTTTGGGTTCTCCTGAATTGATTGGTTTTGAGAATTGCGGAGATCTTGGCCTTTCAATAAAGGATACTATCGCTCAGGAATATGAAGCTCAGTTATTACAAGCGGTCGAAGAGGTGTACAATTATTGGGGCGGCGGTTTTGTCGATGATATGGTGATGGAAGGTGACGGTGCAGAGAGCGCAACCGCCGATGGCGGTAGTTCAAACCAGCAATCACAGGGCAGCAGTCCTCCTGCGAGAAAGGAAGGCGAGGATTACTCGGGAACCAATAACCAAGAAGAGGGGGTAGACGAAGCCGATTTCGTCAAAACCGATGGTTACCACATCTATTATCTCAACAGTAAAACCCTCCACATCCTCAACACAAGCATCATTGGAAACGTCACCCTTGACAGTGAGATGTTGATCGAAGGTACCCCTCAAGCAATGATGCTCGACGGGAATAGATTGGTGGTAATCTCTTCGGTATCCTCTTGGAATTTGGAGTCCAATCATCCAATGCGTAATGCATTGGGCTGGGGGGGAGAATGGAGTGAATGGCGCACTAGTACCTTGACTAAATTCACGGTTATCGATATCTCAAATCATTCAGATCCAACCGAATCCCGTGAACTCTATATCGAGGGTTATTACAATACGGCACGTGAAGTAAACGGCACAGTTCGCACAGTGACTTATGCTTGGCTCAACATCCCCGGGCTCAAGAGTTGGTTAGAACTTCCAAACGGCTATTATCAGTTGGAATACGACGACCCATTACGTAAGGAATTACGTCAAACCGCAGCAAATACTGCAATGCAAGAGAACCGCGACATCCTCGATGCAATGAATGATTCAGACATTCTTCCTCGCATTTATGAACGGGCCGGGGATGTGATTACAACCCATGGGCTGGATGAAGACGAGTGCGGCGATTTCGTAGCGCCAATCGGTTCGAGTAACCGCGGCTTCATCTCTATATTCACCCTTGATTTAGATTCAGAAGAGTTGGCATTTGAAGCCGACCATATCCTCGGCAATCACCCACTGGTTTACTCAAGCGCAGATACGATGATCATCACTGAAAACAGTTGGGACTGGTGGTGGTTCTGGGGCAATTCAAATAATGATGAAGCGACAAATATCCACTCCTTTGATATCGCTCAAGAAGGCGATACAACCTACCGTGGCTCCGGTAGAGTCGAGGGCACAATACTCAATCAATTCTCAATCTCTGAATTTGAGGGCAAGGTAAGGGTTGCAACCACAACCGGCCAATGGGGACAATGGTGGCTTGGTGACGAAGTCGACCCTATGGAGAGTCATGTGGTCGTTCTAGAAGCACAAGAAGGCCCGATGGGCAAACAAGCACTAAATGAAGTCGGCAGGGTCGATGGCATCGCCGTAGGTGAGCGTATCTGGTCGTGTCGCTTCGATGGGGAGATGGCCTATGTCGTAACCTTCCGTAACATGGACCCGCTGTGGACAATCGATCTTTCAGATCCAACCACACCAGCGATCCTTGGCGAGTTAGAAGTCCCTGGGGTTTCGACATATATCCATCCTCTTTCAAAGGATACCCTTCTGACAATCGGCTTAGGGCCAGCAGACGAAGCAACCGGTGAGGGATTGGACTGGTCGAAGATTCAAATCTCTTTATTCGATGTATCCGACCCAACCGCACCTACCAGAAGTGCGGTGTTGAACGCATCTCCACTTCTCGATCCCAATTCACAGGGTTGGAGTTGGTCGTGGTCGGAGGCTACATATGAGCACAAAGCGTTTCAATATTGGAATGGGCAATTAGCAATTCCACTTTCCACTTATCGATACAATAGCGGTCAAGGATATTGGAATTATGAATATGTATCCAAACTGGTAATCATCGACGTAGGAGAGAATAGTTTAACCATCAATGGAACGATTGATCACTCAGATTTTTACAATCGCGGCGATGGCCACTATTATTGGGGTGAATATAATGTTAGGCGCTCAATTTTCATGGGTGACTACATTTACGCGATATCAGCGGGAGGGGTGACTGCGACCAACTTGACCACTATGGAGCAATCTTCTGCAGTAGAATTGACCCCAGAACATTATTACAATTATTATTATGCTTACGAAGAGGATGGCAGCGATAAAGAGGGCACGGTGACTACCGATTCCGATGATGAAGACTCGGAGCAATCCGGCTCTTCTGGCTCTTCCGGCTCAAATGATAGCACAAATCCACCCGCTGACGATTAAGACCAATGATGAAAGCATTCTTGTCAAGTAGACACGACGCGGCGATATGCGCTGGAGTGTCGTACTGGTATTGCTGCTTTTTGCTGGCAATACAGGCCTGCCTGTAGCGGCTCAGCAACCTGATATCATACAGGAACATTGGTATCATTCTTGGCCAACACTCACACTCGATACTACCGACTGGGCCAATAATTATCCCGAAATCGTATCTTTGAGAAGCGCGGGTACCACCGTATTAGGACGCGACCAATGGGTGGTGAGAATCAGTGATTGGTCGATGGAGACCAAGGAGGACGGTACGGCCAAAGAAAAGGTCTACATCGATGGTGGTCACCATGGCAATGAACACCTTGGCACCGAATTGGCGTTTTTGGTAGCCGAGTATTATATCGAGGGATGGTTGGCTGGAGACGAAGAGGCAATCAAGGTTTTACAGACGACTGAATTGCACATCATGATAATGCTCAATGCAGATGGTAACGATATCGATAATCGCTGGAATACCAATGCTGTAGACCTCAATCGCAATTATGATCACATGTGGAGTACGGAGGAAACCCGCTCAGGGAGCGGTCCTTTTTCAGAACCTGAAACACGTAATAATGCCGATTATATGAACGACTTTGTCACCGAGGCCGACCTTTACGTCACCATGCATACCGGCACTTGGATACTTGCGTACCCTTGGGGATTTACCCCCGAACTCCCTTCTGATTGGGAATTATACAACCATATCGCCGACACCATCCACGAGGATATCGACGCTGAACTCCCGGTGCGTAATGCTAACGCTGGCATTTACCCTACCCACGGAACTTCAAGGGATTACGGCTATGGGGTGATGGGTTATCCTACTTTCACCTTTGAAACCGATGACGAACAATTCCTACCCGGTACCGCCCAATCATTATCCGATAGATTATCGGTTGAATTAGAGGTGATGAGGTATTTGATCAAGGAAGTTTGGTATTGGCGTGCCCGATTGCAAGTTGATAGTTTCGAGATATCAGGGGATATGATCGACCTGTCGGTGAGCAATCTCGGCCATGCTAGCACGGCTAATGCCACATTGCAATTTATAGCTCCATCTGGGGAAGTGCTTTGGAATTCATCAAATTTTGCGGTCAATGCAAGCAATAATACCGTTTTGAGTTTTACCGGAGATTTACCACCTCAGGGCGAAGGAAATTGGAATCTTTATTATCAGGTAAGGGTTGTCGATGCTTCGCGTTGGGTAAACGAAAGCGTGGACATATCGCCCACCGAAATACCTACTGAAGATGATGGTTTTTTCCTAGATGGGCATGGGGTGTTTGATCCATTCACAGTGATAATTTCCGTATTATGCATCGCCTTAATCGAGCGAAGAAGCAAGGGAGAACAATACGTAATCGAAGAGCGTATTTGATGTATCTAGCCCGCTTGGAGTAAATATTGAGGTGGTATAATGCGAACAGCACTTCTTCTGCTCGGTTTTGATAGAGTCGATTATTTTGCCAAGACACTAGCGAGTCTTGCTGCGAATCCAGAGGCTCACCAGCACGACCTCCACCTCTATCTCGATGGTGGCCCAAAGGCGCGCCAAGATGAATTGATAAAATTGGTCGAAAGAAGTGATTTTAATAATCCAACGATCGTCCAACGAGAATCTAATTGGGGGGTAGGAAGGCATCTTATCAGCGCGCGCCGTTCGCTTTTCGACGAACAAGGTTATGACCGTATCATCCTCTTTGAAGATGATATGACCCTCTATCCCGATTATGTAAAGACGGTATTAGCCCTATCGGATTGGTCGGAAAAATACTCCGATGTCGGTACGGTAATGGCTTATAACCTCAATCCTTCTTCCAGGGAAGAACAAAGAGAAGCCCTAGATCAAATAATCATTACCAACCGTCACTTCTGGGGGTATTGTATCACTCGAAAAGTCTGGGATGAGATCAAGGACATCATCTACCAATACGAGGACAAGTACATCGGTTCGATTCCCTATAATGACCGGCCTCACCGACGGATTCGAATGTTTTTCATCAGGCGGTGGATGAAAAAAGGCCGCAGGCAATTATCGAGTGAGAAGTTAGCTCCAGAGCATCTACTCTTCGCGCCATTTCCAAAATTTCCTTGGTGGTCGCCGACCTCACAGGACGCGATAACCGCGCTTGCTCTTTGGGTGCGCGGCTATTGTCGATTGACCACGGTAGTTCCGCGGGCACGCTATATCGGCGAGAAAGGATTACATTTTTCTCCCAAAGTGTACAAAGCACAAGGATTTCACAGCCAACAAGATTATGATTTTTCTGGCACGAAAACCCTTCGAAAATTCACATTATTAACCAAAGACGCACAAGGAGAACCCCTTAAACCCGGGCTTTACAAATGAGGTGAGTCGATGGATGTAGCGGTGGTTGGTTGTGGACGTTGGGGTAGCAAACACCTACAAGTATTGCGCTCACTCAAGAAAGCCGGTCTTGTCAAACAAATAATCGCAGTCGATTATAATCCGGACGTGTTGGCGCAAATTAAGGATGTCGATTTTAGATATTCTACACTCCCTGAGCGATCCTGTGATCTAGTGATTCTGGCAACCCCTTCGGCAGATCACGCTGATCATTCACTCAGATTACTAGAAAAAGGGCGCCATCTTTTGGTTGAAAAACCATTGGCCTGCTCTGAAGAAGAGGCAGCACAGGTATTGGCTTGTGCGCAAAAACATGGGCGAATACTTACAGTCGGCCTTCTACTAAGATTTCATCCCGCGATTATCCACGCTCATTGCCAACTCAAACGAGGGGTATTAGGTCAATTATTGGAATTTAATTTCGTCCGTCGGAAAACCAATTGTGCACGAGATGGTGCGGATGTAATGGAAGAGATAGGGGTTCATGGTATCGATTTGGCTTGTCATCTTCTAGGCGAATGTGATCCGAGAACAATAATCAGCAGCGGTGATTCGCTAGATGCGAGGATGACGCTTGAATTCGCTCATGGTGTCGAAGCTCATATCGATGTGGCTTGGCATGCGGACGAAGAAGCTAATCTCATCGAGATTATCGGCGACAAAGCGACAGCAATCATCGATTCAAGTATTCATGATTCGTATAAAATAATCGACAGCTCAGGTGAGAATATTATTACAATCAAACAACCTTCATCACCTTTAGAAGCGGAGATCCGTCATTTATTGGTGGCTGTAGCAGCCCATAAACAAGGGATAATTTGGCGGATAAATCCAGATCATGGAGCAGCGCTTAGAAGTGTAAAATTAACCCAAAGAGCGATTTATCGACCGGCGCTTACATGGCCAGATTGAAGAATCAAAAGCCTCTGGCCTTGTCAATGGCATCAGCATCTACATACTTTACCCGCGCTTGTGCATTTTCAGCAATCACCGCAATTATCGCGTGGTGGTACCTTGGTTCATTACTTCAGGCAACTATCTTATTTGCAGCACTAACCACTATTTCAGCGTCGATTTGGGGTATTACGCACTGGCAACAATTATCTTTAGCACTTGACGCAACGCCATTGAGAATTTTATCTTGGGTCGTATTTATCAGTAGTTGTGTGGGATTTACAATTCTATTTGGTCTGATGTCGGTACCGACTGGATGGGGAATCGGGTTATCATTGATGATTACTCTTTATCTCTGGTGGTCATATTATTCTCTTGAACCTGCACGTGCGTGAGATAAATTTGGATAAAAGGTGAAAGTCATGGCAACCTTTTTCAGTCACCCAGACCTACCTTCGCTAATCGAGGATTTATTGGAAGCAGATGTCAGCACACTCTTTCTCAAAGCCGATTGTCCCCCGCGGGTAAAGCGAGGCTCCATCGGTGAATTGAAACTGGTAGAATTAGAGGGTGACTCGTGGGATAATCTACGGCTTGAATCGATTCAGGAAGAGCTATGTACCCTCATAGAGGATAATCAACACCGTAGTGATTGCTTTTTGGAAATAGACAGAGAGGGATGCCAAGTATTGCAATTAGGTGATTTACGAATAACCTGTGCTTGGCCGCCCTTTGGCGATTCACGTGAGATTACCATCGTGCGCCCGGTTGTGAAATTATCCTTATCGGAATACGATCTCGATGCAAAATTGATCGAGCGCTTGTCCGACCATCACCGCGGGGTATTCATCTGTGGCCGACCCGGTTCTGGTAAGACCACATTAGCTCAAGCCATCGCTGAACATCTCGATGAGGAGATTGGAGCGATGGTCAAAACCATGGAAGCACCCAGGGATTTACAATTATCCAAGCGAATTACCCAATACGCCCCTCTTGAAGGAGATTTAGAAAAAACCGCAGAGATTATTTTCCTCGTCCGCCCAGATTTCGTTATTTTTGATGAGGTACGCCGAACCAGAGATTTTGAAATATTTGCCGACGTTCGTCTTGCCGGAGTGGGTTTGCTTGGTGTCACCCATGCAAATTCAGCCCTCGAAGCCATTCAAAGATTGATTGGCAAAGTCGATCTTGGATTGATATCCCAAGTTCTCGATACTGTAATTCACGTCGAGAAGGGAGAGATTGCCCAAGTGCTCGAGTTGAGAATGACGGTAAAGCCTCCATCGGGAATGCAAGAGGAATTGGCTCGGCCAGTAATCGAAATAGTTCAATTTCCCGATGGTAGAGTCACCCACGAAATGTTTGCCTTTGGCTCGGAGATTGCAGTGGTCCCTGTCGGTGGCAAAAAGGGCAATACAGCACCGATTTTTGAACTTGCTCGTGAGCAACTCGTCGACAAAATTCGTGATTCAGTCGGTGTAAAATGCGGGGTTAGAATAACGTCGGATAGATCTGCTGAAATCTATGTACCAGAGGGAATGGTTTCGGTATTAATCGGTAAAGGAGGGGAAAATGTTCGCGCTCTTGAAGCGGAATTAGGAGGGGTGAAATTACGTATATCATCTTTCCAAGAAATGCCATCGGACGTCAAAGTTGCCGAGGAAAGAGGTTTCCAAATCAATGACCACATGGGAAGAGATGACCGCGGCTGGGATAGTTCAAAGAAGGCACGTAGACGTAAAAGAAAGCGTTGATTTCCGCTTATTGTTCCGACAACCTATTCTTATAGAGAAGTTGTAGCGCGTCCGTGTCCGAAGTTCTAGCGTGGGTCATCGCCGCCAGCACTTTGACCGCGGTTGCGGATTGGGCGGGATGGCACTTTGTTTGGCGGCACGAGGTTGTTGCAGAAGGAAAAGGGGTTAGAAAGCGAACAATAACCTCTTTTTTAATTTCATATGTGATTCCCTTTCTCCCAGCATTAGCTGTTGGATTAGGGCCAGAATTACTCAAGGTTTACGACCAAGGATTCGCTATCGCTTCGGGTAAGATCCTCTTCGTATTGATGGGCATTTTAACCGCAGGACTAACAGCATCGGGATATTCATGGAAAAGTAGACACGATGAAAGCGCCAAGAGTAGGGATCTCACCGGTCAAGGAGAGTTGTTACCTAAAGAGGCGATGGAACACTTAACTTGGACAACTACCCTAATAGGATTAGCTTCAATTTCATGGTGGGCGTTACTCTTCCTGTGAAAGTAGCCTTTTGAGGAAGAGGCGTCTGGCCACCTTCGATGGCACAGATGGATGATGGGTCCGGTAGAGCCCCGGTTTCGATTACTAAAGCGACTACGTCTATTATCAGTGGGCCAGCTGTGACCAAAAAATTGGTCGATGCTTCAATCGCTTTTGGCAATATCATCAAAGGTACTTTCGGTCCTAGTGGTCTTGACAAAATGATGTATAAAACCGATGGTAGTGCTGCGGTCACCAATGATTCTGCTAAGATTATCGCTGAATTATTAGTCAAACATCCTGCTGCTAAAGCCTTCGTTAGTTTGGCGGAAAACCAAGAAAATAGTTGTGGAGATGGGGTGACCGCTTGCATTATCTTTGCTAGTGAATTAATGCGTGAAGCGGGAAGACTACTCGAGAGAAATATACATCCTCTACGAATCATCGATGGTTATCAACAAGCTATGGCTGTGGTTAGAACCGTTATCGAAGAGCGTAGTGAACCCCTGATGGGACGCACAGAAGAAGTTAGTAAAACCGCGATGGTTGGACGAAGCACCGAAGTGGCACTCAATCATCTTGCTAAGATCATCGCAGAAGCAGTGAATATGCTTTCCGAACCGAATTATGAGAATATTCGTATGATAAAAGGCGGGCGTGGCAACGCATCCGACACTAGTATTTTCAGAGGGTTAATCATCGAAAAAAGAACCACGCTCGACCGTATGGCCAAAGTGTTTTCCAATGTCAAAGCCATTACTTTAACCTGTCCTTTGCAGTTGGAAAAGCCGTCAAGAGATAGTGAAATAGAATTGACTTCCGCCGCACAATTATTAGCATTTACCGAACAAGAGGAGAATTTAATGGAGGCAAAAGCCAATCGCATTATCAACAGTGGAGCCGGGGCGATTTTTTCTGCTGAAGGCATTGATAAGCGCATTATACACCTTTTGGTAGACGCTGGATTATTGGTGGTTGCTGACTTAGAGAAAAGCGGCATCGAAGATGTTGCAGAAACTCTGGGCTCGGCATTATTAGATCATATCGATGACATTTCACCACAATACATGGGTGATTTAGATAATGCTAAATGGCTGAGAACCGAAGATGTTGAGGGATATAGCGAGCGATTATATCTCGATGGAGGTGAGAATTCAGGAATTATCACCCTCGTCGTCGGCGGCATTGATGGAATATCTGCCGAGGAAACCATTCGCGGCTTATTCGATGCCTTGAGATCTACTTGTGAAGCGATTGACAGCGGGCAAGTTTTGGTTGGTGGTGGCGGTTTACATATCGCTGCAAGTCTTTCTATTCGCGAAGTGGCAGAAACTAAATCTGGGCGAGAGCGTCTAGGAATGGAAGCATTTTCAAGAGCATTGGAAGCGATACCTGCAACCCTCGCTGAGAATACCGGTAGCGACCGTCTTGATACATTGTTAGAACTAAGATCTATGCACCGTGCAGGTAAGAAAAACAGCGGTGTCGGCAAGGATGGTAGTCCAGCGATAATCGAGGGGGTACTTATTCCTGCAACGACAATATTGCAATCATTAGAAGCGGCTTGCGAGACCGCATGTGGCTTGATTAGGGTAGATCAGGTGATTTCAGCACGTGGTGATTAGGCCGAATCATTCTTGACCTTAAGGTGAAAGGCGGTGGACGGGCAATATGAGTGAGACGGATGGCACGGTGCGGCCACGCGCATTGCTCAGCGTATTCAACAAGAATGGAATCGTTGATTTTGCCAAAGGATTAGCTGGTTTCGGCTTTGAAATCCTCTCCACTGGCGGAACTGCAAAGATACTCAAAGAATCCGGTTTACAGGTGATTGATGTTTCAAATATCACTGGACATCCTGAGTGTTTTGACGGTCGGGTAAAAAGTTTACATCCTGCTATTTACGCACCATTATTGGCAAGACTGGATTATGCTGATGACCGCGATGACCTTGCAGAATTAGGCTATACGCCGATACAAGTCGTCGCGGTAAATCTCTATGATTTTGCCAAGGCAGCAAAAGGGGCAGACCCCGAAATCGATGATGCACTTCTAGAGATGATTGATATTGGTGGGCCAACCTTGGTCAGGGCCTCAGCCAAGAATCATCGACACGTGATAATCGCAAGCGACCCAGTGCGTTATTCAGACATATTGAGTGCCCTTTCACAAGCGACATCAGCAGAGAATGTGCCCCTGAACTTGAGGAGAGAATTGGCATTGGCTGCATTTGAACATACCGCAATTTATGATTCGTTAATAGCCAACGTATTGCATAGTAGGTGGAACGGAGAATCGATCAATACCGCAGATGTCGAGCAGCAAGCGATAAGATTTCCCAATGAACTCCTTATCTCTTCGAGTAAGCAATCGATTTTACGTTATGGTGAGAATGCACATCAAGCTGCAGCACTTTATCACAATTCCACTATCGACGAAAACAATGACACCCTAGTCAGTGCAAAGGTAGAAGGCGGCAAAAAAATGTCGTACAATAACTATGCTGATGCCGATGCGTGCTTGCGCTTGTGCCGTTCCTTATCTACTGACGAATGGCCAAAAACCCCTCATGTTTGTATCATTGTCAAGCATAATAACCCCTGTGGTGCAGCGCTTGGAGTAAACCAACTCGAAGCATTTCAGGCCGCTCTTGCCAGCGATTCAGAATCGGCATTTGGCTCGATAATTTGCTTTAATGAACCGGTGCAAAAAGAGACTGCTGAAGAATTGATGCCCCTCTTTATCGAGCTATTGATGGCGCCAGGATTTTCGAACGAAGCAAAAGGGATATTGATGCAAAAAGAGAATCGTCGTTTGTTAACCCTTGATTCGGAAAACGATAGATTGGCCCCTCTTGGCCGCACCCTAGTGAGAAAACAGATCGAAGGAGGTTGGTTATTACAAACCGAAGAACCACCTATCATCGATTTTTCCAAAGCAAAAATCGCAACATCCCAAAAACCGACCGAGCAGCAAATCGATAGTATGCGTTTTGGCGTCAGAGTTTGTGAGCAAGTCAAATCCAACGCCATTGTTTTGGTTCAAGGAACAGCAACCGTTGGCATTGGGCCAGGTCAGACCAGTCGGGTAGAAGCGGTTCGTATTGCAACCCGAAGAGCAGGTGAGAAAGCAAAGGGTAGTGTTTTGGTCAGCGATGCATTTTTCCCATTCAAGGACGGCATCGAGCAGGCAGCACAAGCGGGGATTTCAGCAATAGTTCAACCCGGTGGCAGTATTAGAGATCAAGAGGTAATCGATGAAGCAGATGCTAGCGGCATCGCTATGCTTTTTACCGGCCATCGGTTATTCAGGCACTGATAATTATTGGATAGTCGGTACTTTCCAACCGACAAACCAAACTCCAACGAGGGCAACGATGCCGACAAGGGTTTGACCGAAGCCGGGGTCACCAGCTTTGGAAATCACCACGATTGATATAATGGATACCACGCTCAACATCCCAATTATCACAATTTTTGAATGTAATGGTAAGGCTTTACCAGCGCGATAGTAGTTTAATAGTACCTTTCCAAACATGGGATTGGTGAGTAGCCACCGAAATAATTTCTGACTAGATCTAGCAAAACAAAAAGCAGCCGCGACCAACCAAGAAGTGGTCGGCCATCCAGGGATCAAAATGCCGATATAAGCAAAAACGACGAAGATTAGACCTAGGACCACCCATATTACCCGCACCAGAGGATTTCTTGATGGCTTATGCTCAGATAGGACGATTTCAACCACCTCTTTGGGAGAAAGCCCACCTAAAGACCCTGGCTTCATTGAGCGGGCGTCCCCTCTCTCCATCAAAAACCCCATGGCGAACGGCCGAAGCGGTCATTGCTTACCACCTGCTCGTAGTGTCATGGTTGGGGTGTGGAAGCTGCCGAGGGAAGGCACGGTTGAAAACCCTTTGCGAATGGCGATTTTCATCTCGGGTTCCGGTTCAGGAATGGAGGCATTATTGAATCATCAAAACCGCGGTGAGAACTTACACAAAACCGTGATTGTCATTTGTGATAAAGCCAATGCTGGAGGGATTGTTAAGGCCCAAAACCTCGGTGCACAAGTCGAGGTGATAGAAGTGCCAATGCACAAGGATTCCCAACAAAGGCGAATAATGCACGAGGAGAGGATTCAAACCGTATTGGACAAATATGCGGCCGAGGCGATTGTATTGAGTGGATACATGCGAATCTTAACCGCATCTTTTGTCGAGAATTGGTTGGGAAGAATGCTCAATATCCATCCCTCTTTACTACCGAAATACCCTGGTGCTCACGCCCATCGAGACGCACTTGCCGATGGGGCGACCAAGAGTGGATGTACGATTCATTTCGTCGATATTGGTGTTGATTCTGGACCGATTATCACTCGAGGAGAAGTACCGATATTATCCGGTGATAATGAACAGAGTTTGGCGGCAAGGGTAAAAACCATTGAGCATATTCTCTACCCTCAAGTATTGGATGAATTCGCCAAAGGAAACATCAAATTTACTTGAGTTCAGCCGGTGAATTGACATTTATCGCCAATTTTCCAAGGTCGCCCAAGTCTTGTGAAGGCAAGTATGCAAACATCTCTTCAACCCTTGATGAAGAACCGAGGTCATCACTTGCTTGTAATCTCGCTAAAAGCGGTTGTCTACGGGCATTATCATCGAGAGGAACTCCATATTTAAGAACCGAGAATAAGCGATGGTCAGCAAAAAAAGCATCACAAGGCACGATTTGAATTTCCCCCTCCAACTTTGCAATTGCCCAGCGCAATATCTCTGCAATACTTATTTTTTTGGCAGGATCCGGCCAACATTCCTCAGAGAATAACCCAGCACGACTTTCATCGCCACACAGCACAATTATTCGATTACACTTCCCTTTTTTCAGTTCTGAGCACAGCCTTGTAACCCCTCCCCCTAAGAAAGCTTTGTCACTACCCATGCGTACTGATGAGCCACCAGCGAGAATCAATGCGGTGTACATCGTATTCACTCAATGAAGGGTTTCTAAACCATCGAGGACTATTTCTAATTCGCTGAGTAATTCATTGACCCGTACCAACAATGCCTTTCTTTCCTTGGAACTTTTGGCCTTGGGTAGCCATTCGAGCAATTTTCTAATATCGGTAGCATCTCTATCTATCGTCCAATTGAGAACCTCTTCCAAAACCGGGTCGTCGGCAGGGAGAAATCTCTCATCCATGAACCAGCGTGAGGTTCACGCTCCATCAACCTCACTCAAGTAGAAGTCGGCTGCGTATCCTTTCGAAGATATCGCCCCCCGGAGGCGCAGCCCGCACAACCTCATCGGGAATCTCACTCCCTTTCCCATGTAAAATCAACATCACGGTTTGGTAGTATATCCCACCCCTGTCAATCCATTTCTGGAGGTGAGAAAGCGAAGGAGTGGTATGACTGCCCCGGCCAATCTCCTCGATAACTTCCAGTAGACTTTCAATCGTTTCTTTTTCATGTAATAATGAGAGAAAAAGGTGCCAGGGGTCCTGTGGGAGGTTTGCCATTATCAAACCAGCGAGTTTGATATCCTCACGACCATGACGGCGCCATAGTTTTACTACCAATAACTTAAGCGTGTCAAAATCATCGATATTGGTGAAAAGCCATGAAGTGATTCTACGCACGGTGGGGTCGGGCGTACCTAGGTAAAAGGTATTACCACTAGCATCGGCCAACCGATCGGTCATAGATTTGGCAATCATCGCCGGGACGCCGCAGGTATAGGCCTCTCTGAGAACTCGTAATAATTTTCGATAATTCAAAAAGACGGTCGGTGAAACCTCACTAAGAAATTCATCAAGCGAATCCTCGTTCATACGAGCACCTTAGGCGCTTTTGGTTCTGACGCTGTCGAAAAAACCCCCAACTAGAGATACAGAATCCTTGAGTGTATTGAGCATCTTGTCGAGGACGTTCTTATTATCCTCAAATCTTTCTTCCATTATCCCTTGCAGCTTCTTTTCGATTTTTGAATGTTCATCATCATCGATTGTAAATAAATCCCGCAGATGAGCAAGCACTCTAAATTCATCTTGTGATAAAGAAGCATTTACGATAGCGACTTCGTATACACGTGTATAAACCTCTCTTTGCTCAGAAGAATTGATTATTCGCCCTAACTCGGTTGAATTATTTTTTCTGATGTCGGCATAGATCTCACTAGGTAACTCGGGTGCGAGGTTTAGAGAACTAGCTAATTTAATGATTAAGCGCTTTTCCTCACGGGTGAGAACGCCATCGCTAAGCATCACTTCAACCGTGCTCCTGAACACAGCATTTGCGCCAGTATCTTCGTCGCCCACGAACGGCACATACAAACCGCATACTTGAATCTCTTGTGCGATAAGTCAATGAGAATTTTATACATTATTTATAGTAGGGGTTGAAAAAGGGCAAGCCACTCGGGGCAACTGTCCAAATCTGGTTCACCACTGGTTTCCTTTGCGAATCCAGTATCCAAGACCCACGGGTCAATTGGCCCGAGCCAGTTTCGGCAAGAGGCATTCATATGGCAAGAAAACAAGGAAATATAAATCAAGGAAAAGCGATGAAATATATGATTATCGCGAAATTGAACGTCAATGGCACGGTTCAAAGAAAGGATATCATTGGTGCGATTATGGGGCAGACTGAAGGTTTGCTCGGCGATGATTTAGAACTCAGAAAACTGCAACGAACCGCAAGGGTCGGGCATGTTGATGTAGAGTTGGACAGCAAGGGCGGAAAAGTGTCTGGAAAGATAATGATTCCATCATCGATGGATAATGTCGAGACTGCAATCATCGCCAGTTCATTGGAAACAATCGATAGGATTGGCCCGTGTCAATCCAAGATTGTGGTCACAGAGATTCAAGATATCAGGTCGACCAAGCGTACAGCAGTGGTAAATCGGGCAAAAGAGCTTCTTTTGTCATTGGTCAATTCCGGCGCGGCAGCATCAAAAACAGTTATCGAAGAGGTACGCAGTGTCCTGACAACAGGAACCGCAACAAGTTTCCACGGATTGACCAGTGGGCCAAATGTTGAAAGCAGCGATTCATTGATTGTGGTCGAAGGCAGAAACGATGTTCGCAATATGTTAAACTTCGGTGTTAAGAATGCGATCAGTTGCGATGGCGCAGGCGATATCAAACAAGAATTAATAGATTTGGCAAATAGCAAGGAGAATGTTACATTGGCAATCGATGGCGACCGTGGTGGCGAAATGTTGTTCAGGCAATTGATAGAGACTATGAAAATCGATTTTGTCGCTCAAGCACCTGTCGGCCAAGAATGGGAATTATTACCACAAAAGACTGCAACCAAGTGTCTGACACTCAAGGAGGATGCTAAGAAATTCCTACATAAACTCGACCAAGAGCAAAAAGACGGCGGCAATCAACTTGCCAGTGCTGAAGTTGTAGACGATGCAGAACCACAAGACGCCCCAGCAGATATTCAAGAATACTTTGATCACATCGGAGACCTGAAGAAAAACAATGCTCTTTTCGTCAAGATGGATGGTAGCATCAGTGACTCGGTTGGACCTTCGAAATTAGCCGCTGCTGCTGAAGAAGCAGATGGCGCAATAGCTATCGTATTCAACGGACCAGTCAGCAAGAGAACAATCGAGATCGCTAGTGAATCAGCGATTGAGACAGTGGTTGGTACAACCGCTGGCAAAGGTTGTGAAGAAGCAGACGATGTCAAAGTTTGGCTCTTAGATCAATTTGCTTGATACTATTTTCACAGTGAAGTTCATCATTCAAGTGAGGCTGTGCTTGCTCTATGCAGGCCCCCTCTCTTGATGCGCAACCCCCTCCCGACCAGGCGGAAATGCAAACACAACCCCCTGCGGCAATTCCCGGTGTGATGTCTGAAGCCACACCTGAAGTTGCACCCGAATCAATGCCAAAAGAACCTTCACCGTTCGAGAGAAACCCGGTTTCACAATTGAATTTAGCATTGCATACATTGGCATTTATCCTGATAATCAATAGTATATTTTCTAATGCATGGCTGGTCGAAGGAGCGGTTACAGAAAATTCAGAGTTTTCGATAGAAGTGGGGCTCTATGAGACAAATACCAGTGCTTGTTTTGATATTTCAGGTATATCTACTTGCGAACAATCCACCTTGGATTATTCTGAAACATATGATAACTGCACCAAGGAATTGGCGGAATTCAACATCACTAACGGCTCATCTTATGATGCGTGTACAGAAATTGGTGAAATGAGTACTGCGGGACTTGTGGCAACCCCTTTCTTTGTGATTGGGGCACTTGTATTCTTAGCGTGTGCAGTTTTATCGGTTAGAGAGGTGATGAGTGGTAGTAAAGGCGTTAATTGGCTAATTCCAACTTCAGCAATAGGTATCACCGCTATCGGTTTATTGCTTTGGGCGTTATTGATGCCCGAGATTGAATTTGAATTCGGTTATGCACTTTGGTTTATGATAATCGCATTATTCAGCGGAATCGTTTCTTTATTTAGTGGCACTTTGGCCGGATTTGTTGCTGGGCCACCACGCATGCTTGCAAATGGAGTCAGAATGGGCGGTGATAATTCTGAATTTATTCTCAAAGAATCATCTGACGGTGACTCCACCTTATCGATATTAGTCGATGAGGAAATCATCAGAGTAGTCAGGGTCAGTCGTATTGGATCAAGCAATAAAACCGAGGATTTACTGGCGACAAAAAGAGATGCATTCACCGGGTATTCTCACGAGCGTTATGATTGGTTAGACGATCACCGTCAAGGCTGGTGGATGATCTTAGGGGTTGGCTTGATCACAGCGTTAACCATCTCGCCGTTTTTCATCAGCCTCTTGGTAATCGGTGCATTATTTGTATTATTACAATTGATGGACCCGGAGAGATTTGTGATTTCAACCAGTTCCGGCGATCACGCATTCATTGTCAATCGCTGGCGTTCGAATCGTGAATTGACAAATCTGGCGATGGAACTCGTCGATGGAGTAATGCTTGATGTTCTTGCCGGCAAGAAAATGGACACCTCCGCTCTTGATTTAAGAGCAGAGGCGATAGCTGATAAATTCCGTGAAGATGAGAAAGAGCGTCAGCAACAAATCGAAAAGATAAGTACTGAAAAAGCCACCAAAGAAGCAGCAAAAACAGCCTCTGCAGAAGCGCCGCCGGTGTCAGCTCCCGAAGTCATTGCCCAATCTTCTATTGTGAATCCAGCACCACCTATCGCACATGAGGTTCAACCTCTTGTGCAGCCGGTGGTTGCAGCTACACAGAGCAGTGATGTTTTCGAAGGGCGGCCTGCCGCACCTCCAGACAAAACCGCGCCAATAACGGAAACAGTATCATCACCAGAGGTCATACCCACCCCGCCTGAATTCGTAGCCCCTCCAACCCCTCCAGCAGCGGTTGCACCGCCACCACCGCCAATATCAGAAATGATCCCTCCCCCGCCGCCGCCGATGGGTGGAACACCGCCCCCGCCTCCCCCGCCGTCAATAACAGGGATTCCACCGCCACCACCGATGATGGGAATAGCAGAACTTTCCACCACCAAAACACCCGCAGGGGTCTCTGTTGCAGCGGCTCCTCGCCACGACCACATGACCTCCGATGAGAAAGACGATATTCTCAGCGATTTGAATTGATTAACGAATTCCACCAGCAACTGGTAATAACGATACATTGGCTAAGTTGCTGACTGCACTATTCAACCCAGCGCTGTCTTTTGTCGGCGGAAGGGTCAGATTATCGTGCCCTAATGGAACGGGAATACCGGGCCCAGGAATGTGGCTAAGGGTTTTCCCCAATTCAGCGGAATCGGCCAATAATCCATTACCATTATCTTTGTTTCTAGCCGATAATCGCAGCACAGTCCAGTTTGAAAGGGCTTTTGCAATTTCGGTTAATTCTCCGAGTAATTCATCTCTTTGATTATTCAATACCTCGGGATTGATAGCACGTAAGGTCAGGCGTAATAACCGGTCCACACGCGTATCTCTGGGTTCATGGCCAACAGTAGAAGCGATGACCTTCACCAATTCTTTAATTTCATTATCATCAATCCCAAGTACCTCTAGTAATTCAGCACTGATATCTTTCAATTTATGTGAAGATTCTTTGGCAATATTTTCGGTAGTAGTAGTCTCTTTTTCAGTCTCGTCGACCACTATTTCAGCTGGCAATACAGTAACTTCCTCGGGGAAAATCTCCTCATTGGCTGCAACTTTGATTTCAGGTTCAACATCAAGAAGCGTTTTTTCGACCCTTTCCATTTCATCGAGAATAGCTTCCATCGCATCTTCGTGAGCATTTGTTGTGGAACTTATCGGTACTAGGATTGGCCTACTGCCACTACTCGGTTTCCAAGGAACGAATTCAAAATCCTCCTCAGCGTTTGGTGAATTTAGTAGTCTTTTTGCCAATAACGGAATGCTAGCATCTAGGCTAGCAAGATTTTGCGGTTTTGATAAATCTAGGTTTACCTCTACCGCTAATGAAGGGTTACGCGACCATGGTAAAAGTTGTAATCGCTTCCGAATTAGTTCATGGCGAAAAACATCATTTCGGATGCCGATGATTTGTTGAGAAAATTCAGATGGTGATGTAGCGAGGAGGGTTTGTAATTCCTCAACATCGAAACCGCTACGATTCCAAGCCTCGATCTCATCTTGCATTTTTTCAAATAATCGTTCGATAGATAAAGACGAATCACGTCCTGTTGTTGCCGATTCTATCAATCGTTCAAATTGAGCGATATTTAGCGAAGCGGTATTTTGGTCGGAAACCATGCGCAAATTTTTCAGCGAACGCCATTCCCGTTCTAGCATCATTCTATGACGCGCAGATCTTTTTGATTTCCTATCGATAAAATCAGTCATTTCCAAAAGGGTTTCGGAATCGATTTCAATCTCTTTAAGATAGGCGATTCTCGTATCTATCGAACCATCATCTTCAAGAGAAATATCGAGTGAGTAAAGTTCGTCGATCAACGTGGTCGCACGATCATATAGCGTTAATTCATCACGTAACCAGCGAATACCAGAGCGAGGGTCCTGTTTGATTCGATCCCGCCAACGGTCGATTACGAAGCCATTTTGACTAAGCGTTTCTATAAGTTCACCAGCATCCAATTCCAACGATCGCCATTCTTGTTCAAGCCCTTCGACGAAATCAGCAAACCCTTCGGTCTTTTCCAAAAAGCCAATGAATTCACTACCCTCATCGCATAGATCAGGCCAGAATTTATCGAGGGTTTTCCAGCGATTTATCAAGTCGATATGGATGTTTACCAAATCATCCATATCGGGCAATCCCGCTTCATGGTCCAGCAATTCTTCCGCTGAAATTCTAGAATCAAAAGCCAATAGAATACCTTGCGCCCTCCATTGTGCATAAAGTGCATTTATACTGTCTAGTCTATTATTGAAATTATCAGCGATAGTCAACGTTTTTTCCTCAACCCCATCACCTTTTTCCTTTAGCAGTAAATCAGCCAATTTACTGTCAAAAGGAGCGATTTCTCGTGAAATCAATAAATTGTTTTTCTGATTATTTTCTGCTTGATCTTGTAATGAATCAAGGAATTCTAATGCATCCATTATCGGCATCTGAGTAGCGTTTGCAGCATCAACTCCATATTCGGCAAGCATTTCAATCATTTCAGCGATGATTTTTCTCCTTCTCACTTCATCGAGTTCAACATCGCCAATCAACACATTTAACGTATCAGCATTTTCAGGTTCGGCAATAAGTCTAACCAAGGGATAAACCGAAGGATGAGACGAGGTATCAAGGGCATTTAATCTGTCGATTAATTTTGTCAATACGGTCTGTTTTTCTTCTGCGAACCATTTGTCTTCATTGCGAAGAACAACCGGTTCCCATGGACAACTCACATCGGCCCAAGCAAGCCATTCTTCCTCGATGGCCCGTGTGTTCAGTGGATTATTGAGTTCAGTTAGCCAAGCCTGCGTATCGAGGGATTTTAATTTGCATTTTGTGATACGGGAAAATAATTTTCTATTAGCCGCGATCAATTCTTCAAATTCTAATAATAATTCACTAGCAGAGTCCGAATTATCACGTAATAATGTCTCCATTCCTGAAATATCGAGACCGATTTCAGCCCATTCATCGAGGCGCAAGGTCCACCACAAATCATCGACCACGTTTGCTACCCCCCTTGTGTGACCGGTCTCGACACCTTTTCAATATCGCCATCCATTAATCAAAGAACTCTGCCTTCGGCAGGAGAAAATCGCTACGCGAAACGATATCTGAAGGCATTCATGGGCCGCAGAGGATATAGCCTCCATGAAACGGCTGGACCATGATGGAACCGATAACGACGACAATCGCTCTCGGATTATTTGCGATGGGAAGTGGAATGGGATGGTGGCTTGCCCGCACCGATTCAAAAATGAATAGTTTAGGTGTTCAGATGACTCTGATGCAGGAATCTCAGGCATCCTCATTGGCGATTGCTTCCAAGAGAATCGAAGATCTCGAAAGCAGTATTTCAAGTCTCGTCGCTGGAATCGGAGCGATTCGCGCAGCAAATCCCGAGTTGGACGGCTTGATACTTGCCCATGAAGCATTACAGGGTAATGGGGATTTAATCGAAGCACTCAAGATCATCGTTTGTAAGATTCCAGATTCAGCAGACCACGAATCCCTCACCCTCCTCTCTCCAGGGGAGATACGTTTAGCAGAGTCCTTGTTGGAAGCGATTACTGAAATTGGAAACCTTCCCGCGCCGTTAGCGAGAAAAATAGGTTTGATTGCCTTGGCTAGTGGCCGTCGCGGCCGGGCAAGAATAATGATGGAAAAATCACATAAAGCAGCTCCCGGTGATGATAACACCCTCAAGGTATTGGAGTACATCGCCACTTTGGATGGAGATGTGAATGCACGTCGACATTGGATTGAGGCTCGCTTATTTCTATCACCTGACAACCCGGAATTACTTCGCTCCCACGCTCACCTTCTCGTTGCACAAGGCGATCAAGAGGCAGAACGAGACGTTTTGCGACTCGAGGCATTGGGTTTGGATACCCCTGCAGACCGCTCATTATTATCGGGATTGCGGGCGAGAGCCGGTTCGAGAAGCGAAGCACTTGAAGCGATTGATAGGGCATTGGCAGAAGACCCAACACGAGCTCAGGATTGGCAACGTCGAGCGGAATTACTGCTGGCGGAAAACGAACCGGTCAAGGCATTGGAATCAGTGGATCGTTGTATAGAAATAGAGCGGCAAAATGGCGAGGCATGGGCTCTAAGGGCAAAATTACTCACCGATAGCCCACGTATCAAAGAGGCTTGTAAAGCAGCGACCCATGCGGTAGCATTGAATGCTGGTGGGGTTGAATTGGTAATACTCAAAGCGGATTTATTATTGGCGATGGACGAGGTTGACCGAAGTGAGAAAACCCTTGAGAAAGCCTTGGAGGAAAATAGCGATAATGGTGAGATGAGAGCGGCTATCGCAAATAGAAGATTATCTGAGAATAGATACACCGAGGCCTGGGATATCTTGCGCACAACACCTCAAGGCTGCATTCATCCTCTGCTCCATGTCGTTGAAGGGAGATTACATCTAGCGCTTGCTGATAGACAGCGTGACGGTACTGGAGAGAAGGATGAAGCCTTACTTACAAAGGCTGAAAAATCCTTCAATGCAGCATTGGAATTAGATAGGGAACAAGGAATAGCTTGGCTCGGAATTGCCCGAACCAGCCGTTTATTGGCGAGGATGGAGTCTGCGGAAGAAGCATTGACAAGAGCAACTCGTCTCTTGCCTGAAGACGACTCTTCAGTATCAGCTGAGGCGGCATTATTAGCATTGGATAATGACGATATCGATTCTGCTAAACAACACGTTGACGCAGCATCGATTCGCGGTGGTGGTGCAGTTGTATCTTACATCAGAGGAAATATAGCGGCTAGAACCGGTAATCTAAAATCAGCCAAAGCACATTACGATGATGCACTGGGATTGGATTCTGCACATGTGAAATCACGTTTGAATAGGTGTAGTGTTAACATGGCCCTCGATAATGCCCAAGCAGCATTGGATGATGCCAACGTATTATTGGAATTCGCCCCAGATTTGATGTTGAGTAAATTAAAGCGAGCAGAGGCGTTGATGATGCTCGGTGATTGGACCAATGCAAAAATAGATCTTGAGGAGATTATTGAGAAAGCACCAACTCAGTATCAAGCGATGACCCAACTCGCCGGCTGCTTCATCGCACTAGGTCGTCCAGAACAGGCTGAATCTCCATTAAACGAAGCATTGATGCTCAATCCTGACCACGCACCAGCGTGGTTTCAAAGGGGATTATTATACTTAGATTGGGGTAAAGAAGACGCTGCGATTAGTGATTTGGTTGCTGCGACAAAAATCGATCCAACACATCTCGATGCGCAATTACATCTTGCTGCGATACATCACGAGGCGGCGAGATTCGACCAAGCAAGCGATGCTTGGCGAGCCGCCTTGACAATCGATGCCGAGCACGCTGTAGCCAAGAAGAGACTTGAGGAAAGCGAATCGGCGATTCTTGCCAACATCTGAAGGGGTAACAACAAATAATCCAACCCTTATGGCTTGGATATGAGTTATGAGCCCGGGGATAGCGTTAGCCGATTCGAATTAAAAAATTCCAACCCTGAACACCATGGGAAGATGGTGAGCCTTGATGATATCCTTACCCCTGCGGGAGCCGTGGTAATCTTTGAATGCAATCACTGCCCATATGTTGTTGCCAATATCGAACGCATGAATCGAGCGGCGAAAAAAGCCATCGAATTGGGTATGGGATATGTCGGCATCAACTCAAATGATCCAGAGATGTATGTTGATGATAATTTTGATAATATGGTAAAGCGAGCCAAAAAGGGTATGCCATACGCCTATCTTCACGACGAATCTCAAGAGGTAGCCTTGGCTTGGGGGGCCAAAAGAACTCCAGAATTCTATCTACTCAACGGTGAAGGTGTGGTTGTTTATCGTGGTAGACTCGACAATAGTCCTCGAGACCCAACCGCAGCATCAACCAGCGAATTGTTCGATGCCATGGACGCACTTTCGATGGGAGAGGCACCGATTGTAGACCGAACCGAATCGATTGGCTGTTCGATTAAATGGAAGTAATCTTTAGTATTGCTCAAGGACCAATTCGGTAGTCGTGCTTGATATTTCAGTTGGAGCGGTTAACCAGATACGGTCGAGCAGTTGGCGCAGCGCCATCGTATCATTTACATGAACCAGAGCTATTAAATCGGTATCACCAGAAACCTCATAGACGATTTCTATTCCATCCCAGCCAGTGATTTCTCCAGCCAAAGAGCCAATTTCTGCGCCAGGACTGACCTTGATTCGAATCAGAGCAGTCAGGCCAACCCCGCCTTCTCTTATCGAATATCCTCGAATTACACCTGAATCATTCATGCTTCGGATATGGGTGCGAACAGTTCTCTCACTAGCGCCAATTTTTTTCGCTAAATCAACGAAAGAGATACGTCCATTTTTCCTCAACTCAGATAATATTGCCCGGTCTATCTCCGATATTTTTACCATAGGGTGAGCCGAGGGTTGGCCGTATATCAAGGTATCATATGTGGATATTAAACTCCGTATTAAGTCAAACATCAGAAGTTAATCGATAGATTATTACCTGATTCCGGATAATTACGTGTTTTTGTAGTCGAAACACTAAATGATGCAAAAACACCCGGTTGCTTGAAGGCCATGTGTTAACTGGCGGGTAATGAGGAGCAAAGATGCCTGATATCATCTCCGGTTTAGATGCAAGGATGGTCCTTGATAGTCGAGGAAACCCTACAGTAGAAGTCGATTGTTATGTCGACGGCGCTTTGGTCGGTCGAGCGATGGTTCCAAGTGGAGCTTCTACCGGTGCTCATGAATCTATTGAACTCAGGGATGGCGACCCATCCCGCTGGTTGGGCAAAGGGGTCGACAATGCGGTCACCAATATCGTTGAAACGATACAGGAAGCATTAATCGGCATGCCGGTGGATGAACAGGCTGCTATCGATGAAGTGATGATTGAACTCGACGGCACAGCCAACAAAGCAAATCTAGGAGCCAATGCCATACTCGGTGTTTCACTCGCTTGCCTGCACGCAGGCGCAGCAATCCATGAACTGCCACTCTGGCGTTATATCGGCGGGGTCGCCGGCGGATTGATGCCGGTGCCGATGATGAATATTCTCAACGGTGGCGCTCACGCCGCCAGCAATGTCGATGTGCAGGAATTCATGGTGATGCCACACGGTTTTGATACCTTCCCTGAAGCGTTTCGTGCCGGCGTGGAAACCTATCATTCTCTCAAAAGGGAATTGAAAGCAGATGGTCTTCTCGGTGGAGTTGGCGATGAAGGGGGCTTTGCCCCTAATCTACCGGCAAATGAAGATGGTCTGAAATATATGGTAAGAGCGATCGAAGGAGCGGGATATAGCACAGAGGAAATGGGTATTGCTTTGGACGTAGCAGCAAGCGAATTCTACAAAGACGGCATCTATCATATGGATGGTAAGGATCTCTCCGGTGAGGAATTAGCCGATATTTACGATGGTTGGTTAGACGATTATCCTATTCTTTCTATCGAGGACGGCTTTGGCGAAGACGACTGGCTCAGTTGGTCACATTTCGAGTCCATTGCCGGACACCGTGTGCAAACGGTTGGTGATGATTTATTCGTCACCCAAGCCGAGAGATTGGCGAAAGGAATCGACAGCAAGGCCGCTAATGCAATCTTGGTCAAGGTGAATCAAGTTGGTACGGTTACCGAGACCCTTGAGACGATGGATTTAGCAGCTCAACACAATATGAAATCAGTGGTTTCGCATCGTAGTGGCGAAACCGAGGATACTACGATTGCCGACCTTGCGGTCGGCACCAGAGCGGGCCAAATCAAAACCGGAGCGCCTTGTCGCTCCGACAGAGTAGCAAAGTACAATCAATTATTGAGAATCTCTGAAGAGGTTCAGGATTACCGCTCACCGTTTTGAGGGATATTATGCGAAGGGAACTCCTCCCAGTAGTAGTGCTATTGCTGATGCTATTAATCGCTAGACAAACTTTGCCTTATGTGCAATCAGACCCCCAGATCGTTGCTGAGGCTGCTGAGGGCGCAGATCTTGGAGTTGAATTGATTACGAGCGGATTGGGGGGTCCAACCTGTTTACACTGGGTTGATGAAGCACATCTTCTCGTTTGTGATAGAGATAGTGGCAGTATTCTTTTGTTAGATGAAAATTTTTCAATTACCACCCTATTGTCTGGATTGGATAGACCGCACGGCGTGTTGACAACCGAGGACAGATTATTTATCTCCGAAGCAGGGAAACTTACCAGATATGATTTTTCTAATTACACCATTGGTAATGCTACGATTTTGGTTGACGGTATCGCTACTGGTAATCACCAAACCAATGCGATCAACCTGTTACCTAATGCTACACTGATTTGGCATAGCGGCTCAACCTGTAATATATGCGATGAAAGCGATGAACGTAATGGCGCACTACTGTGGGTTGATCCAAACAACGGTCAACATGGAGTATTAGCCAGCGGTGTGCGTAATTCATTCGATGGTACATGGGTTGAGGGGATGGGGTATGTCTTCACCGACAATGGCAGGGATTGGGAGGGAGATCACCCCCTCGAAGAGGTAAATCTTCTAGAAGATGGTGGGAAATACGGCTGGCCTGATGACGACCCAGATCATCCTATTCCCGAAGGAACGATTGCACCGATAGCGACTTGGACCGCACATACATCGGTTAATGGAATCGACGTGAGGCCAGAAAATTCATCATTACCAGGTGGAGACCATACTGTTTATGCCTCGGTATATGGCTCTTGGAACACTATTCTGCCTCAAGGGCACGAGATAATAAGAATCGATTTCACCATCGATAATCAAGGGAATTGGCAGGGGGAAACAACCCGTTTTGCCATCGATCTTGGCACCCCTCTACCATTGAGGTTCCATCCAAACGGCGACCTTTATTATGCAACCTTTGGCAACGACGGTTCGCTTTACCGTATTAAAGGAATTTGACCATCAGAGATTTTCAAGCCACCGACGAAGTCGTTGGACACCTTCGTGGATATGTTCGATTGAAGCTCCACCACTAAAGCGAATCAGTCCATCTCCACCTTCCATCAACGAAGCGGGAATCACTTGGACATTGGCTTGTGAAAGAGCTTGTTGTGCGAATTCAATATCACTCATACCCGTGTCGCTAATATCAGCAAGAATGTAGAAGGCACCTTCGGGAACTGGGGCTTCAATCCCCGGTAAATCATCCAAAAGAGCATGAAAGATCTTCATTCTTTCTCTAAAGGAATCAGCCATCATCATCGGCTCTTCCTTCAAGCCAATAGCGCACTCGGCCGCCGGCATCAAAAATGTTGGAACATGAGAGGCAGCATTTGCGTGACAGGTTTTCACCCCCTCCATTACCACAGGCGGACCAGTGATCCACCCCAATCTCCAGCCGGTCATCGCCCAGCCTTTGGACCAACCGCCGATGGTGAGAGTTCTTTCTGCTCCACCGGGCAGGGAAGCGGGTGCTACGTAGGGGTGGTCTGACCAAACCATGGTCGCATAGACCATGTCGTCGAAGATCCACAAATCATTTTCAATACAGATTTCAGTCAGGGCTTTCACTTCATCAGGATGATAAACCGCTCCAGTTGGATTATTGGGAGAATTGATCAAAAGCGCCTTTGTCTTTGAAGTAATTGCATTTTTCACCGCGTCAAGGTCTGGGTGATAATTCTCTCTTTTGACTGGAACATGAATCGGAACTGCGCCAATCAAGCGTAACATTCCATCATATGATGGCCAAGCTGGGGCCAAGAGAATCACCTCATCTCCCGGCTCTAAGCAGGTCATCATCGCGTAGAGTAATGCTTGTTTGCATCCTGGAGTGATAACAATATCTTCAGCGTCAACAATAACGTCGTATTGAGATAGATGATTACATACCGCAGTGCACAATTCTTCACTACCTTGTGAGCGAGTGTAGCCGTGTAAGCCTTGATCAAGAGCATTTTTTGCTGCCGAGACAATCACATCAGAGGTTTTGAAATTTGGTTGGCCAACCGAGAATCGGATGACCCCTTCGGGGGGCGGGTTAAGAAAAGCAGCAAAACCACGTCCGACATCAGCCAATCTCCTATTTATTGATGGCATATTCACCCCTCGTAACCATCCGCTGATGTATACATCCCCTAGCACTCATATAACATAATCCATTCCATTGGCAATTCCGATCAATGGAGCACAGGCGGAGATTTGAACTCCGGTTTCAGGATCTGCAATCCCGCTCATAGCCGCTCTGACACCCGTGCAGCGAATCGACGACCGAGATGATGTATTTCAAAGCGTTCATCAATAATATGAGAGCAAGCATTCAATAATCCACGTCCTTTATCCTCGCCCATGGAAGATACGCCACCAGACTCCCATGCCGAGCCAACACCAAATCCTCCTCCTACTCAAGTCATGCAAGCACCAGCGTCAGTATTAACTGGAAACGTCCAAACTTTCTCTTCCGATGCTGCAACTCAATTTGGACAGACTGGGGGTGGAGAAATCACCTATATCACCGGTCCTGATGGGCAAATGTATGCTTATGAAAAACCCCCCTTTAACATCAAACAATTTGTTTTCGGCCTCGGTCTACCTATTCTTCTAATTGGTATCTTTGGATTGGGCAATGCTATTTTTGACGGGGACCTCAATATCGATGATCCAAGTACAGGATATGATTTTGAAATGCAAGCGGTGAATAATTCAACTGCTTTTATTCTAAATATTAATTTGAGCGCAAGTGAAATAGTAGTCGATTGTTATATTGATACTAAGGAGAAAATATATTCTTCCTATTGGTGTGAGGGCGAGGATAATTATCAGGATTTGACAATTTACATGGACGATGACAATTTTCAAATGAAAAAGGTAGGAGCGTACACACATTCAGAAACACGATTCGATTTTGATGATGGTAAGTCACACGAAGGTATGACGATTTATTACTCAACTGCTGATGCAAAGGAGTATCAAACCTACCAAGATGAAATGGGAGATGCGGATGCAATCAGTGGTTTTTTGGCAATCTTTTGCTTTTTAGCGCCAATAGTTGGCATTGGTGGCTCGATTTACGGCTTTGCGTCTGGTAAGAAGGACATGGGTATTGGCTTTTTAGTAGGTACCGCGCTATTACCCTTTGTCAGCTTTGCATTACTCCTTTCTATGTGGTGAGTAAATGAGAGCGAATTGCCGCGGCCCCGGAGTTATACCCCCTCCAGAATATTATTCATGTAGATATTCTACTCTCAGAGAACCGTTGAATTTTTCTAGAGGTACAGAACTCCTCAAAGATGATGATCAGGCGCTTCATGCATGGTGTATCATAGATGATGAAATTGTTTCTGTTGGGCGAAGCCACCTTATTCCTGTAGACAGCAATGGTTCACAAGTAGATCATGTTGGTCCAAATGCAGCAACTTGCCCTGATTTCACTCCCCTCATAAGCGGTGAATACCGACCAGCGATTCAAATCAGACAGATGGGAACGATGCCACAGCATCGAAACAAGGGCTATGCCACAAAAGTACTTAGTGAACTCGAGAAGAAATCTGTGGAAATCTTTGCTGCACGGTATGGCTTTCTTCAAGCCAGAATCCAAGCGATTCCCTTTTATCAGAGTCAAGGATGGGAAATAATCGATGAGTTATTTGAGATTCCAGGAATCGGCCCACACCATTCGATGATAAAAAAATTATTTCGAAGCGGGTAATCGCGCCCTTGAAATAGCAAAAGAGTCGGTGCTAATAGCAGAGGGAACACTGGGTTCCCTAGACCAACCCGTGGAAAACGATGAATTTGGAGGACCAGTCAAACATAGACCAAGAAGTGCTGAATAAGACAACTGCGAGCATATTCTCGCCTGATTCCGGTAGATGGAATCAGTGTTTACAGCGCTTTGCCCCCTCCTATATGCCAAATGGATATCAGTGCGCAGCATCGCCAAACTCCCGAAATCATCCGCTGACCAGTTCAGCCGAGATTCGGATAGAGAGAACAGCGGGTTCTCTGTTAAAAAACAAAATAAGGAGAAATGAAAAATGAATAGAAAGAATGTAAGTGTGCTTTTGGCATTATTTTTGGCACTTTCCGCAATTTCTGCGGCAAGTGGCGACGGAACCGACCCGTTAGATCCATCCGATGGTGGAGCTGACTGGGACGGCGATGGTCTAACCAACGCTGAAGAACAGGCCCATGGCACTAACATGAACAACGCAGACAGTGACGGCGACGGTCTACCTGATGGATGGGAGGTGGCCAACGGCCTCTCCCCCACCAATGGCGGTGACGCCAACGGTGACCCTGATGGTGATGGTCTGACTAATGCCCAAGAATACAGCATGGGTACAGACCCAAACAATGCTGATACCGACGGTGATGGCAAGCCAGACAACGTTGACCAGTTCCCAACCGACCCGAATGATGGTGAGTACTCCGATAGTGACGGAGACGGCATCCCAGATGCCTATGACCCAGATTTCCAAGAGTCGGAAGAAGGATCGGGCAACGGTGGCT
>Ga0066376_10000441_pt1 | contig 38447 bp, 42 predicted proteins | sample Knorr_S15_td_Bot_FD_77009 | JGI IMG/M metagenome (GOLD analysis project Ga0066376, IMG submission 77009) | Marine microbial communities from Southern Atlantic Ocean transect - Knorr_S15_td_Bottom_ad_5009_LV_A | ecosystem: Environmental > Aquatic > Marine > Oceanic | place: Southern Atlantic... | reverse complement strand
TTCCCATGGTGCTGCATACTATGACTGGGGAACAGAAATGGAAATGGAATGGAAAGAAAATTATAAACTTTGGATGACATTTATTAATGAATATAAAAATAGAGGTGGTAGAGTTACTGCTGGGGCTGACTCTGGTTATATGTATAATCTTTATGGTTTTGGGTACATCCAAGAACTTGAACTTATTAGAGAATCAGGTTTTCATCCTATGGAAGTTATAAGGGCAGCTACACTTCATGCTGCTGAAGCAATTGGCATGGAAAAAGAAATAGGAACTATTGAGGTTGGAAAATATGCTGATATGATAATTATGGAAGAAAACCCTCTTAAAAACCTGAAATATCTATACGCAACAGGTGATATAAAAATTAATGATAACAATGAAGCAATAAGAGTTGGAGGAATTAAGTATACAATAAAAGATGGAATAATTTTTGATGCTAGGCAACTACTTGATGATGTCAAAAAAATTGTTGATGAAGAAAAATCTTCTACTCCAGGATGGGAAAAATTTTTAATGGATGCAATAGAAAGAGAATGAATTAAAAAAAACCCAATTGGCAGCTTTTATAACCCGGCATGAACTAATAAATTACAGCTATAAAGTATTCGTTAATTAACAAGAGCATTCTTTACAAGAACATTCTTCACAAGAACAGTTTTTGCAATTACCATTCACACAAGATTCACAAGTACATGTACATTGATTTTTCATAGTATTAAAAATTGTATTAAAGAATAAAGGTAATTATTTTTAATCTACAAACCATATTTATCGCCAAACTTTGCAAAATTAAATCCTAATTTTAATATACTATCCCTAAGATTTATTTTTTGATTCAATAATGGATTAGTATGATTAAAATGTATGAAATGTATTTTATTTTTAGTTCCCAAATCTTCATCCATAAAAATATCTATAGTCTCTAAAACAAAAGGATGAGGGGTTTCTTTCATAGATCTATTAATTTCATCTCCACTAAAAAAAGTAGCATCTAAAAATGCATAATCAACAGATTTAACCTCGTCTACAATACTATTTCTCCATAGATCCCATTTATCAATATCAGGAATAAAGAGTGCCGATTTATTCTTCCCTATTATCTTATACCCTACAGTTTCAGAAAATTCATCACGATGAGGAACATTAAAAGGTATTACTATTAAGTCATTTGATAATTGAATGTTTTGATTATGATTTATTTCCTTTAAGTCGATATTATCTAATGAGATCAATTGACTCCAAGGGCCATTGCTCTCTAAAAACTTTTTCATTCGTGGCATGGTATAAACAGGGATTTTATTAGCTCCTAGAGCCTCTCTGCCTAAATACATTAATCCAGAATAATGGCCTATATGTGCATGCGTTAATAATATTCCATCAATCAATTTTTTATTTTCTCTACCGCTTTTTAAATATTTGATTTGTTCGCCAATATCAGGTGTTGCCTCAAATAAATAATATTTATCATTCTCAATATCAGTAAGTCCAATACTAGTTACATAGTATTTATTATCTCCAGTATTTTTATTACAACAATCTTTTTTACATCCAATGTGCGGATATCCTGCGTCCTGAGCTATTCCTAGAACAGTGATGAAATTATTGTTGTTTAATATCTTATATTCTGAACAAGAAAAAATAGTAGCACATAAAATGAAGACTACTAATTTATTTTTCCTTAAAATGCTGAGCAAATTAATTATCATCTAAATCACAATTTTCATCATTAAATTCAACCTCAACCGTATAATGCTCAAATTTGTATTCCTTCAAAATATCCTTCACATCAAATTTCACCTTTTTAAAATTATTTAAATTTGAATTATCATCTATCTTAATATGAGCAGTAAATACATTATGCTCTCCTTCCAATGACCATATATGCATATGATGAATTGAATTTACAAAGTCAATGTTTAGAATTTTTGATTCAATTTCATTTATATCTAAATCTTCTGGAACTCCTTGTAAAAAAATAAAAAGAGTCTGTTTTAGTCTAATAAATACATTCCATAAAATGTAAATTGTTATTAAAAGAGATAACGCTGGATCTAGATAATGTATATCTTTAAAATTTAAAATTATTCCCACAACTAGAACAGCAACCCATCCCAACACATCCTCAACTAAATGCCAAGAAGCTACCTTCTCATTCATGGTTTTTCCGCTGCTTAATTTCCATGCAGCATATCCATTAACTAATACACCAATTACTGCAAAAAAGATCATCCCCTTTGCGTCAGTATGTTCAGGTTCTAGAATTCTTCCAACAGCTTCAGTTATAACATATAGAGATCCTATTATTAATATGATACTATTTATAAGAGCTCCTAATAGTGAAAACCTTTTATATCCAAAAGAAAATTTCTTGTTAGATTTCTTGTAAGATTTTTCTTCTAAATACCATGAAGTACCCAAAGAAATCGTATCTCCTAAATCATGTATTGCATCTGATATAATTGCAATACTATTTACATAAAGACCTCCAATTATCTCTAAAATAGTAAATGCAAAATTTAAAAAAAAAGCAACTTTTATGTTATTCGAAGAATGATGATGATCGTGATGATGTCCCATTCTATATTAATTTAGAATCAATTAATATTTCCTCCATTTGTTTTTTTAGACTTATTGCTTCTTTTTCAGCTGCTTGAGCAAAATTTTCATCATTACCAGAATAAATGATGCCCCTAGAAGAATTTATAATAATACCTATATTATTATTTATTGTCTTTTTACAAACTTCCTTTAAGTTACCTCCTTGAGCTCCAATACCAGGAATTAACAGAAAATTATCAGGAATTATTTTTCTAATTTCTTCAAGATATTCTGTCTTTGTGGCACCTATGACATACATTAAATTTTTTGAATTATTCCAGGTCTTCGAAGATTTAATTAAATCCATAAAAACATAGTCATTTGCAGTTGATATTAATTGCAAATCTTTAGATCCTTCATTTGAGGTCAGTGCTAATATAATAGTGTTCTTGTCCTTATATTCTAAAAACGGCTCAATTGAATCTCTCCCCATATATGGATTTACAGTAATACTATCAAAATTTAATTGCTCAAAAAAGGACTTGGCATACATTCTGCTTGTGTTTCCAATATCGCCTCTTTTAGCATCAGCAATTGTAAAAATTTCAGTATAATTTTTGTTTATATAATTAATTGTTTTTTCTAAAGCTTTCCAGCCCTTAATACCATATGCCTCATAAAAAGCAATATTAAGTTTATATGCAATGCAGTGCATATGTGTATTGTCAATTATTGATTTGTTAAATTCAAAAATCGGATCATCCTTGTCAAGTAAAAATTTTGGAATTTTTTCTAGATCAACGTCAAGACCCACACATAAAAAAGATCTTTTAGATTTGATTTGATTAACTATTTTTAATACTTCCAATATTGTTTATTAGTTACTTGCATTTAATATTTCTGAATTTTCAGCTAACATTAATTTATCAATAATCTTTTGAATATCCCCATTTACTACTTTTGGCAAATCATACAATGTCATTCCTATTCTATGCTCAGTAATTCTTCCTTGAGGATAATTATATGTTCTAATCTTTGCACTTCTATCACCAGAAGATACCATGCTTTTCCTTTTTAAGGATTCTTCAGAACGTCTTTTTTCAACTTCCAATTCATATAATCTAGCTCTTAAAACTTTTAAAGCTTTATCTAAATTTTTATGTTGAGATTTTTGATCTTGACAACTAACAGTAATTCCTGATGGTTCGTGATGAAGTCTTATGGCAGAATATGTGGTATTAACGGATTGACCTCCAGGACCTGTTGATGTAGTTCTTTCAATTCTTACGTCCTGCATATTTAAATCAACATCAAATTCTTCTGCTTCTGGCAAAACAATAACCGTAGCAGCACTGGTATGAACCCTTCCTTGAGTCTCAGTTTGAGGTACTCTCTGTACTCTATGTACGCCTGCTTCAAATTTTAAGTTAGCATATACTTCCTCTCCACTAATATCAAAAATTATTTCCTTATATCCTCCCGATGTTCCCTCATTAAAATCCACCAAATTTACTTTCCATCCTTTACTTTCACTATATTTTGAATACATCCTGTATAAATCTCCTGCAAATATACTTGCTTCATCTCCACCAGCTCCAGCTCTAATTTCCATAACTACATTCTTCGAGTCATCGGGATCTTTAGGAATTAATAAAAATTTTAATTCCTCCTCCATTTTAGGTAATTCTTCTTCAGACTCATCCAATTGAATTTTTGCAATTTCCAGCATCTCCTCATCTTTTTCATTTGAAATTATTTCTTTGGCCTCTGAAATATTTGATAAAATAGATTTGTAGATTTCTCCTTTATCAATAATTTTCTTTAAATCTTTATATTCTTTGGAAACCTGTATGTACTTCTTCTGATCTGATAGAATATCTGGTTTTATAATTAAATCACTTAATTCATCAAACCTGTATTTAAGATTATTTAATTTATCTAGCACATCAAAATTCTTGAATTGTAAAAATACAATAAATTATGGAGAGAAATTATCCAATTAACTAATATTGAAAATCTCCAAACTGAGACTTAATTGTCAGTTTCTTTTCAGTTGATTTTTCAACTTTTCCAATAATTTTGGCCTCTACGTTAAATTTCTCTGATATATTAATTATCTGATTTGCTATTTCAGGGTCTACATATAGCTCCATTCTGTGACCACAATTAAAAACTTTATACATTTCATGCCAACTTGTATTTGATTCCTTTTGAATCAGTTTAAAAAGCATTGGTGGATCAAACATATTGTCCTTGATCACATGTAAATCATCAGATATAAAATGAAGTATCTTAGTCTGTGCTCCGCCACTACAGTGTACCATTCCTTTAATTAAACTTCTATCACATTGACTCAATATTGATTTTATTATTGGCGCATAAGTTCTGGTTGGAGATAAAACTAATTTTCCTGCATCTAAATCAACATTATCAAATACCTGATTGATACTCACACTTCCAGAATAAATTAAATCATCTGGAAGCATTGGATCATAACTTTCTGGATATTTTTCTGCCAAAATTTTATTAAACACATCATGTCTTGCCGATGTTAAGCCATTACTACCTATCCCACTATTGTATTGATTTTCATAAGATGCTTGTCCAAAAGAAGCCAATCCAACAATAACATTTCCATCACAAATATTTGAATTATCAATTACCTCTGATCTTTTTATTCTACCTATAACTGTTGAATCAACAATAATTGTGCGAACTAAATCTCCAACATCAGCAGTTTCACCTCCTGTTAATTTAATATTTATTCCATGTGACTTTAAGTCTTCAATTAATTTTTCTGTTCCATTAATGATAGCTGAAATAACCTCTCCATTAATTAAATTTTTATTTCTTCCTATGGTTGAAGAGAGTAATATATTATCAGTTACTCCTACGCATATCAGATCATCAATATTCATAATCAGTGCATCCTGAGCTATTCCTTCCCATACAGAAAGGTCGCCAGTCTCTTTCCAATACATATAAGCTAGAGAACTTTTAGTTCCAGCTCCATCAGCGTGCATAACTAAACAAAACTCATTATTATTAGTTAAAAAATCTGGAACAACTTTGCAAAAGGCATTAGGAAATAATCCTTTATCCATTTTTCTTATAGCATTGTAAACATCTTCTTTTGAAGCAGAGACACCTCTGCGACTATATCTTTCATTTGAGTTTTTATTCTGCATTTAGTCGAGATATGGCAACAAAAGTATTAAAGAATTCTTTAAGTTTGGTGATGAATTGATGATAAGATTTTGTATATGTAATAACTGATTATATTCGTTATTAACATTTGGATAGTATTTTTTGTTAAAATTATTTATTTGTATCAATAGAACTGTTTTTTATAATGTTTATAAAAAGTTTATAAACTCAAAAAAAATATTTAACAATAAATAAATTATTTGATATATTATTTAAAGTTTTTAATCACATTATTTAATTTAAAAAAAATGAGCAAATCTAAATTAGAATATATTTGGCTAGATGGCTATGAGCCAACTCAAAATATGAGAAGTAAAACTAAAATAGTTGATAATTTTGACGGCAAAATAGAAAGTTGTCCAATGTGGGCATTTGATGGAAGCTCCACTAAACAAGCAAAAGGTGGATCATCTGACTGTCTATTAAAACCTGTTGCATCATTTCCTGATGCAACTCGTGAAAATGGCTGGCTAGTTATGACTGAGGTTTTAAACGCTGATGGTAGTCCGCATAAATCTAATGGAAGAGCAACTATTGATGACGATGATAATGATTTTTGGTTTGGATTTGAACAAGAATATTTTATTATGGATACAGAGACTGAGTTACCATTAGGATTTCCAGTTGGTGGATATCCTGGCCCACAGGGACTTTATTATTGTTCAGTTGGAGGAAGAAATACTCATGGAAGAGCGATTGTTGAAGATCATGCTGATATTTGTATAGAAGCAGGAATTAATATTGAAGGTGTTAATCAAGAAGTTGCTTGTGGTCAATGGGAATTTCAAATGTTTGCTAAGGGTGCAAAAAATGCGGGTGATGAACTTTGGGTTTCCAGATATATTTTAGATAGAATTACTGAAGATTATGGATATTATATTGAATATCATCCAAAACCTATCAAGGGGGATTGGAATGGCTCAGGAATGCATGCAAACTTCTCAAATACAACACTAAGAACATGCGGATCAAAAGAAACATATGAAAAAATTTGTGAAGCATTTAGACCTGTCGTTGAAGAGCATATTGCTGTTTATGGCGCATACAATGATCAAAGATTGACAGGCGAGCATGAAACACAATCAATTCATGAATTTAGCTATGGTGTTTCTGACAGAGGAGCTTCTATAAGAATTCCTATTATGACTGTAGAAAATGGATATAAGGGATGGCTTGAAGATAGACGTCCAGCTTCCAATGGTGATCCATACAAAATTGCAGGAAGAATTATTAAAACTGTTAAATCTGCATTATAGTTATTAATAACTACGATGCAAATGCTAATAAAATAAATATTGAGTATAGAAATAATAGAAAAAAGCCTTTAATTTTTCCAATAACATTTTTCTTTGGAAAAAGAGCTATTAATAATACTAGCAAAGCAAAGACTAGCATCCATATAATATCCCTATTTAAAATTTGAATATCATCAATAACTATGGGTTTTATCATTGAAGTTATTCCAATAACAGATCCGATATTAAAGATATTAGATCCTATTAAATTTCCTAAAGAAATTCCTTTTTCATTTTTTACTATTGCAAGAAGAGATGTTGCTAATTCAGGAATACTAGTTCCGACAGCAACAATAGAAACAGAAATAACAGCCTCACTTACTCCAACCTGCTCAGCAAAATTAATAGCACCATAGACTAACCATTCAGCTCCATAAAAAAGCGAAACCGAAGCTATAATTATCCAGACAATTGTTTTAAAATTTGTTGAATGAATTAAATTATTATCAATAGAATCCTGCTGATATGTTTTTAACGAAGACCTAAGTATGAAGATTATAAATACAATTAACAAGGAAAATAAAACTATACCATCATATTGATCAATGATATTATCTCTTGCAATTATAAAATATAAAATAATTGAAAAAATAAACATTACTGGCCAATCAATTTTATAAAATGATTTTTCAACATACATGTTTCCTATTATACATGTAAGGCCTAGAACTAATCCTATATTTGCTATGTTTGAACCAATTACATTGTTTATTGCTATAGATGGAGAATTATTAATAGCTGCACTAATACTCACTATAAGTTCAGGAAGTGAAGTCGCAAAAGCTACTACTGTCATTCCAATTACTAACCTTGATATATTAAGTTTTAAAGAAAGTGCAACTGCAGATCTAATTATAAATTCACCTCCAATGACTAATAATATAAAACCAATAAACATCCACAATAAATTCATGTTGTCTAAAGCTTAATTAATTACTATTTTTTTATGTATAATCTCATTATTACTTCTGATCTTTAAAATATAAATCCCACTTGGTAATAGTAATTCAATTTTGTTGGAGTTAATAATATTTAGATCATAAACTTTTTTGCCAATTTCTGAAAAAACTTCAATATTAGAATTTGTTAGTGCATGACTAAAATAGATTAATCCACTAGATGGATTAGGGTATATTTTAAAATCAAATGTCAATTCATCATTTGGAATACTTAAACTTTCATTCCACTCTTCTCCATAATTATCACCCCAGATAAAATTTACTAAATTAGGATGATCAATAAATGGGTTCCTGTTTTGTTGATAGCTATAAATAACCTCATTTCTATTTATTTCAAAGTCATCTACAGGATCGTCAATGTGCCATTGAAGTAAAGATGAAAGTTTGCCTAAAATAGGAGCACTATTGCCTGGAGTTGTATAGTCGACAAGTTCTAAATCAAAAGCATTATTATTATGATCATATCCTGGATCATATCTTACAACCATATAAAAAACAATCCTTGCTATATCACCCTTTACAGAGTCCCCGGGTTCCCAGCTATCACTATCATAAAAACATTCAGTTGCTTCTCCATGTTGATTTCCTCCGTTATCAAAATCTTTTGTACCTCTTGAGGAATTTACTGATCTGTCACAGGGTTTTAAATTGTGAACATCTGTATATGCAACATCCTCATCGTCAGGAAATCCGTGAGATTTTGGCCACACATGCTCCCTATTCCAAGAATTACTATGAGTTCCATTTTCATAATCAGAGTAGCAATCACATCCATCTCTATACCCCTTATCTTGTGAACGGTCAGTATAGACTAGAAGAATATTGTCATTGTTTGTTGGGTCTTGATCAGATAGCTGTAGTATATCCCAAGTATCTGTCGAAGAAGATGTGTAGGGAAAAACTACATGATTACCTATGATTTGATAGATTGCCTGTTTTAAATCTTCACCAGACACACCATTAGCATCCTGGTAATATTCTTGAGGAATATCTATCTGAACATTACCGTAAGTAGGATTTGAAGGAGGTCCAAAACCTCCTTGCCCAAAAATATTATTGGAAAACAATAAAATTGTGAAGATTATAAAACCTGACCTCATCATTTTTTTTTACAAATATAATTTAATTGTAACTAATTATATTTAATTTTATCAACTATGAAAAATATTTTATTTAAGTTCTTAAATTTTTTAAATAAGATCTTTCTTCCAAATTACACAAAGAGAAGATTAGATCTATCAAAAGCTTCTAAAATTCAAATGATCATTTTCGGATGGAAACTATATATTACTAAACAAATTATAAATCAATAAATTTTGTCTTATGAAAAGAATCTTCCTGTTATTATTGGTCTCTATTTTAATTAGTTGTTCATCAACTAGCAAAACTACATCATCAACTAGCAAAACTACATCATTATCATCTTCAAAATCAGCTATTTCTCCTGCAGCTTTAACAATAATTGATGTAATTGTTGGAAAGTTTCCAGGAGTTAGAGTAATTGGCAGTAATACTACCTCAACACCTAAAATTATAATAAGAGGTGGAAGTATGTCAATGAATACTCAAGCATATGCAGTATATGATGTTGATGGAATTCTTTATACTGATTGTCCTACTTTTATTGATCCTCAACAAATTAAAAGTATAACCATATTAAGATCACTTGCAGCTACGAATAGATATGGAGGTGTTGCTCGTGGAGGCGCTATAGTTATTAGATTAAAAGCAAATAACTAAATGAAAATATATAAGTCAGTTACTAAATTAATAATAACTGACTTATAAATTTTAATTACTCTATAGATGCTAAAGAAGCAGTCCAATCGCAGTACCATTGTACGAAAGTAGCTTTACCTTCTTCATTAAAATCAAAAGATTCATAAATTGGAACAACAACTGATTTGTCATTAGCTGTATTTGTTACCTGCATTGCATAATACATTCTTACAGAACCATCAGCTTTACCAGTTTCAGCATTAACACCCTGTAAATAATTAAATGGTGCCATATGTTTTACGTCATATTTCGCAAAAAACTCTTTGTGTATTCCTTTGATTTCATCTAAGCCTAAAGAATCTGCTGAACCTAATAAAGTTCCTCTAAAAACTACATCATCTGCAAATTTAGAGTAGTCAACTGATTCGTTTGCATAACTTTCAAATAACAATTGCATTGTTTTTGAATTATTTTCAAAAGTTGTTTTTGCTTCTGCTGATTTAGCACAACTAGCACATTCATGATTTGATTGTACATTTCCTATACAAGAAGCTAGTATAAGCAACACTGTTGATAAATAAAATAAATTTTTCATACTTATATTTTTTATATGTTAGGGAGCAAATATATAAAAAACAATTAATTATCTTTAAAACAACACAAGCATATGATAGACCCAGAGAGTATAAGTAAATTAATTCCTGTTTTAGTACTATTAATTCTTGGAATTATTGAATCTCTTGGGGGATTATATTTTAATGATAAAAGATCAAAAAATGACCTCACAATTGAATTAGTCTGTTTAACTATGCTTCCAACATTAATTCAACCTGCTATTTTAGCTTTTGTTCTATTTTTAATGGGGTTATGGTTTCCTTTTTACGAAGACTATTTTATTAGCTCATTTTTTTTATGGCATATTTTAGCTTTTTTAATCTTTGATGATCTTACTCATTATTTATGGCATAGATTTTCACATGAAAATGCTTTTATGTGGAAACTTCACAGACCTCACCACGTTGTTGTAGAAATGGGCGTACTGGTAACCTATAGAAATGCTTTTTTATATTATGCTTTTATGCCTGGAATATGGTTTTCAGCTATGTTGATATTCTTAGGAATGACAGAAGTTTATCTTTACTATGTTCCAATTAAAGTTTCTATAATATTACTTGCTCACAGTGAAATAAAATGGGATAGATTTTTATATAAGTATAAAATTTTACATCCATTAGCTTGGATTGTAGAAAGAACCATTTCGACTCCTTGTACTCATTATGCTCATCATGGATTAACTGCTGAAGATGGCGTATCAAATCCAAATGGAAACTATGGAAACTTATTGTTTTTTTGGGATGTTTTATTTGGAACAGCTAAGATTACTAGAGAATATCCCAAACGTTTTGGAGCATGGAACAAAATGAAAGAACCATGGTATGTTCAGTTATTTTTTCCTATAATCAAATCAAAAGATTCAAGAAGCGAGCTACATTCAATAAAAACTGACATGGATTATGATCCATCTGTAGATTACAAAGATTTTAGTATTTAAAACAACACAAACATATGATAGAATCAGAAAGATTAAATCCTCAACTAAATTTTCTATTTTTTGTGTATATTGTCAGATATAACAACTAAACAGCAATTAGATGAATACTAAAGAAAAATTAGCAGAGAAACTAGGAATAAGTGTTGAAGAATTAGACAAAAGAATAAAAAAAAATAAAAAAGCAGAGGAAGATAGAATAGAAGCTAATATAAAAAAGAAACTTTAAAAGATTTTTAACTCATCTTTGGTAACAAAACTTCTTAAACAACATAAAATTCCTCCAATACCAATATTCCGAATAGTAAAAGAGCCTCTAGAAAAGAAGCTCTCAACATATGTGACCTCGGAGGGATTCAAACCCCCAACCTTCTGAGCCGTAATCAGATGCACTATTCAGTTATGCTACGAGGCCTTTACTCTGTTAAATAGAATGTTTTATAGAGTACTATTTCTAATGTTTACAACTACGCTTACAACAACGGCTTACAAACAACCTATCTACTCTGCAAATATGCTACTTTTTTACTTACTATCGAAATAGTGTTTACAATAGTGTTTGCGATTCTTTTTTAACATCTGAAGTCTTACCTACTTAAGGGGATTAGAAGTTGAAGATTTAAAAGAAGAAGATATGGCAATAGAGTAAAGTCCAAACGAAATAGAGTTGTTCCTGTGCCTGAATACATACGCAAAGAGCTTGCAAGAGGCGATATAAACAACAATATATTTACACACACTTCTAAACCATACAATAACAGCTATTTTAAGGGTATTTGGAGGCGTTTTAAGAGGCGTTTACCATCTGTTGAACGAGATATAACATTGTATTCTTTTAGACACACTGGGGCTATAGAAATATACAAGCGTACAGGGTCATTAAGTAAGCTACAAAAAGCTATGGGACACTCAAGTTTAAAAGTTAGTTTAACCTACTTAAGAGGATTAGAGGTTGAGGATTTAAAAGAAGAAGATATGCTTATGGTTTAGTTGTATTTTTTAATTTAGGGTGCTTGCAACTGGAAGAAATTCTAAGAAAATCAGTTAAAGTTTAGAAATCATCTTTTCTATTAGCGATCTATGGTGATTAAAATGAAAATTAAAAAAACTCAAGGTAAGCCTTAGGTTAATTCTTCCGATAAAGGGGTGTCTATAAAATCCTTTATTTTCTAATTTTAGCTCATGTAATTTAGAAATCAATTCATCAAATGACTCTCTAGATTCAACCCAGTCTGAATTAAGCTTATTAAGATCAATATCTTCAGGAAAATTTGCTGTAATTTTTGGTGCTTTTGCTTTATAACCAAGCTTCCAAATAAATTGTATTAAAAAAGATCTAAAATAAGTGACAACAGAAACATTATTAATGGACTCTGGATAGAGAATCTTCTTAGTTATATATTGTTTTGCTAATGATTCAACTAGCCAACAATGATATAAATGTTGAAGAATTGACCACCCATGAGATTTATTATTTAATTCAGCTAAAGAAAGCTTAGAAATTGATTTAAAATATGCTAATCTATCAATCTCAAGTTTAGAATCTGACAGCTTTTTCATTACCTACAATTTACAATAATTTTAAAAGAAGAAGATATATGCCAGTTATTAATTTTTAACCTTTTTTAATAAACTAAATAATATGATAAAATTTGTTTAAATTTAAATAATGAAAAAAATATTACAACTTCTAGGAATTATAGCATTGTCCTTGATAATTCTACAACTTATTTTTTCTCTAGTTTTCTTTTTCAAAGTAGGCAATAAACTATCTGATATTGCTGACAATATTGAAGATGGTGATTTTAAAATTGAGGTTCTTGATAAATTTAGGACTAAATACGCTAAATATAAGGATAAAGAATACTCTGATAGAGTTAACATTCAATCTGATAGAATATTAATTATTAAAGATAATGACACTATAGTTAATATAAAATCTGAAGAAAATTAAAAGAAGAAGATATATGGTTTAGTGAAAAAGATTAATCATCTAAATTTATCTTATAAGTCCATAAAACACTCTGATAGTTATAATTAATTGTATTATCGTCTGGGTAAGTGATATATATATCGGACTCTGACAAATCCTGGGTTCCACCTAATTCATAAAGCATTTCATAATATCCGTCTTGTACAGAAAAAGTGCCATAAAATGAGTCCTGTGGACAATTTGGATTTGGATTAGTTGAATAATCTGCGTAAAAGTAATCTGTAAAAGTTCCATCTTCTCTGAACTCCATATATAGTTCTGGACAATATATTTCGTTGTCATAATAATAAATTTCACCTGATTCATACTCGGCAGAATAATAATTCCAATGGTTTATTATTCTACTTTCATCATCAGTACTTAATCTTCCCTGAAAATCTCCATCCCTATTGTTAACTGAATAAGAGCCAGAACCTAGATTGTTATTTAAATTCCCGACAAAACTTCCTACAACATTTTCTAAAATTATAGATGCTTGAATTCCTCCATTTTCATCTACAGAACCTGAAAAAGAATAAATTTCATTATGATCTTTAGAAGTAAAACTACCTACCACTATTCCTGTATTTTGTACAGTTAATGTCCAGGTTCCATTATCTTGTCCAGAAAAAGACCCCGACCATAAACCCTTAAATTCTGATTCTAAATTAGAATTATTAGAATTAATATTATCATCTGCTGATTCACTACTACAAGCGAATAAACCCAATACAAGAAATAGATACAATAGCTTTTTCATACCTTCAATTTACAATAATTTTAAAAGAAAAAAATATACCTATTACTTAATTTTTTCAATGTTAAGCTTGCTTTACATTGAAATTTAATTATATTTGTAAAGCAGACTTAACATTTATATTAATATATGAAACTTAAAACACTTAGAATTATGGCAATTATTACAGGAATATTAGGAACAACATTATTAAATAGATTTTTAGAAGGTGGCGCATTATTTATGTCATTAATTCTTATTTGTTTATTACTATCTATTTATTTTATGGCAAGGGGTGTTTTAAGTGTTAAAACTAACCCTGTATTATCTGATAAAATGTTAGCACTTATTAATGATAGTGGTATTTTAGGATTAGCCTTGGGTTTTTTCTCAGCTTTTCTTGGTTTAATAACAGGCTTTGATGCTATTGAAGCTTCTGGCAATGCAGAACCTGCGATTTTAGCAGGAGGGATTAAAGTAGCTCTTTTATCACCTCTTTTCGGTCTTTTTACATTCGTGGTTTCTAGGGTAGGGATGCTTCTATTAAGATTATTTCAAAAAAATTAATACTATAAGTTATGAGTTTTTCTAAAAAAGAGGTTTCAATTTTAATTGAGATTATATTTTCTGTTTTATTTGCTATTATTTTTATACCATATTTTTATGAAAATCGGTTAAACTCGTTTGATTTTAATGATGTGGTTGGAAAAATAATTCAAATAGTAGTTTTTTCTGTAATATACTTTTCTCTAGCATATTCACTTCTGGAGCTTACTTATAAAGATAAAATGATTCAAGATGAAAGAGACGATTTGATAAGCTCAAAATCTTATAAATTAGGTTACTTACTTTATGAGCTTTGTTTGTTTTTGTTTATAGGAATTCTATTATCAGATTCATCCTTTCAAAAAAATGGAACAATAATATTTCTTATTCTTCTTTTACTCTTAATTGTTTCATTTATTAAATCATTATTCCAACTGTACTTATATAGAACATCATAGTATTATGGAATTAAAGAATACTATTAAAGAATATCGACAAAAAAAAGGGTTAACTCAAGAAGAATTAGCCTTTAAAGCCGGGGTAAGTAGACAAACTATTATTTCTATTGAAAGATATCGTTATAAGCCAAGCTTAGAACTAGGAATGAAAATAGCAAGCTCCTTAAAGGTTAAAATTGATGTATTATTTTATTTCGAATAATAGTTTTTTCATAACAATAGGTTTTAGGATTAATACTAGTTTACAATAATTTTAAAAGAAGAAGCACCATTGAACATTTGACCCATATATTCTACATTGGAAGTGTCCCATCCTCCTATATCATCATTAAAAGTAGTACGATTATGAAATAACATATCCATATCAGTCACATTAGAGGTATCCCAGCTATAAATAGGACCATAATATGGGTTGTAATTAGCATCTGTGAATTCTGGAGCAGTTGGATTATTTATCCATAAATCTACAACAGCATCAATATCAGTATCAGTAAGCGGAGTTTGAGAAAACCCCATTAAAGAAGTTAGCCAAACAATTATAATTAGTAGTCTATACAAATATTTATTTTTAGCTTACTTAAAGTTAATAAGAATTTATCTAACTAATATCTTCCAGGTAATATATTTAGATTTTAACAAATAAATACCAGGATTTAATCCCTGATGAGTAATTGAAGTTCTATATTGATTCTTAATAGAATTGACTTTTATTTGTTGACCATTAATATTATATAGCTTAAAGACCTCATCTCCAGTGGTATTAATTATCTCAATTGATTGATCTGGATATATTGGATTTGAAACAAGTTTTAATGTAGGCAACTCAAGATCTATTGTAGATAATGAAGATTCAAAATAAGCTGCGCCATAATTAAAACTCTCCACTCCAATTGTAGTCCCAATAAAACGACCAGGAATATCATCAATGTGTGGATGAATACCTCCCCATATTCTTGAAAGACTACATTGATCTGATGCATCACGATAAGAAGCCCACTGCAACTTAATATCTTGACTTGGACCCTCTTCAAATACTAAAAATTCATTTTCTCTAGCAATAAATTCTCCTAATCCTCCAGGAAAATAAGGACTTCCAGTAAATAGTGTAAGAGCTTCTGCAGCTGCTCTTGAATAAGTGGAATGGCCAGAAACATATCCAGCAAAATTTGGGGTTACAAAAGTAGGCCTCTGATAAGGCCACCATTCTTCTGCCAAAATCCATCCTACTCCAGCCTGATCAGTTGATGGATTGTCAATATAATCATGACCTTTCCAAGAATATAATTTTATCTTTCCTATATTCTCGTTTGATTCTCCAGCGAGTAGATCTCCTTCATTAATAACTTCAATAAGTCCATTGATTAAAGGAAGACCATTTGAGTTGTAATTTGAAAGACTTTGATTCGTGCTTTGACCTAAATCAGCCATATATCTAATTGCAGATATGGGTCTAACATAATCATACCATCCCTTTATACCCCAAGCGGTAATAGCGACGTCATGCATCACTCCACCCAAAATAAAATATGATTTTATATCCCACTCTAAATTTGATAATTCATCGCCAATTCCTTGAAATTTTTTCTCCAGTAGTGGATTATCACTTATGCTATTTAGCAGAACAAACCAATGACCAGGTGGGGTTTCAGAATCAGGTCCATCAGCCCAAAATTCTGCCAAAACTCTAGTATAATCTCCTCTAGGAACTACTTGAGCTTCATAAGACTGATTGGTTACTGGATTTGAACTATAGCCCATACCATTATCTCCCCCATTAAAATAGTCAAAAAAGGAATTATATTCTGATACGTTCTCAGGATACGATTCCTCAGGAATGTTTCCAATATTATTTGGAGAAATATCCAACATTACACCATCATCCTGAGATAAATGTGACCCCCAAATTGAAACCATTGAAAATGCATTAATATAATCAAGGTCCGTATCCAGGGCATCATCAAGCTTTGGTGGCTCTCCAGGATCATGATACACATAATAGTTGTTCCCATCCCTAGTGTAGGTTGTCATATCATTCTCATCTAAACCAAATGAATTTACATTACCCCACTCAGCACCTAAGAACTCTGGAGTACTTTCTTCCAAAATATTTCCACTTTGATCAATGAATACATTTAGGGATATGGGCTGCCATCGATTAGGATTAGTAATAGATGGATTTCCGCTTAAAATTGGAACGAGTGGTTCATTAACAGGTTGATAATATTGGTTTACGTAATCTAATTGCTCCATTGCCCCATCCTGTAAACCATATGAAATATAGTTTTCTGCAATATAATTCCCTAAAGCAATGGGATCTTCAGCATTATTATCTATATCATAATTATTTATATTATAATTTAAAAGACTCATCAAGGCATTGCATTTAGACAAAATTGATTGGTAGCCTGGAGATTGAGAAAACCTGTGTGTTATTATCCTGTATGCTGCATAACTTATTGCTGCATTATTATTCTCAACATCAGACAAGGAGTTACTAAAACCATCAAATGGCGCCTCATATCCATGAACTAAATTTCCCATTAAGTACGGAGTTCCTTCAGAATTAACTATAGACCAAGCATCATAGATAGCTGCACTAGTGTGAAACAAATTTCTAGCATGAACAGTTGGTCTTGCTAGATCATTTCTTATTGCTTCTAGTAATACTTCATTCCACAGTCTTGCTATAGAATAATTTGATTCATCATTAATGCTGGAGAGTTCAATGCTTACATTATAATCTATAACATTAGTGCTACAATCATCATTTGAGCTAACTATACTTAAAGAACCTTCAGTCTCAATTTCCCATCTTACTTCTATCGTATTAGTTCCTTGCCCTTGCATTATAGTTCCATTTGTAACAGTCCATATAAAATTTGAAGAGGCTGTATCACTATACGTATAAGTATATGTCTCTAGTGGATTAACTAATTGTGGTCCGTCTAACTCTCCACTTGTTAAATATTCACATGAATTATCATTAACTGTAGCCTCAGGATTATAATTACATGAGCTTAAGTCAGTACATCCAGGAATTTTATTTGCTGTATTGTTATTAATCACTTGAATCCCTGAACCCTCAACTATTTTTATTGTTGAGTTTATATTAATATTGGTGTAAATTTCGATTCCAGTGTTAGGCCATGCTACAGAAATAGTATTAACTAGGGTTGCATCATTAAGACCAAAATGAATAGGTTGGAGTGATTGATGTTGATAGCCAGAGCCATTATACAGTCTAACTTGCTCAAGATCGTTATTATCTTGTATATGTATAACTGCACCTAAACCATCCCTGTTCGAAGTAGTTCCCTCCAAATGAATCTTTATCCATGAACCTGATATTTCATCCGTATAATAAGTGTCTATAGACTTGTTTTCATAAAAATCTAAACTAGAGTTTATACTTGTAACTAATAGATCTAAGTCTCCATCATTATCATAATCAAAAGAATTAACTGATCTACTATTAGTCTCTAAAATTGGTTCATCTGTAAAAATTCCATGCTGAAATTTTCTACCATCGGGCGCAAAAACACTTTGAAAATATTCATTTTTCTCATCATTAAAAAAACCATTTGCTATATATAAGTCTTCATATCCATCATGAGTGAAATCAGTAAAAATTGCACCCCATGCCCAGTTGGTATCATATATATTTACGTCTTCTGACAAATTTGAGAACATGGGAGAACCATCTAATGATGTATTTACAAAAAAACTATTTTCCTTAATATTTGTTACTAAAAAATCAATATCTAAATCATTGTCATAATCACAGGTTGCAAGCCCCATGCCATCACGAGGATCTAATACGCCAGATGATTCAGCTTGATTAACAAATCCACTGCCCTCTTGACTAATTAATAGCATATTATTCTGATCAAAATCATTGGCTATATATATGTCTGGATATGCATCTTCATTTACATACATATTTATTGCAGAGAAACTATTTGCATTTTCAATAACTGAGCTTAAATCAATTAATTCAAAAGTCTCATTTCCTAAATTTCTATAGAGCTTATTGGGTGAATCCGGATGATAATCTGAGAGAAAAATATCTAAAAGTCCATCTAGGTCATAATCTAACCATAGGGCTCCTGTTATATAACAGCTATCACATGAAACCTGAAAACCTGCTGATTCGGTTATATTAGCAAAACTTCCATCTCCATTATTCTTATATAATTCACTCTGAACTGAATTTCCTAAAAATAAATCTGGATAACCATCATTATTAAAATCTCCCCAGGACGCAGAAAGACGATCACCAAAGTAAAATCCGGAGGGAAGATCAATTTCATGATTTAAGTTTTGATTAATGCCAGTTGCAGGAGTTACATCAATGAAATTACCATTATTAGTGTTTTCTAGTAATCTGCTATTGTTATTACCTTCAGAATAGTAACTAACTAAAAAAATATCCAAGTCTCCGTCCTGGTCATAATCAGCAACTGCTACACCATTATTATTATAATATTGATCAAGATCTGCTATAACTGAAGTAGTTCTGAATTGCTGAGAATAAATAGTCAAACATAAAAAATATAACAAATAGAATATTTTACTTTTCATGTTTTAATTAATCTAAATTTAAAAAAATTAAATTGCTTTAATTAGTCTTTTGCAAAATCATGAAATGCAAGTTGTATATTGAGATTATCATCAAATAAACAACAATTAAGCATGAAATATGTCATAAAAATTAATTTATGCTTCACAACTCATGTCCACTCCACAACACTGAGGTGATTTTATTTTACCCTCACAACTCGGGCAACTTGATATTTGAACTGTAGTTCCATCTTCCAATGTTAGATGACCATTAACAAGAGGTTGATTGCATTTTGCACAACTTGCATTTACAGACATACCACAATTATTGCATTTATACGTTTCCATAATTTATAATTTAATTGTTTCTTTCATTAAAATCTTCGTTTTCTTTTTGTTTAAATCTATTAATTATAACTATAATTAATAATACTAAACCTATACCCCAAATAATTTGGCTCCACATAGCTTGATTATTTAAGAGTTACTGCAGTACCATAGGCTAATACCTCTGAGGCTGCCTGAGTTATAACTGAGGTTGTAAACCTAACATTTACAATGGCATCTGCGTTATATTTAGCTGCATCATCTATCATTCTTTGAAGAGCCTGTTCTCTAGCATCAGCTTGAAGTTTAGTATATTCTTCAATTTCTCCTCCAACTAAATTTTTAAATCCAGCCAGGATATCCCTTCCAATATGTCTAGTTCGAACAGTAGATCCTCTAGCTATTCCCTTTAATTCATTAATCTCTCTATTAGGTATTGTCTCTATAGTTGATAAAATCATAATAATTAGCTTTAAGTTATATATAAATTTATGAAATTAATTGTTAGTGTCAATCTTGAACATAGTAGATAACAATATGATAGGATACCAAGCTTTTGATCTACTACAATAAATTAAATGCTTAGTGCTTTTAGGTTCAAATAATTCATTAGAAACTCCTTTATTAATTATTTCATCTTTTGGAATTCCCTCACCATTTGGGCCTGTACTAATTAAATCAGAAGAATAGTCAATTTTTGTTACTGGCACTTTTTTGAAGCCTAATTCCTTCAAGGCAAAATATCTGTGATGACCATCAATTATTACATGAGATTTATGACAACATAATATGGAAGAAATTATGTAGTATTCATCAAATGATTTTATAAAGTTCGTTAATTTAGTTTGCTTGCTTTTAATAATTTTTTCATGAGGATTCAACAAATCAATATCTACTAGCTCATCCCCCTTAATTATATTGATATCAAATTCAACTGAATACATATTATAGAATATTTTTTATAAAGATAATAAAAGTTTAAATTTCGATAAAAATTATAATTTTGTAATAGAATAATTCTAAATCAAAAAAATGATATCCTTAATTTTAACTATTTATTTAATAATAGTCTTTATATTTTTTATTTTTAGCCTTCAGTACAGAGATAAAGTAGATAATTTCTTGACTAAACTTAAAATAAGCACATTTAATGCACTTTGGCTTTCATATTTAGAGGGGTTGATTATTGGTGGTCTTTCTATATGGTTAATTTTATAAATTTATATTAAAAGGTGCTGTTAGTGAAAATGGATAAAATAAAATTTTATCTATGTTATTATTTAATTCTAGACTAATATTAATTGGATGACTATAAGTTTGTTTTATTTATATTTTAAAAAGGAAATTGGCGTCTGGATAAAAAATAATGGTGAAACCATCTATAAAACGGAAAGAGGACCAATTGATCCTACAGATGAAATAGCATCAACACAAAAGGGGAATAAAGTGTTTATTCATATTCTTGATTCAAACAAAGAAACATTCTTTATTGAAAATTTTAATCTCAGAATTAAAAAAATTTCATACTATAAATCAACAGAGAAAGTTAATTATATTAAAAATAAATTTGGACTAGTTCTTAAGGTGCCAAACGATAAAAAAACCCTATAGATACTATTCTAGAATTAGAGATTTATAATTTCTAGAAAATAGTATCTATCTTTGTTTAAACTATTGCAAATGAAAATTGAACAACTATATACTAGTTGTCTAGCTCAAGGAGCATATTATATTTCATCTGACGGAGAAGCAGCAATTATTGACCCTTTGAGAGAAACTCAGCAATATGTTGATAAAGCAGAAGATGATAAAGTCAAAATAATATATGTTTTTGAAACTCACTTTCATGCTGATTTTGTTTCTGGTCATATTGATTTAGCTAGAAAAACAAATTCTACAATAGTATTTGGTCCAAGTGCTAAAACAGATTATTCATGTCATATAGCAAAAGATCAAGAGGAATTTATAATAGGTAAAATAAGAATTAGAGCTATTCATACTCCAGGTCATACTCCTGAGTCCACAACATACTTATTAATTGATGAAAATGGTAATAATCATGCTATTTTTACTGGAGATACATTGTTTATTGGAGATGTAGGTAGGCCTGATCTTGCAGTTGCAATTAATATAACTGAAGACAAATTAGCAAGAACTCTTTATGATTCACTAAGAAATAAAATAATGACGCTAGAAGATAGTGTGTTAATCTATCCTGCACATGGAGCTGGGTCTGCTTGTGGAAAAAATATGTCTGATGAGACATTTAGTACTTTAGGTGAACAAAAAAAAATAAACTATGCTTTGAGAGATGATATGACCAAAGCGGAGTTTGTTAAAGAATTGTTAGAAGGTATGACTCCGCCTCCAAGTTACTTTAAACAAAATGCACTTTTAAATAAGAATGGATATAACAATTTTGATGATGTTCTTGCCAAGTCAAATAAAGCACTAACTGTCGATGAATTTAAAGATCATGTAATTTCAAAAAATAATTTAGTTTTAGATGTTAGAAATCAAAATGAATTCGTAAAAAAACATATTCCAAATTCATTATTTGTTGGTTTAAATGGGGACTTTGCACCCTGGGTTGGAACTATAATAAAAGATGTTCATCAACCAATTATTCTAATTGTAGAAAAAGGTAAAGAGGAAGAAGCTATTACTAGGCTTGCAAGAGTTGGATGTGATAATTGTTTTGGTTATTTAGATGGGGGAATTTCTGCTTGGGAAAAAAGTGGTAACCTCACTTCTGATATAGAATCCATTTCAGCAAATAATTTTGTTGAAATGCTAAAGCTCAATACGATTAATATTTTGGATGTAAGGAAAGAATCTGAATTTGAAACACAACACATAGAAGGTTCAATTAATTCTCCATTAAGCCAGGTTCATGAAAATTTAAATCTTATTAATACTAATGAAAAATTATATGTTCATTGTGGTAGTGGATATAGATCTGTAATAGCTATATCTATTCTTAAAGCAAATGGATTTGATAATTTAATTGATATTGCAGGTGGATTTAATGCAATAAAAAAAACCAACCTAAATGAAAACTGCTATAGATCTGGATTGACTATTAGTAATTAAATTGAATTAATTATTTGATTAAAATCGTTAGCATTTAAAGAAGCTCCCCCAATTAATCCCCCATCTACATCTTCTAAAGAAAAAATATCATGAGAATTTGATGGTTTTACACTCCCGCCATATAAAATGCTAATAGAATTCGCCAATTGTTGAGTATATCTTTCTGAAATGTTTTTTCTAATCATTGAATGCATTTCTTGAATTTGATCTAAATTTGCAGTTTCTCCTGTTCCAATAGCCCAAACAGGCTCATATGCTAATATTATTCTACTCCAAGAATCCTCATCCAGATGGAATAGACTATTATTAATTTGATCATATATTATTTCAAAATGATTATTGTTTTTTCTCTCCTCTATCTCTTCTCCAATACAAAAAATGATTTTCATAGATGAGGAGATTGCAGCATCAACTTTTAATTTTAGTTGATCATCCATTTCATTAAAATATTTTCTTCTTTCACTATGTCCCAAAATGACTGTTTCAATTCCTATGCTTTTTAACATATTTACAGAAACTTCACCAGTAAAGGCACCACTATCAGAAAAGTGCATATTTTGTGCAATAACTTCAATTTTTGAACCTAATAACAAATCTTTAGCAATAGATAAATTAGTAAATGAAGGAGCAATCATAACATTTACATCCATTTGCATAGTTTTTTTTAACTCAAGAATAAGAGTTTTTGTTTGATTAGAATCATTATTCATTTTCCAATTACCAGCAACAATTTTATCTCTACTCATAATTAAATTTTTTAGTTTAGTTTAACTCTTGGGTCCAACCAAGCGTATATCATGTCTACTAATATATTTATAATTATAAACATAAAAGCTATAATAAGAACAGATCCCATAATTACTGGTAGGTCCAGATTATTAAGAGCATTAACTATTTCTTTTCCTAATCCATTCCATCCAAAAATATATTCCACAAATACTGCGCCAGCTAATAATGATGCAAACCATCCAGAAATAGCTGTTACAACTGGGTTTAATGAATTCTTGATTCCATGATTTTTAATCACATTGAATTCTGTAAGCCCTTTAGCTCTAGCTGTTCTAATATAATCCTGATTTAATACATCTAATAATTCATTTCTCATAAGTTGACTGATAACTGCTAAAGGTCTGATACCAAGAACAATTGCTGGTAGTATTAAGTTTTTTAATTTAATACTATACTTTTCTCCAAAGTCATCTAACTCATATAAACTTCCCGTCATTTCTAAATTAGTATATTCATTTAAGACATATCCAAAAAACCATGCAAATAATATTGCACTAAAAAACGATGGTAAACTCATTCCAACAACACTAATTAATTGAATAGCTTTATCAATATAACTGTCTTTCAAAACAGCTGAAATTATACCCAGAAAAATTCCAAAAATAATTGCAATTATTATTGCCGAAATTGCCAGGACAATAGTATTAGGCAAAGTATTTCTTATTATCTCACTTACTTTCTTCCCTGGCATTGTAAATGAAGTCCTCAAGTAGGGAAATTTTAAAACAATAGTATATGATTTGAATTTAATTATTTCAATTGCAGAGTATTTGTTTTCTTGTAAAAATGTATAATTCTCTTTTTCATTAGAATGAAAAGAAATAGGAGACAAATCATTTAAATAATACAAATATTGAGTGCTTGTTGGCTGATCAAAACCATATTTCTTTTTTAGATTGATTAATTGTTCTGAATTCTCATTCTGACCTAACATCATTTGAGCTGGATCTCCTGGAAGGACATTAAATAAAAAAAAAATTAATGTAACTACTCCAAATAAAGTAAAGAATGAATATATGAGTCTATTAAGTAGGAAATTAGTCAAATTTAATTTTATTAAAATCATTATAATGCCACTTATTGACTATAGTACCTGACTTAATTTCCAATGCGCCTGGGTTGGATCTAATTATTGTCTTTAAAGCAGTTTCATCACAAGTATAAAAATCAAATTCAAAACCAAATTGGTCCTTAACTTCGACCTGCTTATCAATTCCCGAAGCAGTTATAGCTATTATTTTGTATCCGTTTTCAATTGCTTGTTTTGATTTTGTTATTAACTCACTACTTGTATCAAAATTTGATTTAGATAAATTATATAAAACAAACACTAAGAGTTTTTCCTCATTTAATAATTCACCTGACATATCTTCTCCATTTAACTCCATGGAAAAATCATGAATTGGTGCTTCGTAACCTTTCTTGATTAGTTTTGTTTCAACAGAGATAAATTCTCCATTTATCTCTGGATATTCTCCAGAGGTGGAAATTATTTTTTCTGTACCATCTACAATGAATTTCCAATCATAATTCCATATATCTTTTGGAGCATCATCAGGCACAATCATATTCTCAATGATATTAGCCTGAATTTTATATGGCCTAAAATCAACAATAGGTAAATGCTCAAGAACTCTATAGACAATTGAAGCTGATACTATAAAAGAAATTAAGGAAACAATTATTTGATTTTTAAAATTAATTATAGGCTTAATTAATTCTATTTTGTAAAGTATAATTAAGATAAAGGACAGAAGGAAGACGTCCTTAGTGAAAGATTCCCATGGGGTTAATGGGATTGCATCACCAAAACATCCACAATCGGTTACCTTATTATAATATGCAGAATACCAAGTTAGAAATGTGAACCAAATAATCATTAAAAGCATAACCCATATAGTTAGCTTGGGTTTAAATCCTATTAATAGAAAGAGACCTAGCAGGACCTCTAGAATAACTATAATGATAGCTAGAGCTAAAGTATATGGCATTAAAAAATCAATGTCAAATACAGTTGGGCCAAAATATTCTTCAAGTTTAAATGAAAACCCAATTGGATCATTTATTTTAACTAAACCAGAAAAAATGAATAATGATCCAACAAAAATTCTTAAAATATTAACTAAAGTTTTCATCCTATTTGTCTAAATGAATTAGTGCAAAAACAGCATAATTTATTATATCTCTATAATTAGCATCGATTCCTTCACTCACAAGTGTCTTTCCAGCATTATCCTCTATTTGTTTTATTCTTAATAATTTTTGAAGTATTAAATCAGTTAAAGAACTTACTCTCATTTCTCTCCAAGCTTCTCCATAATCATGATTCTTGTCAAGCATTAAATTTTTTGTGTTTTCAGAAATTTCATCATATAAAACTAAAGATTCAGCAAGATCAATATCTGGCTCCTCTGAAACTCCTTTATCGAGTTGAATTAAAGCCATTATAGAATAATTTATAATACCTGTAAATTCATCAGATTGCCCTTCATCAATTTTTCTTACACTGTTTTGTTGTAATCCTCTAATTCTCTGTGCTTTTATAAAAATTTGGTCAGTTAGAGATGACAATCTTAAGATCCTCCATGCACTTCCGTAATCTTTCATTTTTTTATGAAAAAGCTCTCTACAAGCATTAATTACACTATCATATTGTTTTATTGTAATTTGCACTATAATTTCAAAATTTACGTAAATTTCGATTAAATATGTTTAATGTTCAAAGAATAAAGATTAAAATTTATATAGCTATAATTAATGACAATTAACTGCGCAGGGAAACTAGTAGATTTATCGACACCAAAAATTATGGGCATACTGAATGTCACTCCTGACTCATTTTATGATGGAGGAGTGCACAACTCAGATAAAAAAATATTGAAACACGTTGAAAAAATGTTAAATGATGGCGCAATATTTATAGACATCGGTGCTTATAGTTCAAGACCTAATGGAATCAATATTGATGAAAATGAGGAATTAAATAGAGTTGTTCCTGCATTAGAATTAGTAAATAATAAATTTCCGGAAACTATAATTTCAATAGACACATTTAGAAGTAAAGTTGCTGAAACTTGTTTAAATTCTGGTGCCTCAATAATAAATGATATATCAGCAGGTGAAATGGATAAAAAAATGATGAAAATTATAGGAAAATATAAAGTTCCATATGTAATGGTGCATATGAAAGGAAATCCTCAAAATATGATGAATAAAATTAATTATGATAAGATGCTTAAAGAGATCATACAATATTTTTCAAAAAAAATAAATCAAGCAATATCACATAAGATAAATGACATAATTATTGATCCTGGATTTGGTTTTGCTAAAGATGTTAACCAAAATTTTGATTTACTAAATAACATGGATATGCTAAAAATACTTGAAAAACCTTTGATGGTTGGTATTTCCAGAAAATCAATGATTTATAAATCATTACAAACAAATGCTAAAGAGTCGTTAAATGGAACAACTGTTCTTAATACAATTTCTTTAATCAAAGGGGCTTCTATTTTAAGAGTTCATGATGTAAAAGAAGCAAATGAGTGCGTGAAATTAATAAACGCTTTAAATAATAAAAGCTAATTCTAAAAATCCAATTATTCGATTATTTTATAATTATACGTATATTTAACAGCGTATTATGGAATTTTTTAAGGAAATCCTCGACTTTTCAATTATCAATTTTATTGATATTATTCTTGTTGCATTTTTATTGTATTATGCATACAAACTTCTTAGAGGAACTGTTGCAATAAATATTTTTTTAGGGATTATTCTGATTTATTTGGTATGGAATATTACTGCATTTCTAAAAATGGATCTACTATCAAGTATAATTGGAGGATTCATGAGTGTAGGTATTATTGCATTAATAGTTGTTTTTCAGCCAGAGATTAGAAAATTTTTATTAATGGTAGGATCCACAAATTTTGCAAAAAAAGGATCTGTATTTGAAAGAGTAAATTTTTTTAAAAGGGGAAAAGATATTAATAAAAATACTACTGATATTAAATCTATTATTTCTGCCTGTACAAATATGAGTATGTCAAAAACTGGTGCTCTTATAGTTATAGAAAGAAACAATAATCTAAACTTTTTAGAAGATACAGGTGATGAAATGAATATAAAAGTTACTCAGCCAATCCTAGAAAGCATATTTTTTAAAAATAGTCCCTTACATGATGGAGCAATTATTGTATCTAATAATTTTATAAAAGCTACAAGGGTGGTATTGCCAATAAATAATGAAAAAATGATTCCTAAAAAATACGGTCTTCGTCACAGAGCAGCAGTTACTATAACAGAAAAAACTGATGCATTAGCAATTGTAGTTTCAGAACAAACAGGTCAAATTTCTTATATTAATAATGGTGAGTTCAAAACCTATAATGACAAAGAATATCTTATTCGTTTGATTAAAAAAGACCTATACTAGCTTAACTCCATAATTTTCTGACTTTTTAATTGAGTATCATATAGTTTTTTATAATATCCTTTAATCTTTAGTAATTCTTCATGTGTCCCCTGCTCAACAATTTCTCCTAAATTCATTACAATGATGTTATCTGCATTTCTAATTGTACTTAATCTATGGGCAATCACTAAAGATGTTCTATCATCAGTCATTTTTTCTATTGCTTTTTGAATTAAAATTTCTGAGTCTGTGTCTATAGATGAAGTAGCCTCATCAAGAATTAAAATTCTTGGATTAGTAACATATGCTCTTAAAAATGAAATTAATTGCCTCTGACCTGTAGATAGCATTATACCTCTTTCACGAACATTATAATTATAACCGTTTGGAAGTGTTGTAATAAAATCATGAACTCCAATTTCAGTTGATGCTATTTTTACCTGATCAAATGAAATATTACTATTATTTAAAGTAATATTATGTAGAATTGTATCTGAAAACAAATGAACGTCTTGTGATACAAAACCAATTTGACCTCTTAATGATGAAAGAGAAAATTCTTTAATATTAATACCGTCAATTAATATATCACCAGAATTTATCTCATATAATCTATTAATTAAATTAATAATAGTTGATTTTCCGGCACCTGTTGAGCCAACAATAGCAGTAGTTGTTCCAGCTTTTATTTCAAAAGAGATGCCCTTTAATACAGTCTCAGATTCATTATATGAGAAATTAATGTTTTTAAATTGTATATCTCCCCTTAAATTGTTGGCTATTTTATTTCCTGATTCATTAATTTTGGAATCTGTATCAAGAACTTTAAATACTCTCTCAGCAGCAACCATGCCCATTAATAATGTATTGAATTTGTTTGCAATTTGATTCAATGGTCTAAACATCATTGGAATCATCATAATAAAAGCAGTTAATTCACCAAGAGACGTTGAATTGTCTAATATATTATTCATTCCTCCATACCAAACAACAACACCTAGGGTAAGAGATGATAATATTTCAGCAACTGGAAAAAATATGGAATTATACCAAACTGTTTTTAACCAAGCCTTTTTATGACGCTCATTTATTTCTTTAAATTTTAAATATTCAATTTCTTCCCTTGCAAAGAGTTGTAATACTTTCATTCCCGTTACCCTTTCTTGAACAAAAGAATTTAAATTGGCGACTTCTGTTCTAACTTGATCAAAAGCCGTTTTCATATATTTTTGAAAAAACTTAGTTGCAATTAATATTAGAGGTAGTGTAGCAAATACTATTAAACTCAATTTCCAATTCATCATAATCATTACTATTCCAACTATAAGCATCTTTAGAATATCGCTAAAAATCATAAATAATCCCTCACCAAAAATGTCTGCAATTCTCTCCATATCAGTCACAGCTCTTGTAATTAATATACCAACTGATGATTTGTCATAATACTTCATTTTAAAATTTAGAATATGATTAAATAATTTAACTCTGATGTCTTTAACTACAGATTGTCCTAACCAGCTTGCATAATAAATAAAGAAATAGTTTGAGATCACCTCACATATAAGTAATATTCCCATTAAAATAATATAGTATAAAAAGTCATCACTAATTTGAGCTGTAAGATTCTGATCAACTATTTTCTCTAGTACAACAGGCCTTAAAGCTCCAAAAATAGAAATCCCAAAAACTGAAAATATGCATATCGAATAAAATAACTTATATGGATATATATAGTATAGTAATCTTTTAAAAAGAGCTACATTATAAACTTTAGTTTTTTCTTTCATTACAATTTAATGTTACTAGGATATTCAATTTTAGTTAAAAACAGGGCATGTGAAGGCATTGAAGGTCCTGCTTTTGATCTATCTTTTGATTTAATAATACTGTGAATTTCTTCTGGAGGAATTTTTTCTAACCCTACTTCCAAAATTGTACCGACAATAGCTCTTACCATATTCCTTAAAAATCTATTAGCTTTAATCCTAAATATTAATATATTTTCTTTTTCCACTAATGAACAAGCTATAATATTACATAAATATGTTTTTATATCTGTTTTTGACTTAGAAAATGTTTCAAAATTTTCATAATCTTTAATTATTGATATTGCTTGATTCATTTTTTCAATATTCAAATCTTGTTGAATAAAGTGTGATGTTTTATAAGAGAACACATCCTTGGCTAGGGATATATAATATTCATACTCTCTACTTATTGCGCTAAATCTAGCATGAACTTCATCATCCACCCTATATATATCCTTAATATAAATTTCCTGATTTAAAAATGAGTTTAAATTAATTTTCAATTGACTTAATTCAAACTTCTTATTATAATCAAAATGAGCGCACATATGCTTTGCATGAACACCTGTGTCAGTTCTTCCAGCTCCCACTATTTTAATCTCATCTTTTAATAGAGTTTTTAAGGCATTTTCTATTGTCTCCTGTACAGATATAGCATTAGGTTGAAATTGCCAGCCATGGAATGTGGATCCGTTATATGAAATTTCAAGAAAATATCTCACCGTATTTCTTACATTTGTTTAAAGGACAAATATATACTTAATCTTTCTAGATTAAAAAATGAAAAAAATTCTTTTAATTTCTGATACTCACGGATATATTGATGAAAAAATCATTAAATATGCTAATCAAGTAGATGAGATCTGGCATGCTGGCGATATTGGCAGTACTAATGTTACGGATAAACTCAAAAAAATAAAACAATTAAGAGGGGTTTTTGGAAATATTGATGACCAAAAAATTAGGGCTGAATTTCCACTTCACAATAGATTCATGTGTGAAAAAGTTAATGTCTGGATTACTCATATTGGTGGTTACCCAAAAAAATACAATTCAAAAATTTTGGAAGAACTTAAATCAAACCCTCCTGATTTATTCATATGTGGCCATTCTCATATACTAAAAGTTATTAATGATAAAAAATTAGGTCTTTTACACATTAATCCAGGGGCTATTGGAAAATATGGATTACACAGTGTTAGAACAATGGTTCAATTTGAAATCAATGGTAAAAAAATTGAAAACCTATCTGTAATAGAATTTAAGAGGTAAAAATTACCTTATTCGATCCATAGATTTTATCAAATCTTCATCTTTTTTTATGGCTCTATTGGATGCAACCAATAGAAAAATACAGATAATTGGAATTAAATTTACAATATCAAAAACTCCCATTACAAAATAAAAGCAAGCAAGAATGGAAAAATTAAGTAATATATTTAAACGACATAATACAAATTGAGTTTTCCTTCTCTTGTAGTAAAAAATTGTAACAAAACTAATAATTGAGGTTAAAACATTTAGAGCTAATATTATATCAAAGTTGTCAGGAAGAGCTAAGATTATATCAAAAAGGTCGTTCTGATAAATAAGCCATATAAAAACAATTGGTAAAATAGCACATATTAATAGGTATAGTGACTGAATTCTCTGAATCATTACTTATATTTTCTACTAAATTAAGGGTTTTAAAAAAAAAGTTGTATCATTGTACCAGAATTATTCAACATCACAGATATAATTCTTACATTAATCTCAATTTTTTACTTCAATAAAATTTAAAAATCACTAGCTGATTTATTACATATAAGATCTCACATCACATTAAATAATAATTAATCAAAAAATTAAAATGTTTGAAATTTCTAAACTAAAAGAAAAAAAACTTTCTGAACTACAGCAAATTGCTGAAGAATTAAATATTTCTAAATTCAAAACCTTAAAGAAACTTGATTTAGTGTATAATATTTTAGATCATCAGGCTGATAATCCTGAAATCATAAAAACTACTCCTAAACAAGAGTCTAATCAAACCAAAAAAACTACTCCCAAGCAAGAGTCTAATCAAACCAAAAAAACTTTTCCTAAGCAAGAGTCTAATCAAACCAAAAAAACTTTTCCTAAGCAAGAGTCTAATCAAACTAAAAAAATTGCTCCTAAGCAAGAAACTAATCCTACTAAAGGGGAATCTAACTCTGCTAAAAAGGTGTCAGAAAGTTATTCTAAACAGAATAAAAATCATTCCAGAAATGATAAAAATGATCCAAAAGGATCTAAAGAACCTAACGGAAACAGGGATAATAGGAATCGTTATAGAGAACCTGACTACGAATTTGATGCAATCATTGAGAGTGAAGGTGTACTAGATGTTATGATGGATGGATATGGCTTCCTGAGATCTTCAGATTATCACTACTTATCATCGCCTGATGACATATATGTGTCTCAGTCTCAAATTAGATTATTTGGACTTAAAAAAGGTGATACAGTTCTTGGTAATGTTAGACCTCCAAAGGAAGGGGAAAAATATTTTCCATTAATTCAAGTAAATAAGATAAATGGACTTGATCCAAAAATAGTAAGAGATAGAGTTGCTTTTGAACACTTAACTCCACTATTTCCTGAGGAAAAATTTAATTTAGCTGATAAAAAAAATACAATTTCTACTAGAATAATAGATCTATTTTCTCCATTAGGTAAAGGGCAAAGAGGAATGATAGTTTCTCAGCCTAAAACTGGAAAAACTATGTTACTAAAAGATATTGCTAATGCAATTGCAGCCAATCATCCAGAAGTATATCAAATAATTTTACTTATTGATGAAAGACCAGAAGAAGTAACAGATATGCAAAGGAACACAAAAGGTGAAGTAATTGCATCAACTTTTGATAAAGAAGCTAATGAACATGTGAGAATTGCAAATATAGTTCTTGAAAAGGCTAAAAGACTAGTTGAATGTGGATACGATGTTGTAATTCTTCTCGATTCTATTACTAGACTTGCAAGAGCTTATAATACAGTACAACCTGCATCGGGTAAAATATTAAGTGGTGGAGTAGATTCTAATGCATTACATAAACCTAAGAGATTCTTTGGAGCTGCAAGAAATATTGAAAATGGAGGTTCTCTTACAATTATTGCTACTGCATTAACTGAGACAGGTTCTAAAATGGATGAAGTAATTTTTGAAGAATTTAAAGGTACAGGTAATATGGAACTCCTATTAGATAGAAATATTTCTAATAGAAGGATATTCCCTGCTATAGACTTAACTTCATCTAGTACTCGAAGAGATGATCTATTATTGGATCCAAGTACTATTAAAAGAATGTGGGTAATGAGAAAATATTTAGCAGATATGAATCCTGTTGAAGCTATGGAATTTATAAATGATAGATTTAAGAAAACTCTAAGCAATGAAGAATTTCTTGTTTCAATGAATGGATAAGCTATTTCAATCCTACTAAATGTTTTGTCAAATTAGCTTTTAAATTTGACGCTTTATTATCGTGAATAATATTATTCTTAGCCAACTTATCAATCATAGATTCAATAGATGGTAATTCCTTTTGAGCTTCCTTCTTCTTTGTTAATTCAAAAAACGTTTTCATAGCAGTTCTGGTACTTTTATGTTGGTACCTGTTTCTTAAACGCTTTACATCGTTACTTCTAATTCTTTTTAAAGAAGATTTATGATTTGCCATATTTTTTTCAATTTAATTTAGTAGCCCGTAGGGGAGTCGAACCCCTCTTACCAGGATGAAAACCTGGCGTCCTAGCCGATAGACGAACGGGCCCATACAGTCAACTAATTGTTGCGCGTGCAAAAATACAACTATTTTTATATGATACAACTTCTTCGAGAAGTTTTTCAGCAATTTATTTAATATGCTTTAGCAAATATAACACGCTGATTTGAGGGGTTACCACTATATACGCATTTGCCTTTAGATGAAGACGGGGTATTAGGAATACACCTAATAGTAGCCTTAGTTTTTTCTTTAATTTTATCTTCTGTTTCACTTGTTCCATCCCAATGAGCAGAGATAAATCCTCCTTTTTCTTTTAAAACTTTTTGAAATTCATCAAAGGAGTCTACTTCAGATATATGATCTTCCCTAAATTTCAAAGCCTTTTTAAACAAGTTTTCTTGAATATCTGATAATAATTTATTTACATGTTCTATTAGAGAATTCATGTCAATAATTTCCTTTGTTAAAAGATCCCTTCTAGAAACCTCTGCAGACTTATTTTGTAAATCCTTCGGGCCAATAGCAATTCTAATAGGCACTCCTTGTAATTCATGCTGAGCAAATTTTGCTCCTGGTCTTAAATAATCCCTGTTATCATATTTAACACTAATACCTATTTTGATTAGTTTACTTTTAATATCCTCTGCAATCTTAGAAATAGAATCAAGTTGCTGTTCATTATTATAGATTGGTACAATTACAACTTGTATTGGCGCTAACTTAGGAGGTAATACAAGACCTTTGTCATCACTATGAGTCATAATTAATGCTCCCATTAATCTAGAAGAAACTCCCCAAGAAGTAGCCCATACATAATTAAGTTTTCCATTCTTATCAGTAAATTTTACATCAAAAGCTTTTGCAAAATTTTGTCCTAAAAAGTGTGATGTTCCTGCTTGTAAAGACTTACCATCCTGCATAAGAGCCTCTATACAAAACGTTTCCTCTGCCCCTGCAAATCGCTCATTTTCAGATTTTAAACCTTGTAGCACTGGCATAGACATATATTTCTCAGCAAATTCTGCATAGATTGAATTAATCATTAACGCCTCTTGCATAGCTTCATCTTCAGTTTGATGAGCAGTATGCCCTTCTTGCCATAAGAATTCTGTTGTTCTTAAAAATAATCTTGTTCGCATCTCCCATCTTACTACATTTGCCCACTGATTAATTAAGATAGGCAAATCTCTATAGGATTGAATCCATTTTTTATAAGTACTCCAAATAATAGCTTCACTAGTGGGTCTTATGATTAATTCCTCTTCTAATTTAGCTGTTGGATCAACTCTTAATTTTTTTGGATTATCAGGATCTGTCTCAAGCCTGTAATGTGTAACTATTGCACATTCTTTAGCAAAACCTTTAGCATTTTTCTCTTCAGCTTCAAACAAACTCTTAGGAATAAATAATGGAAAATATGCATTTTGATGTCCAGTTTCCTTAAACATCTTATCTAATTGAGCCTGCATTTTTTCCCAAATCGCATAACCATGTGGTTTTATTACCATACACCCTCTTACTGAAGAATTCTCAGCCAAACCTGATTTAACAACTAAATCATTATACCATTTTGAATAATCTTCTTTTCTAGTTGTAAGATTTTTTGCCATTTTTTGTAAATTGGCACAACTATTGCAGTTGTGTTAATAGATAACTTTTGTTGATTTACAAATCTAACTATTTTTGTTTTGTTCAACAATTAAATTGTAGAGATATGCAATTATACAATTTTCTTCTAGTAAAAAGATTGATTTTATTGATCACTTTTTCAATTATTTTATTTTCATGTGGTACTTATCAATACTCTGGAAATATTAATGATGGAATCTATGGTGAAAATAAAAATATAGATTCTCAACAAGAATATACTCAAGAACCTATTTATGATGAACAAATAAAAAGCTCATATTATCAGACGGTATTTAGTGAAAAATCAATGCAATATGAAGAGACTGAGCCTTTAAAGGATTCTATTTTTACTGACACTGAAAGCTATCAAGGTTTAGTTGAAAACGATACTATTAATAAAAATTATGCTCCATGGGGGGAAGATATTGACCATCTTACAATAAACCTATATAGGGGTCATGCTTATAATAGCATTTATTGGTCGAGATTGTGGAATTATCCTATATGGTTAAATAATTATGGTTATGGATATGGAAGCGTATGGAATGAATGGGGTTATGGATATAATAATTATTGGTTGCGTCCTTACCATTATGGATATTTTGGTGGATATTATAATAACTTTTTTAGTCCTTTTTGGGGTTATGGTTATTATCATCCATATTATTACAACTATCCATACTTCCAAAATCAATGGAACAATACATCTATAGCATATATTAGTGGAGGAAGGCGATCTAGAAATGCTTCTTCTTTAAGATCTGGTTATGCAAATAATACAAGTAGGATAGGTAATAGAGTTAATAATCTTAGTTCTTCCTCTCTAAGAGATAGAATTTCACGGATAGATAGGATAAATAGTGCCGCTAGAGTCAAACCTAGCTACTACTCAAAACCTGTTTCTAATTATGGTGCAGGCAGTAAGCCTAGCAATAACACCTACAAACCAAATACAAAACCCTCTTCCAATTACAATTACAAACCAAGTGGTTATAATGGAAGTGATAGTAAACCATCAAATAATAGTAAACCCTCGTATAATTCTAGTCCTAGTTTTAAACCCTCTGGTAGTTCAGGAGGCTCAAGACCTTCTTCTAGTGGAAGTAGATCAGGTGGTAAATCTGGAGGTAGATCTGGGGGACACTAATGCCATTAATCAAATTCATTTAAATATTTAGTTATGAATAGAATAATTCTAGTTATATTTTTTTGTATATCAACACTTAGTTTAATGTCACAAAACATATCAGATGCATTAAACTACACAAACAATAACATTGATGGATCAGCAAGATTTTCTGCTATGGGAGGTGCTTTTGGAGCCTTAGGTGGTGAAATCTCATCAATAAGTCTAAATCCAGCAGGCTCTGCTATTTTTAATAATAGTTATTTATCATTATCATTTGCAAGTGATAAAAAGACAAATGATGTTAGTCTATTAAACGCTTACAATACTCAAGATAAATCCAATCTAACCATGAATCAAATAGGTGGTGTATTTGTGTTTAATAATATTGGTGCTGCTAAAAAATGGAAGAAAATTGTTGTAGGATTATCTTATGACCAAACCAATAATAACTTTAATGAATTTTTTGTTAGAGATTTTACTAATTCTAATTCTATTGATAGTTTTTTCTTAGCTAATGCGCAAGGATTAAGATTAGATCAAATTTCTGCTTTTGAAAATGAATCAATAACTGATGCTTATGTAGATATAGGAAATACATTTGGATACCCACATCAGCAAGCATTTTTAGGATATGAGTCATTTATAATAGAACCTGATTCTTTTGAAGATGATAATACTTCATATACATCAAATGTTGCTCCGGGAACATTTAATCAAACATATTATTCAATTTCAAGAGGATATAACGGAAAATTTACTGCAAATATTGGTGCTCAATATTCTGAAAAACTGTACTTAGGCGTCAACCTAAATGGACATTTTGTGGATTATGACAACTATAATATTTTAGAAGAATCAAACACTAATGGCCAGTCTGGTAGTTTACATATCACTAATATAAACTTTGAAAATAGACTTTCAGGATTTGGTGGTGGATTTTCATTTCAATTAGGCACGATTGCTAAATTAAACGATTGGCTAAGATTAGGTGTTACTTATGACTCGCCTGTTTGGTATTCAATTAAGGAGGAAACAAGACAATATTTAGCTACAAGATTTGTTGATCAAAGTGATGAGGAAACTACAGTAGTCCTAGATCCTAATGCTATTAATGTATTTGAAGAATATACTATTCAAACACCTTCTAAAATAACAGGTAGTTTAGCAGTAATAATAAATAAATTAGGACTTATAAGTTTTGATTACTCCAGGAAGGATTATAGCAAAATGGAATTTAGAACATCAGATGGATTTGAAGTTTCTTGGATGGATGATTTAAATTGGGAAATTAATGATAACCTAACTGTTGCTAATTCCTATAAAATTGGTGCTGAAATAAGAGCTAATAGTTTAAGCTATAGAGCTGGATATAGAATTGATGAAAGTCCATATCGTAATACTGATTACTATAGCGATAGAAAAGGATTTTCACTAGGAATAGGATATAAATTTAAATCAAATTCAATAGATCTTTCCTTTGAAAAATATAACAAACAATACAAACATCAGCTCTATGATGCAGGCTTAACTAATCAAGCCTCTATTGATAATAATAACACTATTATCAAATTATCTATCTCAAGTATTCTGTAGTTTTAAATTAATATGTAAAATCTATTATGAAGAAACTACTATGTATATGTTTAGGATTAAGTTTAGTATTTGGATGTAGCTCTGATTCAGAAGATCCTGATCCAAATATGTGTGTTGATGAAACACTAATAAATTTAGAATCACCTTGTCCCACTGTTGTTGACCCTGTATGCGGGTGTGATGGAATTACATATAATAACAGTTGTGAAGCATTTAACTGGTATGGTGTTATTGCATACGCTGAAGGTCCTTGTGATTAGTTTTATCGTTTGAGGCTAAAGTGACCTTTAAAGGTTTTAATAAGGCTTACATCGTCTCCATAAAGCATATCTAGAGTGATAGTAAACCAGTAATCGGTTGATGG
>Ga0066376_10000438_pt1 | contig 38553 bp, 34 predicted proteins | sample Knorr_S15_td_Bot_FD_77009 | JGI IMG/M metagenome (GOLD analysis project Ga0066376, IMG submission 77009) | Marine microbial communities from Southern Atlantic Ocean transect - Knorr_S15_td_Bottom_ad_5009_LV_A | ecosystem: Environmental > Aquatic > Marine > Oceanic | place: Southern Atlantic... | reverse complement strand
GGGCAAGATCGTGCTCTTCGACGTGCCGTTCACCAGCTATGGTGCGACGGTGCAGTACCGGAGCCAGGGTGCGATCGCTGCGGCACGCGCGGGCGCGGTCGCCAGCATCATCCGCTCGGTGACGCCGAACTCTCAGCAGACGCCTCATACGGGCAACATGAACTATGCCGACGATGTTCGGCGCATCCCGCACGCTGCGATCACCGTCGAGGACGCCGAGATGATCCACCGCATGCAGGACCGCGGTGAACGCGTCGAGCTGCTCCTGAAGATGGATGCGCAGACGTTGCCGGACGCGCCGTCCCGGAACGTGATGGCCGAGATCACCGGGTCGGAGTTCCCGAACGAGGTCATCGTGCTTGGCGGACACATCGACTCATGGGACGTGGGGCAGGGTGCCATGGACGACGCGGGTGGCGTTGTCGCGGCCTGGGAGGCTGTCCGTCTCATGAAGCAGCTCGGCTTGCGGCCACGGCGCACCGTGCGCGTGGTCGGGTGGACCAGCGAAGAGAACGGGGGCCCTGGCGGCCCGGAGTACGCCAGGATGCACGCCGACGAGGATCATGTGCTCGCGATGGAGTCGGATGGCGGTGTCTTCAAGCCTCTTGGCTACGGCTTCACCGGCTCCGACGCCGCGTTCGAGATGGTCAGCGAGATCGGGACGTTGCTCGACCGTATCGGTTCGGGCCGCATCACGCGGGGTGGTGGTGGCGCCGACATTGGCCCGCTCATGCGGACCGGCGTGCCGGGCATGGGGTTCAGCGTCGACGGGACACGTTATTTCTGGTATCACCACACCGACGCCGACACGCTCGACAAGCTCGACCCGGACGAAGTGGCCCTTTGCGTCGCCACGTTCGCGGTCATGGCGTACATCGTGGCGGACATGCCGACGCGGCTGCCTCGTTAGCTTAGGGACACCCTTATCCGGGAGCACTTGATGGCTGGCGCGAAGAGTTCTGTGATCGAGCGGATGGTCGGGGCCACGTTTCTGAGCGTCGATACGTTCGAGGAGGTCGAGCACGATCAGGACGCGACCGGGCAGGCAGCGATGGTCGTTGCGGTCGTTGCGGTCGCGCGCGGGATTGGCGCGTCCGGCGAGGGACTGATCGTGGCTTCGTTCGCAGCCGTCTTCGCCCTCGCCAACTGGGCGATCTGGGCTGGGATCTGCTACCTCGTCGGTGACAAACTCTTCGGCGGCAAGGCGTCGTGGGGCGAGCTCTTGCGTACGCTCGGTTTCGCGCAGGCTCCGGGCGTGCTTTGGATCTTCGCGTTCCTCCCCATCCTGGGCTGGCCGCTGTACGGGTTGCTGCCGCTGTGGGTGGCGGTGGCGAGCTTCATCGCGATCCGCCAGGCGCTCGATATCGGCAACGCGAAGACCATGATGACCATCCTGGTTGCCCTCGGGGTGAGTGGTTTGCTGGAACTCTTCTTCTAGCTTGAGTTCAACACGGACGTGATCGGACGAGGAAGCCCCACCCGCTCCGTGCGCGTGGCACGCCACCGTGACGGGCGCGTAGTTCGAAAGAAGGACACGCTCGCCGTAGAAGAGCCGCTCGAGATCAGAGTCTCCTGGAAGACCGCCGAGCGCCGCCGGGTCGAACCCGTCGCGATCACGATGCGTACTCCCGGAGACGACTTCGAGCTCGTGGCCGGCTTCCTCCACGGCGAGGGAATCGTATCGACGGCCGACGATCTCCAGGAACTGACCTACTGTCGCGGCGACGAGGATCAGGAGTACAACATCGTCGAGGCTCGTTTGCGCGCCGGGGTCTCGTTCGACGCGGACTCGATGCGCCGCAACGTGTTCACGTCGTCGAGTTGTGGTATCTGCGGGAAGGCGTCGATCGAAGCCGTGCAGGCGACCGGGTGTTCGATGTTGCCCGGGGGATTCGTGGTCCCCGGTGCGCTGCTGTGCGATCTACCGGATCGGCTGCTGGAGGGACAGGGGGTCTTCGAGCGCACGGGGGGGCTGCACGCCGCTGGTCTGTTCCAGGCGGACGGTTCCCTGGACGTGCTGCGCGAGGACGTCGGCCGCCACAATGCCGTCGACAAGGTGCTCGGCCATGCGCTGCTCGCCAGGGCCCTGCCCGCACACCATCAGGTGTTGCTCGTGAGCGGACGCGCTTCGTTCGAGATCGTACAGAAAGCGCTCATGGCCCAGGTGCCGGTGCTGGTTGCGGTCGGAGCCCCGTCGAGCCTGGCGGTCGACCTCGCGAGCCGATTCCGTCAAACACTCGTCGGATTCGCGCGCAACGGTGGCTTCAACGTGTACTGCGGAGCCGAGCGAATCTCTTGAGGCTTCTGGGCGCCGTCCTGGCAGGAGGCCAAAGCCGCCGCTTTGGACGTGACAAAGCGAGCGAGATCGTGGCTGGTGCGTCCATGCTGCACCACGCTGTTCGAGCGCTGCAATCGGTGACGGAGGAGGTCGTGGTCATCTCGCCCTACCGGCCGGACGCGCCCCAGGGGATCGAGGTGCTGCCAGACGCGCAGCCGGGGCACGGGCCGTTGGGGGGCCTCCATACTGCGTTGTTGGAGGCAGCGGCACGCCAGATGGACGCGGTACTCCTGCTCGCCTGCGACCTCCCCCTGGTCGGCGAGCAGATCCTGGCGGCCGTGGCGGCCCACACGGAGGACTGCGCCGCGGTGGCCCCGAAACGACGCGAGGGCGTCGAGCCACTTTGCGCCGTATACAGCTCCACGGCCTTGCCCTTGGTCGCCCAACGACTCAACGGTCCCGACCTCTCGATGCATTCGCTCTTCCGCGCGCTCGACGGGCGGGAGCTCGACCTGAGCGCACTCGGCCTGGACGAAGGCGCGGCCTTTCTCAATGTGAATACACCGGAGGACCTCGTGAGGGCGGAGTCACTGATGGACCGTAGAGGCCCGGCTTGACGGCCGTCTTTTGCGTGGTGGGAAAGAAGAAATCGGGCAAGACCACGACCGTCGTGGGTCTGGTTGAGGAGCTGGTCGCGCGCGGGTACCGGGTAGCCACCGCGAAACACGGCCACGCTTTCGAGCTGGACCGGGAGGGCAAGGATTCCTTCGCGCATCGTCGGGCGGGCGCTGCGCTTACCCTGCTGTCTGGTCCGGAGGGCTTCGCGATGACGGGGGATTGGCCCCGGCAGGAAGAACCGCTCGAGACGCTCATCGACCGACACGTGTCCGACGTTGATATCGTGATCGCGGAGGGCTTCAAGACTTCGGGCTACCCGCGTGTCGAGGTGTACCGCACCGCTGCACATACCGAGCCTTTCTACGGGTCGAGCGGCGCGGGCGATGGAGAGTGTCTTGCCGTGCTCACGGACGCCTCGGACTTTTCCGCGGAGGTCCCCGTTCTCGACCTGAACGACCCCCTGCGCTTCCGTCGGGTCGCGGACCTCATGGAAGCGCGTATGACATTGGATGCGGAGTGAGCGAAAACGGGTCGAGAAATCTGGACTCTCGTCTGGTCTCACTCGACGCGTTCCGAGGGCTCACCATCGCCGGCATGATCCTGGTCAACAATCCGGGCAGCTGGGCCTATGTGTACGCCCCACTCGGGCACGCGGCGTGGCACGGCTGGACGCCGACGGATCTCATCTTCCCATACTTCCTCTTCATCGTGGGCGTGGCGATCCCGTATTCCTTCCGACGGCGCCTGGGAGAGGGCGTGCGCCGAACCGACCTCTTTCGTCATGTGGTTCGAAGATCCTTCGCGCTGATCGGCATCGGTCTGCTGATGCGAGCGGTGCCGGACTTCGACTTTGCCGAGATGCGGTTGGCGGGAGTTCTTCAGCGTATCGGACTCGTTTACCTGGCAGCCGCGGGGCTGTATCTGTGGCTGAAGCCGAACGGACGTTGGATCGTCACGGCGCTCCTCTTGCTGTTGTACTGGGGCCTGATGTTGCTCGTGCCCGTGCCGGGGTACGGCGCCGGAGATCTGTCGCCCGACGGTAACCTGGCGGCCTACATCGACCGACTTCTGATGGACGGACGACTGTGGCAGGGCACGTGGGACCCGGAAGGGCTGCTCTCCACGATGCCCGCGATCGCGACGTCGCTGCTCGGCATCTTCACCGGTGAATGGCTGCAACGGGACCAGGGGGGCCTGGCCTCGAGCCGGGGAATGTGGGCCGCCGGAGCCGCGCTGGTGGTCGTGGGGCTGGCATGGGACCTGATCTTCCCGATCAACAAGAACCTTTGGACGAGCTCGTACGTGTTGTTCACAGCGGGCACCGCGATGCTCCTCTTCGGGCTCATGTACTGGGCGCTCGACGTGAAGCGCTGGCGGGGTGCATGGCATGTACCGCTCGTGGTGTATGGGAGGAACTCGATCGCCGTCTACGTGGCCTCCGGGATGGTCAGCAAGGCGATGGGTCGAGTCCGGGTCGGAGGCGAGGATGGCAGCTCGCTGTACGGCTGGATCTACGAGCATGTGTTCCGCTCGTGGGCAGGTGACTACAACGGATCGCTGTCCTTCGCTGTCTCCTATGTGATCCTCTGGCTGGCCCTCATGTGGGTCCTCCACCTGCGCCGGATCTATATCAAGATCTGACCGTATTGCATGCGTGGCGGCCGGCTTGCCGGTTGGGGGCGACTAGCCTCATCTTGGGACCCTCATTCTCACCCAAATGGCAGAGCACGATGATTCCGTCCAAACCTCTGACGTTCCTGGCAGTGCTGGCTCTAGCGGGCTGTGCTGGTGGCACGACTGTCGCGCAGAACTCCGCCGGCCCCAGCGACACCGCCGGCGTAACGGCAGCTCCCGCTCCCGCTCCTGCTGCCGCGGCGGAGTCCGAGCCCGCATCCGCCGCCGGCTCGTCGGCCCTGTCGTTCTCCTCTGCCCAGGCGGACCGGGGGCGCAACGTTTTTCGCTCCACGTGCACCGAGTGCCACTACTCCAGCGAGTTCAGCGACCGCCAATTCAAGTTCAAATGGCGGCGTCGCACGGCGGGTGACCTCTACGAGTACGTGTCCACCAGCATGCCCGAGGACGCGCCCGGAAGCCTGGAGCTGCAGCAGTACGCGGACATCGTGGCGTTCGTGCTGCGCGAAAACGGCTTCGAGCCCGGAAGCGGCGAGTTACCGCCGGACCAGACTGCGCTCGAGACTCTCAGTCTGGCCCCCCTCGGCAACTAGGCACCTTTCTTGGCCATAGACAGACGCGACTTTCTCAAGGTCGCGACCGCCGGCGCGGGGCTGGCGATCACAGGAAGCAAGGGTGCGCCCGTGGGCGCACAAGAGCCGGGGATCGCCTCGGCGCGCGCCCCGCTCGTGCGCTCGGGCCAGGCTCCTGACGTCGTCGTAATCGGAGCTGGGAACTTCGGTAACTGGACCGCGCTGCATCTGCAGAGGATGGGCGCCAAGGTCACGCTGCTCGACCAGTACGGCCCGGGGAACTCGCGATCCGCGCCCGGGGGCGAGACCCGCGGCGTGCGTACCAGCTACGGTGACGTGCCACACGGTCTGCAGTGGGGCGGATGGGCCGCGCGAGCGATCGACAAGTGGAAGGAGTGGGATGAGCAGCATACGGACGCGCTGCTGCCGAGGCTCTTTTACACGACCGGCGACATCATCATGCGAGATGAGATGACGCCGTTCATGGAACAGACCGTCGAGAACTGGGAGGCGCTCGGACGGGACTACGAGATCCTCACCGCGGACGAGGTGCGGTACCGCTGGCCGATCGTGCACACGCCCGACGTGAACGTCGCGATCTACGAGCCAGACGCGGGCGTAGTACGAGCGCGGCGCGCGATGGAGTCCGTCGCCCGGGTGTTCCAGCAGGAGGGGGGGGAGATCCGCGTGGGGTGCGTCTCGATGGGGCGTATCGACGGTCGCCGCATCTCCGACGTCGAGTTCGACGGTGGCGAACGCATCAGCGGCGGCATGTTCGTATTCGCTCTCGGTCCCTGGTTCCCGAAGTTCTTCCCCGCGCTCATGGGCAAACGCTTGAGCATCCGGACCCTCGGCCACGTGTACTACTTCTCCACGCCTCCCGGCGACGAGTCGTTCCGGTACCCGAATTGTCCGAGTTACAACTTCAGGGGTGTGACCGGTTGGCCGGCACTACCCAGCGACTCCCGCGGATTCCGCATCCGCACGGGCGGTCATAGCGCGGATGACCCTGATACGAGCATCCGCTGGGTGGACGAGGCATTGCACGCCCGGCCCCGCGGCATCCTGGCGAAGTACTTTCCGGCGCTCGCCGAGCGCTCGATCAACGAGACGCGGGCGTGTCACTACTCGAGTTCGGTGAGCCGGAACTTCATCATCGACGAGCACCCGGACTACGACAACGGGTGGCTCGCTGGTGGTGGATCTGCGGAGTCGTTCAAACAGGGCCCCGTATTGGGCGAGTTCATCGCCGGCCGCATCATGGGGACCGAGAACGACCAGGCGCTCAACGATAGCTTCCGACTCCTCGAAGCAGAGTTCGAGCAGGACGGCGGGCGTGGACGCCGCGGCGGACGCGGCGGTCCTGGCGAAGAGGACGACGGGGTCTTCTGACGTGGGGGGGGGACCCCCGTCGCGTCCCTCCGGTAGCACGCGTGTCACCCAACAGGTATCTACTACGGGATTCGCCACGGTGGGCGCGGCCTCTGGACCGCGCGAACGGAGTCGCCGATGAGCCCTAGTCAGCCCTCGACCGAGCGCCTGCGCGTGACACCGCGCAAGACGCGCGCGACCTCGGCACTCGCCTTCGTCGCCCTCGCGCTGATTGCGTTGGCAGTCGTGCCCATCTACTTCAGCCAGCGAGCCGCGCGAGCGCAGGAAGAGATCAGCGAGATCCTTCAGCCGGCCCTGGAGGCGAGCGCGAGGTTGTCGCTCGCCCAGGCGCGGGTGACGGATCGGTTCCAGCGTTTCCTGTTGACCGATGATCGTTCGTTGCGCACGCAGTACAACGCCGAGGTGGCGATCGAAGACAGTCTATTCACCGAGCTGGGCGGCCTGGTGCGTGTAATGGACTTCGAGGTTCGAGAGCGCCTGGCTCAGGTCTCGGCCGAGTCGGCACGCTGGCACTTCGAGAACCGGAGGGCGTTCGACGAGCCCGACCGCGGCGACATCCGCGCGGCGCTGGTGGCCGAGAGCCTGACCTCGTTCGACAACCTCGAGATCGCGGCGCGAGAACTGGAACGCGTGATCGAGAGCCAGGTCAGGGAGGGGGGACGTGAGAGCGCTCGCCTGCTGCGCCTCCAGTTCTGGGTCACGCTCGCCCTAGCGGCGGTGGCCCTCGCTTCGACGTTCGTACTGGGGCTCGTGAGCAGACGGCTGCGCACGTTCATGGCGGAAGCGGATCAGCGCCGGTCTCAGGCGGTCCGCTCCCAGCGTGAGATCGACGCCTTGCTGGAGGCGACCGGAGAGGGCGTGCTGGGGATCGACCTGGAAGGGAAATGCACTTCTTTGAACCGTGTCGGCTGTGTGCTGCTGGGCTTTTCCGAGCGCGAGATCCGTGGTCGCGACATGCACGACACGGTCCATCACTCCACAGCGGACGGAGAACCCCGAGAGCGGGAGGACTCCGTCATCCTCGCGGCACTGGGTGAGGGGGGCCGTGTGGACTCTGGGGACGAGGACGTGCTCTGGCGCCGCGATCGTACGTCGTTCCCGTCGCGCTGGTCGCTACATCCGCTCGTCGACGGGACCGACGTGCGGGGGGCGGTCCTGACGTTTGGGGACATCAGTGAGATCCGCGACAAGGAAACCGCCCTTCGCCGGGCGGTTTACCAGCGAGAGGAGGTGGTTTCCATCGTCTCACACGATCTCCGCAATCCTCTGGGCGTCGTCGCCGCGGCCGCCGACCTGCTGATCGAGCTGCCGTTGGACGAGAAGGAGCGTCGGCTGCAGGCGGAGATCATCGCCCGCTCGGCTGGCCGCATGGGGCGGCTCATCGAAGACCTGCTCGACGTCGCTCGCATCGAGGCGGGAGCGTTCGTGGTCCGCCCTTCCGCCGAGCGAGTGCGCCCCATCCTCGAAGAGGCGATCGAACTCTCTGCGCACCAGGCCGAGCAAGCCGGCGTCGCACTGCTCGTCGAGGTTGCATCGCACGTGCCTCCCGCCAGAATGGACCGGGACCGCATCCTGCAGGCGCTCACCAACCTGATCGACAACGCGCTCCGCTTCACCGCCCGTGGAGGGTCCGTGACGCTCGGCGGGGTCGAGTGCGACGGCCGTGTGGCGCTGTCGGTTTCCGACACCGGCGAAGGGATCGCCCCAGACGCGGTCGACCGACTCTTCGACCGGTTCTGGCAGACTGAGGGTGCGGGCAAGGGCGTAGCCGGCCTGGGCCTCACGATCGTTCGCGGCATCGTGGAGGCGCACGAAGGAGAAGTCCAGGTGGAGTCGGAGCAAGGCGTGGGCACGACGTTTGTGCTGCTTCTACCCAGCGCCGACGCCGCGGCGGCGATCGAGGCCTGACTGCGGGGCGGCCCTACTCCCGCGGCACGCGGTGCTCGTCCGCATAAGCCTGGTAGCGGGCCACCTCCGCGCTGCGGCGCTCTTCGTCCCACCCCAGCAACAAGCCCATAATGGCAGCCGCTTCATGTGCTCCGGCGAGGCCGAAGTCTGGAGAGAAGAGCAAGAGGGCGCTGCGGCGGTCCATGAAGTCGACCAGGGTCGACGCCATCTCGCGTTCCACGGCGAGCTTCACCTCTCCGCGTACGGCCGGCACACCGGGACCGAGAGGCTCGAGCCAACCCGAGTCGTCTGCCGCAAGTGCCAGTAGATCGTCGATCTGTCGGCCGTAGAGCCAGCAGATTCGTGCGACCGTCGCATCGTTCAGGCCTGCGGCGCGGAGGCGCTCTTCCGCTCCGGACTCGAAGCTCGCGACATCGCCCGCGGGGGATCCCGGAAGCGCGAGTGTAGCGGTGCGGTTCTCGTTGCGGGGGGACGGTCCCAGCACGTCCCGTACTTCATCGATGGCCCGCTCGGCCATGCGTCGGTACGTGGTGAGCTTTCCTCCGGCGATGTTGATGAGGCCGTCTGGACCGGACCACACCTCGTCCTCTCGCGAGGTATCGCGGGTCGTCTTGCCTTCTTCTTCGATGAGCGGTCGAATGCCGGCCCACGTGGCGAGAACGTCCTCGATGCGGAGTCCTCGGTCGGGGAAACAGTCCTGGACCATCGCCAGCAGCTCGGCAACCTCCGCCCGCGTCGCACGGGGAGTATCCAGGGGTCCGTCGTACTCGGTGTCGCTCGTGCCGACATAGACGTAGTCGAGCCGACGCATGGCGAGCCCTCTGCGTCCGGAACGCGACTTCAGGAAGGTCGCCCCTTCGATCGGTAGCCTGTCCGCCGACAGTAGCAGGTGGATGCCCTTGCTCGGTTGTAGCGGCTTTTCTACGGGCATGCCGGCGTCTTCGAGCACCTGTTCGGCCCACGGACCACACGCGTTCACCACGCACCCAGCAGCCACATCGAATGCGTCTCCGCTCCGCCGGTCCTTTACGCGAGCGCCGATGACGCTGCCGGCGTCGTCCAGCAAGAAGTGTTCGCAGGCAGCGTAGTTCGCGACCCACGCTCCGAGCTGCGCCGCCGAGATGGCGTTTTCCAGCGTGAGGCGCGCGTCGTCCGTGATATACTCCGGATACCGGACCGCCCCGCGAAGCGGCTCCCGCAGGCCTGGGAGTCGCTCGCGGACTTCGTGGGGCTCGAGATTCACGTGCTTGTCTTCCGCTGGTGCCCCGGCCAGCCAATCGAAGACCGCGAGCCCTGCCCGAATCTTGAGCAGCGAGTCGGGGCCGAACACCGGGTAGAGAAAGTCCAAGCGGTGCACGAGGTGAGGCGCAATCGAACGCAGTACGGCGCGCTCCCGCGCCGACTCGCGCACCAGGAGGAAGTGCCCGTACTCCAGGTAGCGGACGCCGCCGTGCACGATCTTCGAGGAGCGTGAAGACGTACCGAAGGCGAAGTCTTCCTTGTCGACCAGGGCGACCGACCAGCCCCGCGAAGCGGCGTCGCGGGCGATACCGCACCCCGTGATTCCGCCTCCGACCACCAGCACGTCGACGCCCTCCGAGCGCATGCGCCGGAGCGCCGCGTCGCGACCGGCGGGGGAGAACGGGTGGGGTCTGGCGGCGTGGGTCACCGGTAGGTCAAAGGTCGGCCGGGTGGTCGCTAAAGGCCGCGCTTCCATTCGAGCAGAGCGTCGACCTCGTTGCTCGTGATCCGTGGGACGCCCATGTCGAGCAGCTTGGAGGCGTCGGAGGGCTCGTTCACGGTCCAGGCCGCCAGCTCGTTGCCCGCGTCGCGCGCCCTGGTCGCCAGGGAAGGGTCGGCGAGCAGAAGCTCGGCCTTGAAGTCGATCATCGCGGAGGCGTCGCCCGTCGCTCTCCGAAGCGCCTCGTCCACATGAGCGCCGTCCTCGACGACGTACCCGATCTGAATCGACGCGTCCTGGGAGCGCATGCGGTCGAGCAAGGTCCAATTGATCGCGATGAAGACGGTCCGCTCTTTCTGACCGGTTTCGTCGGCAAACCGTACCATCCGGTCCAGGTCCTCCATCTCACGGAAGCCCTTCACTTCGGCGTAGATGCGTGCGACTCGGTCCCCGATGTGCTCGAGGGCTTCCCGAAACGCGGGGATTCTCTCGCCAGCGAACTCGGCCGAGAACCAGCTGCCCGCGTCGAGCTTCTGCAATTGTTCGAGCGTTCGCCGCCGGACGGGACCCACGCCGTTCGTCGTCCGGCTGACCATGGCGTCGTGAAAGAGCACCGGGTTCCCGTCCCCCGCAGTGTGCAGATCGAACTCGACCGCATCGGCTCCGGCTTCGATCGCCAGATCGATCGCGGCCAGCGTGTTCTCCGGGGCACGGGCGCTGTAGCCGCGGTGCGCGATGATCTCGGCAGGGTCCTCGAACGTAAATCCGTCGTGCATGGTCAGTGGCCTTCGACGGGTGGCGCGACTTCTTCCCCGGCCCCGGCCTCGAGAGACTCATGGAACTCCGACACCGCCGCGAGACGGCGCAGGGAGCCCTCCATCGACTCGATTTGTTGCTCCTGCAACGCGATCCTGCGCTTGAGGATGCGCACGGTTTCGTTGAGGCCCTTGTGCTCGAAGAGGCCGCTCAGCGCCCTTACGGTAGGAGCCAGCGCAAAGCGCGCTGTAATGCGGATCACAGGGATCAGCACGATCGAGATTCCGAGCACCGTGGCGACGAGCGCCGTGAGGTCGATGGGGCAATTTGCATCGTCGAAATGGCCGGGGGCGAGTAGACTCCGGTCATGGTGTCTGCAGAGATCTGCGAATGCAACTTTCTGGCGCCGCTCAATAGCGATCAGGCTTCCAACCCACGGCGCGCGGCGGATATTCAAGTGTGGTGAATAGACGAACCTTGAATCGGATCGACCGAGGACCCTTGGCCCGACTTGTGCCAGCAGAGCCCGAATCTGTCGACGCCAGGCGCCTCTTGCCGCGGACACGGTGGTAGCGCTTGCGCGCGGTGACCGAGTCGTGCTCGAGAACGTCGCCGGAGAGGTCGTGGTGGAGACGTGGGATCGCGACGAGCTTCAGATCCGCTCGGCCGACGAGGGCCGTTCGCTCGCGGTGCGGCGTACCGCGTCGCGTTTGGAGTTGCGACCCGAGGACAGCAAGGGGCGCCGTCGAGAGGTCGAGGTCCGGATCCGAATCCCTACCTGGGTCGATCTCGCGATCAGCGGTCGCTCGCTCGAGGTGGATGTACACGGGGTGGCCGGCTCGCTGGTGATCACCACGGTACGCGTGGACGTGAGTGTGCAGAACACGACCGGGAGCGTGGTGGTGACGTCGGTCCAGGGCGAGATCGACATCTCGGACGCGAGCGGCACGATTACCGCTTCCTCTCACGATTATCGCTTCCTCTCAGGGTGACGACGTGCGCGTGCGCCGCGTGAGCGGTGCCCTGCGGGTGCACTCGGGAAGTGGCGACCTGAGGCTCACGGACATCTCAGCGCACTCCGTCCGCGCTGAGACTCAGGACGGGGACGTCTACTTCAGCGGCTCACTCGGCAGCGGCGGAGAGTACGCGTTCTTCGTGCACGATGGCGAAGCCGTGATCGCGATCCTGGAGGGCACGAGCGCGCGAGTGAAGGCGTCGATCCACGACGGGGAGTTCGTCTCGGACTTTCCGGTCCTGGTGGAGTGATTCAGGGGAGGAAGGGAGTTCGAGTTAGCGCTGGGTGAGGGCGGAGCACAACTCGAAATATCGGTATTCGATGGAGACATTCAATTGCGGCGCCAGGGGCGCTGAACACGGAGGGGAACCACGATGAAGAAGAGAGGACTGATCGCGCTGGCCGCGATTGTGGCGGCAACGCCCATCTCCGCACAGGAGGTGTTGAGCGTGTCGGGTCGATCGGTGGCGCTCTACAACCTGGCGGGACAGGTGGAGATTGTGCCCGGGAACGGATCCGACGTGGTCGTGCGGGTTCGTCGGGGAGGCAGCGACGGCGATCGCCTGAGCATCGAGAGCGGAGAGATCCGCGGGCGGGAGACCGTGCGCATCATCTATCCATCGGATGAAGTCGTGTATCCGGAGATGGGCCGCCGCTCCAATACCTCCCGGAATGTGCGTGACGACGGCACGTTCTCCGACGGCGGTCGACGGGGCGGCGATCGAGTTTGCGTGCGTGGCTCGGCGCGCGGCCTCGAGGCTTGGGCCGACCTGGTGATCGAGGTGCCGCGCGGGCAGGAAGCCCACCTCTACCTTGTCGTCGGGACCGTCCAGGCGCGGAACGTGGACGGGGACATCGAGATCCACACCGGCATCGGCGCGGTGAGCGCTGAGGACATGTCGGGCTCGCTCTCGATCGACACGGGTTCGGGTGCGGTCGAAGTCATGGGTATGGACGGGGACCTCTCCGTCGACACGGGCTCCGGCAGCATCGAGGTGGTGGACGTTGTGGGGCCGGAGGTCGACCTCGACACGGGTTCGGGTCGGGTCATCGGAGACAGAATCGAGGCTCGCACCCCGGGCGTCGATACTGGCTCGGGTAGTGTTCGACTCGAGCGCATCCGCTCGAGCGACGTCGTCATCGCCACCGGCTCGGGTTCGGTAGACGTCGAGTTGCTCACGGACGTGGAGTCGCTCGAGGTCGATACCGGTTCGGGCGCTGTCCGACCTAGGTGCCTCGCTCGAGATCGATACGGGCAGCGGCGGAATCGATGTCGAGTTTCCGGTCGAGGTCCGATCCGTGCGCCGCGACAGCATGCGCGGCCGCATCGGTGACGGTCGCGGCGAGATCGTGATCGACACCGGGTCGGGGTCCATCAAGTTGCTTCGCAGCGGCGGTAGGCCCTGCTAAGCCCCGGCTACACTTCCGTAGCCGGGGCCTAGGCCGGGGCCTAGCGCCGCTGCCACGTCTGTCGCCGTGCCGCGCGTCGTTCTTTCGGCATGTCGATCCAGAACGCGCTGCCCCCTTCGGGCCGCGGTTCGACGCCGCAGTTCCCGCCAATACGCTGAAGTCCACGCCTGACGATCGCCAGTCCGATGCCGGTTCCGGGGCGGTCCCCGGTCTCCGCGAGCCGCTCGAACACGCGGAAGATCCGTTCCTCGTGTCCTTCGGGGACGCCGACGCCGTTGTCCTCGACCCAGAGTCGAATCGTGCCTTCGCGCTCCTCTGAGCGAATCCGGATCTCGGGGGTCGGGGCATGGGGCACGAACTTCACCGCATTGGCCAGCAGGTTGGCCACGATCTGCACGAGCGCCGTCAGGCTGCCTCGCACGCCGGCTGATAGGGGGACCTCGACCGTGAGCTTCGCGTTGCGCTCGTCCAGGGCCCCCTGGATCTGGTCCCGTGCCGAATCGACGACGGCTTGCAGGTCGACCGGCACGATCTCCAAGCGTTCCAAGCTCAGCCGACTGTAGGTCAGCAGATCACTGATCAGCTTCTCGGACTGCCGCCCGGACGCGACGATCCGGTTCACGTAGTCCCGCGCCTCCTCGGGGAGCTGGTCACCGTGGTTCTGCAAGAGCGCATGCGCGAAGCCCTGCATCGTACGGAGCGGTGTGCGCAGATCGTGGGATACCGAGTGGGCGAATGACTCGAGCTCCGAGTTCGCCTGCTGGAGTTCGATTGCCATTTCCCGGTGCAGTTGCTCGCTTTGGCGCATGGCTGCTTTGACCTCCATGCGCTCCACGTACGTTGCGACCGTGGTCGCCAGGGCCATGCCCATACGGGAGAAGCGCTCGTCGAGCTCCACCGCCTCGGTGTCCGCAAGCATGAGTGTGCCGAAAACGGAGCCCGCGGATTTGAGTGGAAATGCCGCGTAGGTGCTGAGGTGCAGAGCGAGTAGTCGCTCGTCCGCATGTTCGGTGCGCGAGACCGGATCGGACTCGAGCACCGGAACTCCCGACTTCACGACGATGCCCGAGAGGGTCTTGTGTTGTGGGATCTCGAGGGGCGTCCCACCGAACGCGGGCAGTCCCTTGGCGGCGGTCAAGACGAGCTTCTCCCGGTCGCGGTCGTAGTGCTCGATGGCGACGATGGAGCAGCCCATGACCGCGCTGACCAGGTCGAGGATCTGCCCGTAGGCCTCGTCGAGCGAGGTCGCTGAGAGAGTCAGCTCCGCCAGTGTATAAAGGGTTGCCAATTCCCGGTTGCGAGCGGCGAGCTCCTTGTGAGATCCTTGCTCGTGCGTGACATCGACGACCACACCGTCCGCGCGCACGTGCCCGGAGACATCATCGCGATGGATCTGGACGCTCGCGCGCACCCACCGCGCCCCTCGTTCCGAATGTTGGATTCCGTATTCGCGCACGAGCGGCCCGCCCGGCGCGTTGTTCCTGAGATCCTCCCATGGGTTCTCATCCCCCGAGGGCGGAAACAGGACCCGACGCCAAGCCGCGTCCTCACCGACCAGATCACTGGCATCGAGTCCGAACATGCGCTTTGCGGCGGGGGAGATCTGGATGAGGCGTTCCTCGGTCACGTCGACTGAAAAGAAGACGTCCTGCGCGTTGTTGAAGAGCATCTCCATTTCGACGGTCTTCGACTTGAGTGCGTCGCGGGCCGAGGTCAGGTCTCGTCCTTCTCGGATTCTGCGCTCGGCGATGTCGAGTCGGATTCCCAGCGTGGCCGCGTCGACCGGCTTGCGAACGAAGTCGTCCGCTCCCGCGGACAGCACGTCGTCGAGCGCTTGCGCCTCCTGGCTCGAGGTGGTGACGAGGATGAAGGGGATTCGGCCTTCGGGATCGAGCGCGTCGATGCGGCGACAGACCTCGAGCCCGTCGATGCCGGGCAGGAAGAGGTCGAGCAGAACAATGTCCGGTGTCTCGTCCTCGAGGCTTCTCAGGGCGTCCTCGCCCGATGAGCAGGCGACGACGTGGTAGCCACGCGATCTCAGGATCTCGGAGAAGAACCAACTGTCGGCCCGATTGTCCTCGACGATCAGCGCGCGCAATGCGTGGGGTTCAGAGTCGGGCGCGTGGCCGGGGAGGTTGACGCTCAAGGAGGGTGCGGGTCAAAGGCCGCCATCGCGGCTGTAAATCTGAATCACTCGGGTGTGGATTAATAGGCTCCCCGCTACGGCGGATCAACCGCTGGCGAGCGTTCCACCCAATCGCAACCTCGCGGCCCTCGCGAGCGCCACCTCGGCCTCGAAGAAGCCTGGATTCCTGACGCTGGCGGTCTGGTACCCGACACGGGCGCCTTCCCAGTTCCAGACCTCCTCGGATGCCAACCCCTCGAGGAACGCGTTCACGGCCGCGACAGAGATATCTGTGCGCTCGAACGCGGCGGGCGCCGCGCTGGCGATGGGGTCGGCCCAGGCGGAGGCGCGACCCATCCGCGCCAGCTCCGCGATCAGGCCTCCGACGATGGCGCGTGCGACCCCGACCGGATCGGCGTCGAGGGGAGTTTCAGTCCGCCACGAGCGTTCGATTCGGCCGCTCGCTGGGTCGAGCAGTCGACTTTCCAGGTACGCAGGCGTCGCGCCGAACGCGGCCCAGGTCACCGAGAGCAAGAACTCCGGGCCCGGGGAGACGCCGGCAGGGGGAGCCCCCGCAGCACGGGTTCGTCCAAGGCGTTCCGCGTCGACGGCCGCTGTGAAGCGCCTCCGTTCCACGAATTCGACGTCGGGCCTGCGCAGAAGCCCGGCCGCGACGAGCTCAGCCAGCCCGATCGCAGTGCCGAGGGAGGTCTCTAGCCCCCATGGGTTCTGTTCTCCGAGCTGGATCTCAGACACCGAGATGCGAACCGCGCCCGCGACGGGCGTCGTCCGGGGTGCGGCCAGCGTTCGCCAGGCGGCCTCATCCGCCACCGATGCGATCGATGAAGGAGCGGTCGAGGGTGCACCGGCCGTGCGCCCACAGGCCGACGTAACCAGAATCAACGCCATCGCAGTCAACCGTCTTGCCGGCTGCTGTCGGGAGGAACGGGCTCGCGTGGCTGGCATCGATCCTTCCTGTCTCCGGGGTATGCTGCACATGCCTAAAGTTAGCCACAGGGGGCGCGCCGATTCCAGCATCCTCTTCCGGGGAACTTCTTGCGACCGCCGCTCAAGAGCCTATAGTGCAAAACGCTCGGAACCTGTAAGGTCTCCGCGGAATAGAGGTATATGGTTCCCGTGACTCCCTCTCAGAGAGTCGAGGAGTTGGGTCCGGGCCGCAGAAGTGTGGCCCTCAGCACGAAAGTTGCATAAACTGTCAGGCTAGATAGCTGGCGGTCCCCGGGGTTTCAGGGGGCCTCGGCTTTTTCAGGTAGGTGCGTGGTTGATCAGCGCTCGGTTCTCGGCTGGGCGGAACAGTTTGGGGGAGACCCCGAGGAGAACGAAGCATGGTGGGACGGCTGAAGCTGACACTGAATCTTGCCCTCGTGGCGTTGGTCTTGGGCCCGGTGGCCCTTCATGCGCAGGCACAGGGTCGCTTTCGCGTTCTCATTCCGTATTTCACGCCGTTGGGCGACGCGGATGACGACTTCGGCAAGGACGCTTCGAAGGAGCTGCGCAAGCTCATCAACACGCTTCCGACCCACGTGCCCATCGAAGAGAAGGAGATCAAGGATCAAGCCAAGCGCTTCGATACCAAGATCGAAGATCTAACCTGCGTATTTACTCGTCAGCTCGCCTCGCAGATCGACGCGCAGGTGGCGTTGTGTGCCGAGTACAACGAACTGCCCGACAAGTCCTGGGCGGTGCAGAAGATCGTGTTCTGGGATATCGGGTCGAGCGAGCAGTTCGCGGTGACCGATGTGACCGTGGGCGAGAAGGACGAGGAGATGGCCGCGCAGCACATCTTCAACGAATTCGACCGCTACGTGCAGCAAATCCGGGCTCAGGGGATCTGCGGCGACTACTTCGCCAGCCGGCAGTGGGAGAACGCGCTGCGCAATTGTGACGAGGCGCTCGTCCTCAACCCCGACGGTGTCGCCACGCGTTACTTGCGCGGCCGCATTCTCTACGAGATGGAGAACTATCCGGACGCATTGGTGGAGATCAAGAGGGTCCTCGAGCTCGAGGCCTTCCACCAGGAAGCGTTGGAGTTGGCCGGCTACATGTCGGCCACGCAGGGTGATGACGACGCGGCTCGTGACTACTACGGGCGCTACCTCGAGCTGAATCCCGCCAATGCCGCGATTCGCATGAGGATCGCGTATGAGCTCGCGAAGGCCGGGGATCCAGTCGGCGGCATGCAGCTCATTGACATAGGACTCGAGGTCGATGCCGAGAACATCGACCTCTGGGAGCAGTACGGTGGCTTCGCGTTCTCCGCGGCGCTCGACGCCGAGCAGGCGGCGGCGCTCGACCCACCGCAGGACGGCGGCGTCTCTCCCGAAGCACAGGGTTACTATCGTGACGCGATCCGCGCATACGAGAAGGTGTTCGAAGGGAAGGGGTCCGAGACGCCCGTCGGGCATTTGCGAAATATCATCGCTGCCTACATTCAGCTGGGCGACGTCGCGAGCGCGGTCGACGTCGGCGAGCGGGTTCTGCAGACCCACTCCCAGGAAGACGTGCTGTGGTCGATCTTCGCGGACGCGCTGCATCGCAACGAGCAATTGGACGACGCCATCACGGCGCTCGACCGCGTGCGTGAGATCAATCCGTCACATCCGAGCGCCAACCTGCGGCAGGGGCAATGGCTGATCGAAGCCGGCCGCATCGACGATGCGGTAGTCGCCCTGAAAGTTGCCGCCGCCAACAACCCAGCCCGAGCGCAGCAGGCCGCGAGCATGCTCTTCAACGACGCGTATCAGAAGGGCTACCAGCAGAAGGACTACCCGTACGCGATCGTGGGGATGACGGTCGCGAAGGAGTTGCCCGATCTCAGCGAGGCAATGATGGGTCAGCTCAACTTCTGGCACGGCTTCAGCGCGTATCAGATCGCTGTGCAAGAGCAGGCGGCTCAGACGCTCGCTACCGCGCAGGCCACGCTGCCGAAGTTCCGGAGCGCCATCGCCTTGCTCAATCAGTCCGGGGAGTACCCGGCGTCCGTGAATGTGAACCTCGGAGAGTTGCTCGCGAACGCGGACACCTACGTCGAGATTCAGGACGCGATCATCAAGCGGGGTCGCTGATCGAGTAACAAGACCGACTGCGTTTCAACGCCCCGGGGTTTCGGCCCCGGGGCGTTTTTTCTTCCCTTTCTCTGGCCCCTCCCCCGGACCCTCGTCCGGCTCCTCGATTTCTCCCCACTTCGACCCACACTGGCGGGGGCAACCGCAGGGCATTTTTCGATTTTCCGAAGGAAAACCGAAAGTGTCTGATCCGGCGATCGTGCCCGTCCTACGGGCGCATTCCCAGTCTGCGACGCGCATCCACGGTCCGAAAGTTTTGCAATAAAAACCCTTGACGTCTTGAACCACTGAAGCGTATAATGGAGCCACCTCATCCCATTCTACCCCACTTCATACCCCAAAGGGCGGTTAGTGAACGGATTCGTCGGGCAGTACGAGCATCAGATGGACGAAAAGGGGCGGGTCAGCCTTCCCTCGGCATTTCGCCGTGAGGCGGGTTCTGACCGCTTCGTGCTTCTGCAATGGGAGAAGCCCTATCTGACGCTCTTTCCGGAATCCAAGTGGGCTGCGGTGCAGGAGCGCCTCGTCGAGTACCGACGGAATGATCCTCGCGCGTGGAATCGGGTCCGGCTCATTGTCGCGAACGCGGTGGAGGTGTCGCCCGACAAGCAGGGACGAATCCTGGTGCCCACCGGACTGCAGGAGGCTGCGGGTCTCTCCGGCACCGTGGTCCTGAGTGGCAACCTCGACCGCGTGGAGCTGTGGGACCCGTCGACGTATCGCACCGCCGTCCAAGAGAACGCGGGCGACCTCGAAGACCTCGCGCACCAGCTCTTCGGGTGAGCAGCGAGAATCGGTCCGGCTACCACGAGCCGGTGCTCAGCGACGCGGTCCTGGACTTCCTCGGCCCCGAAGGTCAACGGCTCTATCTGGACGGCACCGTGGGCGGGGGAGGCCACGCCCGGCGACTGCTTGAGGCATGTCGCCAATGTCGCGTCCTAGCGGTGGATCGCGATCCGCAAGCCCTGGACGAGGCGAAGGCGGCTCTGGCCCCGCACCGCGACCGCGTGCGCTTCCTTCACAGTCCCTTCCACCGCGCCCTGGACGACATAGAGGTCCGGGATCGCGGGCTGGACGGCGCGCTGCTGGACCTCGGAGTGAGCTCTCATCAGCTGGACGATGACGCGCGCGGCTTCGCCTTCCGGCGCGGTGTGGCACTGGATATGCGAATGGATACCACGGAGGGGGGTGACGCCGTTCGTTTTTTGGCCGAAGCCACCGAGGATCGGCTCGCATCGGTCTTCCGTGACTACGGCGAGGAGCCGCGGGCACGCCGACTGGCTCGGGAGATCGTGAAGCGTCGAGCGTCCGCCGTCCTCGAGACGAGTGACGATTTGGTCGCCGCGCTGGCAGTGACGTTGCGGCGGTCCCCGTCCCAGCGGGACAAGGCCCGGATTTTCCAGGCCGTTCGCATTGCCGTGAATGAGGAGTTGGAGTCGTTGAAGATGGGTCTGCCCGCCATCCGGGAAGCGTTGACAGACAGGGGCGTAGTGGTCGTGATCGCCTACCATTCGCTTGAGGACCGGGTCGTTAAGAATGCGTTCCGAGAGTGGAGCAAGGCGTGTGTGTGCCCGCCGGAAGTCCCGCTTTGCGACTGCCGAGGTGCTCCGCTCGGTGAGACGCTGACACGCAAGCCGCTCCGTCCGGACTCAGAGGAGATCGAGCGGAACCCCCGTGCGCGCAGCGCTCGGCTGCGCGCCTGGCGGAAGGCCGCCTGATGTCCGTGGGCACTGCGCTTCGCGTCGCCGCGATCTTCGCCTTGTTGCTCGGAGCGTTGGGGACGGTCACGTGGCGGCAGAGCCGCACACGGGAATCGCTCGCGGTCCTGGACGAGCTTCGCAGACAGATCTCGGTCGTTTCGGCGAACCGCGTCGAGCTCGAGCGAGGGATTCAGGTGCTCGAATCGCGCGCGCACGTGGTGCCCGCCGCGCGCGAACAGCTCGGCATGCACGTCCCGGAGGGCGTGGAATTGGTGAACCTCGGAGGAGGACTGACGCCATGATGCAAGATGAGACCGTGAGTCGGGTCGGGCCCGGGCGCCATCGGGTTCTGCTCGGCGTATGGCTGCTCGCCTCAGCGATCATTTGCGTCCGGGCCGGGCAGATCCAGGGGGTGCAGGCGGCTGAGTGGCGGGCCGTGGCCGAAGCCCAACACCGGAAGGGCAAGGAGGTCGTGGCGGCCCGCGGCAGCGTGCTGGACCGAGACGGCACTCCACTCGCGGTGTCGCGCGAGCGCTTCAGTATCGGTATCGCTCCCAACGAGCTCACCGACGCCGACTCCGCGCGAGCGGTTCTCGTGGAGGTGCTCGGTATCTCGTCGCGCAAAGCGCAGCAGCTGACATCTTCCGAGCGGCGCTGGAGCGTGGTGCCGGGGCTTTACCCGCCTTCCGCTCGTACGGCCCTGCACGGGATTCGCGGCATCCACGTCACCCGTGAGCTCGAGCGCTACTACCCGCACGGCGACCTGGCGCGCGGCGTCCTCGGAGCCGTCATCGACGACCTAGGCCAAGGCGGTGTGGAAGAGGCGTTCGAGCAAGCCTTGAGTGGCCACTCGGGCCGAGAGGTAGTGGCGCGCGACAACATCGGACGAGAAATCCCCGGCGAGCGGGTTCTCGCCGAGCCGTCGCGGCCGGGTAACCAGGTCGTGCTCACGCTCGACATGGACCTGCAGGAAATCGGGCGCGAGGCGCTGCAGGACGCCATCGACGAGACCGAGGCTCGAGGCGGAGACCTGATCATCACCGACCCGCACACCGGTGACATCCTCGCGCTCGTTTCGATTCGCGATGGCCAAACCGCTTCGCTCTCGGCGATCAACACGCCCTACGAGCCGGGGTCCACACTCAAGCCGTTCACCGTGGCGGGTCTGCTCGAGTTCGGCATCGCCTCATTGAGCGACACGGTCGACGCCGAGGACGGGACCTGGACGGTGGCGGGGCGCACGGTCGGCGAGCGAGGGCTGCACGCGGGCCTCATGACCGTCGCCGACGCGCTCCGTGTCTCCTCGAACCCCGGAGTCGCGAAAGCGGCCCAACCGATGTCGCGCGGACGTCAGTACGAGAACCTGCGCGACTTCGGCTTTGGTGGCCGGACGGGCATCGAGATCCCGGAAGCGGTCGGCACGCTGTACCGCCCCGACCGTTGGTCGGGACAGTCGGCGGTATCGCTGGCCATCGGGTATGAGATCAACGTGACGCCGCTGCAGATCACGATGGCGTATGGAGCGCTGGCGAACGGCGGCCATCTCATGCAGCCCCACCTTGTCCGGGAGATCCGGGGCAGCGACGGCGCCGTGCTCAAGCGCTTCGAGCCACGCACGATTCGTCGCGTCGTCTCGGCCGGGGTGGCCCGCTCGGTCACCCGCGTGCTCGTCGACGTGGTCGAAGACGGGACGGGCACGTCGGCGCAGCTCGGCACCTTCGCCGTGGCGGGCAAGAGCGGCACCTCGCGGCTCTACACGCCGGGTGAAGGCTATAGCGGGGGGCATTCGTCCTCCTTCGTCGGCTACTTCCCGGCCGAGGACCCGCAGCTTGTCGTCTTCGTGAAGCTCGAGCGTCCTGCGGGCGCGTATTACGGTGGCGTCGTGGCCGCTCCCGTGACCCGCACTACGATGCAGGCCGCGCTGGCTGCCCGGGCGACCCACCTCGACCGAGCCGCGTTGGTGCGCAATGCGCGCGCCTCCACGCCGCCCGCCCGCCCAACCGCCTATTTCGCGTCCCGGACGATCGACCCGCCAGCGCCGCCCGCCGACAAGGCGCTGCTGGCGCCGGCGTTCGCTTCCGGCGGCGTGCCTTCGCTCAGGCCTGCGGCGCCGGTACCGGACGTTGCCGGCCTCCCCTCCCGCATCGCGGTCCGGCGCCTGCATGCCTTGGGTCTCAGGGTCTCGAGGGGCCTGGCCGGTGAAATCCTCGGAACCGAACCCGCTGCCGGGACCTACGTCCTGCCCGGCGACACGATCAGGCTGAAGGTCCGGAGGAGGACTGGTGATTGAGTCGGTGCCGACCCTTGGAGCGGTAGGCGATGTCCTCCGGTCGGCCGACCTCCTACGGGAGCTTCGCGGCCCGGGGGACGTCGCCGTTCAGGGCGTATGCCAGGACTCGCGCGAGGCGCGTCCGGGGGACCTGTTCCTGGCGTGGAGAGGGGGCTCTACCGATGCCCACGACTTCGTGGGCGAAGCCGTCGCGAATGGGGCAGTGGCGGCCGTGGTCGAGCGTCCCGTAGACGTGGACGTGCCACAGCTCGTGGTGGACGACGGTCGTCGGGCGGCTGCGCTGGCGGCCCGCGCGGTACTCCGCTCCCCCGACGCAGACCTGTTGATGGTCGGCGTGACCGGCACCAACGGTAAAACGACCACGGCTCTGCTCGTTCGCCATTTGATGGCGAACCGCGGGCCTGCCGCGGTCATCGGCTCGCTCGGCGTCGTAGACGACGACGGGGTGTGGCCGGACACCGAGGGGCTGACGACGCCGGGCCCGGTGCAGGTAGCTGTGTGGCTCTGGAAGCTCGCCAACGGCGGAATGGAAGCGGTGGTGATGGAGGCGTCGTCCCATGCGCTCGACCAGCATCGACTGGATGGTGTCGAGCTCGATGTGGGTGTCTTCACGAACTTCACGCAGGACCACCTCGACTACCACAACGACATGGCCGAGTACTTCGGCGCGAAGGCCCGTCTGGTGGAGTTGGTCGTCCCCGAAGGGACGCTGGTGGTAAACCGGGACGACCCGGCTTGGGATCAGCTGGATGCCGGTGGTCGCTCGGTACGAACGTTCGCGGTGGACGCCGAGGCCGATGTGAGGGCGGAGGCGGTGCGATTGGGCTCGGACGGGTCGCACTTCAGACTGGTGATCGACGGCGAGCGGCGCGACGTGCACATGCCGTTGCTCGCCCGCCACAACATCGAAAACGCGCTCGCGGCGGCAGCGGTCGGTGCCGCCGCCGGACTGCGCATCGACGAGATCGCTGCCGGCCTCGCTACCGTACCGCAGGTCTCCGGCCGACTCGAGACCGTGGTGACGCAGCCCTTCTCAGTCCTCATCGACTTCGCTCACACTCCTGACGCGCTCGACCGTGCGTTGTCGGCGGTGCGTCCGCTCACGCCCGGCCGTCTCATCGTCGTGTTCGGAGCCGGCGGGGACCGCGACGTCAGCAAGCGACGCCCGATGGCGGAAGCCGTAGCCAATGTGGCTGACCTGATCGTGCTGACCTCGGACAATCCGAGAACCGAGGACCCGGAACGCATCCTGGACGACCTCGCCGAAGGGTTATTGGCCGTAGGCCTAGCAGAAGGCGCGTACGAGCGCTACGCCGACCGCAGGGCCGCGATCCGCTTCGCGCTCGAGACTGCCCGCGATGGAGACACCGTGGTGCTCGCCGGTAAGGGGCACGAGACGTACCAGGTGCTCGGCACGGAGAAGGTCCCGTTCGACGAGAGGATCGTGGTACGCGAGTGCCTCGAGGAGTTGGGCGTAGCGTGAGCCGCTTTGCTTGGACGGACGCCGCCGTGCGGGGCGCGCTCGGCCTGCCGGCAGTGCAGGGAGACGGCGTCGCGTTTGCCGGTGTTTCCACTGACTCGCGCTCGGTGGCTCAGGGCGACCTGTACGTCGCCCTGGTTGGCGAGCGCTTCGACGGGCATCACTTCGTCGCCGAGGCGCTGGCGCGTGGGGCCAGCGGAGCCGTGGTCTCACGTGCCGTCGACGTCGAGGCGAGTGAGCGGTTGTACTCGGTCGACGACACCTTGCCCGCTCTGGGGGCCCTCGCCGCGTACCGCCGCCGGTCGTTCGACGCGCCGGTCGTGGCGATCACCGGCTCTTCGGGGAAGACGAGCACCAAGGACCTCGCGCGCGCGGCGATCGATGGCGTGCGCCGTGTGCACGCGACGTCGGGCAACTTCAACAACCGCATCGGCGTACCGCTCACTCTCTTGGCGACTCCCCCCGAAGTCGATGTCGTGATCCTCGAGCTCGGCAGTAACGAACCGGGCGAGATCGCGACCCTCGCCGCGATCGCCGAGCCCGACATCGGCGTGGTAACGACGATTGGCGAGAGCCACCTAGAGAAGCTCGGTTCCCTCGAGGGCGTATTGGCCGAGAAGCTCGACCTCTTGCGGGCCGTGGCGGGTGCAGGCGCCTGTCTGGTCGGGGACGAGCCGGCGGTTCTGGTCGACGGTGCGCGGGCGGTGTGTCCCTCCGTGCGGGTTGCGGGCTGGGGCGAACGTGCAGACCCGACGCTTCGCCCCGATCGGGTCGAAGCGAACGAGTTCGGCGCGCATCGCTTCCACTGGCGCGGCCACGACATCGCGCTGGCATTGCCGGGGCGGCACGCGGTGGCGAACGCCATGATCGCGTTGGCCATCGCCGAAATGGTTGGGGTTTCCGCGAAGGATGCCGCGAAAGGCATCGAGCGCGCGCAGCCGGGATCGATGCGCGGAGAGGTCCGACGCATCGGGGGCCTCACCGTGGTCGTCGACTGCTACAACGCCAATCCACAAAGCGTGCGCGCCGCGCTCGATTTGTTGCACGGCCAGTCTACGGCCGCTCGGACCGTGGCGGTGCTCGGCACCATGCTCGAGCTCGGAGGCGCGGCCGACCGACTGCACGAAGACGTGTTCGCGCACGCTCTCGGACTCGATATCGAGCTGATCGTCGCAACGGGCCGATTCGCCCACACAGCCGCTGCGACCGCTGCGGGAGAGGATCGGGTCCTGCGGGCCGACGACTGGCAGAGCGCCTACCCGGTGTTACGGGAGCGCCTGGAAGGCGACGAAATCGTCCTGTTGAAGGCGTCGCGCGGGGTCGCCCTCGAGGGTGTTCTGCCCCTGCTCGAGCAGGACTTCGGCGCGCACGAGTCGCTAGGAATGGTGGAGGCCTGATGCTCTACCACTTCCTGCCGGGGCTCACGGATGTGCATACGGCCTTCTACGTCTTCAACTATCTGACGTTCAGAGCGGCCGGGGCCGTGGTGACGTCACTGCTGATCGCCTTCGTCTTCGGGCCCATGGTCATTCGTCGCCTGAGACGCGCGAATGTGGGCCAGGTCGTGCGCGACGTGGGACCCGAGACGCACCTCGTAAAAGCCGGAATTCCCACCATGGGTGGGGTTCTGATCATCCTCGCCGCAGGCGTCTCGACGCTGCTGTGGGCGGACATGACGAACCCCTACATCCTGATCGCGCTCGTATCGCTCTTCTGGATGGGCGCCATTGGATTCCTGGACGACTATCTGAAGGTGGTTCAGGGTAAGACCAGGGGTCTGATCGCGCGCTACAAGATGGTCGGCCAGTGGACGTTCGGGCTGGCCTTGGGCGCTTTTCTGATCTGGTACCCGATCTCGCCGCACCCATCCACGGCGACGTCCGTGCCGTTCTTCTCGGACGTGCAGGCCAACTTCTTTCCTGCGGCGTTCATCATCTTCACCGGGTTCATCGTCTCGGGTACTTCGAACGCGGTGAACTTCACCGACGGTCTCGACGGCCTCGCCGCTGGACTGACCGCGATTTCGGCGGTCACGTTCGGGATCTTCGCGTACATTGCGGGCCGTGCTGAATGGGCGAACTACCTGGGCTTCTTCGCCCTGCCCGGGGCCGGAGAACTCACGATCTTCGCCGTCGCGCTTGCGGGGGCCGCGATCGGCTTCCTGTGGTTCAACGCGCACCCCGCCGAGGTCTTCATGGGCGATACCGGGTCCCTCGCGCTCGGTGGCGCGATCGGGGTCATGGCCATCCTGCTCAAAGCCGAATTCCTGCTGGCGATCGTGGGCGGCGTGTTCGTCATGGAGATGCTCTCGGTGATCGTGCAGAAGAGCTGGTTCCGGTACACGCGCGTCCGGTTCGGGGAAGGCCGGAGAGTGTTCAGGATGGCCCCCATCCATCACCACTTCGAGAAGCTCGGTTGGCCTGAGACGAAGGTGGTGACCCGCTTTTGGATTCTTGGAATTCTGTGCGCGATGCTCGCGTTCGGAAGCCTGAAGATTCGGTGAGCGAATATTATGCACATCGACGAAGAAGTGCCGAGCGTTGAGCGACCTGAGTGGAGTGAGTGTGGCGATCATCGGCCTCGGAGCCAGCGGCGTAGCCGCGGCCCGATTGGCCCTCGATAGAGGAGGAGACGTCTATGTCTCGGATTTGCGTACTGAACCCGCGGCTACAGCTCGTGGAGCCGACCTGCGATCAGCAGGCGCTCGCGTCGAACTGGGAGGACACGACTTCGAGCGAGTGGCTCGAGCCGACATCATCGTCGTCAGCCCCGGAATCCCGCCAGCCGCTCCGGTGCTACGAGCGCTCTCGGATCGTGGTGTTGGGTGGATCTCCGAGCCTGAGTTCGCCGTTCGGTTCTTCTCGGCTCCACTGATTGCGGTCACGGGTACCAATGGGAAGACGACGACGACGCTCCTTGTGGGGCACCTGCTCCAGAAAGCAGGGCTGCGAGCGGCTGTGGGCGGAAATGTGGGCGGTGGGCTCGCGCCGGCAGCCTCCGAGCTCGCGCTACGCGCGCAGCCTCCGGATTGGTATGTACTGGAAATGAGCTCGTTCCAGCTCGCCGACGTGGAGACGTTCCGGCCGGACATCTCCGTCATTACGAACCTGTCGCCCGACCATCTCGATCGATACGACGGGCTCGACGAGTACTATGCCGACAAGGCCAGGATTCTGAATCGGGCCGACGCGGACAGTATTTGGGTGCTGCCGGCCGGGGACGTCGCCGTCCTTTCGCTCATGGGCGAGGCACCGGGGACACGCTTCTTCTTCGGCGAAACGGAGCAGACCGGAACGCACGCATTCGTCTCGGACAGCGCGTTGACACTCCGCGTCGGTGGCGAGGTCGACGTGCTGATTTCCGCCCAGGAGTTGCCCCTGCTCGGCCGACACAACCTGCGCAATGCGCTCGCGGCCTCGCTTACCGCCGAGCTCGCGGGCGCGCAAGCGAAAGCACTGGCGGATGGTCTGCGTTCCGCGATCCCACTGCCACATCGACTGGAGCCGGTGGCCGACCGAGACGGAGTGCTCTGGGTCAACGACTCCAAGGCGACCAACGTGGCGGCGACGCGCTCGGCGCTCATGAGCCTCGATCGGCCGGTGGTGTTGCTGCTCGGAGGTACCGACAAGGGAGAGGACTTCTCGCGCCTCGTACCGGACGGCGCGCAGATGCGCTCGGTCCTGGCGTACGGCGCCGTCGGTCCGCGGGTCGCGAATGAGGTGCAGGGGAGTGAGTTCGTGGTCGGCGGTCTCGACGTCGTCGTGCAACGCGCTGCCGAGGCTGCGCGGCCAGGCGACGTAGTGTTGCTCTCTCCCGCTTGCTCGAGCTTCGATATGTTCGAGAACTACGAGGAGCGGGGCCGCCGCTTTTCCGCTCTCGCCAGGGAATCGGCATGACGGCTCGCCCTACGGACGTGGCCCCCGTCGGACACGTGCAGCTGCCCGACTCTGGGCTCGGACGGGGGTGGGAGGGCGCCACCCTGATGGTGCTGACGGTGGTTCTGCTGTCCTTCGGTCTCGTCACGCTCTACAGCGCTTCGTCGGTCTTGGCCACGCGAGAGGGGCTTCCCGACACGTACTTCCTGCTGCGTCAGGCGACCGCCGCCGGAGCGGGGCTCATGCTCCTGATCCCGTGCGCGCTGATGCCCTACCGTTGGTGGAAGCGGTGGTCCTGGCCGCTGCTCTGGGTGAGCGTCGTCGCTCTGCTGGTGCTGATTCTGCCCGGAACCGAAGCGATCGCACCCCTGATCAGGGGCTCGCGTCGGTCGCTGCAGATCGGTGTTTCTGCACAGCCCTCCGAGTTCGCCAAGATCGCCTTCGTCGTATGGACGGCCGCGATGGCGGTAAAGAAGGCACCTCAATTCCGATCGCTCACCAAGGGGCTCGCTCCCTTCTTCGTGGTTTGGGCGCTCGTTCTGATCCCAATCGCACTGCAGCCGGATCTCTCCACGGCGGTTCTGATCGGCGTGCTCGGCGTCATGATCATCTTCGCGGCCGGGGTGCGGATTTCGCACTTCCTGTTCCTCGGACTGTTGATCCTGCCCTTCCTGCAAAAGCAGCTCGCGGTGGGCTTTCGCGCCGACCGCATCGAGGCCTTCCTCAACCCGGCGATCGACCCTTCCGGCGCGGGCTATCAGGTCCGGCAATCGCTCGTCGCACTCGGGTCTGGCGGTCTTACGGGCGTTGGAATAGGGCAGGGGCGGCAGAAATTCGGCTTCCTGCCCGACGCCCACAACGACTTCATCTTCGCCATGATCGGCGAGGAGTGGGGCCTGCTCGGGGTCGTTTTCGTGGTCGCGCTCTACCTGGGCATCGTACTGGTCGGCTTCCGAATCGCCAGTCGAGCGCCGGATCTGTTCGGCGAGCTGCTGGCCCTTGGCTTCACGAATCTGATCGCACTCCAGGCGGTGCTGCACATGTCGGTCGGGCTCGGCTTGGTGCCGCCGACTGGGCTCGCGCTGCCGCTGGTCTCCTGGGGACGGTCGAACCTCGTCGTTACGCTTGCTGCGGTCGGCATCGTCATTTCGGTGGCGCGCGCAGCTTCGGGCGGGCGGGTGGCCCGTGCATGACGGCCCCGTGGTCGTCTTCGCTGGCGGCGGGACCGGGGGGCATCTCTACCCTGCTTTGGCCCTCGCCGATGCGCTTCGCATCAGGCGTCCCGACGTCAAGGCGGTTTTCATCGGCGCGGCGCAGGGCCTCGAGGCTCGCGTGCTTCCCGAGCGGGGGGAGGAGCACCATCTGCTCCCCGTCCGAGGCATCGATCGCACCAACCCGGTCTCGAGTTGGCGCGCCGTCCCGGCCCTGCTCGCTTCGCTCTATGCCGTCACCGAGCTATTTCGCCGCCTGCGGCCGGAGGCGGTCGTGGTGACCGGCGGGTACGCTGGTGCGCCGGCAGGGCTTGCAGCCGGAATGATGGACGTGCCGCTTCTGTTGCAGGACCAGAATTCGGTGCCGGGGCTGGTGACGCGTGCCCTCTGTCGCTTCGCTGACTCGATACACGTTGCGTTCCCGGAGGCGATTGGCAGGCTCCCGAAGGGTGTTCGAGGGCGCGTTCGCGAGAGCGGCAATCCGGTGCGTGCCGCCTCCGGGCGCAGTCGAGAGGAGGCGCGAGCGCTCTTCAATCTCCCGGCCGACGCGCTGGTTGTGCTCGTCACCGGTGGTAGTCAAGGCTCGCTGGATCTCAATGCGGTCATCGCGGAGGCGATCGCGGGTGTAGCGGCGGGCGAACTGACGAGACCGGAACGGCTCAGGTTGCTCTGGGCGACTGGCTCGAGACACTACGACCATGTCACCGCTCGGCTCGGGCAATTGGGCGATCCGGCTTGGGTGCATGCCCACGCCTATCTCGAGGACATGCCCTCGGCCCAGGCCGCGGCCGACCTCGCGGTGGCTCGGTCGGGTGCGATGACCACCGCCGAGTTCTTGAACCAGGGTCTGCCGGCTGTTCTGGTGCCGCTGCCGACGTCGGCGGCCAATCACCAGGCTCACAACGCAACCGCGCTCGCGGAGGCCGGCGCGGCGGTCGTTGCGCGTCAAGCCGGTCTAACCGGCGATCGGTTGTGGGCGGAAGTCGTCCGGTTGGCTGATAGCGACACGGCCCTCGCACAAATGCACGCGGCCGCGCGTGCGCGTGCCAGGCCCGACGCGGCGAGCGAGATCGCCACCGATATCGAGCGACTTCTCGTGACTCCAGGAGGCGCCCGATGAGTGGCGGGCCCATCGATCTGCTAGCGCTGGCACGGGAACGCCCGGTGCATTTCGTGGGCATCGGAGGTGCGGGCATGTGCGCGCTCGCTGAGTTGCTCGTCCGGCAGGGGGTCGAGGTGACCGGGTGCGACGCGCGCGAGAGTCGCGCGCTCGCAGATCTACGCGCGCTCGGGGCCGACATCGACGTGGGTCACGACGGCTCGCACGTAGAAGGTGCATGCGCACTGGTCGTGACCTCCGCGATGCCGGCGGACCATCCTGAATTACTCCGCGCGCACGAGCTCGGAATCCCGGTGCTCAAACGCGCGCAGGCGTTGGGAGCCTCGGTGAACCGGGGCCGCCTGCTCGCGATCGCCGGCACCCACGGCAAGACCACGACGACCGCGATGGCGACGGAGATCCTCTCCTGCGCGGGCCAGGATCCGACCGGCCTGGTGGGCGGGCGCGTCCCCGGTTGGTCGGGCAATCTGCGCTTCGGATCCGGCGACCTCTTCGTCGTAGAGGCCGACGAGTACGATCGCTCGTTCCACGCGCTCACCCCCGATGTGGCCGTGGTCACCAATCTGGAAGCGGATCATCTCGACATCTATGGGGACCTCGCGGGCGTGCGGGAGGGCTTTTCGACCTTCTTGGGCGGCATGCGAAACGGTGGCCGGGTGGTCGCGTGTGCGGACGACCAGGGCGCATCGGCGTTGCTTCCACGCGTCGGAGCCGCCGGCTACAGCTACGGGACGTCCGCGGGGTCGATGCTGCGCGCGGTCGACGTGCGTATCACGTCGACCGTGACGAGCTGCCGTGTCGTTGAAGAGGGCCGCCCCGTCGGGGAGCTATCGCTCTCCATCGGCGGCATTCACAACCTCCGCAACGCCCTGGGCGCCGCGGCCGCGGCGCGGGCGCTCGGAGCCGACTGGCAGCCGATCCTACAAGGGCTCGCCGCCTTCCGTGGTGTCGGACGGCGCTTCGACCGGCTGGGCGAGCGCAACGGTGTGGTCGTCGTGGACGACTACGCGCACCACCCGACCGAGATCGCGGCGACCCTTTCGGCGGCGAGATCGATGTTTTCCGAAGCCCGGCTCGTGGTGGCGTTCCAGCCGCACTTGTACTCACGTACGCAGGACTTCGCCGAGGCCTTCGGGGTCGCGTTGGCCTCCGCGGACGTGGCATTCGTCACGGACGTTTTTCCGGCGCGCGAGGCTCCGATTCCCGGAATCAGCGGGGAGATCGTAGCGGCGGCCCTGAGAAAAGCCGGTCACAGCGGGGTTCGCTATGTGCCCGAGATCGGCGACCTATCGGAGGCGCTGCTCGACGAGCTGAAGGCGGGGGACGTGCTGGTCACGCTCGGCGCTGGCTCCATCGAAGACGTAGCGCCGCTCGTATTCGATGGACTGGAGGCGGGTGTTCATGCGTAGAGAACTCCGCATTCTGCTCGTGACGGTCGTTTTCGGAGCGACCTGGACTTGGGGTGGCCGGGTGCCCGAGGCGCTCGCGGCGATGGAAGCGTTCCGGCTCACGGACATCGAGATCCAGGGACTCCGCTACCTGACCCGGGCCGAGGTACTGAAGACGATGGGTATCGGGGCGGAAACGTCCGTGTGGGGTGAGCTCGATACCTGGTCTGAGCGGCTACTCGAGCATCCGATGATTCGAACGGTTCGCGTGGAGCGCAGGATCCCGAACGGGCTCCTGATCTCATTGAGTGAGCGCGTGCCGGTGGCGTTGGTGGCGACGCCGACGGTCGAGCCGGTCGACGCGGAAGGGACTCTGCTTCCGCTCGATCCGGCCGAGCACCGTTTGGATCTGCCACTCATCGAGATGGATCGCGCGCCCGCGCAGGGTTCGAGATTGTTGCCGGAGGCTGGCCGCCAACTCGTCGCTGAGGTCGGGCGGCTCATGAGCGTCGACCCTTCGTTCCTGCAGATGATCTCCGAAGTGCGCTGGGGCGAGCGTCGATCGCTCGTCGCGCGCTGGGTCGAGCCGGAGGTGGAGTTTCTGCTGCCTCTGGGGGTCTCGCCGGCCCGGCTTCGCGAGGCGCTGAACGCGCTCGCGCACGCGGCTTCGAACCCATCGCTCGAAGTGCCTGAAGTAATAGACGTCAGATTCGCGGACCAGGTCGTGGTCCGCCGTACCACCGGAAAGTGACGGGGACCCCCATGCGCTCGAACCTCATCGCCGGCCTCGACATCGGAACCACGCGGACCTGCGCCGTGATCGGTGAGATCATCGGTGACCCCAGGCGGCCCGGCGTCACCATCCTGGGCGTGGGCCAGGCCCGCACCGGCGGATTGCGGGGCGACACGGTGACCAACATCGAAGACATGACCGAATCGGTGCGCGCGTCCCTCAAAGAAGCCGAACTGATGGCCGGCGTGGCGGTCGACCGCGTGTATGCCGGGATCGGAGGAGACCACGTACGGGCCAGGAACTCGATGGGGGTCGTGGCGGTGTCGGAGGAGGACATCACGGCGGACGACGTCGAGCGCGTGCACGTGGTCGCGCGCGCGGTCGCCTTGCCCCCCGATCGTGAAATGCTGCATGCGATTCCGCAGGAATACCGGGTCGATCGGCAACGCGGCATCAAGGACCCGCTCGGGATGGCGGGCGTGCGACTGGAGGCGGAGGTTTTCCTGGTCACGTGCGCGATCACCGCGTCGGCGAACATCCGAAAGGCCGTAAACCGAGCGGGGTATCGGGTTCAGGAGCTCGTGCTGGAGTCGTTGGCAGGGGCCCGCGCCGTTCTTACCGAGGACGAAAAGGAAGTTGGCGTCGCCATGGTCGAGGTCGGCGCCTCGACTACGCATGTCGCGGCGTACTACGAGGGCAAGGTGCAGCGCGTGGCCGTTCTGCCTTTCGGCGGCAATACGCTCACGGCCGACCTCGTGCGCGGCCTAGCCGTGCCCTACGCCGAGGCGCAGAAGGCGAAGGAGCACTACGGCATCGCGTTCGCGCAGCTCGTCGATCCTCGGGAGACGGTCGAAATGCCTGGCCCGTCACCGGGGCAAAAACGAGCCGTTGCGCGGGAGTTGATCGCTCACATCGTGGAACAGCGGCTGGACGAAATGTTCGGGCTGGTTCAAGGCGAGCTCCAGGATCACAACCTGCTCGACAAGCTCGGTGCCGGAGTCGTGCTCACGGGTGGCACCGTCGCCATACCCGGGATCGTCGAATTGGCTCAACAGATTTTCGCCTCACCGGTGCGCTTGGGAGTGCCGAGCGAGGGCCTCAGCGGTCTCGCCGACTCGGTCGGCCGGCCCCGCTTCGCGATCGCCACCGGGCTCGCGCTCTGGGGCGCGGACCGTTTTGCAGAAACCGGGCGAGGGGCCTCAACGCTCACGTCCGGCATGATCACCAAGCTCGGCACGTGGCTGAAGGAGTTCTTCTAGTGGGCGCCGGCGTGCCGAGGCGGCTGCTACATGCATTGCTTTTCCAACACTCCGCTAGGGAGGAGATATGATGATCTTCGAGTTCGAGGAAACTCCGATCCAAAACGCACGCATGAAGGTGGTCGGCGTCGGTGGTGCCGGTGGCAACGCCATCAATCGCATGATCGACGAAGACCTGGAGGGTGTCGAATTCATTTCGATGAACACCGACGCCCAAGCGCTCAAGGGTTCGCGCGCGCAGGTGACGCTCCAGATCGGAAAGAAGCTCACGCGTGGACTCGGCGCCGGGGCGCGCCCCGAGGTGGGTCGACAGGCGCTTGCCGAGAGCGAAGAGGACGTACGCAGGGCGCTCGACGGAGCCGACCTCGTATTCGTGACAGCGGGTATGGGAGGCGGGACCGGGACGGGCGCCGCCCCCATGGTCGCGGCCATTGCCCGTGACATGGGCGCGCTCACGATCGGGGTCGTGACCAAGCCGTTCTCTTTCGAAGGCAAGAAGCGGGGCAGGCAGGCCGATCAGGGCTTGGCGGAGCTTCGTCGCTGCGTCGACACCATGATCCTGGTGCCGAACGACCGGTTGCTCGCGGTGGTGCCCAAGGGCACGTCCTTTCGCGACGCCCTGAAGAAGGCCGACGACGTGCTGCTGAACGCCACGCGGGGCATCAGCGACCTCATCAGGGTCACCGGAGAGGTCAACGTCGACTTCGCGGACGTGCGCACGATCATGGCCTCACGAGGTCCGGCGCTCATGGGCTCGGGCTTCGGGGAGGGGGACAACAGAGCGCAAGAAGCAGCTCAAGAGGCGATTTCGTCGCCGCTGCTCGAAGACGTCTCGATCGCGGGCGCGAGAGGTGTTCTGATCAACATCACCGGAGGCCTGGATCTGGCCATCGACGAGGTTACCCGGATTTCGTCGATCATCCAAGAAGAAGCGGGCGAGGAGGCTGAGATCATCTTCGGCGCGGTTCACGATCCAGAGTTGGAAGGAAAGATCCGCGTGACCGTGATCGCCACCGGCTTCGATACCGCGGTCGACGAAAAAGTCATTCCCGGAAATTTCCGGCGGCCTCGACCCCAGGGCCAGCCACTCCCACATGCTCAGCCCTGGCAGCAGGGCCAGGCCCGGCCGCACAGCCAAGCCATGGCGGGAGCCGCACCGGAGCCGGTCGCGCAAGAGAAGCGTCAGTTCAAGGAAGCCCGGATGGCAGTGGGTGCCGGACGCATGGAAGAGGTTCTCCCGCTCAACCGGTTCCCGGAACAGACAGTCTCTCGAGAGCAGCTCTCCGAGCTCGATATCCCGACGTTCATCCGGCGCCAGATGGACTGACTGGTTCCCTAGACCGGTTCGACTCAGAGGCGTCGGGCCGCCCGGCGGAGACGTCCGCCGGGCGGTCGTAGCTACTCGCTGAATTTCTTCGCCGCCCTCCGTTCCGGACGCCCTTCTACTACCTTGAAGGCATGCACTTGGTGAGAACTGGGGAGGGCACCGGGCGGAAGTGGTTAGCGGTGGCGCTCGGCGTCGCCGCCACGGCGTCGTGCTCCCCGGAGCCGCCGGACGTGGGGACGCTCGATGCCCTCTACGCCGAGCCCGCCGAAGACATCTTGATCTTGCGCCTGACGGACGGGCAGACGCTCGGCCAACTGCTCGAGGGTTCGGTCAGCTACAACCAACAGGCGTCGCTCTTGCTCGCGCTTCGAGAGCACGCGAACCCCCGCCGAATGCCGGCGGGGACCGAGGTCACGCTCCGGTTCCGCCAGGAGGATCAGGGGCTACGCGGCGTCGACGTGGCGGTCAGCCGCGACCAGACCGTTCGGCTCACCCGAATCGACGGCGCCTGGTCGTCCGACCTCGTGCGGACACCGATCTATCTGGACACGATCCATACTTCAGGCGAGGTCGAGAGCAGCCTCTGGAGCGCGGTGGTCCGAAATTCGGCACTCAACCGCATGCACGAAGGGGATGCGAATCGGCTCATCGACGCCCTCGACCGTGTCTTCCAGTGGCAGGTCGACTTCTCTCGGCAGACCCGCGTCGGGGACACCTATCGTTTCGCGTACGAGCGCGAGATTCGACCGGACGGCTCGATGCGTTCCGGTCGATTGCTCGCGGCGGAGTTCGTCAATGCGAGCACTGCGTATTATGCGATCTGGTTCGACGGGAATGGGGATGGCGACGGCTCGTACTACGATCTGGAGGGGCGGTCGGTGCGACGTGCGTTTCTGCGGAGGCCCTTGGAGTATCGCCGTATCTCCTCTCGATTCTCCGGATCGCGGTACCATCCCATTCTCAAGACCTGGCGCGCTCACCGTGGTATCGACTATGCGGCAAATCGCGGCACGCCGATCATGGCTACGTCGGACGGCGTGGTGGTCCACCGTGCGGCAAAGGGGTCCTTCGGCAACACCGTCGAGATCCGCCACCCCAACGGCTTTATCACCCGCTACGCCCACTTGAGCCGCTTTCGCCCCGGTGTGAACCTCGGGACCCGTGTCCATCAGACCGATATCATCGGGTACGTCGGCATGACGGGCCTAGCTGGAGGGCCACACCTGCACTACGAGATCCTGAGCGAGGGCCAGCAGATCGATCCTCTGTCGGTCGATCTTCCCGCGGGCGACCCTGTGCCGTCCGAGGCGCGCCGGCAGTGGCTGGGAGACATGACGGCTCGGGTCGCCCTGCTCGAATCCATTCCGGGTGCGGGGCCTATCCGCACTGTGGTGGTCGACGAAGAGCCCGACGAGCCCGACGGCGGTGGGGCCGGCGCTCAAGACGATCGAGAGGGGTCGCAGTAGCGGCTTTGCGCCCGGAATGACTCGGGGCCTTCTCTTCGTCGTTCTCGCCGCCACGCTCGTCGGCTACTCCTTCTGGGTGTACCTCAGAGTCGAGCTTCCGGTGCGCAGGTCTCGCGTCCTCGCGTCCTTTCGCGCTCTGGCGCTCGTCGTGATCCTCGCGCTGCTCTTCGATCCTAGGATCCCGGATACGGGGACGGCGGCCAGCGCGCCTCGCTGGGTTCTGCTCGACGCCTCGCTCAGCATGGCCGCGCAGGTCGAGGGCCAGAGCGTCTGGGACGGCGCACGGGCGAGGGCGGCCGCGCTCGAGAACGAGGGATGGGCTCTCGTGACCTTCGGCGCGGAGACCGCCGCAGAAGGGGCCGACGATGGGCCGGGGCAGACGCGGACCCTTCTGGCGCCAGCGCTCGAGCGCGCCGCGGAGGCCGGCGCGCGTGCGGTCCGTGTGCTCTCAGACCTGCGTTTTGAGGACCGGGTGGCGGTGCGCGCCGCGCTGGATGCGCTGCCCCTGCAGGTCGACTTCGAGGGATTCGGCGCCGACCTGGTCAACGGCGGCATCTCCGCGTTTGCGGTGCCCGACGCTCCCCGGCCGGAGGGCACCCTCACGGCTGTCGTCGAGCTCCACGGCTTCGGGGCCGACAATGCGACGCTCGAGATTCGAGCGGACGACGAAGTGGTGTTCTCCCAGATCGTCCCGCTGCCCGACCCGGGACTGCGTCGTCGTCTCGATGTTGTGCTACCCGTCCCCGAGGAAGCGGGCCGCATCAGGTACTCCGCTCGGCTGCTCGTCGAGGGTGACGCTTTTGCGTCCGACGACGAAGCCATTGAATACTCGACCGTCGGGCATCAGGAGGGAGCATTGGTACTCGTCTCGCTGGAGCCGGACTGGGAGCCCCGCTTCCTGCTCTCGGTCCTGGAGGACGTGACGGGCCTGGCTGGGGTCGGGTACCTGCGCGTCGGGCCCGAACGATTCGTTTCGATCGGGCCGGCTGTCGAGCGTGCAGGTCCGGTGGATTCGGTGGTGGTCGGGCGAGCGGTCCGTGACGCGGCCATGCTCGTCGTGCACGGCCTCAGCGGTGACGCCGATGCCTGGAGCCGCCAATTGGTGGAGCGCGCACCGCGCTCGATCCTGTTGGCGTCGGATCGAGGCGGTGCCGCACTTGCGGGAGTGCTCACGGCGGCGGCGCAGGGCGGGGAGTGGTATGCCTCGGGAGACATCCCGTCGTCTCCTTTGGTCGCCGAACTGGCGGGCGCCGAGCTCCTCGGTCTGCCGCCTCTCACGGACGTGCTCCTCCCGTCCGAGTCGATCGAAGTGGTTTCGCCGCTCGACCTTCAGCTTCGCGGTATCGGGGCCCCCGCTGCGGCGTTCCACCTCGACGACGGCAGGCGGGGCCGGCGCGTGCTGGGGCTGGCCTCGGGATTCTGGCGTTGGGCGATGCGGGAGGGGCCCGGACGCGACGCGTACCGCCGGCTTTGGTCCGGGCTTTCCGGATGGGTGCTGGCCGACGAGTCTGCGGCGGCTGCCGAGCCGCGACCGACGCGTTGGGTATTCGCGAGGGGGGACGCGGTAACGTGGTCCGTCCCGGGCGACTCGGTCGAAATGCGCATCACGATCCTGCGAGGGGACTCGACCGTCGTGGACACCGTCGCGCTCGGGGGGACCGTGCCGTCGCTCGGTTCCCTGCCGCCGGGGATGTACCACTATCGCGCATTCGACGGCGCGGACGAGGAGCTGGCCGCGGGTCGCTTCGACGTCTCCGCGAACTCCTCCGAGATGATTCCGTCCCCGACCCAGCCACAGGCGACGGGTCCGACGCCGGTCGCAACAGCGGGTGCCGGTGCCGAACGCCCACTGCGTACGTCCCCCTGGCCGTACGTGTTCTTGATCACACTACTCTGCGCGGAGTGGGTGCTGCGGCGGCGAACCGGACTCCGCTGATGGCGCGGCTGTTCAAGAGCGAGCTGGAGCGGAAGAAGGGCCTCTGGCGACGGGTCGTCGACTTGGCGCTCACCGACGTTCGCGTGGTGGCAGGTGGCATGGACCACGCCTCGCTCGAGGCGCTCGAGGAACGGCTCTTGGCTGCCGACTTCGGCGTGTCCGCGACGATGCGACTCGTGGACCGAGCGGAGGAGGCTCTGCGGAAGGGGAAGGCCCGGGGTGGTGCTGGGCTCGGGGAGATCCTGAAGCGCGAGATACGGGTGATCCTCGATGGCACGGACGAGGCCCATTTGCG